>ERZ1643251.4876-NODE-4876-length-11343-cov-6.631999_pt1 | contig 11343 bp, 10 predicted proteins | sample MGYA00579261_ERZ1643251 | MGnify/ENA primary metagenome ERZ1643251 (study PRJEB29033, sample SAMEA4952267) | chicken gut metagenome | biome: Broiler Chicken; feature: Gastrointestinal Tract; material: Caecum | place: Ireland | collected 2018 | study: Broiler... | reverse complement strand
GAGTTGTGGTATACTGTTAAGGTAATCGACCTTGCATAGACACGGAGAAGTCGCCTAGCTGGTCGAGGGCGCACGATTGGAAATCGTGTAGGCCTTAAAAGGGTCTCCAGAGTTCGAATCTCTGCTTCTCCGCCATCACCCGAGCCGCATTTATGCGGCTATATACAAAAGCGTCAGGCTCAGGCTTGACGCTTTTGTTTTGGTATAGTATTTGCCGGCGTTATGGTTGCGCAGCCAATCCGATGTTACATCGCACGGTCATGCTGATGTTACCGCCGCATGGTCATGACGATGTTATCGCCGCATGGTCATGACGGCGTTGCAGCCGCGTGTCGTCGATACTATTATCGGCTCACCGCCTATATACAGTCGCATTCGAGCTGACAGTCAAACGGTTCGTCCGCGATATGCTCATCCTGCGGTTCGACGGCGTCGACACAGCCGCGGCGGCGGTAGAAATTCTGCGACTCAAGCGCGGAGTGTGCCGATATATATAACCTCAGCGCTCCCTGCTTGGCAGCCCACAGCTTCGCGTATTCGAGCAGCTTGCCGCCGATACCTCTGCCGCGCATATCCTCCGACACGTGCAGGTGTGAAAGATCCATGTACCGCCGCTCGCCGAATATCTCCGGCTCGACTGAGATGAAGCCGACGAGTCTGCCCGCGTTCGGTTCGGCTGAAGCAAACGCGCCGTACGCTAGCCCGCCGGCGTTTGCGATGCGCAGAAGCTCTGCCGCCACGCGGGTGTGGTCGTCGTCCGTCCAGTCGTCGACAAACGGGTCGGGGCGGACTACCCATCCGGCAGCTTTGCCCGGGTCAGACGCGGTCGCGTCGGGATGGCGGTAGCAGAGATTCACGACCTGCCGCCGAATGAAGTCTGCGAACAGTTCGGGTACGAGCTCGGACGCTTCAAGCTCACGATAGATAATGTCATTCATTGTTGATTCTGGTATTCCTTGTTTCCCTCGATGAGCTCCTCAACATATGGCTCAACAAACTTCGCTAATTCCTCGATCCGCCAGCCGTCGGTTATGTATGATGTGCCGTCGACGACAATATTGTATACATTGTGCTTGAAGAAGTAGCGCGTACCAGTAAGCGCGACCCGATGCGTCGAGCCGTCCTTCAGGTAAAAATTGATACCGACCGGCGGAGGACCACCGAATATAACCGTCTCGCTCACGTTCCAGTTCATGTCTGTGTCAATGCTCCAGAAGTATACGCGCAAATCCTCGGAATAGGCGATAGCTCTGTTATATTCGACCGTACCACGTCGAAGCTCGAGCTCGTAGCCGATATTTCCGTAGGTCAGCGTCACACGCTCGACATTATCCATAGTCAGCACATCGTCGAGCAGCTGATATCCGCCGCTCCTTACAAACATGGCAAAGCCGACAGCAGTTCCCGCGATCAGCAGAACAATTACGCCGAGCACGATGAGCAGAATGATTCGCCGCTTTGACATTGGTCTCTTGTGCATACGGCAATTTTTACAGCGTTCGTATTTGCCGTAGTCCTCGCAGTCACGCATATCGATTTCTCCAGTTTGACAAACATATTTGATATAGAAACCCCTATTAAAAGGGCTTCTATATCAGTATTTATATTAGAATTTAATTATTGTATTAATTCAATTAACTCCACCTAGCAGCTTGGCAACCCATATAAAGCAGTATTCCAGATGGCGAAGCAGTATAAGCATACTTTCCATAACTTGCTTGATCTTCATGCACATCATCTATATATGCGTATCGTCTTCCCTCAGCAGGGTCGCAAACTCGTATGCGATGTAGATCTGTATCAACCATATCAGCAACTGTAGCATGTGCATCATTTGTCGATCCTCCAGTTACTATAAAGCCAGCTACAACTGGATAACCATTTTGGATATTTGTAACATACATACTTTCAGATAACAGAGTTTCCGAGCTTGTATAATGACCACAGTTGAAGTCATCTCGTATTATTGATGCTATCTGATTCATATTAGCCCCACTGTAACCAGGTGAGGGGATGTTGGGATACATATCAATAATATCTTGTACTGTATAGTCAGAATCATTTATATAGTTAACTACCATAGCTATACAAGCAGCCCAGCAAGAAGTGCTTGTTGTTTGTGCCAGATATTCAACAGTACAAGCATAATACCCTCTATTTATAGATTGCGGTATAGCCATTTCATCAACAATTGAATATCCTAAATCTTGAGAATTCACAAGTGATGTAATTTCAATATCCTGTTGTGAATTAATCATTTCAAATTGAGATAATCTTGAAATGTCATCTGTACTTAATGAAAGATAATCTTCAAGATTCCCTCTTCCTTCAATAACGTATCCAGAATTTGAAATCAATTCAAAGTCATTGCCATCATATAAATAACAACCGAACGCATCATATATGACCGCAACTGTGTCTAAGCCAAATTCTTTAATGGCATTGGCTTCATACGTTGAAATTTCGTACCACGTATCACTTGTGTGGTAAGCAAACATAACCACCTCGCCGTTATAAAACAGTGGGTACGAATAAAACATAAACGAAAAACCGTCATCGGTAAGCTCATAATGGTTTACCTTGTTTCCGATGCTGAGTTGAGAAAAATCGACGTTTGTCAATCCAAATGCCACCTTGTCAATCTCAACATCTCTGAGAGCAGAAATAATTTCCGCTCTTTCTTCTGCTGTGCTAGTAGACGATATACTTAATTCATCGTCTACTGCATTCGCAGCAAAGATAGGCGAACCCACGCAGAAGAAAGCCAAAAACATAGCCAAAGATAACGCAAGAATTCTTTTCATTTTTTAGACCTACCTTTCAATATATGCCACATGGCATTTTTATTACCGAATATCTAAATTATGTTTATAGATATTTATCGGTACAACCATATTATACATTATTATTTTTGATTTGTCAATACTTTTTTGAATATTCTTTATAAAAATCAGCCGTATACGACATTCTGTACGTATACGGCTGAATATTAATCAGATTATTTCTCGAGCGTCATCAGGTACTTGAAGCAGCGGGTGACTTCCTCGATGCCGGTCGGGTCGAGACCTTCGCTCTCGACTACCATGCGCATACCGAGTTCGATCGCCTTTGCGCGGACTGCCGCCACCGGAGCTTCGCCCTCGCCGAGCGCGAGACCCTTGCGGTCGCGAGTGCCGTCCTTCAGGTGAATGACGTGTACTCTGTCCTTGAGGCGGGTTATAGTCTCGATCGGGTCGCGGCCGGCGCAGAATGCCCAGTAGGTGTCGATTTCGAAGTCGACGCTGGTGCGAGCTTCCATTTCGGCGTGAGCGATCTGACCGTCCTTATTCGGCTTGAACTCGCCGTCGTGGTTATGGTAACCGAGCGTGATTCCCTCAGCCGCGAGCATCGGCTTGTACTTATTCAGCTTTTCGATAGTCGAATCGAGACCTTCCTTAGTGTCCCACGGAGCGCCCGGGACTATGTAGTTCGTGTTGCCGAGAGTCTTGTGGTACTTGACCGTTCCGGCGAAATCGTTGTCGAGGTCGCCGAGCCCCGAGTGAGTGCCGCTCACCTTGAGTCCGTACTCGTCGAGCATAGCCTTTACTTCCTCAGCGGGATGACCGAAGAAGCCCGCGAATTCTACGAATTTATAGCCGATTTCAGCTACCTTTTTCAGCGCGCCTGCGAGATCGTTGCCGGTGATGTCGCGTACGCTGTACATCTGAAGACCGTATTCCATATTGTTTCTCCTTTGTGCAGGATATATTTTGATTGCCTTGCAGCAATACTATTATACCTTGTTTTCCGGAAAAATGCAAGAGCTTTATTAAAAATATTATTCAGCCTGCATGAACGACAGCTCGTCAATCTCGGACGCGAACACCTCCGCGTCGTCAGAGGGCAGCAGCTTGAATATCGAATAGAGCGCGTCGGACAGCGTCAGCGCGTCATACGGCAGGAAGTAGGTCAGCCCGTCAGCGCCGATTCGGTCGTTCATGATTCCGAGCATATGTCCGGTATAGATTGCATTCTGGAATTGCAGTACATTCCCAGCAATAAATCCCGGGCGCATCATAGGATTCAGAAATCCTCCCACTGATGTTATCGAAGGTTCTGCATAATATGCCGAGATCACACCTGCGGTCTCATAAGGATCATCCGGAATCGGGAACTCAACACCGTACAGAAGCTCATATATATCTGTAAACGACTGCGACGCGTGCATACGCAGAATAGTCTCGTCCGGCAGGAAATCGTCGTATCGAGATTGGTTTTGCGCCTGATAATACGCGTCAACCTCGGTGCGCATTTCATATCCGGTGAATTTCGGGATATAGTCAGCCGCCGCCTTGATGTAACTGTAATATTCGCTGTTCGGGTCGACGTCGGTGAGCGCAAGCGAGGTTTCGCCGTCAAGGTCGAACGCGACTGTGAGCAGCTCGGCGAATTCGGCACGGGTCAGCGTAATATTGTATTTCGGGTCGGCAAGGTCAATTGACTCCGGAACAGTTCCGTCGGGTATAGGCAGCTCGGTCGGTTCGGGCTCGGGTTCGGGTTCAGGCTCGGGTTCAGGCGCAGGCACATCAAGCGCGGCTTCGGCAGCAATCATATTTTCGGCTGCCTGCTCGGGCGTGAGAATGCGGTCAAGTATGGTCAACACCTCTGCGCGGGTCAGCGAATCATTGGGATGAAAATATCTGCCATCCGCTTCTATTTCGCCTTGCATGATACCAAGTTCATAAGCGAGCCACATGAATGTAACATTCCGCATCTGGTTTGTATCCCATCTGCCAGGACCGAGCATCATTATTTGTGGTCCGATTTCGGAATCATTGAATGTTTCCCTTAATTCCAAAAATATTTCAAATGCGCTGGGAACTTCAACAGTGATATCGCTTTGTGGAATCGTAAGAGTTTGAGTATTTTCAGTTTCCGGCATCTCTTTTGTCAGACCGCCGTCAGCGTATATTTTCAGCTGTACAAAAGCTTCGGCAGCCTGATAGCGCAGCGCAGGTTCATTCGGAAAGAACTCATTGGCGCCGCTTCGATTTACACGATAAAAATGTAGCTCTTCCGGTAGAAAAGACATCGGTTGCAAAGTTATAAAATCCGCCGCAGTCAAGACATAGTTGTAATACCATTCGTTCGGGTCGATTCCATTGAGTTCGGTCACAGTCTTTTCAGTCAGCCCGAACGCGAGCGTTACAATCTTCGCAAGCTCCGCGCGGGTGATGAATTCATCCGGTCTGAACGTCCCGTCCGGATAACCGTTGACAATGCCTACATCAGCCCAGCGGGTGATTGTGTCCTCTGCCCAATGACCAGTAATATCAGAAAACGAAATAGCGGTCTTTGCATATACGATATTCACCATAAAAAGAAACATAAGAACCGTTAATAATATTATAAACAATTTTTTCATAATATCATCCTTTACGAGGTAATTTAATGTCAGCCGTCAAACATATATTTATTTGACGGCTGACATAAGATTTAGTCATATATAATTGAAATCGTCTCACTTGTATCAGTATAACTATACGTCATATTATCTGGCTTATATAATATAATGTAATTGGTTGCACTGCCATCAAACACACCAAAAGGACGTTCACCATCTGTGTAGCTAATCACTATTGGGTTGTCTATTTTTACATTTTTTAGGTATGAGCCACTATTCGTATCAGTAGTCATACCATTTGATTCAACACATGACACGCCGTGCAAAAATCCAAGTAGTTCATTCACTCCTGACACTAAACCGCTAAATTCATTACATACGCTATAATGAACGGTTTGATCTCCAATTGCCATGTAGAATTCAACAGTACCATTTCCAACAGCTAAGCCAACTGTTACAGTAGTATTAGCTAATTTCATGTATCCACTTCCTGTGATAACTACTGGCACAACCGGATAAGTGCTTGTATATCGCTTATTCGGGTCTCCGTTTTTATCTGGATCGCCAATTCCCATATATGTAACATATAATCCACTACTTCTCTCGGGAGCATCAGGATTAGCAACAAATCCGAAATCAACGTGCTGTTTTGATGAAGTCGCGTTAATGTACATATACATGTTATTACTTTGAGAGCCGCAATATAGTTCAGTGTTGTTAAATACAAAGTTGGCTCTGCTCGTGTAAAACCCTTGATTCCAATGGCTAAACTTATACATATATGAACCGGCTTTCTCTTCACCTATGTACTCATATCCATATAAATTTGGATCAGTGTAATACATATCATAATCCGAACCATGCTCGTCAATTCCGTGTTTGATTGAACCTGTTGATGAATTCGCCAAGGTATTGTTGCCAGATAGGAATCCCGATGGAGCTGGTACAATATCTTCCGCCTCCAGCTCAAGCATCATGCGTGGGTCATTGGGTTCAAGGTCAGAAATACCTTTGATTTCCAATCCCATGAACTCACCTTTCAGTAAGCTCTCGAACAAGTAATTCGGTTCCGAACTTTTCTCCACCTGTAGGCTTTCTGCCATCAGAGTAGCCTTTTGTGGGCTTGAAATGCTTAGCACCTCTCGCATATTTTTCGCTTCAGCTTCATTAAAGCCGCGAATAACATTATAGGTGCCATACTTCGCACGGTATTCATCAAAACTGATGTAGTCAACATCCTCCAGAGGTTCTACATCAATTGAGTACCGCTCCGCTAATGATACGTACGAAAGGTTACTTGCTTCGTTAACCGAAATCGCACTTGCGTTAACGGACATGACCAGTGCTGTGCAGCTTATAGCTGCTACGAGTGCTTTGATTTTCATGGCTAATTCCTTTCCGAATCATATAGATTTTGAAGTCTTTGAAGATGAACAGTTTTATCTTCAAAGACATTATACACCTTTAAATCTTCATTGTCAATATTTATATGTAGATTTTATGCCGATTATTAGTATAAAATTCACTATAACATTTTTGTGCTATATGCACATATTAAAGCAATTTGTCCATCGGTTTCCATAAACGGCACGGCAGCTGCTCCGGTCGCGAGCACGGGTACTATCATGCACAGCGTCATGACCATCGCGAGAAGTTTGCGTAGTTTGTGTTTCATGGTAATTGCTCCTTTCGATTATGATTAAATTTCACACCTTTTCATAGAGCCACGCGATACCGGCTCCAATCAACGCAGCCGTGGCCAATGCCGCTATGAGCAAAGCGACAATCGTTTTGAAAAGCACGCCGCCGGCAGTAAAACGGTCGATAATGAACAGCGTGATCGCGGTCGCATAAGCCGCCGAAATCAGATAAATCGGTATCAGCTGCACCGCCTTCCGGTCACATCGACGTATAAGCTGCTGCTGTAAAACAAAGAATAGGGCTGCCGTTAATATAAAAATGAATAATTCACGCATACCGTCAAGCACCTTCTCTCCGATAATTATATATATATATATATGATACACTATAAATCCGAATTTGTCAATATTATACGAATTATTTTCGACATTTTTATACTATAAAAAATCAGGGCATGGAGAGTGCGTCTCCATGCCCCATGTGTTCATAATAATTATATTCAGTGTCTGCTTACGCCCTTACCGTGCCGTAATATTCGAGCAGCTTTATGTACAGTCCGCCCTGAACCGTGCGGTGCTGGAACCCGACCTTAGCCGATGTCACGGTGTCGTACCAGTCGGTCATCGGAACGCGCGTCGGCATCACGTTGTACGCGTCCCAGAGCGGCGCGATGTACGACTCGAAGTCAGCCTTAGTGTCGCAGAGGGTAGCGGTCCAGACGAGCCAGTCGGACTTCGTGTAGGTCTTGCGGTTGTCGAGCGGCATACCGTACGCGTTGAAGTGGCGGCGGTTCGCCCAGGTCTCGCCGTCGAATACCTCGTGCGGCATCAGTCCGGTGCCGAACAGCTTGTCCCAGACTATGTTGTACTTCATGCTGTAAGTGCCCTTGCGATCGAACGCCAGACGATAGCTGCCGTCGCCGTTCGACGCGCGCAGCAGCCACTTTATCGCAATCTCGCGCGCCTTTTTCATGTACTCGACCGCCTTGTCGGTCTCGCCGATGCCGTCGCAGATAATCGACATACCCGCGATTCCCGAGATAGCCTTGAGCGACAGATTGCAGTTGTGCGCGAGATGTCCGGCGAAATCGTCTGTGCAGAGCTGGTTCGCCGGGTCGACTCCGTACTCGATAAGGTACTTCGTCCAGCCCTCGAGCGTCTCGAGGTGCGCCTTCGCGAAGCTGTAATCACGGCTCGCGCGAGCTGCCGCCGCGGTCATTATAAGCATATTGCCGCACTCCTCGACCGGCATCTGGTAGCTCTCGGCATTCGAGCCGTAGACCTGACCGGTGACTATCGGGTACTGACCCGCGTCCTGCGGCGCGAAGTCGAACTTCCAGTCGTCGCTCGCCGCGTACTTGAATATCGGGCGCATCATGCCGAGCACCAGCTCGGGGTTGTATATTAGGAACATCGGTATCGACGGATAGCTTACGTCGACCGTCGCCGCGCAGCCGTTCGAGAAGCACTCCTTCGAGATGAATAAGAGCTCGCCGTCCTTGTCAACTACCGCCTTGTGCGCCGCGATGACCTGACGGTACGCGAGCTGCAAAAGCTCGGCGTACTTCTCGCCGCCGGCGCGCACCGCGTCGCACCACAGCTTTGCGTCAAATTCGACCGCCTTTTTGAGCAGCTCGTCGTAATCGCCGAACGCCTCGCGTATCGCCGTCTCGATAGTCTTGCCGTCGTGGTTCCAGACCGACTTCAGCTTGTCGCCGAAGTAGTTTATCGAATAGACGTCGTCATACGCGAACACCGCGAGCACCTTGTTCTCAAACGGCTTCTCGAGCATGACAAAGTTCATATTAGTGTCGGTGCACTTGTAGCCGCGCACGTCCGCGCACCACGCCGCCATGTAGAAGTAGCCCCAGTCGATGCGGATGTCGTCGCCCTTTTTCTCGAGCACCGGCTGATCCTTCGAGCCGATGCGCACCGCGCTCACTCCGTCGATGTCGAGCGTTTCGGTGACGACCTCATACTGGTCGCGCTTGTCAAGGCAGAGCTCCTCGGACGCGTAGAGCTTCAGCTTCAACGAGTGCGTGCTGCCGTCGACCGGCTCGGCTTTGACTTCAAGGTAGCTTACCGGACGGGTCATTATCTTAAGGTCGTCCATGAATAACGGCGTGAAGAAGCGTGCGGTGAGCTTGATTCCAGCTCCCTCGAACGTGTATGTAGTCGTCATTGTGGTGATGTCGAGCGAGGTCTGGGTGAGCGGCTCGCCCCCGCCGGTACCCATGAAGCGGTAGTCCTTGCCGTCGATTTCGACGACGCCGCAGATTGTGTTCGGCTTGCCGGTCCAGTGAACCGGATTGCTGTCATTGAGTCGGTCGGTGTTCGACCAGACGCTGAAATATGGGTCGACTGTGATAAGCGGAACAGCCGGAGCGCGTAGCATCATTTTATTATCCATCCTTTCGGAAAATGTCATTTGGTATCAATATTATATCAGAATTTCCACGCACTGTCAAGAGTACATCTGATTTTTATATAAAGCTAAGCGCGTCTGTATTTCGAGAATTAACATGATTTATCTTGACACAATCGTATTTATATTGTATAATAATATAATATCAGCCGCAGCCCCAACTAATAACTAACAACTAATAACTAATAACTAAATAACTACGAAAGGATAAATATAAACATGGCTGGCGATAAAAAGCTTGTTAGCGAAATAACGTCAATGGACGTCGATTTCGCGCAATGGTATACCGACATCTGCAAAAAAGCCGATCTCATCGACTACTCGAGCGTCAAGGGCTGTATGATCATCCGCCCATACGGCTACGCTATCTGGGAGAACATCCAGAAAATCCTCGACGAACGCTTCAAGGAGCTGGGACACGAGAACGTGTATATGCCGCTGTTCATCCCCGAATCGCTGCTCAATAAGGAGAAGGACCACGTCGCGGGCTTCGCGCCCGAGGTCGCGTGGGTGACCTACGGCGGCAGCGAGAAGCTGACCGAACGACTCTGCGTCCGTCCGACGTCCGAGACTCTGTTCTGCGAGCATTACGCGAACATCATCCGCTCGTGGCGCGACCTGCCGAAGCTTTACAATCAGTGGTGCTCGGTCGTCCGCTGGGAAAAGACGACCCGTCCGTTCCTGCGCTCGCGCGAGTTTTTGTGGCAGGAGGGTCACACCATGCACGCCACCGCCGAGGAGGCGCGCGCCGAGACCCTGCAAATGCTGAACGTATACGCCGATTTCCATGAAAACGACCTCGCGATACCGGTAATCAAGGGCGCGAAGACTCCGAGCGACAAGTTCGCCGGCGCGGAGGACACCTACGCGATAGAAGCGCTGATGCACGACGGCAAGGCGCTTCAGGCCGGCACGTCGCACTATTTCGGCGACGGCTTCGCGAAGGCGTTCGACATCACCTACGCCGACCGCGACAACAAGCTCGTGCATCCGTTCCAGACGTCGTGGGGCTGCACGACCCGAATGATCGGCGGCATCATCATGACTCACGGCGACGACAGCGGACTTGTGCTGCCGCCGGCGGTCGCGCCGATTCAGGCGGTAATCGTGCCGGTAGCCGCGCACAAGCCGGGCGTACTCGAGGCGGCGGACGAGCTGTATAACCGGCTCCGCGGCAGAGTCCGCGTAAAGCTGGACGCGTCGGACAACTCGCCCGGCTGGAAGTTCGCCGAGTATGAGATGAAGGGCGTGCCGGTACGCATCGAGCTTGGTCCGCGCGACATCGAGGCGGGCAAGTGCGTGCTCGTCACCCGTCACAACGGCGAAAAGACTTCGGTCGACCTTGCGAACGTCGAGGTCGCGGTCGAAGCGAAGCTCAAAGAGGTGCGCGACGGTATGTACAAGAAAGCGCATGACAATCTCACGCGCCGCACCTACGACTGCAAGACTATGGACGAAATCAACGAGAAGCTCGCCGCGTCGGGCGACGGATTCGTGCGCGCGATGTGGTGCGGCGACCCCGAGTGCGAGGACCGCGTCAAGGAGCTGACCGGAGTCGGCTCGCGCTGCGTGCCGCTCGAGCAGGAGCATATATCTGACGTCTGCGTCTGCTGCGGCAAGCCGGCAAAGCAGCTGGTATACTGGGGCAAGGCATATTGATTTTCGCGCAGGATACCGGCGGCTGACTGTGCATTATGTCCGGTGCAGTTTACGCTGTCCACCGGCTGACCGTGCATTATGTCCGGCGCAGTTCCCGCTGTCCACCGGCTGACCGTGCATTATGTCCGGCGCAGTTCCCGCTGTCCACCGGCTGACCGTGCATTATGTCCGGCGCAGTTCCCGCTGTCCACCGGCTGACCGTGCATTATGTCCGGCGCAGTTCCCGCTGTCCACCG
>ERZ1643251.4875-NODE-4875-length-11344-cov-7.849677_pt1 | contig 11344 bp, 10 predicted proteins | sample MGYA00579261_ERZ1643251 | MGnify/ENA primary metagenome ERZ1643251 (study PRJEB29033, sample SAMEA4952267) | chicken gut metagenome | biome: Broiler Chicken; feature: Gastrointestinal Tract; material: Caecum | place: Ireland | collected 2018 | study: Broiler... | reverse complement strand
ACATTATACACGATTTGGAGTTATATTGCTATATTTTTTTGAAATTAATTAAAAAATTTGGCGGTGTAGAGCCGTTGTGCTTTACACTACCAGTATGTATGAGGAGGAGTGAATATGAAGCGACTGCTCGCGATGTTAATATCGTCAGTCCTGCTTGTCTCCTGCGGCGAATACGAGCCGGAGGAGAACAAAGTTGACATTAAGGAAGAGCTGAAAATCAGCGCGTATCTGCTGGGCGAGGAATTCGAGGGTAACGGCTACTGGGCATACAGCGAGGATATGCAGTATCCAAACGACGGCTACTGGGTCTCGGACGACGGGCGGGAATATGACGACGACGAGGTGTTCGCGCTCGAAGAGCTCGAGGTCGGCGAGGTGCGGACGCTCGCGCCGCTCGGGTACAACAGCACGCACAATATCACGCTCTGGTTCGAATGCGACGATATCATCGAATTTACGTCCGAGCAGGCGGAGGATTACACCGTACAGGTTTCATACAGTCTGAAAGACCCGGACGAACCGCTGCTCACAAACTGGACGACCGCCGACTATTTCCGTATGCGCGGTCCTGCCGCGGTCAGCATCTGCCCGATAGGCAAATTCACAAATAGCGAACGCGTTGTCACGCGAGTGACGCTGACCGGCAAGGAGTACGATTTCACGGTCAAAACCTACTCCGAGGACAATTCGCTGATCATAACCGCGAAGCTGCGGCTGACTGTACTCGAGGACGAAGCCTACCCGAACGGCGAGGATGCGTTTCGGCTGTCGATTTTTTCGCCGAACGAGGTACTGTCGCGGTTTCTGTCGATCGAGCTGGTGTCGTATGAATACAGCGATATATACAAGCTCGACGAGAGTATGTATGAGGAATAATCTAAATTAATTTAAAAAAAATTACATAAAACTATTGACAAACGAAAAAATATATGCTATACTAAAGACGGTCAGGCGAGATATAACAAAGTACCTCGCAAGCTAAACAGTTCAATTTGTCGAAATGAGGTGAGAGGAAATGGTTTTCGAACTGCACAGCCAAGCGTCTATCCCTATGCAAAGCCAATACCCGCGAATACATTCGGAATACCCGCTGACCAAAACCCTACCATATCCGATTAAACGTATTCAAGAGAGCGCATAGTGTGGACGCAAGTTTTCCGGCGAACACACTATGCGCTATTTTGATAATGATATGCCTATTGTGCGGCATCTGACAAAGAATGCGGAAAACAGAAAGGATGGACATTGAAAATGTCGTTAAAGAAATTTATCTGCCTTATAATGGCAGTTATCCTTGTGGCTGCATACGGTGTCATTGCTGTTTCGGCATTTGACGCAATTGAAATTGAACCTAAGCGGATGTGCTGTGATGACTACAGGGGGACGGCAACGGAAGTGCTGAAACATACGAAAATGGGAGAAGGGTGTGAAGCACTTGTTCGAACATATTGCATTGAATGCGACACAACATTCGATGAATACACTGGGATCTGGCATCCTTGTCCTCACCCTGAATATTGGTAACATCTCTATATAACTATTATTCAATGATACAATGAATAGAGTTAATGGCATTCATAATAAGTATGAATGCCATTAAACATTGAATTTATAATTTATGATGAAATTACTATTGATTGTAATATTGTGTCTTAATATAGTCTCCTGCGGCGAATACGAGCCGGAGGATGTAGTCGACATTCGGGACGAACTGAAAATCAGCGCGTATCTGTTAGGTGAGGAATTCGAGGACAATGGCTACTGGGCATACAGCGAGGATATGCAGTATCCCAATTTCGGCTACTGGGTATCGGACAACGAGCGGCAGTATGACGATGACGAGGTGTTCGCGCTCGAGGAGCTCGAGGTCGGCGAGGTACGGACGCTCGCGCCGCTCGGGTATAACCGAATGCACAATCTGAATTTATTCGTTGATTTCGAGGGATATATTGAAGTCGAAACAGAGCCGATAGATGATGAGAGAATCAGACTTGCGTATAGTCTCGATTATCCGACTGAACCTTGGCGCGGTAATAAAACACAGGAAAACAGTTTCCGTGTGCGTGCGCCAGCGGCAATAGAAGCATATCCGATAGGAAAATTCACAGCCGCGGAGGCTTTGATACAAACATTTACTCTTACAGAAAAAGAATATAATATCACAATAAAAGCGTATGATGACGGCGGAGACCTGCTTGTGACCGCGAAAATCAAACTGGTCGCGCTCGACGACGAGCACTTTCCGTCGGAGCAGTTTTCGAACTGGGTTTTCGCCGCGAATGAGGAAAAGACCCGCTTTCTCACAATCGAGCTGGTGTCGTATGAATACAGCGACGTCTACAAGCTCGACGAGAGTATGTATGAGGAATGACATTACGCCAAAACATAATGGCAAAAATACCGGAGGAGCCTTTTGTATAAGGCTCCTCCATTCGTTAATATTAACTTAAAAATCCTTCGATAATCTTGCTTTCGGCTTCTTCTTCGGTCAGTCCGAGCGTGCGCAGCTTCAGAATCTGCTCGCCGGCGATTTTGCCGATAGCGGCTTCGTGAATCAGCGCGGCGTCGGCGCAGCGAGCCGACAGCTTCGGCGACGCGTCCACGACCGCGTCCTCGTCGATGATAGCGTCGCACTCGGTGTGACCGGTGCAGGGCGCGTTGCCGATTATCTCGGATACGTACGACTGGTAGGACTTGTCGCGCGCGACCGAACGCGATACTACGTCCGCGCCCGCGCCGTCGCCGTTCAGCTCGACCTTGAACTCGGTCTCGGCAGTCTGCTCGCCCTCGGTTAAGAGCCGCTCGCGTATCACTAATTTCGCTCCCGCCGCGACCGTGACTATAGTCTTTCGCGTCGAGCGGTCGACGCCGCCTATCTGCGACGTGTCCATCTCGAGCAGCGAGCCCTCGTCAAGATGCGCCTCGGTCACGGGGTCTATCGACTTTATGCCCGCGCCTTTGCCGGTGCCGACGTGCTTCTCGATATACTTCACCTTCGCGCCCGGCTCGAGGAAGAAACGGTGTATGCCGTTGTGCCGCGCCGGCTCGCCCGTCTCGGTGTGGACTCCGCAGCCCGCGACTATCAGTATGTCCGAGTCGCGACCGATATAGAAGTCGTTGTAAACGAGATCGTCCACGTCGCCGTGCGTCACGCAGGCGGGGATAGATACCGTCTCGCCCTTGGTATTCGGCTTAACGCGGATGTCAAGCCCGGGCTTGTCACACTTCGGTTCTATCGATATATTCTCGGTCGAGCGGCGCTCGATTCCGCAGCCGTCCTCGCGTATGCTGAACGCGCCCTTGAACGAGCCGGTCCAGTCGGCTACGGTCGAGAGCAGCTTCTTCGTGATTTCATTCATCGAAAATCTCCTCCTCCTTGCAGCAGGCGGTCTGGATTCCGCCACTCGACAGCACGCGCTCGAGCATATCCTCGCCCCTGCCCTGCGCCGTGATGTGACCGTCGGCGATCATCACAATCTCGTCGGCGATGCGCAGAATGCGCTCCTGGTGCGAGATTATGATAAGCGTGCCCGAGAGGTTCTCGCGCATATTCTTGAATACCGAAATCAGATTCTTGAAGCTCCATAGGTCGATTCCGGCCTCGGGCTCGTCGAATACCGAAAGCCGCGTGTGGCGCGCGAGCACGGTCGCGAGCTCGATTCGCTTGATTTCACCGCCCGATAGGGTCGCGTTCACCTCGCGGTCGAGGTAGTTTTTAGCGCAGAGTCCGACGTTGCCGAGTATCTCGCAGAGCCGCTTGTATTCGAGCTTCTCACCGGCGGCCGTCTCAATCAGCTGGCGGACGGTGATTCCTTTGAAGCGCACCGGCTGCTGGAACGCGTAGCTGATGCCCTCGCGCGCGCGGCGGGTGACGTCGTGTTCGGTTATGTCCTCGTCGTCGAGCAGGATTCGTCCGGTGTCCGGCTTTACGATTCCGGCGATTATCTTTGCGAGCGTGGTCTTGCCGCCGCCGTTCGGTCCGGTTATGACCACCAGCTTCGAGTCGGGAACGGTCAGGTCGACTCCGCGGAGTATCGCGCGGTTGTCCGGCGAGCTCCACGATATATTTTCAAGGCGTAACATTGATTTTTTGGACCATACCTTTCAAGTCTTAGTTTTTATACTTCCGCGTCGCCGTGTCACGCGGCACTGTAGATTCACGGTGACACGTGTCGCGGCGATGTATGTCGGGATACGACTGATTCGCGGCGTCGCGAAACAATATCGTTACGGGAAATACTCTCTTCGTATAAAGTATTATATCCCATAATGATGTATTACCCGTTTCATGCGCGTGAACAATAGGTAAATATTGTCCGGTTTTTGTCAGTGTCAATTGGCTGACGACAATTCGGTACGGTCATATGCCGAGCGGCGGGTCTCATAAAACAGCTCGAGATAACAGCCGCGGCAGAGCTGTCCGACTCCGTCAATGTAGAATTCGCGACCGCGTATGTCCTCGGCGCGCGGCGTGTCGGTCAGATGTCCGCAGAGTACACAGCGTTCCATCAGGCTTTCCGGCTCCGGCTTCTTTTTATAACAGCTATTTTGCATTGCGGCGTCCTCCGTATGGTATAATTTTGCATACTATGCAGTATATTATACGCCAAACCCGCGGAAAATATTACCTCGCCGGAAGAATTATGGTGATAAGATAACGTGATTTCGACGGAAATCATAGCTCGACGGAAATTATAGTCCGATGGAAATCATAGTCCGACGGAAATTAAAGCCCGACGGAAATTTAACAATGTGATCAGCAACTAAATCAACAAACAATATTGCTATATTAATAATAAAACGCAACAACAAACAACATAAGTTTCAAATAGCCCCATACAAACCAAGCCGCCGGTTGGGAAGCAGGGTCCCATTAGGCGGCGCGCCCCTGTAGTTCTAACGATAAGCAGTAATAAAATCTATGCGCAGTTATATACAATTACACCATGACCAAATCTGCAAAAGTTTTCGCGGAGGGGGTCTGGGGGAGGTGCCTTTTTCAAAAGGCACCTCCCCCAGTAAATACAAACAACATAGCAGCCCTAATCAATGTACGGTCAGATAAAGCGATTGACAATCCGCGCCGGGTGTGGTATAATTTCATTGACGACTCATCGTAAAAAATGACAAGGGGGATAGCTCGATTTGCGAGCGTGTGTGATTATGAATCAAACCTATTGTGAGCGCGTCACTCCGCGCGGCGAGACCGCGCGGCGGCTCGGCAAGAATTTCTCTCGGCTCGAGGACAAAATCTACCTGCCCGACTCGGTGTATACGTCGAGCGGCGGCTGGCCCGGCGACTACGAGGGGCGGGTCATGCTCGCGCTCATACTGCATGAGCGGACGAGCGGCCGCGAGAGCGCGTACCTGCGCGATATGCTGCGGCAGTTCAATTCGCGCCTGAACGAGCGCGGATACTTCGACTACATACTGAACGGCGAGCTCTCCGAGCAGCAGCTTTCGGGTCACAACTGGACGCTGCGCGCATTGAACGAATACGCGCTCTCGGGCAGGGAGGAGTTCGTCTCGGGCGCGGCAGAGCGCATCGTCGAGAATCTGTATCTTCCGGCGCGCGGGCGCTACTCGCATTACTGCCTTGACCCCGCGATGCGTCCGCTCGACGGACAGGCGAGCGGTCACGCCGCCGACGAGGCGCACGACGGCTGGTATCTTTCGACCGACATCGGCTGCGCGTATATGTCGCTTGACGGACTGACGCAGTACTACGAGCTGACCAGAGACAGTCGGGTCGCCGAGCTCATCGACGAGATGTTCGAAACCTTTACAAAGATAGACTTTGTCGGCGCGCATATGCAGACTCATGCGTCGCTGACCGCGACACGGGGAATTCTGCGCTACTACAACACAACAAAGCGTCCCGAGCTGCTCGAATTCGCGAAAGGGCTGTTCGGACTGTATACCGACTGCGCGATGACGCAGAATTACTGCAACTACAACTGGTTCGCGCGCCCGAGCTGGACCGAGCCCTGCGCGATTGTCGACTCGTACATGGTCGCGCGCGAGCTGCACCGGCTGACCGGCGAGCAGAACTACCTCTGGCTCGCGACGAATATCCTGCACAACGGGCTGTATCACGCCGAACGCTCGAACGGCGGCTTCGGCTGCGACTCCTGCCTGCGCCCCGACGAGCCGTACCTGTCCTGTCAGGACGGTCTGTACGAAGCGTTCTGGTGCTGCACGATGCGCGGCGCGGAGGGGCTTACATATGCCGCGCAAAACGCCGTCCTGTGCGGCGGCGACGGCTTCACGGTCTGCGAGATATCGAGCGGCGACTATGTGCATGAAGACACAAAGCTCGAAATATCGGGCGACTTTGTGCATACCGGCAGAGCTGCGTTCGAGCTGACCGCGCCCCGCGGGGCAGAAAACATCCTGCGCGTATATATTCCGGACGTATTCGAAACGCCGGCGTTCAGACTGAACGGCGCCGCCGTCGACGCTGACGTCGACGGCTGTATATACTCGCTTAAGGTGTGCGGCAGCGCGAGGGTCGAGCTGACCGCTCTGCCGCGTCTCTGCGAGCTGCCGCTCGAGGGCGAGTCGCGCGGCAAGGGTTACACTCTGCGCCACGGTCTGCTGATTCTCGGCTGCGAGTCGGACGAAAATATAAAAGCTCACGCCGACGAGCTTATTTCCGAGGGCATAGGCGTGTATCGAAAGGGCGACGATATCTTCAAGCCTATCGACGACACGATAGAAAAGGAGCGCGCGACCGTCACACAGAAGCGGACAAGCGTTATCCGCACGCTCGACTGATGCCGGCATAACAACAGCGGCAGCCGGTTCTCCGGCTGACGCTGCAACGCAAAAATTCAATTCATCACGCCAAGCTTTGTGGCTTTAGCAAATCGAAAGACAGGGTAATTGTCTTAATTTACACAAGTGCATTTCGTGCGTCAGAACAGTGCTTATTTCTTGTTTTGCCCTGTATCCGAGCTGATTTCTTTCAAGTCCTTCGTAATCTTCAGTCCCTCGACGAGCTTCTTTCCACGGCGTCCCGAATACTTCGTGTAGAAGAAGCCGAACAGCGAGAAGGTGACCGCGCCGACAAAGTTGACGAACAGATCCTTCATCGTGTCGTATAGTCCGATGTCGAGATAGCCGTTGATACCGAGCGACTGACCGTTGACTACGGTTTCGGTTATGTCCTTGATTATAATCGACTTATTTATAGGCTCGGGATTGAGCAGCACCGACGATATATTTGTGACGACCGTGTCCTTCTGCATATCAGTCAGGAACAAAACGTCCGCGCCAAACTCGAAGAACTCCCACAAAACGCCGATGGTCATTGAAAAGCAGAACGATACCAGCGCGACAAACAGCGGAGACAGCGACAGTCCGATGCGGGTGCTGCGGTTCAGGATATCGATAAGCGACAGTCCGACCGCCGCCGCGAGAAATCCGGTAGTCACGTGCAGCATTGTGTCCCAGAACGCGAACTTCACGTAGTAATCGCTGATTTCGCCTAAAATTTCAGCGGCAAATATGAAGACCAGCACAACTATTTCAAGTATTGACGGCAGATGCACCTTGAACAGCTTCTCTATGAATGCCGGCACCATGAAAAGCACAAGCGTCGCCGCGCACAGGAACACGTTTTCGTAGTTACCGACAAAGAACTGGCGCACGCCGACAATTATGACTAGTATGCGCAGTATTACAAAAATGACGAACGTGGATTTGTTTTCCTTGATCTCATCAATCAGCTGGCGGTATAGCCCGGGCTTCTTTTCCGGCTTTTTCATTTTTGACATTGGCAAGTACCATCCTGACTACATTTGAAATTGATTCGCGCGGCTCTGCGCACAATAAGCGTTCGGGAAGACGGTTTTGCCGTCTTCCCGTGGATTCTGTAGATTATTGAGCTGTATTGTCCGTTGGGGCGTCTTTCTTCTCGGTGCCGAGGTATTCGGGCAGCTTCATACCCGCCATGTCGAACATCTCGTTCATCGGGGGGATAGACTTCATCATGCCCGACAGGAAGTTCGCGGTCGCGGTCTTGCCGTCCTGAGCGTTTCCGCCGTCCCAGACGGTTACCTTGTCGATCTTGAGGTTCTTTATAGCCTCGACCTGGATCTTCGTCAGCTCCTCTAATTTGTCGGCGATCATCAGGCGTATTGCCTCGTTCGCCTCTCCGCCGGCAGACTTGACGATCTCGGCGAAGCCCTCCGCCTGCTTCATCAGGATTGCGCGCATACCGTCGGCCTCCGCCTGCATACGCAGCATCGTAGCGTCGGCTTCACCCTTTGCGCGGCGGCGGGTCTGTTCAGCTTCAGCTTCGGCTTTCAGCTCGAGCTGCTGCTTTTCAATCTCGGCTTTGACGATGACGTCGGCTTCGAGCGTAGCCTTTTCAAGCGTAGCGCGCGCCTGCTCAGCCGCCTGCTCTGCCGAATAGGCTTCCTCGAGCGCCTTTGCCGCCTGAATCTTCTCGGCGGCGGTCGCGCGCTTCATAGCCTCAGCCTCGCGCTCACGGCGCGACGCCTCCGACTCGGCGACCTGAACCTTCGCCTCGTTCTCACCCTTGATAGCCTCGGAGTTCGCGAGCGACACGCTGATACGCTGGTCACGCTCGGCGTTTGCCGCGCCGATCGCACCCTCGCGGTCAGCCTGCGCGACCGAGATCTTCGCGTCGTTGATAGCTTTTGCGGCGGCTTCCTTACCGAGAGCGATGATGTAGCCGCTCTCGTCGGTGATGTCGGTTACGTTGACGTTGATAAGCCGCAGACCGATTTTCTTTAATTCGGTCTCGACGTTGTTCGACACCGCTTCAAGGAACTTGTCGCGGTCGGAGTTTATTTCCTCGATGTCCATAGTCGCGATTACGAGACGCAGCTGACCGAGTATGATATCGGTTGCCAGCTCCTGTATATCGTCGAGCTTGAGTCCGAGCATACGCTCGGCGGCGTTCTGCATGATGCCCGGCTCGGTCGAGATACCTACGGTGAAGCGCGACGGCACGTCGACACGGATGTTCTGCTTCGACAGCGCGTTTCTGAGGTCGACGTTCAGCGAAATCGGCGTCAGGTCGAGGAACTCGACCGACTGAATGACCGGCCAGATGAACGCCGCGCCGCCGTGTATGCACTTCGCGGAACGCGACGTGCCGTCGGCGTTGTTGCCGACCTTACCGTATATGACCATGACCTTGTCGGACGGGCACTTGCGGTAGCGCGACGCGATTACAATGAGCGTGGTCAGAACGACCAGCGCAATGACGCAAATCAGAATGAGCAGCGTCGGAGTTGCAGATGAGCTTAAATTGGTAATTTCCGGCATAATTTTCTCTCCTTCTAATATTTAATATAGCCAATTTATATGTGCGAAACTGTTTGTTTTCTCTGGGGGAGACCCTACGAGTTGCTGAAGCAACTCGGAAAAAGGGTCTCCCCCAGACCCCCACCCGAAAACTTTTGCAGATTTGGGTCATGGTGTAATTGTTTATAACTGCGCAGAGATTTTATTACTGCTTGTTGTTTGGAGCCACAGGGGCGCGCCGCCTAATGGGACCCTGCTTCCCAACCGGCGGCTTAGTTTGTGCGTGGTTGTTTGAAGCTCTTGTTGTTTATTCGAAAATCGCACGTTTATATTGTCATGATTTATTATTATCTAATAACTTCTATTAGATAAAATTAGACAATATTTCTCCAATATTGAAAAATACTAATAGCTAATGTTCAACATCTATACAATGTTTCCCCAACATTTGTAAATAACTAACAACTAATACCTAACAACTAACAACTTATCGCACGACCCTTTCGACCATGACGAGTCCCATGTCGTCGGTCGAGACGACGCGCACCGTCTCTCCGGTTTTGAGCGTGTCCTCGCTCTCGGTCATAGCGTCGACCTCGATGTAGCGATCCTGCACGGTTATATTTATCTTGCCGCGACCGGTGCCGCGCGGGGGGATCGGGATATACACCTGTCCGGTCTTGCCGACCGCGCTGCCAATCTGGATATTTCCGCTCGACTGCAAGCGCAGCACGGCGCGCATAAGATACGCCATGCCGAACAGCGCGGCGATGCCGCAGAGCGCGGCGAGTATTATTGAAATCACCGTGCTAAGACCGAGGTCGATGAATACGATTCCCGCCCAGCCGGCGATACACAGCATCGCCATGATACCGCGAATCGAGAAGAGCGCGAGCCCGTCGTCGCCGGCGTCGCCGATATCGATTCCGTCGGGATCGACGTCACTGTCGCCGTCGCCTATACCGAGCAGAAGCAGCACGGTCTGAACCACGAGGACAAGCGTCGCGGGGATTCCGACGCAGGCGAATATCCGTTGAAGATCAGTCAGGGAATTCCACCAGTCTGCCATAGAATATACACTCCTTTATGATACATTATAAATGGCGGATTTTCAAGTACTTCCGCAAAAATTTACAAATATGTTATAACAAAATACAAAGTTTGACAAGATATATATCTTGATATGACGCGGATTTTATCTTGCCGGATGCTTCAGGATGGCGAGAGAGCACTGTCGAACAAGCTGTTCGCCTTTTGGCGGACGAGCGTCGCGAAATAAGCGAGGACGATTATCTCGCAGGCGACCTCGAGCCGACGTCTCGCGCCCGCGCAGCGTTCCTCATAGTCGGCGAGAGTTTTCTTTACCAGCTCACGCACGTTCGACGTGTCCGGCTCATCGCGCACGAGCTCATCAATGACGCGGCAGAGGTAATCGTACAGCTCCGACTCGGGTATGATGTCGTCGGAGACATCGCCCGCGCGGCCGTTGACGTAGGTGAGCAGCTGAGCTATGCGTTCAAGCTGCATTGATTCGCGCATCATGTTTATAATAAGTATGCGGGAGAGCTGATTAATATCGTAGCGTTTATTGTGAGCGTTGGAAACCCAGCCGCGTTTGGTCCAGTTCTGGAGCGTTGAGCCGTCGATCCCGCTTAGCGCGCGGATCTGCGAGAGCATAATTCCGTCGGTTATATAAAATATCTTTTCGAGAAACTCCATTCCGGTCACATTGCCCATTTTGACCTTATCCATCAGCGTGCCGGGAATCATCGTGCTTTGTATTTCAAGCTTCATTGCAGGATTCATCCTTTCGGCAGATATATCTTTGTATTAAGATTATATCATACAGTCGCGTGATTGTCAATAGTAATTCGAAAATATTTACAATCTGGACACCTATAGATTAGTTGTTAGTTGTTAGGTGTTAGTTATTAGTATAACGTGAGTTCGATAAGAATTATAACAATGTAATTACGCAATTAACTGAACAAACAATATAAGATTCAAACGACCACGTGGAAACCAGCCGCCGGTTGGGAAGCAGTGGTCCCAGCAGTTTCGTCCT
>ERZ1643251.4872-NODE-4872-length-11347-cov-4.805349_pt1 | contig 11347 bp, 10 predicted proteins | sample MGYA00579261_ERZ1643251 | MGnify/ENA primary metagenome ERZ1643251 (study PRJEB29033, sample SAMEA4952267) | chicken gut metagenome | biome: Broiler Chicken; feature: Gastrointestinal Tract; material: Caecum | place: Ireland | collected 2018 | study: Broiler... | reverse complement strand
CAAGATTGAGGGGCAGGGGAGTTGAATAGGCGGAGCCTATTTTTTATAATATGGTCAGTAGATAGAAATGGGAAGGAAGGCAGGTGGGAAAAGTTGAAAAAGGCAGCGATTGCCGCTTTGGCGCTCGGTTTTCTGTTCTGTCTTACAGGATGCGTCCCGGAGGGGAATGAGGAACACAGTTCCGGTCAGAGTGAGGGCCGGAGTGCGGATGGAGCTTATACGGCAGATACAAAAATTTCGGAAGTGATCAATGATCCTGCTTTTGGCGAATACGCCAGGCTGATTTTTCCGGTGGAGAGCATCTATTACAGCGGCAGCACTCTCGGGGAGTTGCATTTGACCTGGTACAACAACATTGACCCGGATAAGACGGTAGAAATTGCAAATTATCTGAAAAGCCAGGCGGAAGCGGGAAATATTGTGTTTTATGATATTTACACGGAGGAAGAAAAAAAGGAGGATCCTGCAAAGGAGGATACAGGATTGTTCTTTTTTAAAGGAACTGCCGGCGAAAAATTCGCGCTGTGCAATGCCGGCGGAGGATTCGCATATGTGGGGGCAATGCAGGACAGCTTTCCCCACGCGTTGGAATTGTCAAAGCGGGGCTATAATGCCTTTGCTCTCATTTACCGCCCGGGAGCCCGGACTGCTTGCGAAGATTTGGCAAGAGCCATTGGCTTTGTTTTTGATCATGCGGACGAGCTGGAGTTGGATACGGACTGTTATTCTCTCTGGGGTGGCTCCGCCGGTGCAAGGATGGCAGCGTGGCTTGGCTCCTATGGGCCGACGGCCTTTGGCGGAGAGAATCTTCCCAGGCCCGGCGCGGTCATTATGCAGTACACAGGACATTCGGACTATACGGAAAATGACCCGCCCACCTTTGCCTGCGTGGGAGAACGCGACGGTATTGCCAGCTGGCGTACCATGCAGCGTCGAATCCAGGAACTGAGCGCGCTTGGCATACCTACCGAGTTTTACCACTATCCCGGCCTGGGCCATGGTTTTGGATTGGGAACAGGCACCGCAGCGGAGGGTTGGCTGGACGAAGCGGTGGATTTTTGGGAGGAACAAATGTAAGTCATAAACGATATGGGAAAGGAAGCGCTTTTATGAACAACTTTATATTTCAGAACGCTACAAAGGTTTATTTTGGAAAGGGCTGTGTGAAAGAATATCTTTCCTGCCTGACAGGTTCCTCCAATACGGTGATGGTGGCCTACGGCGGCGGCTCCATCAAGGGCAATGGCGTCTATGATGAAGTCGTAGGGATTTTACGGGAGGCCGGAAAGACGTTGGTGGAGTTTTCCGGTATTATGGCAAATCCCACCTATGCAAAGGTTCAGGAAGGGGCAAAACTGGCGCGGGAAAATAAGGTGAATATGATTTTGGGAATCGGCGGGGGATCTGTGATGGACTGCTGCAAAGCTGTCTCTCTGGCTGCTCGGTATGATGGAGATATTTGGAATGATTTCTGGGCGCGCCCCGGAGTCATCGATTTTGAACCTCTTGCTTTAGGAGTCATTGTCACGGTGGCCGGCACGGGCAGCGAGTGCAATGGTGGAGCCGTAATTACGAATCAGGAAAGGAAAATCAAGACGGGACGGGATTATCCTCAGTTAAACCCGAAATTTGCGTTGATGGACCCCACTTACACTTACAGTGTGCCGGTGAGTCAAATGGTTTCCGGAGGGTTTGATATTCTCAGTCATATCATGGAGACTTATTTTAGTGAGCCTGACGAGGATAATGTGTCAGATGACATTATGGAAGCGCTGATGAAAAGTGTAATCCGTAATCTGCGGGCCGCCATACGAAACCCTCAGGATTATAATGCCCGCAGCAATCTGATGTGGGATGCCACCATGGCGGAGAACCGAGTTATCAAAATGGGAAAGAAATGTGACTTTCAATGTCATAATATGGAGCATCAGCTGGGAGCTTACACCGACTGCAATCATGGCTGCGGACTGGCGGTACTGCATCCGGTGTACTATCGTCATATTTACAAAGAGGGACTTCCTAAGTTCGTCCGCTTTGCGGAAAATGTATGGGAAATCGCCCGAGCTGGCAGAAGCGATGAAGAGCTTGCCCTAGATGGAATAGATGCTCTTACAGATTTTATAAAGGAAATAGGACTGCCCTCCACTCTCCGGCAGCTGGGGATCCCCGACAGGACTCAGCTCCGTGTAATTGCAGACTCCTGCAGTATTTCGGCAGGGAGCTATAAAAAAATGACGCATAAGGAAATTTTGGAAATACTTAACAAGTGCTTTGAATGAAAGGAAATTCTGTTATGAAGAAGATAACCGCCTTTGTGCTTATTACGATGATGATATTAGGTCTTGCCGCGTGCGGCGGTGAAAGTTCCTCGTCCTCCGGGGCGGCGCTGACTGAGGAAAGAATGAAAGGCTCCGAAAGTGAGGCTCCCTCTGAAGCATTAAATGGAGATCAACATCAAAGGACAGAGGAAACACAGGCTGAAACATCTGGCGTTTCCTCTGAGGGAAACGGCTCTGATATACTTATTGCATATTTTACCATGCCGGAGGATATGGAAACGGATGGGGTGGACGCCATTGCCGGCTCCAGTATTGTAGTAGCTGAGGGAGAGGTTATGGGAAATGTGGAATACATGGCTGCCATAATTCAGGAAACTTTGGGGGGAGATCTGTTTCAAATTGAGACATTGCAGCAATATCCCCTGGATCATGAGTCCCTGGTTGAACAGGCGGCTGAGGAACAGGATGCGGACGTCCGTCCGGAGCTTGCTTCCCATATTGATAATTTAGATCAATATAATACAATTATTTTGGGCTTTCCTAACTGGTGGGGAGATATGCCTCAGGCTCTATATACTTTTTTGGAGGAGTATGATTTTACCGGCAAGACGATTATTCCCTTTTGCCCTCACGGAGGCAGCGGATTTTCCCGTACGGAGAGTACCATAGCCGAGCTTGCTCCCGGAGCCGAGGTCAGCGAAAACGGACTGACTATTTCCCGTAACGATGTGGCTGATAGCGCGGAAGAGGTGGCTGTCTGGGCGAAAAGTCTGGGATTGTAAAATGTTTTGAGATGAAAAGGCCGAGGCAGAACAGAGGAATCGCACAGGAAAGGAGGCGCATTATACATGAAAAAAATTTTATTTGTGTTATTGACGCTTGCGATAGCATTTGGTCTGGCTGCCTGTGGCAGCTCACAGGACCCCTTGTCTCAATTTTCCGAAAAAACCAATGAGACAGATGGTGGCGTCCAAGGCAGGGAGGCAAACAACGTGCAACACACGGACTCTGATATTTTAATTGCCTATGCCGCTCAAGAAGAGGATGGTGTTCTGGTGCAGACAGCTCGGCAGCTTCAGAAGGCAACGGATGGCCATTTGTTCTTGATTGAAGAAGGGAGGGAAGGGACGGGGAGCTTTGCCTCTTATGAATTTGTTCTGCTGGGGTTTGAAGCAGAAAAAAATGTAATGCCGGAAATTATTGAGACCTTTCTGGAAGCAAACGATTTTGGTGCAAAAACGATTCTGCCATTTGTAGCTGGCGGCACAAATGATTCTGAGAAAATTCTTGAGGCAGTTTCACTGCTTCAGCCCGGCGCGCTGCTGGGAAGCAGGGCTTTGCTGCTTTCAGAGGATCTCCAGCAGCAGGATGTGACTAAATGGATTGAGGAGGAGGGACTTTTGGATGAAGCCCTCGTCCCGAAAGATGAGGAAGGCAATACGGTGGCATCCGCTGTGATAACGCCCAAAGAGCAGCAGGTTTTATATCTATGGGAGAAGGGAAGTGCGCCAGCTGCCACAGAGTATACGGAAAATAACGGAAGATATTCAGATGATCCGGATTTCCGCCCCTATCTCACCAGCTATCCGGTTCCGGAGGGCACTGAAATCAAGGGAGCAGTGCTGATTTGTCCCGGTGGGGCCTTCCAGTTTAGAAGCGACCGGCCGGAAGGAATGGATGTGGCGGAAGAGCTCAGCGCCCTTGGGTATCAGAGCTTTGTAATTGACTACCGTCTGCGTCCTTATACGCAGCAGGAGGGCGCGCTGGATCTGGCCCGTGCGGTGCGGTTTGTCCGTGCTCATGCAGAGGAATATGGCATTGATGAAAAGGATATTGCAGTCATGGGGTTTTCCGCTGGAGGAATTCTCGGCGGAGAGATGCTGCTGAATTTCGATGGACAGGTGAATGGCACGGCGTTGGATTCTGGTTATGTTGCGGATGAGCTGGACCAGATTTCCGCCGACGCGGCGGCCTGCGGGATGATTTATTCCTTTTATGGACGTCTAAGCGTGGGAACCACAGATGTGGAGCTTCTGCGTTCCGGCAGTCTGCCTCCTACCTTTTACTGTTATGGAACTCTCGATCCGTTTTATGATCAGTTTCTTGCCAATGCGGATGCTGCGCAGGAAGCCGGTATTACCGTAGAGCGGCTGCAGCTGGATGGCATGCCTCACGGGTTTGGAGCTCAAGGAGATTGGATTCCTGCCTATGATCGGTGGCTGCAGAAAATCTTTGAGGGAAATTAGTGTGATTCGGGCTAAGGGTTTGCTTTTTCTTCCTGGAAAAGGAATAGTATCGGGTTTCAAGAGATCCAGACAGGAGGGCGTAGGGAGGAGGAGATAACCTGTAGGTTTATACTTTGTAACAAACGGAAACTTCTTTTTTTTATTTATTTGGTCTATAATATAAGCGTGTTAAAATTTCAGGAATGAAAAAGCCGAAATGCAAGGAGGAACTAAAATGGAATACGCAGTTTTGAACAATGGAGTCAAGATGCCTATGATGGGAATCGGAACCTTTCTGCTGCAGCCGGACGAAGCGGAGGCATCTGTCCTCAGCGCGCTTGAGTGCGGTTACAGGCTGATTGATACGGCAAACGCATATGTCAATGAAAAGGCTGTGGGACGCGCTATGAAAAAATCCGGAATAAGGAGAGAGGAAATCTTTCTGGAGACAAAGCTGTGGCCCAGCTTTTATGAGCAGACGGACGCAGTGGAGAAGACCCTGGAAAGATTGGATACCGATTACATTGATCTGCTTTTAATCCATCAGCCTGCGGGAAATTATATTGCCGGATATAAGCTGATGGAAAAGGCGTACAAGTCTGGTAAGGTGAAAGCAATTGGCTTATCCAATTTTACAGTGGAGCAGATCCGAGAGATACTGAATATGTGCGAGGTAAAGCCTGCTGTGCTGCAGACAGAGGTTCATCCCTACTCCCAGGAGAAGGAGCTGAAGCGGTTTTTGGCAGAAGAGGGCATGGTCATCCAAGCATGGTACCCGTTGGGGCATGGGGATAAGGCGTTGATTCAGGAGCCGTTGTTTACGGAGCTGGCAGAAAAATATAGAAAATCAAATGCTCAAATTATTCTGCGGTGGCATATTCAGGCAGGAAATATTGTGATTCCCGGTTCCAAAAATCTTCATCATATTCAGGATAATTTTGATCTGTTTGATTTCTCTCTTACGGAAGAAGAGATGAGCGGGATTGCGGACATGGATCAACAGAAACGCTACTATGTGAGCACGCCGGAGCTGCTCCGGGGATATGCGGAGATGGTACCTCCGGTAGATGAGCAGAAGTAAAGAGGCAAAGGAGTGTTAAACTTATGCGGAAAAATTTTGGAATAAAATCATGGTTCTATCCTCTTCCTGTGCTTATCATCGGCACATACAATGAGGATGGCACCGCGGATGCCATGAATGCTGCTTGGGGTGGCTTATATGATGCGGATAAGGTGGTGCTGTGTCTAAGCGCAGGGCATAAAACTACGTCCAATATCAAGGCCAGAGGTGCTTTCACGGTCAGCTTTGCAGATGCGGAGCATGTGGTTTCATCGGATTACGTGGGCATAGCTTCTGCCAATACAGAGCCTCGAAAGATGGAAAAAGCCGGCTTTCATGTGACGAAGAGCGAGTTTGTGGACGCCCCCTTAATAGAGGAGCTGCCTGTAGCTTTGGACTGCAGATTTCTGGGCTTTAATGAGGATGGGAACGTTATCGGGCAAATTGTGAATATCAGCGCTGAGGAAAGGGTTCTTGGAGAGGATGGCAGCATCGATCTTGCAAAATTTCGCCCGATTTCCTTTGACCCAGTACACAATGGTTACCATGTACTGGGAGAGAGAGTGGGAAGCGCTTTTCGGGATGGAAGCGTGTTGAAGTGACGGAAAATATATTTTCGGACTTTCTGATGCGGTGAATAAAAAGCATATCATATCAGCTTTGGTTCTTTGAATCGGAGCTGATATTTTTGTGCAGCCGTTGTAATTGTGGCAATGACGCGGTCAGCAGGTTTCTACATATGATTTCTTTATTTGACAAATTAAATTGTAGCATACTGTTACGATATTTGATATAATGTTCGGTAAGGGCAGAGTCAGAAGCGAGCCCATAACGCACTGCGCTGCGGGACGGACTCCTGCCCGCCGCCAAATAAAGAGGAACCATACATGAAGAAACAAATCAAATTGAAAGGGAGAATCAAAACCTACATACAGTTTGGAATATATCTGGGAATTTTGCTGCTTGCGGTGGCGGCGGCAGTGTTTATGATAGATTACCGGGCGGGGATTCTGCTGTGTGCTTTTACGGTATTTTATTTTATTATTACGCTCACTCTTTATTTTTATAATAAACCTGTGATTATGAATGAGCTGGTCAGCTTTGCCACGGAATACGGACAGATACAGAGAAAGCTCCTGAGGGATTTGGATTTGCCCTATGCGCTGCTTGACGATGGAGGAAAGGTGGTCTGGACCAATATTGCCTTTGAGAATGTGATCCATCAGCCTAAGGGATATAATAAATCCATAACATCACTGTTTCCTACAATTACAAGGGACAGGCTGCCGGACGACGCGGGCGTGGATGAGGCTCAGTATGAGCTGGAGTATGAGGGCTGTGAGTATGTGGCGAAATTCAGAAAAATTTCCCTGAAGGAGATGGCTGAAAACAGCGATATGATAGAAGCTCAAGGGTATAACGGATATTTGATTGCAGTGTATCTGTTTGACGAGACGGCGCTGCACATCGCCTTGCAGGAGGTGGACGATCAGAGCCTTTCGGTGGGAATGATTTATCTCGACAATTACGAGGAAGCTCTGGAAAGTGTGGAGGAGGTTCGCCGATCTCTGTTGATTGCGCTGATCGACAGAAAGGTGAATAAATATATTTCCACGCTTGATGGCATCAGTAAAAAGCTGGAAAAGGATAAGTATCTTGTTATATTAAGAAAAAAGGCCATATCACAGCTTCAGGAAAGCCGCTTTGACCTGTTGGAAGAAGTAAAAACAGTAAATATAGGCAATGAAATGGCAGTCACCATAAGCATCGGAATCGGTCTCGATGGCCTGACCTATGCGCAAAATTATGAGTTTGCCAGAAACGCCATAGACCTTGCTCTGGGAAGGGGAGGGGATCAGGCGGTAATCAAAACGCCTGAAAGCATTACCTATTACGGCGGCAAAAGTCAGCAGGTGGAGAAAAACACCAGGGTGAAGGCAAGAGTAAAAGCCCATGCTCTCCGTGAGATCATCACAGGCAAAGATAAGGTGCTTGTCATGGGACACCGGATGCCAGATGTGGACAGCTTTGGCGCAGCGGTGGGAATCTACCGGATTGCCCAGACGTTGGGGAGGAAGACCCATATTGTGCTCAATGAAGCCACAAACGCAATTAAGCCCATGGTGGATCTGTTTCAAAATAATCCCGAGTATGATGAAGATATGATTATCAACAGTCAGCAGGCGATAGAAGCGGCAGGAAGCAATGCAGTGCTTGTGGTTGTGGATGTAAACAAGCCTTCCATAACAGAGTGCCCGGATCTGCTCAGATTCTGTAAGTCCGTGGTGGTGCTGGATCATCACAGACAAGGAACGGAGACCATTGAAAATGCAACACTTTCCTATGTGGAGCCATACGCCTCGTCCACTTGCGAAATGGTTTCCGAAATTCTTCAATATACTTACGATAATATAAAGATCCGCACGGAGGAAGCGGACTGCATGTATTCCGGAATAATGATTGATACGAATAACTTCATGACCAAAACGGGCGTTCGAACCTTTGAGGCAGCTGCCTTTCTGCGCAGAAACGGCGCTGATGTGACCCGGGTCAGGAAGCTTTTCAGGGAAAACGCTGCTGAATATAAGGCGAAGGCAGATGCGGTGAGCCAGGCTGAAATTTACAAGCAGTATTTTGCTATTTCCGTCTGTACGGCGGACGAGCTTCCCAGTCCCACCATTATAGGCGCTCAGGCGGCCAACGAGCTTTTGAATATTAAGGGGATAAAAGCCAGCTTTGTGCTCACGGATTACCAGGGAAAAATTTACGTCAGCGCAAGGTCCATTGATGAGGTAAACGTACAGATTATCATGGAGAGGATGGGCGGAGGAGGACATATGAACACAGCCGCTTGCCAGCTGGAGGGCACGGGGCTTGCGGAAGCCATTGGTGTTTTGAAGCGGACCATTGACAGTATGCTGGAAAACGGTGAAATATAACAGGAAAGGAACCACAGAAAAATGAAAGTTATTTTGTTGAAGGACGAAAAGAAGCTGGGAAAAGCAGGTGATGTCGTAGAAGTAAGCGAAGGATATGCCAGGAATTATATTATACCAAAAAAAATTGGTGTGGAGGCTACGGCGAAAAGTCAGAATGATTTAAAGCTGAAAAAAGCTCATGAGGAAAAAGTGGCGAAGGAACAGCTGGATGCAGCGAAGGCCCTGGCCGCTCAGCTGGAGACCAGGCAGGTCGTTGTTCGGATGAAGGCCGGGGAAGGGGGAAAAGCATTCGGTTCCGTTTCCACCAAGGAAATAGCGGCAGCCTGCAAGGAGCAGAACGGTATTGAAATTGACAAGAAGAAAATACAGCTTCCGGAAAATCTAAAAAATTTCGGGGCATATGAGGTGGCTGTAAAGCTGCATCCTCAGGTGACGGGAAAGCTTGTCGTAAAGGTAGTGGAGGCATAGGTAAAGCGGAAAGGTAAAAGTCATGCCGACTATGGAAGAAAATGTGTTGAAAAGAATATTGCCCCATAGTACGGAGGCGGAACAGTCCGTGATCGGTTCCATGATTATAGACCGTGAGGCGATTGTGGTAGCTTCAGAAATTATAAGCGGTGAGGACTTTTATAACAGGCAGTATGGCGTTTTGTTTGAAGCCATGGAGGAGCTGAATGAGGAAGGCAGCCCGGTGGATCTGATTACCTTACAGAACCGGCTTCGGGAGAAAGATGTGCCGCCGGAGGTCAGCAGTCTGGAATTTGTCCGGGATTTGATTACGGCGGTTCCTACCTCCGCTAATATCAAATACTATGCCGGCATTGTGGCGGAAAAATCTACGTTAAGAAAGCTGATCCGTCTCAACGAAGAGATTGCCAATACCTGCTATGCGGGAAAAGAAAGCTTGGAGACAATTCTGGAGGATACGGAAAAAAGGGTTTTCCAGCTTGTTCAGAAGAGGAATATGGAGGATTTCGTTCCAATCAGGCAGGTCGTTATGAATGCCATGGACAAGATAGAAAAGGCTTCCAAGAACAAAGGGAGTGTCACGGGTATTCCCACCGGGTTTACGGATCTGGATTACAGAACCGCAGGCATGCAGCCCTCGGATCTGGTGCTGATTGCAGCTCGTCCCTCCATGGGAAAGACGGCTTTTGTACTGAATATTGCTCAGTATGTGGCCTTTAAGAAAAACCTTTCGGTTGCCATCTTCAGCCTGGAGATGAGCAAGGAACAGCTTGTGAACCGTATGTTTTCACTGGAATCCAGCGTTGATGCCCAAAAGCTCAGGACAGGGCAGCTGAATGATCAGGAGTGGGAACGTCTGATTGAAAGCGCAGGAGTGATAGGGCGGTCCCGGCTTATTATTGACGACACTCCGGGAATCAGTATTTCGGAGCTGCGATCAAAATGTCGCAAATTTAAGTTAGAGCATAATTTGTCTATGATAATTATAGATTACCTGCAGCTTATGAGCGGCGGCGGAAGGACCGATTCCAGGCAGCAGGAAATTTCTGATATATCAAGATCCTTGAAATCCATTGCCAGAGAGCTGGGGGTGCCGGTTTTAGCGCTTTCACAGCTAAGCCGGGCGGTGGAGCAGAGGCCGGATCACCGTCCCATGCTTTCGGACCTGCGTGAATCCGGAGCCATAGAGCAGGATGCCGACGTGGTCATGTTTATTTACCGGGATGATTATTATCATCCCGATACGGATAAAAAGGGAGTATCCGAGATTATCATTGCCAAACAGAGGAATGGTCCTATTGGAACGGTGGAGCTGGCCTGGTTGCCGGAGTATACCAAATTTGCCAATTTGGAGCGCTATGGCAGGGATTAAGGTGGGACAGGCCCGATTTGCCGCCTGATACATAAATAGGTCAATTTACAAAAGAGAACACCCTGAAGAGGGTCTGTTCTCTTTTGTTTTATCGGCGAAGGCGAAAATGTAATGAGGATTGATACATGGATAAGAGACAATAGGGTGATATAAGAAAGGGGAAGATTTTATGAGCCAGTATTTATTGATTTCAGACGCTGCAAAAGAAGTGAAGGTAGAAAGCCATGTACTGCGCTACTGGGAGGAGGAGCTTCATCTGCCCATTAAGCGCAATGAGCTGGGACACCGCTACTATACCAGGGAGGATGTGGAACGATTTAAGCAGATTAAGAGTATGAAGGAAAGGGGACTGCAATTGAAGGCAATAAAAATGATACTGAAGGATGGAAAGCTGAACGTATTGCCCCAAGAGGATGAGAGGGAAGAAAAAGAGGAAGAAAGGCAGGAGCAAGCGAGGCAGCAAGGCATGGCAATTGATATTATTGACACTCGGGAAGCGCAGAATCCCGCCGATAAGAGAAGCCGAGAAATCAACCGGGAAGTTGTACAGGAATCCAGAGAAGAGAAGTCCAGAAGGCTGCAGTGGCTTCTTCAACAGTTAATTCGGGAAACTCTTATGGAAAATAATCAGGAGCTGTGCAGAGAAATCAGGGACAGCGTGGTGAAGGAGCTGGACTATCAGTTTCGTATGCAGGAGGAACGAGAGGAGATCCGGGACAGGGCCAATGCAGAGAGGAATGAGGAATATTACAAGAGAATGGATGATCTGCTGCGGAAAAAGAGCAGAAAGCTGCTGAGAGGTAAAGGGGAAAAGGAGCTGGAAAAGCAGAAGACTGACGAAGAGCAAGGTATTATGAAGGACCAGAAAGCGGAGAAAAAGACAAAAAAGAAAAGGCATTCTTTTTTTTGAATGCCTTTTCACACCAGCTTATTCACCCTGAGATATGGCGCCTACAGGGCACTGACCTGCACAAGAGCCGCAGTCGATGCAGGTATCGGGATCG
>ERZ1643251.4870-NODE-4870-length-11349-cov-7.629803_pt1 | contig 11349 bp, 14 predicted proteins | sample MGYA00579261_ERZ1643251 | MGnify/ENA primary metagenome ERZ1643251 (study PRJEB29033, sample SAMEA4952267) | chicken gut metagenome | biome: Broiler Chicken; feature: Gastrointestinal Tract; material: Caecum | place: Ireland | collected 2018 | study: Broiler... | reverse complement strand
ATTTAAAGTGTGGTATAGTTTCAATAAGAGTAGTGGTTGTATGAAAAAGAAAAAGTTTAATTATTATAATTTGTTTATTTATGGGGTTAAATTGTTTACAATACTACCTTAAAGATTAGACGATTTATTGCAGCTTATATTGATTTTCGGTTGTGCTTTATTCTAGGATATTTCATTTCACTTATTCTTCAACCGAAGCCTTATATACTTATTGATCTATGTGATTTTTGTATTACTTCCGTTTATTGTTAGTATTACTTTGTGGGTTTATAAAGATACTATTTTAAAAAATCGTAGTATTGGCAAAAAAATTATGGGATTATATATTTATGATAGTAATCATTACATTGTACAAAATAAAGAAATTTTCATACAAAGGATTTTTATGAATTATGACTTTTTCCTGTAAGTTGCTTTTTGATCTTAATTTGCAATCAGTTTATTGGAGATCAGAAATATAAGGCCCTAGTAGGGCCAAAAATTATTTGAAAATAAGTCTATGTAGAAGGAGTTTATGATATGCCTAAGAGATTTGAAGAGTTAAAAACTGGAGATACGTTTGCTTGGAAGATAGAGAGTAAAGACTATTCAGAATTTAACGGTAGATATTTGATATTAACTTACTATTATAATAAAAATTATGAAGAGTCAAAGAGCAAGATGTTTCGTGCTAAAATCACTAAAGATTGTATCATTCCTCAAGATGTACAAGAGATAGAAGATTTGGAAGACCTTATCATACAGTATAATGTTTATGATTTTGCGATAGAAGAATATCCAGAAGTAAAGAATGTGGTTCCGGATTCTTATGGTTATATTTATCAGTATACTTTTAGTATTTATATTGATCGTAAAACGCTTCCAAAGAAAATGCAGTATTTAGGAAACTTTTCTTTAAAAGATATTCCAAATGAATTTTATGTTCCCGAGGGTACTAGAAATCAGGAGTCAGCGTATTGGACGTATTTAGAAGATAATTTGTTGTTGGGTTATACTTTATATAATCAAAAACAATTTATTGGATATACTGAGAAAGGAAACAAGGAAGTATATGAATATAAATTGAATTTTGAAAATTTTAGAAAGCAATTAAAAAAATTAGGCGACGCGATTGAAGGGCCGAATGGCAAGGAAATATTAAAGAAATTAGGTATTGATATAGAAAATGAAGTTCTGACAGATGACGCTTTAACTTATGTTGGACCAGATAATGAAAGCGCTAAGGATGATAAAAAGTCCTAGTGCTTTTTTAAAAAATGGTTTATACTATTATTGAAGTTAGATACAATAGTTAGAATACTAATATGATAATTTTGACATACTTGAATTTTTAAAATAAAAAGTGAGTGGTTTATATGAAGAAAATGAGCTCTATGTTAGAGAATATAAGAATTTGGTATATTTTAGATTTCTTTTTCTTGTTATTCTTGATATTAAATTATTTTTTACAAGTGAACTTTTCATTTTATGTTATTAATATCATAATACTTATTGCTGCTATTGTTTGGTCTTTTTATCGTTTTCTTCTTATTTTTGAAGAGAAAAATATTTTTTTAAAATTGATAAGCATTTGTCTAACAGTGCTATATTTTGTGGTAATCTCAGTTGGACTTTTTTGTGAATGTGTTGATAATTTGATATTTCCAGAATTTGAGAGGGACACTTATGTTTTCCCAGATAATTCCAAGGAAAGATTTGTAGTGCGAACAAATCAAGAAATTCTTAAGGAAGGTTATACTGGTATTTATTATCAAAGAGAATTGTTTTTTGGTATCATTTGTGAGAGTGAGGTTGATTTTTTTCAAGAAGAAATAATTGATTCTACAAATATAGAGCGTGATTTTAAATTTTATGAAGAATATTTTCAAAGTCAAAAATTAGAAATTGATTATCAAAAATATATTGAAGATTTAAGGGCAAGTGAGCAGTCTGGTTTTTGTTATCGTGATTTTTATGAACCAAAAGAAGATACGAAAGAAATTTATTATCATATAGATTAAGGATATAGGAAAAGGTTAAACTGTGTGAAAAAGTTGTTGTTATATCTTGGGATTATTGATTGCTTTTCTGTTTTACTTTGTATTTATGTTAGTTATTCTGATGTTACATTGAATTATTTCCCGTTGATGCAAGGGGCTGAAAGGTTACAACAAGAAATAGGGAGTATTCATCAAGTTTCTAAAAGTATTTATGAGTTTGAAGATGTAAATGGATATATTAGATTAGTGATTACTACAGAAAATGATGATGTTTATTTGGTAAAGGTAAATACACAAAATTTAGATGAATATGAAATTTTGGAAAAGAGGTCATAAGTTATGATTGTAAAAAGATTAGTAGCCTTGTATATTGACTTGGCCTTTGCTTCTTTGGTTTCTAACATTTTATCTGTTGTATTTCCAGCAGAACCATATATTTATTCTGATATCATCAATACAATAAGATTTTTAGTTCCAATTAATGCGATTTTATTTGTAATCGTTTGTAAAGATATATTATTTAAAAATCGTAGTATTGGTAAAAGAATTAGGGGGTTACATATTTATGATGAAAATGGTGAATATGTATCTGATAAAAAAGTTTTAGTAGGCAGAATTGCTTCATTAATTTCCATTTATTTTGTTAATGATTTTTTAGAAGCGATGCATGGTGGAAAACTAGGGGAGATAAAAAGTATCATACCTATGTTGGAGAAAAAAAGAAGGAGTAGGTAGTATGATAAAGAAAAGATATATTAAGGATATAGAAGATGGGGATACGTTTGCTTGGAAAATAGAGAGTGAAGATTATCCAGAGTTTAACAGTAGGTATTTGATATTAACTTATTATTATAATGAAAATTATGAAGAGTCAAAGAGCAAGATGTTTCGTGCTAAAATCACTAAAGATTGTATCATTCCTCAAGATGTAAAAGCTCTTGAAAATTTAGAAAATGTTGTCACTACTTATAATATTTATGATTTTGTGATGGAAGAATATCAGGAAGCCAAGAATGTAATTCCTGATTCTTATGGGTATATTTATCAGTATACTTTTAGTATTTATATTGATCGTAAAACATTACCAAAGAAAATGCAGTATTTAGGAAATTTTTCTTTAAAAGATATTCCAAATGAATTTTATGTTTTCGAGGGTACTAGGAACCGGGCATTTGCTTGCTGGAAATATTTAGAAGATAACTTGTTGCGTGGTTATACTTTATATAATCAAAAACAGTTTATTGGATATACTGAGGAAGGAAACAAGGAAGTATACGAATATGAATTAGATTCTGAAAATTTTAGAAAGTTTTTGGAAAAATTAGGCGACGCGATTGATGGACCGAATGGCACAGAAGTGTTAAAAAAATTAGGTATTGATATTGAAAAGGAAGTTTTGACAGACGATGCTTTAACTTATGTTGGACCGGATGACGAAAAGTAAGTTTTGGTTTATAGAAATGAGTGATAAGTTGTGAAAAAACAAAAAGGAAGAAATCTTTTCTTTATTCTTTTAACGTTGATATTATTCTTTTTTAATTTTTTGAAATCTTGGTTTTCTTATGATATTAATGTTATAGTACTCTTGGTATTGAATATTTTAGGGTTTCTTTTTAACATTTATATTATTGTAATAACTTTTCGAAGTAAGGAAAAGAGTATATTGCAACTTATTGTTCTTGGTCTTGCAATTCTTTTGAATTTTGTTTCGTTTGCTGATTACAAAATGTATTTAGAATTTTCTCAGACGAAAGATATAAGAATGGAAGTAATAAAATATTATCAAGAAAGTAATGAAGGATCTTCTGTGATGGAAAGGTCTTTAGTTTTCCTATTATGACTACTGTTTCTATGTATGAGGGATGTTTCATAGTTTATGCAGAGAAGGAAGAAGAACTTACTAACTATATCAGTAGAATTTATTTTAAAAAAGAACTTGATAAAAATTGGTATTATATAAAATCGTAATCTCAAATCTTTAACATCCGAAATTAAGATAGCTAAATATTAAAGAAAATTTCAGTGTAAGATAGATGTTCAGTTTTGGTTTAAAAGTACTATATATCTTGCAATTTTCTGTTGACAAACATGTGTTCGTGTTATATAATTTTATTAATCAAAAAAGCAAAATAGTAAGGACAGGAGGTTTTTAATAGGAAAAAATAATGCAGAATTAATAATTTATGAAACTAAAGATGGAAATGTCAAATTAGATGTAAATTTAGAAAATGAAACAGTTTGGTTATCTGCTAATCAAATGTCATTAATTTTTAATAGAGATGAAAAAGTTATTAGAAAGCATATTAATAATGTATTTAATGAGGGAGAACTTGATAGAGAAAACAACACGCAAAAAATGCGTGTTGATTATGGATTTAAAAATTTGGTGGCGGAAAATACTTTTATAAGAAATTTCAACAAATAATTAGCAACTGGTATTGACAAGTGCTAAATTGCATATTATAATACTGGTAGCATTTGGATATTTGTAGTGCTAAAGGCGAGAGGTGAGTACATGAACGAAAGACAATCAAAAATTTTAAAAGAGATTGTGGAATCTTATATTAAGACGGCAAAGCCAGTAGGAAGTAAGTCTTTATGTAAGAAATTAAAATGTTCTTCCGCGACAATTCGAAATGAGATGGCTCATTTGGAAGAGATAGGACTTTTGGAGAAAAATCATATTTCTTCAGGACGTATTCCATCTGAAGAGGGATATAAATATTATGTTACTAATTTGATGAAACCAAAAGAGTTGTCAGATAAAGATGCGATGAAGTTACAGACTATATTTCGTAATCATGAACTTGCTTTATCCGATGCCATTACTTCTTGTGTAGAAATCATTAGTGAGATGACAAACTACACTAGTGTTGTGCTTGGAAAAAATAGTGAAGATAATGCTTTACAGCAAGTGAGTATTATTCCATTGCAACATCAACATATTGTGGCTTTAGTTTGTACAGATCAAGGAATTGTTCAAAATAAACAATTTACTTTATCAAATAATATCTCTATTCAAGAGGTTGTGAAAACATGTGAGATTATCAATAAAATGCTTGTTGGTACTCCAATTGATGAAGTGTCTGAAAGGTTAGAATACGAAATTAAGCCAATTATTGCAGAGAAAATTGAAGCTTACGAAACCGTATATTCTATCTTCTCTAAAACTTTTAGCGATTTCGCAAGTAAAGCTTCTGAAACGGTTCATGTTAGTGGAAAAAAATATTTGCTTCAAGAACCGGAATATAATAATGTGGATGAAATTCGTAAAATTATGGAGAAGTTTGATGACCCTAATTTGATTGAAAAAATTGAAGCGACGGATAGTGATAGAGGAGTAAGCATTTATATAGGAAAAGACAGTGAATTTGATCCAAATGTGACTGTGATTAAGACAACTTATCGTACTAATGGTTCCGAAGGGACTATTGCAATTATCGGACCAAAGAGAATGGAGTATGACCGAGTTGTAGGACTTCTTTCATTTATTAATAAGGAGTTAAATAAGGAGGACAGTGATGAATAAGGAAGAGACTTTAGAAGAAGAAAAAAAAGAGGAAGAAATAAAGGAAGAACCTGTGGAAGAGAAGCCAAAAAAAGAAAAAAAGAAAAAAGAAAATAAGGAAATAGAAAAATTAACACAGGAATTAAAAGAAAAGGATGAAAAGATTTTAAGACTTTCTGCGGAATTTCAAAATATGAGAAGACGTAGCGAGGAAGAACGAACGAAACTACTAAAGTATGATGGTGAAAAGTTTATCGTTGATATTCTACCAATTCTGGATAACTTTGAACATGCTGTATTGATGGACGATGCAAATTTAACAGATGAAGTAAGTAAATTTTTAAGCGGTTTTAAAATGATTTATGGAAATCTTGTGGATGTTTTAAATAAGAATGAAATTAAGGAAATCGATTGTTTACATCAAGAATTTGATGAAACGACAATGCATGCTGTTTTGGTAGATTCGACTGATGAATTTGATGATAATGTTGTAATTGATGTGTTACAAAAAGGTTATATGTATAAAGATAAAGTTATTCGTCCAGCAATGGTTAAAGTAAATCATAAAGAGGAAGAGGGTTCGCAAAATGGTTAATATTTCTGATGCAGACTTTCAAATCTGTAAACTCTTGATTGAGTATACGGATTTAGAAGCAAGAATGCAAGCTGCAACCCAAGCTTACGCTCAAAGTGGAAATATGGGCGATGTTTTAAGAGCTCTACACGTAGATGCAGAGCAAATCAAACAAGAAGTAGAACGGATATATTCTGAAACTTATGGTATCGTTCAACCATTTGCTAATTTGCGAGCTCAATATGCTGGAGCTGTAAATTATGTAAGAAATGGTGAGATAACAAACAAATTATAAAATAGAAAGAAAGGATTGATTGATATGAGTAAAATTATAGGTATAGATTTAGGTACAACAAATAGTTGTGTATCTGTATTAGAGGGGGGTACTCCTCAAGTAATTCCAAATGATGAAGGAGGAAGAACAACACCATCTGTTGTGGCATTTAAGGGGGATGAAACAATTGTTGGTGACAGAGCAAAACGTCAAGCAGTAACAAATCCAAAGAATACTATTGCGTCTATTAAACGTTTAATGGGTAGTGGCAAGAAAGTTAGTGCTAACGGAAAAGATTGGACACCAGAAGAAATTTCTGCTAAGATTTTAAGTAAATTAAAAACAGATGCTGAAAGTTATTTAGGAGAAAAAGTAACAGAAGCTGTTATTACTGTTCCAGCATATTTTAACGATGCTCAAAGACAAGCTACTAAGAATGCTGGTAAGATTGCTGGTTTGGATGTAAAACGTATTATTAACGAACCAACTGCTGCTGCTTTAGCATATGGTCTTGATAAGCAAGAAAAGAGTCAAACTGTTTTAGTATATGACCTTGGTGGTGGAACATTCGATGTTTCTATTCTAGAACTTGGCGATGGCGTATTCGAGGTAAAATCTACTGCTGGTAATAACCGTTTAGGTGGAGATGATTTTGACCAAAGAATTATTGATTATTTAGTAGATACATTTAAGAAGGAAAACGGTATTGATTTGTCTAATGATGCAATGGCTAGTCAAAGACTTAAAGATGCTGCTGAAAAAGCAAAAAAAGATTTATCTGGTATGAGTACAACACAAATTAGTTTACCATTTATTTCTCAAAATAGTGATGGTCCATTACACTTAGAAGTGGATTTATCAAAAGCTAAGTTTGAAGATTTATGCCGTGATTTATTTGATTCTACACTAGAACCAGTTAAGAAGGCATTGTCTGATGCAAAATTATCTAATAGTGATATTGATGAAGTTATTTTAGTTGGTGGTTCAACACGTATTCCATATATTCAAGAATTAGTGAAGAAAGAACTTGGTAAGGAACCTCATAAAGGTGTTAACCCAGATGAAGTTGTGGCTATGGGAGCTGCTATTCAAGGTGGTGTGTTAACTGGTGAGATGGATGATTTAGTACTTTTGGATGTTACGCCATTATCTCTTGGTCTTGAAACTTTAGGTGGAGTCATGACTGTATTAATTCCAAGAAATACTACGATTCCAACAAGTAAGAGTCAAGTGTTTAGTACCGCTGCTGATAATCAACCTGCTGTAGATATTCATGTTTTACAAGGTGAAAGAAAGATGGCAGCTGATAATAAAACGCTTGGAAACTTCCAATTAACAAATATTCCACCAGCACCAAGAGGTGTTCCACAAATCGAAGTAAAATTTGATATTGATGCGAATGGTATTGTTCATGTAACTGCGAAAGATTTAGGAACAAATAAAGAACAATCTATTACAATTACTTCTAGTACAAATTTAAGTGATGATGAAATTGATAAGATGATGAAAGATGCTGAAGCAAACAAAGAAGCAGATGAAAAGAGAAAAGCAGAAGCAGATGCAAGAAATGATGCAGACTCTATGATCTTTGCTACAGAAAAAGCTATCAAAGATTTAGGAGATAAAGTAGATAGTAAAGATAAGAGTGAAGCAGAAGAAAAGATTAAAGACTTAAAGAGTGCAATGGAAGGTAATGATGTAGAAGACATCAAGAAGAAAACAGAAAGTTTAAATGAAGTAGCAATGAGACTTGCATCTAAAGTTTATGAACAAGCAAGTCAAAACAATAATAGTAGTAATGAAAATGCATCAGAGGAAGCTACTACAGAATCTAGTAATTCCAAAAGTGATGATGTAGAAGAAGCATCTTACGAAGAAAAATAATAACTAAAAAAGAAAAGTTCTAGCTACCTAGAACTTTTTCCAAAGAAAGGACCTAATATGCAAACATATCAAAATAGAAACGAAGTTCCGGTGAAATATAAATGGAATACTGAGCTTTACTTTAAAAATGAAGAAGAATATCAAGCTGCTTATCAGAAATGTCAACAGCAAATAGCTTTGTTTAAAAATTATCAAAATCATATTAAAAATCCTCAGAAGTTATATGAATTTTTAAATCTTTTGGTGGATGTGAATAAGATAGAAGGATGTTTAGAAGTTTATGCGATGGCTTTAGATGATCAAGAATTGGGAATTCCTGAGAATGCAGCACGCTTAGGAGCATTAGAAGACTTGATTTGTCAATTTGAAGTTTCTACAAACTTCTTTCGTTCTGAATTATTAAAATTATCGAAAGAAGAATATGCATCTTTGTTTTCTAGCGAGCCAAAATTAGAGGAATATCGTGCATTTCTTGATGATATTTATCGTACGAAAGAACATGTGCTAAGCGATGAAGAAGAAATACTTTTGACTGAGATGCTTTCAGCAGTGAATGATTATGAGTCTACAGCATCTAATTTGTTAAATCAAGAAAATAATTATGGTAAAATAAAAGTAAATGGTGAGACAATTCTTATTTCTTCGACGAATTATCGTAAACTAAAAAGAGGTAAAGATGCAACTGTTCGTAAAAAGGCTTATCAATCTTTTGAAAAAGTAATTATGCAATATGCAGGAACGGTTGCTAGTCTTTTGAATAGTTATGTCAAACTAGATGAAAAGACGGCTAAAATAAGACATTTTTCTGGTTCATGGGAAGAGTATTTATTTTCATCAAAGTTAACTGATAAAATATTTCGCAGTCTTACTGATACTGTTTTTCGTAATTTAGATAGTGCTCAAGAATTTTATCGAATGAAAGCGAAAGGATTAAATCAGAAGTATTTAAATGCTTTTGATACCGATGTTGTTCTTCATTCTTATAAACAAGAAATTAGTATAGAAGAAGCTACGACTATGATTCGTGAAGCCATTAAGCCTTTAGGAGAAGAATACGTTAAGAAATTTGATGAGATTTCAAAAAATCGTTGTATCGATTATTGCCAATATAAGGGTAAGTGGTCTGGTGGTTATTGTGTCAGTATTCCAGATTATATGCCACTTATTTTGATGAGTTATCATGGTGATTTGAATTCTGTATTTACGATTGCTCATGAATGTGGTCATCATGTTCATCATCAATTTATGATGGATGTATTGCCGGCAGAATATCAATCAAATGAAAGAATTGTTACAGAAATTCCATCGTTATCAAATGAGTTGTTGTTATATTTTTATTTAATAAAACACGCGAAGACTAAAGAAGAAAAATTAAGTGTGATAGAAAAAGTAATGGATACGATTAATAATAATTTCTTTGATGCGGTAAGAGAAGGCTTTATGGAAGAAGAAATGCATCAATATGTCAGAGAAGGTAATACCATCACAAAGGATTATATGCGAGAATTAACATTAAAATCTTATGAACAGTTTATGGGTGATGCAGTAAAATTAGATAAGCTTAGTGGTAATAGTTGGGCACGTAGAACTCATTATTATGATAGTTTCTATTTATATAGTTATGCTGTAAATATTTCTGTTGCATGTAATATTGTTCCAAAAATATTAGATGGTGATACAGAGATGCTTCAAAAATACATAAAATTTTTGCAAACAGGAACAAACGTTTCGCCAATGGAAGCAGCAGCGATATTAGGCATTGATTTGGAAGATGAAAAAGTTTATCAAACAACAGTGGATTTCTACAATTCACTAGTACAAGAATATTATAAAATCTTAGAAGAAGGTGAATAAGATGAATAAAAAAGACTACTATGAAACTTTAGGTGTGAATAAAGACGCGACTGCACAAGAAATTAAGTCTGCTTTTCGTAAACTTGCAAAAAAGTATCATCCAGATAACAAAGAAACAGGAGATGAGGCTAAGTTTAAAGAAATTGGTGAAGCTTATGCTGTGTTATCTGATGAAAATAAACGTCGTCAGTATGACCAATTTGGTTCTGCAGCCTTTGATGGATCTGCAGGTTATGGAGGATTTGACCCAGGAGATATCGATTTAAATGATATTTTAAGAAGTGTCTTTGGAGGAGGGTTCTCTTCTGGAGGTGGCTTTGGCTTTGATGATTTTTTTGGGGGAGGTTCTAGTAGAACAAGTTCTCGAGCTAAAAAAGGTCGTGATACGTTAGTAAGACTTGATTTGTCATTCGAAGAAGCTGCTTTTGGTGTCGATAAAGATATCGAACTTACTTTGAATGATACTTGTGACCATTGTAATGGTAAAGGTGGTTTTGGTGAAGAGACTTGTGACTATTGTAAAGGTAGTGGTTATGTTGTAACTGAACAAAGAAGCTTGTTTGGAGTTATTCAAAGTAGAACTACTTGTCCAAGATGTAATGGTAAAGGTAAAAAGTTTAAAGAAACTTGTGATAGATGTCGCGGAACTGGTCAGATGAAGAAGAAAAAAACTATTTCTATTCATATTCCAGAAGGTGTTGATACTGGTCACCAATTACGTATTACCGGTAAGGGAGAAGCTGGTACAAATGGTGGAGCAAATGGTGATATTTACTTTGAAATTCATGTTCAAGAAAGTAATTTCTATGAACGAGATGGTGAAGATTTGACCATTGAACTACCTATTACAATTACTGAAGCGATTTTAGGGTGTAAGAAAGAAGTGCCAACGATTTATGGAAATGTTTTGATGGATATTAAGCCAGGTTGTCAAAGTGGTACTAAGTATAAATTAAAAGGCAAAGGATTAAAAGTGCCTAACTCTCTTCGTAAGGGAGATCAATATGTTAGGATAAAAGTTGTTATTCCGACAAAGTTATCTCGTGAGCAGAAGAAGTTATTGGATGCTTTAGCCGATACTGATTTAGATAATAGTGCAGAGTTTAAAGAATTTAGAAGACATTTATAATAGGGGAACCAAATTGGTTCTTTTTTTGTATCTTGGTTAAATTTATGATTGAATTCTAAAATATTACGTGATATAATTAATTTGCGTTTGAAATGTCTCCTTAGCTCAGCTGGTAGAGCAACTGACTCTTAATCAGTGGGTCTAGGG
>ERZ1643251.4867-NODE-4867-length-11356-cov-7.459517_pt1 | contig 11356 bp, 13 predicted proteins | sample MGYA00579261_ERZ1643251 | MGnify/ENA primary metagenome ERZ1643251 (study PRJEB29033, sample SAMEA4952267) | chicken gut metagenome | biome: Broiler Chicken; feature: Gastrointestinal Tract; material: Caecum | place: Ireland | collected 2018 | study: Broiler... | reverse complement strand
ATACGGAAACGGTTATGGCCCTCCAGTATCTTCCTGGTCTGGACGAAGAGGCTGAATATCTGTTTCCTCCTTCCGCCAACCTTCCAGATGATTGGGAGAGTTTTTCTATTCAGATTAATGATAACGTCTATTCCTTACCTGTGCCTTTATCCGATTTTTTGAAGAATGGTTGGATGATATCCGATGAGGATGCCGGACTGCAGCTGCCCGGAAGGGACGACTACAAAGGATATGATAGTTCATGGATTACATTGACCAATACAAAAGAACAGAGTATAGATGTTATTGTCTACAATACCCAAGAGCAGACGATAGACATTACGCAAGGCATTGTGGGCAGAGTATCTGTGATTTATGGAAATTATGAGTTTGCCGGAACAGAGCTGCGGATTCCAGGAGGGCTGATGCTGGGATGGTCTACAAGGGATGATGTTCTGCAGCTGTACGGCATGCCAGATGAAAGCTACGAAACGAGAAATTTAACTTACAGAAAAGAGGATGTTACCTCGCCTTATTGGACGCTAAGTTTTAATGAAGCCGGTTTTTTGGATAAGATTATGGTAAAGAATCAGATAGATGATTAGCAGACTCTAAACATAAGAACACCTTTACAGAAATACCGGCAACCAAGGATAAATTTCCAGAATAACCCTGTTGCTCACACGAACATATGTTCTTATAATAAACTCAGAAGGAGGTGGAACATATGTTTGAAAACAGGGTTATTTTTCATGTAGACGTAAATGCCGCTTATCTCAGCTGGGAGGCAGTATACAGGCTCCGGCACCTGGGCGCAAAAGAAGATCTTCGCAGCCAGGCAGCTGGGGTGGCGGGAGATACGGCTATGCGCCATGGGATTATTCTGGCAAAATCCATTCCCGCAAAAAAATACGGGATCCGCACAGGAGAAAGTATTTTAGAAGCCAAAAGAAAATGCCCTTCTCTGATCCTTGTGCAGCCCCATTATCAGCTTTATGAAAAAGCTTCAAAAGCATTTATAGAAATACTGAAAGAATTTTCTCCGGCAGTGGAGCAGTACAGTATAGATGAAGCTTTTATGGATATGACCGGAACTCAGACTTTATGGCACAGTCCCGAAGCAGCGGCAGAGACAGTCCGAAAAAGAATTCGGGACGAGCTGGGATTTACAGTAAATATCGGAATCTCCTCCAATAAAGTCCTTGCAAAAATGGCCTCAGATTTTGAAAAGCCTGATAAAGTCCATACACTGTTTCCAGGAGAAATAGGAACCAAACTCTGGCCTTTGCCTGTATCGGATCTGTTTTTTGCAGGATCAAAAACTGTAGGAAAACTGGAAAGCCTGGGAATTTATACCATCCGTGAACTGGCCCGCACGGATCCTGAAATATTGAAGTCTCACTTAAAAAAGTATGGAGAAATTCTCTGGGCTTTTGCCAACGGAATAGACACTTCTCCGGTAGAGCCAGAGCCGGAAGCCAACAAAGGCTATGGAAACAGCCTGACCCTTCCTTTTGATGTGACAGATATTCGGCAGGCCCGTCTGGCTCTTCTTGGACTTACAGAAACTCTGGGAGCCCGTATGAGGAAAGATCAGGTCATGGCTCAGGTGTTTACCCTCTCCATAAAAACCTGGGATTTTCACTGTTATTCCCATCAGAAGAAATTTTCTGATCCTACGGATCTTACAGAAGAAATTTATAAAAGGGCAGTTCTGCTGTTCCGGCAGATATGGAAGGGAGAACCTATTCGCCATCTGGGAATCCGGGGCAGTTGTCTTACGAGAAAAGATATGCCGGTACAGGAAAGCCTTTTTCAGGGAGAAGCCTATGAAAAAAGACGGAGAGCAGAGATGACCGTAGACCGTATCCGCCAGCGGTATGGGGCAGACGCAGTCAAAAGGGCTGCCTTTCTGGATACTCCCATAGACCATATGTCCGGCGGTATTTCCAGAGAAAAAAGAACAGTTCTGTATAAGCTGCCAGCAGAAAGGTATGATAGATGAATTTTGGAACAGGCGGAAAAGTCTATGAAAAAGACGAGGGAGTTCTTTTGGATTCGGAACTTCTTCCGGCAGCGGTAAAATGCTGGTTTACAGTTCAGGGGAAAGGAATGCCTCTATCTATGAAAATTCAAAATGAAGATGGACAGATCCAGACTATCGGCCCCATTTTTACAGATACCTTTCAAAAGCTCCGGTATGGAGGCATTCCACTTTGGAAATACCAGTGCCGGGTCTGTCAGAAAGGAAGAGAAAAATCCTTCTGTCTGTATTTTTATCCGGAAGAGGGGAAGTGGAGAGTGGGGAAATAAAACTTTTCCACTTAACCTGTCAAAATCTGAGGCCGCAGTTGCTGTTTATTCTCGCCTTATAATTGGATTTATGATACAATTCTGTCAGTGAAGCATCTAACAGAGCAGGAAAAAAGCAGTTTACATAGAACAGGAACCGTTCTGAAAACGATGGCTTTCAGAGAATACAGGAGGCAGAAATTATGAGTAATAAATGGTATAAAAAAGGCAGTGAACTTCTCAGGGAGATCGTAGAAACCAGTCTTCCTAAAGAGCTGTGCAGTCTATGGTATATCGGACAGATGGGAATGATCCTGAAGTGGAAGGGAATTGTCCTGTGCATAGATCCGGTGCTGGGAGCAATGCCGGGAGAAGACGGAGAGGACCGGAGAAATTATCCGATTCCTTTTCTGCCGGAAGAGCTTCGGGCAGACTATGTGTTCTGCACCCATGACCATGGGGATCATATGCACCAGGAAACCCTGGTAAAACTGGCTAAGAGAAATCCACAGATGAAGATTGTCCTTCCGCTGCCCTTGGTGGAGCAGGCTCTTTCTTTTGGGATTTCTAAAGACCAGCTTTTAGGCTTATGTCAGGATCAAAAGATTACTCTGGAAGAGGGAATCCAGGTGAATCCGGCGGCTACTGCTCATGAATCCTATCAGTTTGACCAGGAAGGACACAGTCTGACTCTGGGATATGAGATCCGTCTTGGAGACCGTGGGTTTTTCCACAGCGGGGATACGATCGTAACCCGGGAGCTGATAGACAAACTTCAGAAATCCCATGGCATAGACGCAGCCATGATCCCCATAAACGGCAGAGATCTGGAAAGAAATGAACGGGATATTGTAGGAAACATGAACAGCCGGGAAGCCTGCTGGTTTGCCAGTGCGATCGGAGCTGATCTGACCATTCCTCTTCACTATGACATGATTGGAGGAAATAAAGAAAATCCTCTGATCTTTGCTGACTATATGGAGCGGCATTATCCGGAGAAGAAGTATCATATTTTCCGTCTGGGAGAGAGGTATATCCTGTAACAGCTGCGGACCGGAGACATAGCATATATACCGAATAATACCGCCTGCGAAAAACCTGGCAGATTTCCACTGCCAGTTGCGAAAAAAGTTTTTTCGTATACTTACATATAGAAAACTCACAACGGAAGGATGTATATAAAATGACAAAGGAAGAACTTGCTCTGGAAGTAATTGAACGTTTAAAGAAAGAATATCCTCTGGCCCAGTGTACTTTGGACTATGATCAGGCCTGGAAGCTGCTGGTAAGTGTACGGCTGGCCGCTCAGTGTACAGACGCAAGAGTAAATGTGGTGGTTGAGGATCTTTATGCAAAATATCCGGATGTGGCAGCTCTGGCAGAAGCTCCGGTGGAAGAGATTGAGAAGATCGTCCGGCCCTGCGGCCTGGGTAAGAGCAAGGCCAGGGATATCAGCGCCTGTATGAAGATTCTCCGGGATCAGTATCAGGGAAAAGTGCCGGATGATTTTAATGCTTTATTGAAATTTCCGGGGGTTGGAAGAAAAAGTGCCAATCTGATCATGGGAGATGTGTTTGGAAAGCCGGCAATTGTTACCGATACCCATTGTATCCGTCTGGTCAACCGGATCGGGCTTGTAGACGGGATCAGAGAGCCGAAAAAAGTGGAAATGGCTCTATGGAAGATCATTCCTCTGGAAGAGGGCAGTGATTTCTGCCACCGTCTGGTTTACCATGGAAGAGATGTCTGCACAGCCAGAACATCACCATTTTGCGAGAAGTGCTGCCTGAAAGATATCTGCCAGAAAAACGGAGTGGAGAGTAAGAAGTAACGACAGGCAGAAAAGGCCTTCTATCATACATATCAGGAATAGTTCATGATAAAAGACAGGTATTAGACAGGGTAAAAAAATTATAGGATAATGAAGAAAAGAGAAGAAGGCAGACTGATGCCGAAAGCAAGCAGGAAAGGATGAACAGGAGGCAGAGCTATGATAGAGAAAATAAAATTAAATAACGGAATTGAAATGCCTATGGAAGGTTTCGGAGTTTTTCAGATACCGGAAGAAGACTGTGAACCGGTGGTCAGGAATGCTATTGCAGAAGGATACCGGCTGATCGATACGGCAAGCTCGTATCAGAATGAAGAAGCAGTGGGCAGAGGGATCAGAAACAGCGGTATACCAAGGGAAGAACTGTTTATTACTACAAAAGCGTATATCCAGCAGATGGGATACGATAATACAAGGACTGCTTTTGAAGAATCTTTGAAAAAACTGGGGCTGGAATATCTGGATCTTTATCTTATCCACATGCCCTTTGGAGATTATTACGGCTCCTGGCGTGCTATGGAGGAACTATATAAGGAGGGAAAGATCCGGGCTATTGGTGTTTGCAATTTCTATCCGGATCGTTTGCTGGATCTATGCTATAATGTGGAAATCAAGCCGCAGATCAATCAGATCGAGAGGCATCCTCATTATCAGAGAAAAGAAGATCTTGAGATCATGGGTGAACTGGGGATACAGGCTCAGGCATGGGCACCTTTTGCAGAAGGTATGAAAGGGATGTTCGACGAACCGATCCTGAAAGAAATCGCAGAAAAATACGGAAAGACTCCGGCACAGATCATCCTGCGGTGGAATGTACAGCAGGGAGTGATCGTTATCCCGAAATCTGTGCATAAGGAGCGCATGAGAGAAAATCTGAATATCTGGGATTTTAAACTGGAGGAAGCGGACATGATGCGGATTGCCCAGCTGGACAAAGATTGCCCGTCCATGCTGGATACACGGAAAATAAGCGAAGTCAAACGGGTATACGACTATTTAAACAACCCTGTATTGACAAGTTTGTAAATAAAATTTGCAAAAGTACAGAACAAATTACAGATGAAAAAAAGGAGGAAGCAGCAGATGAAAATTGTAATTTTACAGGGAAGTCCGAATAAAAAGGGATCCACAAATATTTTAGTGGAGAATTTCAGCCAGGGGGCGGAAGCAGCCGGCCATAGCATCAGAAGATTTGATCTTGCAGATATGGATATCTGTCCATGTACCGGATGCGTTTCATGCGGATATGAGGGCCCCTGCATCTTGCATGACGAGAATCAGAAAATAAAGAAGGCGGTCCTGGACGCTGATATGATCGTCTTTGCGACCCCGCTTTATTATTATGGAATGTCAGCACAGCTTAAAATCGTGATCGACCGTTTCTGTTCCTATAACAGCAGTATTACAAGGAAACATATGAAATCGGCCCTTCTTACTGTTGCATGGAACAGCGATAACTGGACATTTGATGCACTGGAAAGTCATTACCAAACACTGGTCAGATATCTGGATTTCCAGGACCAGGGTATGGTCCTTGGACGAGGGTGCGGGACTCCATCAATGACCAGGCACAGCCGGTATCCGGAAATGGCGTATAAACTGGGAAACCGGCTATGATTATTGTTTATTAAAGATCGGCTGACAATTAGTCCTGGCAATATCAAAAACTTTCTGGAGGAGTTTCGTCGCTGTTCCCCGATTCTCTATAAGACTGTCCAGTGAAATGATCTCGCAGGTATGATCCGGTTTTATGCGATAGGTGAGGAGGGCTGTGATTTTTCCATGAGAGAATACAGCCAAGCCATCTGATTTTGTTATATCAATTTTCTCACCGCATACCACCATATCCGTAGAATACCAATGCTTCATTAAAAACTCATTAATTACAGACCGATTCTCCAGTGTAATTGGAGTAATCTCCATATTCCTCACCCAAACTTTCACTCTGTATTTTATCTGGTGTCTTTATGGATATATTTATATAAAGGCTCCAGATACTTCTCATCTACCCAGGAGCATTTCTTCCCCATTGCCTCTTTCAGAGCCAGTTCCCAGGGCTCGCATTGTTCCGCAGGTTTCTTGGACACTACTTTCATCAGCATAGAACAGAGAAATTTATCTTTTACGGTCATGATCTCTTCGTTCCATGCACCCCGGCCGTAGAAGAGAGGGATTCCCTCCAATGCCCCAGAAAGGTGCCTTTTCTTCAACTCCTCAAGAGTCTTCTGGTCGTAGGGAGACGCCCCCACTGCAAAGACAGCCGTCTTTTTCCCACTGAGAAGAGCGGTGTTTTTCTTCAGAAAAGAAAGGCCGGCAATGGAAGAGGCATAGATTCCTCCGCAGAGAATAATCGTATCTGCAGAAGTGACCATCTGAGATTTGGCCTGGTCAACGGAAACAGGGGCAGTGTCCAGGGCTTTTCCCAGAAGCTGGGCGTATTCCCTGGCTGCACCATACTTTGATTTGTAAATGATCAGAATATTTTCCATAATTTTTCTCCTTTTCAGGGACCGATGAAGTTTACAATCCCGGGATGATCCTACTGTTCTGTATAGACAGTTTACCGGGAAATTCCCTGAAAAGTCAATACAATTTCCAATATATCTTCATGAAGTCTTGCTTCAATTTTCCCTCCCATTGCCTGGGTCAGTTCTCTGGCTATGGAAAGTCCAAGTCCGGCGTGAGAACTTTTTGAAGCATTTCTGGAAGGGTCGCCTCTGTAAAAACGGACAAACATCTGATCCGGATCAATAGATCCCGGATCTTTTACTTTATTGGAAAAGGTCAGCGTATTTCCCTTTTGAAAAATAAAAAGGGTGCCAAGGCCGTAAGAAAGGGAATTGGAAACGAGATTTCCCAGAACCCGCTTCAGCTGGCTGCTGTCTCCCTGGATCTGAATGGCCTCTTCCTGAAAATCCAGGGAAGGCTCCCGGTTCTGTTCCTGAAATTTTCCGTAAAATCCTGTAAGAACCTCACAGACAAGAGGAAACAGGGAAACCAGCTCCATTTGGAGAGAAATTTCCTGGCTTGTCAATTTTGTATAAAGGAAAAGCTGGTCTAAAAGCTGTTCCAGATCTTTCAGTCTGCCCCGGACAATCCGGCAGTATTCTTTTCTTTTATCCGGGTCTTCTGTTTTTTCCGCCATCTGCATATAGCCGGAGGCTCCGGTGAGGGGTGTCCGGATATCGTGGGAAACACTGGCAATGGTATATTTAAGTTTTTCCTCCGCTTCCCGGGCCTGAAGCACCAGTTTCTGCTGAGAATCGATATAAGTATTTACCAGGCGGCAAAGGGACAGAATATTTCTGTCCCTGACAGAGCAGGTAAGCCTTTGATTGCTTCCCGGCTCCAGATCTTTTAATTGTTGGGCTAGTCCTCGTACCTGCCTTCTGTAGAGGAGAAGAGCAGTAAGAGAAAGGAAAAATAATATGGCAAATAGGATGATCAATGCTGTTTTTAACATAGGCATATTCCTCTTAACAGATATCTTTTTTGCTCAGTACCTTTTGGGAGAGCCAGATGTAGGTCAGGGTCCACAAAAGGCTGGCAAACACTGACAGAAGCAGATTTGTACCCAGACCGTTCTGGCCCACTGCAAAGGATAACAGAGATCCTGTGCTGGCGCTGCCGCTGATATAGGGAGACATCATCACCAGGTAGGGCGGGAAAAACTGTGCCACATGGATTCCGAAGAGTCCGGCAATGGTTTCTAAAACACCTGCCACGACTCCAAGACCGCAGAGGATAGAAAGAATACTGGCTACTGCAGCATTCCGGATAAGCATGCACAAAAGCATGCTCTGAGCCGCCAGAGGGATCAGGGCTACCCAGCCGATTAAAAGCATAAGGACCATTTTCAAAGGGTCTCCCAGGTGATTGGGAAATCCACAGATTTTAAAAAGGATTATGCTGGCAGCCGTAAGAGCCAGTATAAACATAGCGTTAATGGCACAATGAGTAACAATTTTGCTTACGATGTAATAGCTCCTGTCCGGATAGTAGGAAAAGATATTTTTCCCGAAGCCGGAAGAGAAGTCATCGCAGGTACTGACAGCACAGAAGATTGCGCTGAAGCAGACCATAAGACCTCCGGAAAAAAGAAGATTGCTGACAAAATCTGCTATGGTGGAACTGAGAAAAGAAGCTGCGTCAGCCTGATCTTCCGCAGTGAATTCAAATCCGTTTTCCGTTGCAAAAGACAGAAGATTCTGATCGGTTACCAGTTTCATTGTGATCAGAGCGATCAGAATAAATCCTAAAAATGAAGCTAGCGTAATATAAACACTTTTATCTCTGAATAGTCTGCGGAATTCCATACGTGTAAGATTAAGCATGGCGTCTGCCCCCTTTCTTTGACGAACCGGTTTTACTTTCTTTTCCCATCAGATCCAGAAAATATCCTTCCAGATCCTGCTGATGGCCATAGATGGCAAATACCGAAATGCCTGCGGAGGTCATAACTGTGGTGATCTGGCCGGAGTCCGCTTTCTGATAGATACGGATCTCCCCTTCCGGACGTACTTCATAATTCCGGATTCTCAGTTTTTCTTCCAGAAGTACAGCGGCCATTTTACTGTCCGAAGTTTTCAGATAGAGATAATCCTTACACTCCGCAGACAGTTCTTCTTTGGAAATTTCTTTCACCAGACAGCCGTCTTTAATAATCCCGTAGCGGGTGGCCATTTTGGAAAGCTCTCCTAAAATATGGGAGCTGACCAGAATGGTCACTCCTTTCTTCTGGTTCAGATCTACCAGCAGAGAGCGGAGCTGGTTCATTCCTTCCGGATCAAGACCGTTAATAGGTTCATCCAGGATCAGCAGATCCGGACCTCCCAGAAGTGCCATGGCGATTCCCAGCCGCTGCTTCATTCCCATAGAATAACGTTTCACCAGCTTTTTGTTGTCCGGATTCAGTCCTGTAAGAGTAAGAAGCTCCCGGATCTCTTTGTCAGGATCCACGATTCCCATAAGGCTGGCTTTTAAGTACATGTTTTCATAGGCGCTCCGGCCTCCTTCCAGCCCCGGAGATTCAATGAGGACGCCGATACGTTTCCTTACTCTTTCCCGGCTCAGGGACTGGCCGAATACCCGGATACTTCCCTGGGTAGGAAAAGCCAGTCCACAGAGCATTTTTAATGTGGTGGACTTGCCGGAACCGTTCCTTCCGATAAAGCCGTAAATATCTCCCTGCTTCACATGCATATCCATAGAAGAGACAGCGGCCTTATCTCCATACATTTTTGTGAGATTTTGTGTGACGATTACATCTTTCATCATTTATCCTCCTGGTCAGCTTTTTTGAAAAGCCTCTTGTTTTTTTCTGAGTCCAGTATCTCACAGAGAATTTCAAAAAGCGCAAAGAAAAGTTTAAGAAAAGTTTAAGATTAAGGAACAGAAAAAGACCATTCTAAAATCAGTCTTTTAATTTAAAGCCAATTCCCCATACTGTTTGAATATAGGTGTCTGTATCTGTATCTTTCAGTTTGGAGCGGATATTGCTGATATGGACGTTGATGGTTTTATCCTCAACAAAATACTCCTGGTTCCACACAGATTCAAAGATTTCCTGTTTTGTAAAAACTTTTTTGGGATATTTCATCAGAAGGGTTATAATTCCCAGCTCATGAGCGGTGAGATCAATCCTTTCTCCCTTAACCAGGAAACTTCTGGCCTGTTCATCCAGCTCCCAGTCTTTATATCGAAGAGAAGAATGAGCAGGAGAGGGGGCTGCAGCCTTATGTCTCAGCTGTACCTGTATCCTGGCCAGGAGCTCTTCCAGTTCAAAGGGCTTTGTCAGATAATCGTCTGATCCTGTGGAAAGAAGATTTACTTTATCTTCCAGCGCAGTCTTTGCAGATAGCACGATAACTGGGACCTGAGAAGAAGAACGGATATAGGCAATAAGTTCTTCCCCGCTTAGCCCCGGTATCATAAGATCCAAAAGAATCAGGTCAAATTTTTCCATATCGAAAAGCAGCCTTCCTTCCGTTCCGGAAAAGGCCTGGCGGCAGTCGAAGTCTTTTTCAGTAAGATATTCATAGATCAGGCTGTTGATGGTAGCGTCATCTTCTACAATTAAAACACGTGTCATATGTACAGTCTCCAATTCTGCCGCAAAAGCGGCGGGATAAAGCCATTATAGCATATAGGGAAGGTGAGAGAAATGTATCCACCATATTTTTCTTTCAGAAAAGTTGCAGGGGCAGGTATGACTGGATTGCATCATACCTGCCCCTGCTGGGAGTATCTATTAAACTTTACTGTTCTTTACCTCTTCTTTAATCCTGCCAAGTTCCTCCGGAGAAAGATTGCCAGCTTTCATAATATCTTCATCGCTGACAGTCCCCAGTTTAAGTAAATTAACGACCACATTTTGAATGCCCTTCTGAATACCCTGTTCTTCTACATAATCTGATAAGTTGCACATTAATCCCACCTCCTTCGCCAGATCACTGTGCATTTGAATATGATAGTCCTTCTCCAGCCTTTTTTTCTTAATATGATAAGGAATTTCTGTTGAAAGCAAAGTATTTATCATACCGATAAATAAGTCTTCAGAAGATATTTTTTCATTTAGAGCTATGATAATCACAGAAATTTTGTCATAGGCCTGGGGATGATCCGGCAGACCGGGCAGAAGGTCCCTTTTTCGGAAGGAATACTCGGAAATAGCATTCCCAATCTTTTTAGGAGCATTCATACAAAGCCAGATAGAATAGACCTTTCGGATACTGTCATAATCAGAAGCGGTAAAATCAACGCTAGACTGTGCGGAAATCATTCTGGCACTGTAAAAAATTCCTCTTGTTACGATTTCATAGCCGGGATAAAAAGACTTCTGAGCTTCCACATTAATAATCATTTGTACCTTGTTTCCCTGAGGAACAGATACCCGAAAACGAATATCAAAGTAAACAGTTCCTTCTTCGGGAACTTTATCTTCGTTTGGCATGCCGGAAATTTTTTCAGCCCTATTGTAGGCTGGTTCAGAATCTTCGAGAGATTCTTTACTATTACCGGGGTATACCGATATAGAAGAAATCTCCGGTGTTCCCTCAATATGCGGGATAATCTGCCTTATAGATAAATCCGTAAATTCTTTTACAGTACGCTTTAGTATCCAGGCAAGAATCTGCTTCTGGCTCAGTACACGTTTGCACTGGGTATCGTACTGTATTTTTTCTTTTGCATACGATAATTCCTTGGACAATTCATTATTCATATGCATTTTCTCCTTTATGAAACAATTATAAA
>ERZ1643251.4866-NODE-4866-length-11357-cov-7.031233_pt1 | contig 11357 bp, 9 predicted proteins | sample MGYA00579261_ERZ1643251 | MGnify/ENA primary metagenome ERZ1643251 (study PRJEB29033, sample SAMEA4952267) | chicken gut metagenome | biome: Broiler Chicken; feature: Gastrointestinal Tract; material: Caecum | place: Ireland | collected 2018 | study: Broiler... | reverse complement strand
GACCGAAAAATTCTTTGAATTTTTCTTGCTGCGTTTACTGTAAAACGCCTAAAAACAGTCATTTAGGAAACTAAACTCCTGCTTTTAGGCATTTTCCGAGCCTTGCCTCGCTTGTTTTTGAACAGCCTGATTAATTTTCTAAAAGCTGGAACAAGCTTTAAAAAAGCTTGTTTTTTTGAACAGCACCCAATAAAGTAGACAGTTTAAAAAAAAGACCTTCTGTGGTATAATGAATTTATCACAGGAGGTTTTTTAATATGGCTGGTAAAAAAGGTATGAAGCATTACTCTATTGAGTTTAGGCAAAAGATCGTGGATTTGCATTTAAAAGATGGGATTTCTGTTTCTCAACTCTCAGAAGAGTTTTCTCTTAACCCATCGCAAATTAAGTTTTGGTGTAAATGGTTTAAGCAATACGGAGTCCCTAAGCAGTTGACCGGTAAAAAGCGTGGCAGACCGACCAATAAAGAAGAAACTTTAGAACAAGAAGTTAAACGGCTTAGAATGGAAAACGAAGTGCTAAAAAAATACCACGAGTTGCTTTTCGAAGAAATGTCAAAGCGGAAGTGAAGTTTAAAACAATTAAACTTTTAAGCAACTCGTACCCAATCACTTCGCTTTGTAAGTTTCTTGGAGTAAGCAGATCGGGTTTTTACAAATATTTACAAAACAACAATCAGAAAGATTTAGATGTTGTTAACAAGATTAAACAGATTCAAGATAAATCTAAACGAAGATATGGCTATCGTAGAGTACAAATTGCCCTTGATAAACAGTTCGGATTGCATATAAATCACAAAAAAGTGTTGAGATTAATGAATAAATACAACTTGCTATCTAAAATTAGGCGTAAATATATCTACACCAAACCAAACGAAGTTTTGCATTACTATGCAAATCTATACAACAGAAATTTTAATGCGGAAGATATTAACAAAAAATGGACGACAGATATAACCTACATAATAACGCCAGAAGGAAGATTGTATTTGAGTGTGATTCGAGATGTTTTTGACGGATATATTGTGGCATACAAATACTCAACTCGCATAGATAGTAAGTTAGTAGCGGACACTTTAAAACTTGCCTACCAAAACACAAAAATAGATGGAACAATACTCCATTCAGACCAAGGTGCAACATATACAACGCTTTTGTATTACAACTTAACAAAAAAATATGGAATAACACCGAGTATGTCGAGGAAGGCAACCCCACTAGACAACGCACCCGCAGAAAGTTTCTTTTCGTCATTTAAAACAGAGTGTATATACTTAGAAAAACCAAAAACAATAAAGGAGGCGAAAGAATTATGCGATGAATATATTGACTTTTACAACAATGAACGTATACAATTAAAACAACAAAGTTGTCCAAACGAGATACGACAACGAAAAATTGCTAATGTTGGTTAACCAACATTAGCAATTACCACAGCACAGGCTTTTTATTTATCCGTCCACTTTTTTGGGTTCAGACTATTTTACCTAATGCTATTTTTGTTTGACTTATTATTTATCTTCTTTATTACTTAAAAGCTTTACATTTTTTGTATCGAGTAATTCCTTTGTATTTGCGTTTATCGGACTAATTACTGAATGTCCAAGATTGGCTTCAATATCTGTTCTAGTATTTTTAGCAATATTTCCGCCTTTCTTTGCTATTATTTTACTTTCATTAAAGGTGGTTGGTTGTTCTTGTTTTGATAGAGCTGTTGTAGTGACCTCTGCTAACATATTAAGGACTAATTCAATGTCGGTCATATTATCTCGTAAGTTTTCTTTTTTAAGTCCTTTAAGTTGCTTATACTCTTGCACAGATAATCCAGACCAAGCTTTTGTCATTTCGTTTGTAAGTATTGCGTAATCTTTTTCTTGTGTTATGCCTTTGTTTTGCCATTCAGCTGTTAACTCTTTGCGAGTTTTGATTGTCATCATTCTTTGAGTTATCCATTCTTCTGGGTAACCTTTATCTCGGTAGGTGGCTATCGCTCTATCTATTGCTTTTTGTGGGTCGGCAATTTCATCAAGTCTTTCGCTGCCAACTTGTGCTAACCACATTTTAAATGGCTCCGCTTTCTTGCTTGGAATAGATTGAACTAATCTTAAAACACCTTTGGTATCAAGAACATCGGTTTTATAAAATTTACCATCTGCTGATTGTAATTTCAGTTGGTGACAAAATGACACCAACTCACTTCCTTCTTTTTTTAGCCTTTGTTTTAGTTTGTTCCAATATTTACGAGCATTATCATAATCTTTGTCGGTTAGAACACCAACAATATCAACAACAGAAAAATACCAATCTTCTTTGTCGGCATTCCATTCAGTTCTAACTTTTCTATCTTCAAAAATCTTAATGTTTGACATTATTTTACTCCTATAATTGCATTATAACATATAGATTAAAAATATGTATTGATTTTCAAGAAGATTTTCAAGAAAGTATTAAGGCAAAATAGATGATTTAAACTCAAAAGTCTTAAATCTTTTTAGAAAGTTTTAAAAAGTTTTAGAGCACACAAATTGCTTAAAAATGCCACTTTTGCTGTCAATTGCTGTCAAAGTTAAAAAGCAAAATACAGCAAATTTTTTTATATGTGCTAAAACTCTTTTATTTATCTATAATTTTGAGACATAGGGCTCACACACTTGATATACAGGGCTCGTTCTTTGTAAGGCAGATGCCCCTAGCTCGATCCCCGGTATCAGCTCCATAAAACTTGCAAAATTGCAAGTTTTTTTATGCTATCGCATAAAGCAAACTTCGTTTGCCATGGAGCTTATCAGCGTTCGCTCCGCTCTCTGAACAGCTCCACTATAAAACTTGCAAATTGTAACTCTTTTTATTCTTTTATATAAAGCAATTTTCGTTTGCCATGGAGCTTATCAGCGTTCGCTCCGCTCTCTGAACAGCTCCCATATTTAAAAATTTCAACTCTAAAACTTTGTTTTTTATTTCCTTGTTATTATACTTATATTTAAAATATTTTTATCTTCTTTTATTGTTTTGCATTATAACGTTAAATCCATCGATTGTTTCTCTTAAATAACTGCGATTAAAAGAGTAAAAACAGAAATTTCCCCAAACTATTGACTTTTTATGTTTTCTACATTATACTTTTTTTAAAGGAAAAATATATGGAATTGTTAGAGAATAATATCGTATCAATAAACGGACTTGACTTTAAGGGTTTTAGTTTTGCTAGAATACCTTATGATTGTGATTTTGCAATAGTTCAAAAAAGAGGAGAAAAATGTTATAGAATTTTAAATTGTAAAGGTCATTTTTCAAAACCAATAAAAAGAATTTGTAGTGATTTAAACAATCCTGAATCCGGTTTAATATTAGTGGAAGATTTTGATGAAGAAAAGCCATATCGTTTTATTGATAATGTTGGTTTTTTCAGTGAAAGATATGCCGACGTGTCGACATTAGAAACAACACATCATACTAATTCAAAAAGTGGAGAAACATATTATACAGATAAAAGTGGTAGAAAACTAAAAACTACTGAACATAACACAATCGGAACAAAAACTAGAGTTAAAAAGACAAAAGATTCTGGATGGACACCCTTGATTAAAGAATGTTTTTTTGACTTACGTTCCAATGATGACCCAAAAGAACCCGCACATTTTTACTGTACAGCTGAGTATGAACGAAATTTTATGTTAAATGCATTAAATGGTAGATATTTTTTGAATAAAACCTTTGAACAAAATATTAGAAAGCATTATGAAAAAGAAGTTAAGGCTTTGCTAGAAGCACGTGAAGCATATTACTATAATTCTTCCCGAAAAAAACAAAAAGAAATAGAAAGTAGTGATGAATATTATTTGACGTCTGATATTGATAAAGTAATGAAGAATATAGAACGAAAAATTGACTACAAAAAAACAGTTGCAAAAAAAGAAATAAAAAATTCAATTCAAAAAATATATGAAAAAAACAATCATGAACTCATCAAATAGAAATTTAAACAAAAATAGCACAAATTTAATTTTGTGCTATTTTTATTTATTTCACTTGATATTTGTTAAATCATTTTATTTGTTGTTTAGTATTTTTTCAATTCACAACTAGCAACAACTGCGTCTTGAAAACCGATTTCAACCATTCGTGAAATTTATAGAGGCAAACTGCTTTCTGTTAATAATTAACCAGAGAAAGCTTTTTTAAAGAATACAATTTATAACCTTTTTGAAATGGCTCTGTAAAAACAACTTCCAAAATTTTTCATGTTAACCTCTATAAGTTCAATAATGTTTTAATTCTGCACAAATCAAATTGACATCTGTTAACAATATCATTTTTTTGTTCTCTAAGTTCTTGCATTAAATCTATTGCAACTTTATAACCATTATTATATGTATCTTCATCAATTTTGCCTTCTTTTTTTGCCATTTTAAATTCAATTTCATCATCAAGGCGAATATAATAACCGGTTTCAGTAATAGCAGGACATTCCATTGTAACATCAAGATATAAATCATCGTACCAAGGAATGCCGTTTTCAATTCCAGAACCATTATTTATATCAAAATAAAAACACAATGGTCTATTTAAAGTATCAAAGAAAATTCTACAATTATATTTTCTATCAAGTGGAACATATTCAAGAATAGAATAACCCTTATCTAAGCCTATATATTTTTTCCCATTACTAAACGCCGATATTGGATTAGAAATTTCTTTGACATATTTTAAAGCAATATAGCCATTTAATTTCTCATCCTTTTCAAGGTACCACTCTTTGTCTAGAACCTCTCTCATATAAATTTTGTCAATAAATTTTTGTCTCATTTTACCCTCCAAATAATTTTAATCTTTTAAGGGCATCTTCTATATATTCACCCTTTTTTAGATATATTTTTTCTGCCGGTTGTGATAACATCATGTTTCTCCATTTATCATACCTAACATCAAAACCTAAAACGAAGTTTTTTGTATTTCCCCTTAAAACAGCTCTTGTTATGTATTCTTGCTTCAAGTTTTCTTCTGGCACAGCAATTAAGTAAGATATTTTCAACTTATTCATTTCTTCTAATATATAATCACGGGCTAGCACGAAAACCACATCATATTTATCTTTAACAGCTTGAATTTCTTCTATATAATTCTGCGGCCAATTTGGATGAGGTTTTAAATTACTTTCGTTTCCTTTTAAATCTTCATCTAAAGAATCATCAGCTATTAAATAATGAAATTTAGTGGAGGACAAATCCAGAACATTATTATATTTTTTCGCCATTGTTGTTTTGCCTATACAAGGGAAACCTGCAATTATCATAATTCATCCTTATTAATTTAATAATATTATAATTGGTTGATACTGTCAATGTATTTGTTCTGCTTTTTCAAAATAGGACTTAATATATAATTTTGCAATTCGTTTTTTATATTGTATTTAGACATTATTATTTTAGAATCTTTTATTATTAAGTTTAAAGTGTCTTTATTAATTAAACTATGCATTGAACTTTTCGCAGGTTTAACATTTTTTAAAGCTAAAAAGCTTTCTTCAATTCTTTCAGCTAAGGAGTCTTAGCCATTTCATTTTGCTATATTTCAAGTTCACTGTAAAGGCTTTTAAAAAACAATTTGTGTTTGAGAGTTATGTTATGAATTTAAACTATGTTGTTTAACTAACAACATAGTTTTTCTTTGTGTTTTTATATTTTTTATTGTTTAAACGCGTTTTTAACTTGTTTTTTATGCGTTTTTATAGTATTATTTGTAGTAATGTCTATACTAATTACAAAAGAGGACTTTTTATGTTTGCAGTCTTGTTAAATGTTTTGGTTATTATTGGCCTCGGTTTAGGGCTATTTTATAGCTACAAAAGAGGGCTTAAAGGCTCCCTTGTTCATTTTGCTATTATTTTAACAAGCGCTATTATTGCTATCTTTATCACTTCTCCTATTACCCATGCAATTCTTGGCATAAATGTTGGCACGTCTAGCACTGGGGAAATTATTACTTTAAACGAATATTTATACTCTTTTATTATTCAAAACGGAAGCGTAGCTTCTAATCCGTTAGTTACAAGCATAACTTCAGCTATTTTAGGACCAATCGTATTTTTAGTGCTACTAATCCTTCTCTATGCAATTTTTGAAGTGGCGTATATTCTTATTTCAAAATTCTGGCTTAAAAAAGCTATGGCTATGAAGGAGCCAAAAAGCCTTAAAAAATATGGCCTTATAGTTGGCGCCGTAGAATGTCTGCTAATTACCCTTCTTGCCTTTATGCCACTTACAACGCTAACCACAACTGTGCAAGAACTATCTATTTCCAGCGATACTACCACGGAAAGCGACTCTTCTATAAGCAGCATTTTAAATAACAACTTGCCGCCAATGCTAAGCGAGTTTGTGGATTATTACAACGCAAGCCCAGTAGGTGTGCTTACAAATTGGGGAACGTTAAACGAGCCGATTTTTAGCACTGTGTCCCCTATCTATGCCGGCGATACAAAACTTTCTTTAAAAGAAGATTTGGTTCCACTTGCAAAAGATTATGATAAAGTTGTAAATTCAATAAACGACGAAAACGAAATAGATTACAGCGTTTTACACGAAGTTGCAGACAATATTTTAGATTCAAAAGTTTTTACAGCACTTGAAAATGAACTAATTAAAATTACAAACAATAAGGAAGAATTTGTAAGTTCTCTAAATTTAGATATTGCGCTTACAAACACTGTAACAGATGTACTCACAAATTTTGAAAATAAATTTAAAGAAAAAGATTTTAATTTCAAAGAATATATAGGCAATAACATTGATATTGCTTTAAACGAGCTTGAAAACAATATAGATTTGCAAAATATTTCTTCTTTTATTGAAGGAATAGTTACTAACAATATAAATTTAGTTTTTAATAATGAAAACATTTCGGCGGCGTGCTTGCTACTTGAAAGCGTGGTTAAACTACCAATAATTGAAGAACTTTTCCCTATAGCAATATTGGGCATGAACCAATTGCCAGCTTTTGTTACAGATATTGTAGATATATACTACTTAGATACCTATGAAAACACGCTAAGTGAAGTTCCTTATTTAACAAACGTTGTTAGGGCTTTAAGTTCTGTTACAGACGTAGAAAGCAATCAAACATTACTACAAATTTTGATATCTAGTGACACAACCTTTATGCAGAAGTTTTTAAACAGTAGCGTTGCAGAAAGCGTTATACAAAACATGGCTTCTAGCAAAAGTTTAAACAACTTAGTTATTAACGTTTTTGAAAGAATGGATAATTCTCTATATAACTCGCTTCAAAACATAGACGGAAACTTTAACAAAAACGAGCTTTCTTCTACAATTGGTTTTGACGATTCCGAAGCTATAATTAGAGAATTCATGACAAAAGTAAGCCTTCAAGCAAACGACATAGTAACGCTTGCAAATGTTCTTGTTGACAAAAACATAGATTTTAATAGCGGAGAATTTTTAAATACCTTAAAAGAATACATAATTAAAAATTTTAATTTTCAAACGCAAAAATCTGACAGTGTATTTGCTACTCTCTTTGAAAATATAACAAACTATTTTAATGGTACTGTTTTAAAGGCAGATGACACGCCAGTATTTACAAAATTTGAAGAGTTTAACAGTTTAATAGATAATAACTTTGAACAAGTTCCGGAAGAAGACAAAATTTATGGAGAACTTTCCAAATATTTGTGTGTGGACTATATGGAAATATTTAATGCTTTAAATATCTATTAAAATATGAGTTATTTTCAACTCAGTTTGTAAACAAACAAATCAGACTGTAAAAAAACAAGTGAGGCAAGGCTCGCGAAATGCCTAAAAGCAGGAGTTTAGTTATCTAAATGACTGTTTTTAGGCGTTTTGCAGTAAACGCAGCATCGCGACGTTTTTAGACAGTCTGAGATGAGAAATGTTCTCATCTTTTTTAACCACATTTAGTTGACAATAAAATTTCTTAAATGATATACTAACCTTGTTTTTTAGGAGATTATAGATGAAAAAATTACCAGTAATTTTAACCGCCTTTATTATGGCAATTTCTTCACTTTGTTTTATAGGTTGCGGAGACCCGCCGCCACCAAATAATCAATCCGATATAGTTAAGTACGACGGAAATTATAACTTTAAAATTGTGGGTAGTAGCAACGAAAATAATATTACGCTTGACGTCAGCAATGTCAGCCAATCGGATTACGCAACAAATGAAACACTAGACATTGTGATGTTAAAACCCTATGAATACTATAACGGCGAAAAGGAACGCGGAATTTACTTTGAACGTGAAACTAGCGACCAGGGCGAGATAATAGGAACTTATAACGTTGATAATGAAAAGACCATTACAATAGATAGGTTTACCACAGAAGGCTACGATAATTTGTACAACAAATTTATTCTTGCCAAAGATGGAAATCTTGCAGCTGGGCCATTCTTTGTAAGTAATATAGAGTCTGAACGAAACTACGAGCAAAAGATAACTGCCACCACTAAAAAAGGAATACTTTCCCAGGGTAACGACGAACTTTTAAACCTAGGCGTTGGCTGGACGGAATACAACATTAACCCAAACAACTTTATATATCCAAATGAATACGTAGACGGCGAAGGAAATATTGTTCCAATAGACAACTCCAATCTTTCTGAAAACGATGCAATAACCTTTGAATCTAACGGACAAACGTACTATTTTAGAAAAAGCGTTATTGAAAACATGGACAAAGACCTACTATTTTGCAAAGAAAACAACATTAAAGTTGTATATATCGTATACTATTTAAAAATATTAGACCAAATGCACGCACCTTACTTTATGACCTACCCTGAAGCGCGTGACTACGATAAAAACAAAATATTCGCCATCGACACTTCCACAGAACTTGGTGCAAACTACTTTACCGCAGCTATGGAATTTATGGCAGAAAGATATTCCAGAGAAGACGGCGAGTTTGGTTGGGTACACCGCTTTGTTATTGGAAATGAAATAGATTTAAGCTCTGAATGGAACCCAGTATTCAATTACAATGAAAAAGAACCGCTAGACACAAAGCAATATCTTGAAGAATACGCAAGAACACTTAGAATAGCAGAACAAGCAACAAAGAAATATTATTCCGATAGTATGGTTTTAGTATCTAACTGCCATTCTTGGAACGGAAACAGAACAGCACTTGCTTCTTATAGTGCAAAAGAACTTTACGACTATTTAAACGCAAAAGTAAGCTACCAAGGTAACTACAACTGGGGAATAGCAGGACACCCGTATCCTAAGGACTTATCCGCAGCTGCATATCTTGAAGAAGAAGTAGGCAGCGCAGATGTGAACGGAGATATAGACACTTCCCTTTACATTACTTGGACAAACTTAGAAATTTATGACATCTATCTTTCACAAGAACATTTACTTTTTAACGGACAAATTAGAAAAGTGTATTTAACAGAAGGCGGAGTTTCTAGCGGTGGATACAACTCACCTACTGCTAGCAGAAACGAGCTTTGCCAAGCAGCTGGAATTGCTTATGCTTACTATAAATCTATGTCGCTTGAATGTATAGACGCATTTATCTACTATAAGCTTATAGATAGCGCGGCAGATGGTGGCGGTTGCAACTTTGGAATTTATACCGATTCCATGCAGCAAAAAGCTTCCTATGAAGTGTTTAAATATATAGATACACAGTACAGCTTCGACGTTGCAAATGAATATCTTTCTAGCATAAAGTTTAGAAAGGACGGACAGGTTTACAGCGTGGCAAATGGTAAAATTACAAGCTATGAAAGCATTATGAACGTGTGTGATAGCGACTTTGACTGGGAAAAACAATGGAGCGAGGATAAGATTATTGTTAGAACAGTTAGCACGTCGCCACAAATAAATTAAATTTAAAATAAAAAGGAGAAAAAATGAAAAAATTTAAAAAACTACTTGGAGCAGTAGCAGTGGCATTTGTTTTTAGTTTTGTGGCATTTGCGCTTACTGCTTGCGGAGAACCCACAGACCCAAACGCCATAACTATTTCAAGTTATGAAGAATTTAAAGAATTTTTAACAGAATATTCACAAAACGACTACTTAGACCTAGATATAGCAAACGAAGGCAAATATATTCTTCTTACAGACGATATAGATTGCCAAAACGAAGTGCTAACTCCACTTCTTTCAAAAGATTACCACAGCCTTGAATTTAAAATTGACGGAAACGGACATTCTATTTCGAACTTTGTACTAGATAATTCTTGCATTCGTGAAATTGGCACAGCAGCTGGAACAGCTGGCGCAGCTTTCAGAGTTCTTTCACTCTTCCCTCGCTCAGATGGTGGACAACTAGTAGATATTGAATTCAAAAATGTAAAGATAATTGCAAACCCAGATGACGACCAACTTACAACTTCAGTAGACCCAGACAAGCCATGGGGTGGAACTTATGGAATGAAAATCGGCATTGTTGGCTATGCAAAATCAACAGGAGCAAATGAATCCGCTGAATCTGGAAACACAAATTCTGTTTTCCAAAACGTTAAAGTAACAAACATGAATGTAAATGTTAAAAACAATGCTAACACTGCAAGCGTAAGCGAATTTCCATTCTCAATTGGTTCACTAATAGGTCTTGACGCCGACACAACAAACTATGGAGAAAATTTACAAGCTAACTCTTCTATGGCAGTTAGAGAGAACATTACAGTAGATAACTTTAATGTAAAAGTTGACATGACAGGCGGGGCTATCCTTGTTGGCGGCGTTTCAGGACAAAGCAACTGGGAACGCGTAACTTACGATAACTGTGTAGTTACAAACAGCACTTTCCAAATTGTAAACGATGGCGCCACAGCTGGAACATACGATAGAGAAAATGCAAACGTTAAACTTAATGACACAGTTTCACTTGGTGGAATTATTGGTGGAAGCGTTAAGCCACAACACGAAATTATTATAAAGAACTGCTCTACCGACGTAGACTACATTGTTGAAAGCGGAAACGCAGAAAGTAACGTAAATGTAGGAACACTTGTAGGGCTTGTTGTAGAATCTAACTCCACAGATTCTGACCTTCATATATTAAACTTTGAAGAAAATAACTCTTCTACTAGCACTTGCCTAAAAGGCGCAACTGGCGGAGAACTTACAGCAGTTGAAAACATTTTAACTTACACAACAAAGTAATTAAAATTTAATAGTAGCCACGGCGAACTAAGCTGTGGCTATTTTTTATTCCCTTTTAATTTAAAAAACTTGATAAAAATAAATAAAAGTAGTAATATAAAACTATTAAAATATGCACCGCTAGCTCAACTGGATAGAGCATCGGTCTTCGGAACCGAGGGTTACGCGTTCAAATCGTGTGCGGTGCGCCAAAATA
>ERZ1643251.4865-NODE-4865-length-11357-cov-23.781366_pt1 | contig 11357 bp, 9 predicted proteins | sample MGYA00579261_ERZ1643251 | MGnify/ENA primary metagenome ERZ1643251 (study PRJEB29033, sample SAMEA4952267) | chicken gut metagenome | biome: Broiler Chicken; feature: Gastrointestinal Tract; material: Caecum | place: Ireland | collected 2018 | study: Broiler... | reverse complement strand
CGGCTCGACACCGTTTCTTTGGGCAAGCACCAAAGAAATGGGGTCGAACGGCAGGACAGGCCACCGACAACCTCCCAACGTAACGGCGCACACGTACAAACGTAAAGAAAAAGGGCCGCGCTTGTCGTAAAGGCGAGGGCGTGGTAAAATCAACATGGGCCGGGTGCGGGATATTTTCAAAAGCGCTGGCTTTATTCTTTAAATGTTCACATTTGTATGTTATAGTACGTGGTTGACCCGGTATATTTTGCAAGTATCGAAAGGCTGAACGTATTATGGGATTTTTACAGAAGCTCTTCGGCTCCCACAGTGACCACGAGCTGAAGCGGATCTATCCGATCGCGGATAAAATCGAGGCGCTTGAGCCTCAGATGCAGGCGCTCTCCGACGAGGAGCTGCGCGCCAAGACCGACGAATTCAAGGCCCGCTATCAGGCCGGTGAGGACCTCGACAAGCTCCTGCCCGAGGCCTTCGCCGTCGTGCGCGAGGCCGCATGGCGCGTGCTGGGCATGAAGCCCTTCCGCGTGCAGCTCATCGGCGGCATCGTGCTCCACCAGGGCCGCATCGCCGAGATGAAGACCGGCGAGGGCAAGACCCTCGTCGCCGTGCTGCCCGCCTACCTCAACGCCCTCACCGGCGAGGGCGTGCACATCGTCACCGTCAACGACTACCTCGCCAAGCGCGACAGCGAGTGGATGGGCAAGGTCCACCGCTTCCTCGGCCTGTCCGTCGGCCTCATAGTCCACGGCCTCACCGCCGACCAGCGCCGCGCCGCCTACGCCGCCGACATCACCTACGGCACCAACAACGAGATGGGCTTCGACTACCTGCGCGACAACATGGCCATCTACAAGCAGCAGATGGTCCAGCGCGGCCACGCCTTCGCCATCGTGGACGAGGTGGACTCCATCCTCATCGACGAGGCGCGCACCCCGCTCATCATCTCCGGCCAGGGCGACGAGTCCACCGACCTCTACCGCAAGGCCGACGACCTCGTGCGCACGATGAAGAAGATGGTCGTCGCCTCCGTGGACGAGAAGGCCGAGGAGGACGAGGACCTCGACGCCGACTACGTCGTGGACGAAAAGGCCCGCACCGCCACCCTCACCGCCCGCGGCACGGCCAAGGCCGAGCGCTACTTCAACCTCGAGAACCTCTCCGACCTCGAGAACTCCACCCTCGCGCACCACATCAACCAGGCCCTCAAGGCCCACGGCGTCATGAAGCGCGACATCGACTACGTCGTCAAGGACGGCGAGGTCATCATCGTCGACGAGTTCACCGGCCGCCTCATGCTGGGCCGCCGCTACTCGGAGGGCCTGCACCAGGCCATCGAGGCCAAGGAGCACGTGGACGTCCAGCGCGAGAACAAGACCCTCGCGACCATCACCTTCCAGAACTACTTCCGCCTCTACGGCAAGCTCTCCGGCATGACCGGCACGGCCCTGACCGAGGAGGAGGAATTCACCACCATCTACGAGCTCGACATCGTGGAGATACCCACCAACAAGCCCGTCATCCGCAAGGACTGGCCGGACGTGGTGTACAAGAACGAGGCGGGCAAGGACCGCGCCATCATCCGGCAGATAATCGAGTGCCACGCCAAGGGCCAGCCGGTGCTGGTGGGCACGATTTCGATTGAGAAGAGCGAATACCTCTCCTCCCTGCTCAAGAAGCAGGGCATCCCGCACAACGTCCTCAACGCCAAGCAGCACGAGCGCGAGGCGGAGATAGTCGCGCAGGCGGGCAAGCTCGGCGCGGTGACCATCGCGACGAACATGGCGGGCCGCGGCACGGACATCATGCTCGGCGGCAACGCCGAGTACCTCGCCAAGACCGACCTCAAGAAGGCGGGCTTCGAGGAGGAGGTCATCGCCGAGGCCACGGGCTACGCCGAGACGGACGACGAGGAGATACTCAAGGCCCGCGAGATGTACGCCCAGCGCCTCGCCGAGCACAAGAAGGTCACGGACGCGGAGGCGGAGCTGGTCCGCGCCGCGGGCGGCCTCTTCATCCTCGGCACGGAGCGGCACGAGTCGCGGCGCATCGACAACCAGCTGCGCGGCCGCGCCGGCCGTCAGGGCGACCCGGGCGAGAGCCGCTTCTACATCGCCATGACGGACGACATCATGCGCCTCTTCGGCTCCGAGCGGGTCATGAACATGATGGAGAGCCTCGGCATGGACGAGGACACGCCGCTCGACCAGAAGATGCTCTCCGGCGCCATAGAACAGGCGCAGAAGACCGTCGAGAGCAGAAACTTCCAGACCCGCAAAAACGTCCTTGAATATGACGACGTCATGAACGTGCAGCGCAACGTCATCTACGACGAGCGGCGCAAGGTGCTCGACGGCGAGGACCTGCAGCCGGCCATCCGCAAGATGATAGAGGAGTTCGTTGCCTCCACGGTGGCGGACGGCCTCGGCAGCGAGCAGCACCCCGACCTCGCCGCGGTGAACGAGGCGCTCGCGCCCTTCGGCAAGCTGTTCCTCCGCCCGGGCGACATAAAGCTCACGCCCGAGGAGCTCAAGGGCCTCACGGCGCAGAAGCTCACGGACATGGCGCTCGAAAAGGCCCTCGCCTTCTACGACGCGAAGGAAAAAGAACTCGGCCTCATGCCGAACGGCCAGCCCGTCATGCGCGAGCTGGAGCGCGTGGTCATGCTCCGCGTCGTGGACGAGTACTGGATGGAGCACCTGGACGCGATGACCGACCTCCGTCAGGGCATCGGCCTGCGCGGCTACGGCAACACCAAGCCCATCGACGCCTACAAGAACGAGGGCTTCGAGATGTTCGAGGCCATGATACGCGGCATCCGCGAGGAGACGGTGCGCCGCCTCTTCGTCGTCCGCATCCGCAAGGAGGAGAAGCTCGAGCGCAAGAGCGTCTCCAAAAACGCCGCCGCCAACGTCGGCGGGGACGCGCCGCAGAAGAAGCAGCCGGTGAAGAAGATAAAGAAGCCCGGCCGCAACGACCCCTGCCCCTGCGGCAAGCTCAGGCCCAACGGCCTGCCCATGAAATACAAGGACTGCTGCGGCCGCAACGAGTGAGCGGCGGCGGAAGGGAGACGCCATGTCCGGCTTTACAGAGCGAAAAAAGGGCGGCCTGGTCTACATGACCGCGCCCGTCATAACGGCGAACCACGCCTTCACCACCCGCTGCGGCGGCGTGTCCGAGGGCGGACTCGCCTCGCTCAACCTCGGCTTCAACCGCGGCGACGAGCGCGAGCGGGTCATCGAGAACTACCGCATCCTCGGCGCCGCGCTGGGCATGGACGTGATGCGCGCGGCGTACACGAAGCAGGTGCACGGCACGCACGTGCGCCTCGTGACGGACGCGGACCGCTGCGGCCCGACCGACCCCGCCCCCTGCGACGCGGACGGCCTCGTCACGAACGTGAAGGGCCTGCCCATCTTCTGCTTCACGGCCGACTGCGTGCCGCTGCTGCTGCACGACCCGGTGCGCGCCGCGGCGGGCGCGGTGCACTGCGGCTGGCGGAGCTCCGTGGGCGACATACCCGGCGTCGCGGTGGGCCTGATGCGCGACCTCGGCTCCGAGCCGGGGGACATCCGCGCGGCCATCGGCCCGGCGATAGGCTTCTGCTGCTTTGAGACGGACGCCGACGTGCCGGAGGCCGTGGCGCGCTGGCTCGGCGGGGACACCGGGGGCCTCATCCGAGAGAAGGACGTGCCCGGGAAATACCTCGTGGACCTGCGCGGCGCGATAAGGCGGCGGCTGCTGCAGCTCGGCCTCGCGCCGGAGCACATCGCCGTCTCCGACGAGTGCACCATGTGCCTGCACGAGAAATACTGGTCCCACCGCTATACCCGCGGCGGCGTGCGCGGCAGCCAGTGCGCCGTGATATGCCTCTGAGACTTGGAGTGTGCCATGAAAAAACGCCTTTTATCCATCATATCCGCCGTCCTGGCGCTCTCGCTGCTGGCGGGCTGCGGCTCGGCGGCGAAGGACACCGAGCCCGACCCCGTGGAGGGCGTCCTGGCCGGCGAGGAGCTCGGCGTCTCGGACGCGGCGGACGACATCTTCTCCCTCAACTACAACTCCTCCGCCAGCCTCGACCCCTACGCCACCAACGACACGAACAACCTGCTCATAAGCCAGCTGGTGTTCGACAACATCTTTGAGCTGAGCGACGACTACGAGCTCTCCTCCCGCATCATCACCAGCTACAGCTCCGAAAACGGCAGCTACTGGACCTTCACCGTGGACACGAGCATCAAGATGCACGACGGCACCAACCTCACCGCCTCGGACGTGTCCTATTCCATCCAGCGCGCGAAGCAGACCTCGCGCTACTCCGGGCGCTTCACCTACACCTACGGCGTCAGCGCCACGAGCGAGGACACCTTCGTCGTGAACCTCGGCAAGGCGGACTGGCTCTTCCCATACCTGCTGAACATCCCCGTCGTAAAGGACGGCTCGGCGGGCACGGCGCGGCCCGTCGGCTCCGGGCCGTACAAGTACGTGGAGGACGCGGACTACGTGGAGGCCTTCAGCGGGCACGTGAACTACCAGACTCTGCCTGTGGACAGGATCTACTTCAAGGAGTATTCTGAAGCTGTGGACATCATCACGGCCTTTGAGGACTCCTACCTCGACCTCATCGTGAACGACCCCTCCGGCTCGGGCAACTTCGGCTACGGCGGCAACACCGAGACGCGCTACTACACGACGACGAACATGCACTACTTCGGCTTCAACATGGCCTCGGAGTTCGTGAGCAACGCGCAGCTGCGCTATGTGCTGCAGCTGGCCGTGGACAGGGAATACGCCGCGGACACGCTGATGGGCAACGGCGCGGTGGCCTCCTGCCTGCCCGTCTCGCCGCTCAGCCCGCTCTATGACGAGTCCGTGGCCAGGGAGCTCAAGTTCGACCTCGAGCTCTGCGCCCGGCTGCTCGACAGCCTGGACGTCAAGGACACGAACGGCGACGGCAAGCGCGAATACGTAGAATACAGCCAGCTCAAGGAGATAGGCATAGACCTCATCGTCTGCTCCGAGTCCGCGGGCAAGGGCGACATCGCAAAGCAGTTCGCCTCCGACCTCGCGAGCATCGGCGTCACCGTGAACGTCCGCGAGCTGAGCTGGACCGACTACCAGAACGCCCTCATGAACGGCGACTTCGACATGTACTATGCCGAGGTCAAGCTCGGCGCGGACTTCGACCTCACCAGCCTGCTCACCAAGGACTCCGCGCTCAACTACGGCAAGATAGACGACGAGAACTACGCCACGTATATAAACGACTTCCTCGCCGCCACGGACCTGGAGCGTCCGCAGGCCTGCTACAACATGCTCTACTACATCGCCACCACCACGCCCATCATCCCCATCCTCTTTGAGCGGCAGGAGGTCATCACCCACCGCAACGTCATCACCAGCATGGACCCCACCTCCAGCAACGTGTTCTTCGGCATAGAGAACTGGACGATAACCTTTTCATCTGAAACAGACAACGGGGAGGAGCAGTAAATGACAGACAGAGAGCTTATGGACAGGGCGCGCGAGGCGGCGCAGAACGCCTACGTGCCGTATTCGCAGTTTCCCGTGGGCGCGGCGATAGAGTGCTCGGACGGGACGGTGTTCACGGGCTGCAACGTGGAGAACGCGGCCCTCGGCAGCACCATCTGCGCGGAGCGCACCGCCGCCTGCAAGGCCGTCAGCGAGGGTCACCGCGACTTCGTGCGCGTGGCCATCTGGGGCGAGGGCAAGGATTACTGCATGCCCTGCGGCGCCTGCCGCCAGTTCCTCTCGGAGTTTTCGGACTCCATGGAGGTGCTCTGCGCCAAGGCGGGCGGCCGCTATGTGAGCTACCGGCTCAACCAGCTCCTGCCGCACACCTTCAACTACTGACATGGAGCTTGAGCAGCTTCGGATATTCTGCGCGGCCGCGGAGAGGGGCAGCCTGTCCCGCGCCGCATCCGCGCTCTATATAAGCCACTCCACCGTCTCCCGGGCCGTCTCGGCGCTGGAGGCCTCGGTCGGCGCGGAGCTCTTTTCGCGCGACAGCCGGGGCGTTACGCTCACGGAGGCCGGGCAGGTGCTCTTCGAGGGCGCGCAGCAGCTGCTGCGCCTCGCCGACGAGCTGGAGGGCAAAGTCAGAAACACAGGAGGAAAGATATGAGAAGAAAAGGAATATCAGCGCGGCTCGCCTCGCTGCTGCTGGCCGTGGTGTGCGTTGCGGCCCTGCTGCCCGCCGCGCCCGCCAACGCCATCGGCATGGGCAACGTCGACGTCAGCTTTTCCGACGTGCCCGAGGGCAGCTGGTACCACGACTACGTCTATCTCTGCGCCAGCTGGGGCATCATAGACGGCAAGGAGAACGGCCAGTTCTGTCCCACGGACTCCCTCAAGCGCGGCGAGTTCATGAAGCTGCTGACCCTCATCGGCGGCCTCGCCCCCTACACCTGGGACACCAGCGTCCACTGGTCTCAGCCCTATTGGCAGATACTAAACGATAACGGCGTCCTCTGGGGCCTGGACATCACCTGCACCCGCTACGCCCTGGAGCAGCCCATAACGCGCTATGAGATGAGCGTTATGATAAACAACCTCTGCAACAACGTCTACTCCGAGACCCCCGTGACCATGGAGTCCCCCGCCTCCGTCATCGGCGACTACAACACCATGGCCAGCAAGTATCACGAGCCCGTGGTGCAGGCCTACGGCAAGGGCATCCTCGACGGCTATGACGACGGCATGTTCCACGGCGAGAGCACCCTCACCCGCGGCCAGGCCGCGGCGGTGGTCGTCCGCACCTGGATAACCTCCGAGCGCCTCGAGGTCAGCTCCGCCACCGAGGTCGAGACCCCGACCGGCGGCGACAGCTCCAGCTCCATGAACCCCACCGACTCCTTCGCCTGGCGCAGCCGCTCCATGATAGACGCCTGGGGCAAGGTCAGCGCCGAGGGCCGCCAGCTCCTCTTCGGCGACAGCAACAAGAGCTACTTCACCGGCAACGAGTCCAACCTCAGCGACTACATAGTCACCATCCAGGTCCGCACCTGGGACATCAACAGCGCGGGCCAGAAGTACACCCGTACCTGGAACCTCGAGGTGAACAAGATGGTCGCGGACGAGGTCAAGGCCATCTTCGAGGAGATATACAACGACCCCGAGCAGTTCCCCATCCACGCGCTCGGCGGCGCGAGGTATACGGACTCCCTGCGCCACGCCTGGGGCTGCGCCATAGACATCAACCCGGTGGAGAACTTCTACTGCAACACCACCACGAGCCCCTACACGGCCATCACCGGCACCACCTGCTTCAAGTATTCGGACAGCCCCTACTGCATCACGCCGGACTCCAGCGTTGTAAAAGCCTTCGCCAAATACGGCTGGGGCTGGGGCGGCGGCGACGCCGACAACAACTACAGCGGCTGGAACACCACCGCCGACTACATGCACTTCTCCATCCTCGCCAGCGGCGGCTAAAATTCTCCAAGAAGGCTGTACAGCGGCACAATATGAGGCGGACGGATCTTTCCGTCCGCCTTTTCTTGATGCCATCTTTATACGCTTTATGTTATAATAATGGGAAGGGGTGAAGGCGATGCACTTGGAGCGGCCGGTTTGGGCAAATGCTTTGATAACGCTGGGGCTGCTGGGCGCAACTTGTCTGGTCAGCGTCGGGCTCAATTCCATCGCACAGAGCACCACGGCGGCTACGCTGCTGTTCGTGCTCTGCGTGCACATCGTCGCGAGGGTCACGGACGGCTATTTCTGGGGCATCGCGGCAAGCGTCGTGGCCGTGCTCTGCGTGAACTTCATCTTCACCTTCCCCTACATGGCCTTCAACTTCACCATCGCGGGCTATCCGCTGACCTTCGCCACCATGCTGGCCGTGTCCATAAGCACCAGCGCGCTCACCACGTTGGTCAAAAAGCAGGACAAGCTCCGCCTCGAGAGCGAGCGGGCCAGGATGCGCGCCGACCTGCTGCGCGCCGTGTCCCACGACCTGCGCACGCCCCTGACCTCCATCGCCGGCTCCGCCGACCTGCTGCTGGAGAACGCCGACCTCCCCGAGGAGAGCCGCCGCGAGCTGCTCGGCAGCATAAAGGACGACTCCCAGTGGCTCATCCGCATGGTGGAGAACCTGCTCTCCATCACCCGCGTCGGCGGGGAAAACGCCTCCATCCAGAAGTCGCCGGAGGCCGTGGAGGAGGTCGTGGCCGACGCCGTGGGCAAGTTCCGGCGGCTCTTTCCCGACATAAACGTGCGCATAGAGCTGCCCGAGGACGTGCTCTTCGTGCCGATGGACGCCGTGCTGATCTGCCAGGTGTTCACGAACCTGCTGGAGAACGCCGCGATGCACGGCGGCGGCACCCGGAACATCACCGTCTCCGCCTCCGTCCGGGGCCGCGAGGCCCGCTTCTCCGTGGAGGACGACGGCGCCGGGATAAGCGAGGACGCGCTGCCCTACCTCTTTGAGGACCACCCCTCCGCGCGCGGCGCCGCGCCGGACTCCGTGGGCCGCCACAACATGGGCATCGGCCTCTCGGTCTGCCGCGCCATAGTCAAGGCCCACGGCGGCTCGATGGAGGCCCGCAACGTCCCGGGCCACGGCGCGCGCTTCAGCTTCACGCTGCCGCTGGACGAAGAATGAGAAAGGAGCTCAAACCATGCCGGCAAAGGACAAAATTCTGATAGTCGAGGACGAAAAGGGCATACTCAGCTTTATGACCACGGCGCTGGCCTCGAACGGCTACGACGTCATCTCCGCCAACAGCGGCGCGAAGGCGATAACGATGGTCACTTCCCACTGCCCGGACCTCGTGATACTCGACCTGGGCCTGCCGGACATGGACGGGGTCGAGGTGCTCCGCTCCATCCGCGAGTGGACGCACCTGCCCATAATCGTCGTCTCCGCGCGCACGCACGAGCGCGACAAGGTCGAGGCGCTGGACCTCGGCGCGGACGACTACGTCACCAAGCCCTTCGGCACCTCGGAGCTGCTGGCGCGCATACGCACCGCGCTGCGCCACACCCGCACCGCCGCCACCTCCAGCTCCATCGCCACCAGCGGCCGCTTCAAGGCCGGCGGGCTCGAGATAGACTACGAAAAGCGCCGCGTCTTCGTGGACGGCGAGAGCGTGCACCTCACGCAGAACGAGTACAAGATAGTCTCCATGCTCGGCCTCTACGCGGGCCGCGTCCTGACCTACGACTACATGCTCCGCGAGCTCTGGGGCCTGAGCACCAAGGAAAACCGCCAGATCCTCCGCGTCAACATGGCGAACATCCGCCGCAAACTCGAGAAAAACCCCGCCGAGCCGCAGTACATCTTCACCGAGATAGGCGTCGGCTACTGGATGCGCGAGGCCGACTGAAAAAACGCAAAGCCGCCCGTTCGGGCGGCTATTTTTTCTGCCGATGTTGAATTTTGCACGCCGAGGCAATATAATGGGAGGTGGAATATTCTGCCCTAAAGGCACACAGATGATATTGTAGGAGGAGAGGACATGACCACCGGAAGCGCCATACATTCCCTCGCGGAGTACTGCCTCAGGAAGGGGCTGATAGCGCCCTCGGAAAAGACCTGGGCGATAAACACCATCCTCGACATACTGCGGCTGGACGCCTGCGAGCCGGGCGAGGCGCCGGAGGGCGAGATAGACCTCGCCGCGGTGCTGGACACGCTGCTGGACGACGCGCACGCGCGCGGCGTGCTCGCGGAGAACTCCATAGTCTACCGCGACCTCTTCGACACGCGGCTCATGGGCGCGCTGACGCCCCGGCCCGCGCAGGTCATAGAGAAATTCCGCGCCCTCTACGCCGAGAGCCCGGAGAAGGCCACGGACTGGTACTACGAGTTCAGCCAGGACACGAACTACATCCGCCGCGACCGCATCGCCAAGGACGTGCAGTGGAAGACCGCGACCGAGTACGGCGAGCTGGACATCACCATCAACCTCTCCAAGCCGGAGAAGGACCCGCGCGCCATCGCCGCGGCGCGGAACCTGCCCGCCTCGAACTACCCGCGCTGCCAGCTCTGCGCCGAGAACGAGGGCTACGCCGGGCGGGTCAACCACCCCGCGCGCCAGAACCACCGCATCGTGCCCATCACCATCAACAACTCGCCCTGGTTCCTGCAATACTCCCCCTACGTCTACTACAACGAGCACAGCATCGTGCTCAACAGCGTGCACACGCCGATGAAGATAGACGAGCCCTGCTTCCGCAAGCTGCTGGACTTTGTGCGGCAGTTCCCGCACTATTTTGTCGGCTCGAACGCGGACCTGCCCATCGTGGGCGGCTCCATCCTCGCGCACGACCACTTCCAGGGCGGGCGCTACACCTTCGCGATGGCCAAGGCGCCCGTGGAGACGCCCGTCGTCATCCGGGGCTTTGAGGACGTGGAGGCGGGCATCGTGAAGTGGCCGCTCTCGGTGCTGCGCATACGCTCGGCGGAGCCGGAGCGGCTCATAAAGCTCGCGACCCACGCGCTGGAGCTCTGGCGCGGCTGGACGGACGAGAGCGCCTTCATCTATGCGAAGACGGACGGCGAGCCGCACAACACCATAACGCCGATAGCGCGCCGCCGGGGGGAGGACTACGAGCTGGACCTCGTGCTGCGCAACAACATCACGACGCCGGAGCACCCGCTGGGCGTGTACCACCCGCACGCGGAGCTGCACCACATCAAGAAGGAGAACATCGGCCTCATCGAGGTCATGGGCCTCGCGGTGCTGCCCTCGCGGCTGAAGGCGGAGCTTGCCGCCGTGGAGACCGCGCTGCTCTCCGGCGAGGACCTGCGCGCAAACGAGCTGACCGCCGCGCACGCGGACTGGGCGGAGGCCTTTGCGAAGAACTACGCCATCACGGCGGATAACGTCCACGACATCGTGCAGCACGAGACGGGCCTGGTGTTCGCCAAGGTGCTGGAGCACGCGGGCGTGTATAAGCGTACCGAAGAAGGCCGCGCCGCCTTCCTCCGCTATATCGCCGCCCTGTAAGCGCTGCGCGAAGCGCGAATGAAAGTTTCGTCCAGGGGGAACCCTCGCCGGGGGTTCCCCCTTCTTGTTTTCTTCGCTTTGTACGTGTGCGCCGATACGTTGGGAGGTGGTCGATGGCCTGTCCTGCGATTCGACCCCATTTCTTTGGTGCTTGCCCAAAGAAACGGTGTCGAGCCGCCAAAGAAAAGCGCTTTTTTTACCCCGGTATCTCCACCATTCGCGTGAGCGCTACAAGTCGGTGGACGGGACGTTCCTCGCCCGACTTTTGCAGGTGGCTTGGTGCTTGTCGGGGGCTTGTGCGTGTGCGCCGTTTTCCTGGGCAGAAGTCTCTTCCCCCTACTGCCGATTCCACCCCATTTCTTTGCTCTTGCGCAAAGAAACGGG
>ERZ1643251.4864-NODE-4864-length-11359-cov-12.863146_pt1 | contig 11359 bp, 11 predicted proteins | sample MGYA00579261_ERZ1643251 | MGnify/ENA primary metagenome ERZ1643251 (study PRJEB29033, sample SAMEA4952267) | chicken gut metagenome | biome: Broiler Chicken; feature: Gastrointestinal Tract; material: Caecum | place: Ireland | collected 2018 | study: Broiler... | reverse complement strand
TTAAAATACAAAAGAAAAGTACAAAAGTAGGAAGAAATGATCCATGTCCATGTGGCTCAGGGAAGAAATATAAACAATGTTGTGGTAAATAGCAATAAATAAAGGGTTTGCGAGGATTTTGTCCACGTAAAAAAACTCCAAAAAAGGCTATTTGTCCACATTTTGTCCACGTAAATTAAATATTGTGGACAAAAAACCATGATTTATATAATAATTTAGTATATTGATGTGGACAAACATGTTGGATAAAGTCATCAAATTTGATGGCTTTTTTGTTTACCAAAATTTAGGAAAGAGGTATAAAAAATGGTAAGCGTAAGAAAACGTGGTAAGGTATATGAATACAGAATTGAAATAGCATCAATAGATGGAGTAAGAAAGTGGCTAACAAAATCTGGATTTAAAACAAGACAAGAAGCATTACATGAAGGAGCAATAGCTTATAATGAATATTATCAATGTGGTAAAAAACAAAAACAAAAAGATATGTCCTATTCAGACTATCTTGATTATTGGATAGATAATTATTGTAACTTTAATTTAAAATATTCAACAATAGTTACTTATCTAAATATTATTAAGTTATATTTAAAACCAAGACTTGGTATGTATAAGTTATCTCAGCTAGATTCACAAATGTTACAAGAATTTATAAATGATTTATATGTGGAAAAGAATTTATCTAAATGGTACTTAAAAGGTATATTAAAAACAATTAAAGGTTCTTTAAAATATGCTTGTTATACAGTTAATTTCATTAATGATAATCCTGCAGAAAGAGTACATATTCCAAGATACGAAGTTGTATGTGGAAATCCAGCACACATATTTACTCAAGAAGAAATAGAAAGAATATTAGATAGATTTAAAGATGTACATTACATATATTATTCTTTTCTAACTGCCTATTACACAGGACTTAGAGTATCAGAAGTTTTTGGTTTAACTTGGGATTGTATAGACTTTGAAAAGAAAACATTAACTGTTAATAAAAATATTATCAAGAAGAATAAAGAGGGATTACCTAAAAAATATGTAATATCAAAAGGTCATTCTGTGGAAAACTGGTTTTATGGTTCTTGTAAAAATCCTCAATCTAATAGAACTATATCAATTGGAGATACTTTAGTAAAAGCATTAAAAGAATATAAAAAAGAACAAGAAGAATATAAGAAATTTTATGGAGATAGTTATTTAAAACATTACGAAAAGAAAGTTATAAACGAATATACCAAAAGAGAAGAAATTAAAATAGTAGATGCAAAAGCAGAACTAGAATTGAATTTAAAGGAGGCTCAACTAATATTTGTTAAACCAAATGGACAATTTAGAGGAACAGAAACAGTAAGACATGCTTTTAAAGTGATTAATTATGAATTAGGAATACCTTGTAGATTTTATGATTTTAGAGATACGCATGCAACTAGATTAATAGAAAACGGTGCAGATATAAAAGCAGTATCTAAAAGACTAGGACACTCTACAATTCAAACAACTTATAACATTTATGTAAGAGTGACTGAAAAAATGGAAACTGATACAGTAGATAGATTTGAAAATTATACTAATTCATTAGATATACCAAAAGCAAAAGATATAAAATATTTAGATTAGTTTATTTTTAAGTAGTATAATATTTACATAAATGAAAAAAAGTATTTATAAAAATATTTAGGTGGTTTTAATAATGATAGAAAAAGAAAGATGTGTTTACTGTGGAAATAAAATTACAAAAAAAAGTAAGGAACATATAATACAAAATGCAATAGGTGGATTATATGAATCTGATGAAATATGTTGTGATATATGCAATGGATTTTTAAGTAAAAATATTGATGAGCCATTTACGAGAACATTTAATTGCATAACTAGTATGATAAATAATTTGACTAAGACTAATAACACAAAATCGTATCCATTGTGTACTGGTAAAGCAATTTATGAAAATAAAATTTATAATGTTCAAATAAAAAAAGGTAAAATTGTAGGATGCCCTGAATTAAGCAAAAAATTAAAATGCAACATTAATGATATACCATTACATTTAATTTCATATGATTTTATTATTGATAACAAAAGTTTTAACAATGGAATTAAAAAAATTGCGTTTAATTTTGCAATTGCCAAAGGTATTGATATAAACAAGATAAATAAAGGACTTGATATGATTATAGAACAAAATCAATTGAAAAAAATAGAGTATAATTATGAAATGATTCCTTTTTTTCCATTAAATCCTATGGATGAATATATAGAGTTAAATACTGATTTGGAACTGTATCATAATTTGATTTTATTCAGTCAAGATAATAAATTATGGTGTTATGTAGATTTATTTAATACCTTTCAATATTATGTCCTTTTATCAGATGAATGGAATAGTAAAAATAAAGTATTAGAAACATATTTACAGCTAGTTCAAAAAATAGACAAAACTCCAAGAGAATTATATATAAGAAAGCCTAAACACATGTTAACATATTCAATGCTATATAATGTTGAAGCATGCAAAAATATAGATGAGTTTAAAAAGCGAATAAATATTGCTATCCAAAAAGAATCACAAAAGAAAAAAATGTCGGAAGTGATATCTTATAAATTAAATGGTGGTTATTTTAAACCAGAAATATTACAGAAAATGAAAAAGGAGACTGCTAAAGAGTATTTAAAAAAAGATATGTATTTTCATTTAAAAAGTTTGCTATTATACTTTGATGAGGAAGATAAGATAAAAGAGTCAACATTTAGACAAGTTACGTTAATTAACAAAAATGATGAAATTGCTTCTTACCCGTTGCTTATAAATATCTTATTTGCAAATGGTACAATTAATATTAAGGAATATACATATAAAAAATTTGAAAGATTAAATAAGTTTTTAATAGAAGAAAATAATGTTTAGAGATTATATACATATGCAAAATTAATAAAAATCTTGATTTTTAATTTCAATAAGTATATTATAATAACCAATAAATTTAACTGTGAGGCGATTATATGGCGAATATTTCGTATTACTTATGTTTAGATTTACTTTCAAGAGAGTGTTAAAGCCCTAGTGGTTTTCACTCTCTTTTTTTGTAGGAGGGTTTGTATGATAAAGTATGATAAAGAACAAAACTTAATGGTAGAATTATTAGAAGTACAAAGACCATTACCCATAGATATTATTCAAGAATATGATCATAAAAAAGTTATGAAGGATGTAAAAAAGATAATAGAAACATTAACTGATAACTATTTTTATCAAGTTGCATATCAAGAATTTTTAAAATATGAAATAGATGATAATTTAAAAATGGTTATACTAGAAGATCCTGAATTTCAAAAAAGACCATTCTCTAATACTCTTATTAAAGATGATACGACATTTAAATATTTTACAAGGACAGACTATAGAAACTCAATAGAGCTATGTGAGTTACTCATAAAAAGAATTAAAGACTCATATAATAATTTAGATGAAATAGAAAGGTTTATTATATACAATTTTGAATTAGCAAATACTCAAGAATATAAAGATGAATCTTTTTGTGCCTATAATGGAATTCACAAAGATAAATATTATCTTTCAAAGAAAAGTGCTTATATAAAAATGGCTATACAATTAGGACTTACAATAGAAGAAGATATGGATAAAAGTATGAGAGAAATTATGCTAAAATATATTGATAAAAATATGATTAAAACTTTTTCTTGTTAATCGGAGAAATTTCGGAGTAAATTTAGAACTTCATAGGACAATCTATGGAGTTTTTTCGCATGGTTTAAATATCCAATCTATTAGATAATGATATTGAACAAAGGCCTTAGTTCAAATCTAATAGAAAAGGAAGTGAACTAAAATGAAAGAAGAGTATATAACAATATACGCAATTATGCCTAGTGAAATCTATAGTACAAAAGATTTAACGGCAGAAGAAAAATTGATTGCAGAACGAATTACCGCATTATGCAAAAAGGAAGGTTATGCTTGGATATCAAATAAAGCATTAGCTGATATGTATGGAATAAGAGAAGATACCGTTTCAAAACATATTAGACATCTAAGACAATATGGTTATATCAAGTGTTTATATGATAAATCAGGCAAAAATAAATCTCAAAGAACCATATATTTAGTCAATAACGTATGGGATGAATATACTAAACTTAATAGGGTAGTTGAACAAGATAATGTAGGATATATATCAGAATATAATAATAAAAGATATAATCATAAAAATAATATTAAATATAATATATCTGAAAATGGTAATCCTATGTTTGGAAAAAAAGATGGGATAGAATACTGGTGTGGTAAACCAATAATCTATCAAAAAGCTTCACCAGAAGAAATAAGAGAGATGGAAGAATTACTTGCAGAATTTAGTGATGGTGATTCTGATGAATAACAGTTTAATATACACAGTTCAAGAAGTTGCTACTATTCTGCATTCAAGTCCTAACTATATTTATTCGTTGATAAATAAAGGGTACTTACCAGCTATTAAATTAGGGAGTATAAAAGTATTAAAAAAGACATTAGAAAACTTTCTAATAATAAATGAAGGTAATGATCTATCTGACTTAAATAATATAAGAAAGTTAGTAATAGAAGATAAAAACAATTAATGGGAAAAATAAGTATAAGAAAAAGAGGTAAGTATTACGAATATAGAATAGAAATAGCACAAATAGAAGGCAAAAGACAATGGCTTAGTAAATCTGGCTTTATGAGTAAGAAGGAAGCTTATAAAGCTGGAACTACAGCTTATAATGAATATCTAACTGCAGGAACACCATTTAAAACATGTAATATGTCTTATAGCGATTATATAGATTATTGGATAGAAAATTATTGCAAAGTAAATTTAAAATATAATACGATTCAAACATATAAAATACTTATAAAAAAATATATAAAGCCTAAAATAGGTCATTATAAATTATCAACTATAACTAGTGTATCTTTAAATAATTTTATAACTGAACTAGTAAATGAAAATAACTTATCAAAAGCATATTTCAAAAATATTTTAAAAGTAGTTAAGGGTTCATTTAGAGATGCTACAAATATATATGGATTTATAAAATATAATCCAGCATTAACAATAAGGTTGCCCAAAATAACAAAAGAACAAAAAGATATTAAACATTTATATACACAAGAAGAAATAGATAGAATTTTAAAAAGATTTAAAAATAATTATACATTTACATGTGCATTCTTAACATCTTGTTATACAGGAATGAGAACAGGAGAAGTATTTGCTCTAACATGGGAAGATATAGATTTAGAAAAAGGAATAATAAACATTCAACATAGTGTTTATGATAAAGCAAAAGATATTTTAGGAAGATGGTATTTAGGAACAACCAAAACAGAAAATAGCAAAAGAAAAGTTAATATATGTAATACATTAAAAGAAGCTTTATTAAACTATAAAAAATATCAAGAACAATTAAAAGAATTATATGCAGATGACTATAAATATTATCATTTAGAAGATGTAGTAAATGAATATGAAAAAATTGTTGATAAAAGAATAGTTATCAACAAACAAAATGAGAAAAAAATAAATCTAGTATTTACTAGAGAAGACGGAACATATGTAGGAACAGATATTACTAAATATCCTTACAAAATAATAAAAAATGAACTAAATATTGATTGTAGATTCTATGACCTTAGAGGAAGTTATGCAACAAAGACTTTAAATAATGGGATAGATTTAAGAGATATAGCAGATTTACTTGGACATAGAAATATAGAAACAACTGGAAATTATTATATAAGTTCTACAGAAGAAACTAAATTAAAAGCTATAAATAGTTTAGAACAAACAATTAAATCTAATACAATAGCCGACACCATTAAATATGACATAAAAGGAGGGATTAAGTGAGTTTAAATTATGCAATCTTTAGAAGTGAAGCAATATATACACTAAAAGACTTAGCACAAATAGGATCACATAATAAAAGAGAAAAGAAAGCATATAATTCCAATCCAGATATAAAGATAGAAAATACCAAAGACAATATAGAATTAATTGCATTAGAATCAAAGTATATTAAAGGATTTTATGAAAAAACATTAGAATATAAAAAAGAACACGAAGAAAGACAAAAGACAGAAAGAGAAGATAGAAAAAAGACATTTAATCAAATGTTAAATAATTCTAAAAATGTAGTAGCAGATGAATTGCTATTTACTGCTACTAATGACTTCTTTAAAAACATGAGCAAAGAAGATGTTAAAAGATGGGCAGATACTTGTATGGAATTCGTATATCAAGATTTAGGATATACAAAAGAACAAATCTTACATGCCACAGTACATATGGATGAAAAAACACCACATATACACTGTGTAGTAATTCCGCTAGTAAAGAAATTTGATAAAAGAACAAATAGTGAAAGATATACAATATCTAAGAAACAATATATAAGGGATAAACAACATTTATCAGAATTACAAGACAAATATCATCAAAGGTTAAAAGATAATGGTTATGATTTAGAAAGAGGTTTAAAAGGTAGTAATGTAGAAAATTTAAGTATTAAAGAATATAAAAAAATAACATCAAATTTAGAAAAAGAACTAACTAAAAAAGAAAACAATTTAGAAAAATCTATTAATAATTTAGAAGAACACCTTAAAAGTAATAAACCAATCATGTTTGATAAAGAATCTGTAAAAGTAAAAAAAGAAACATTAGAATGTATGAATCAAGTTATAAAAGATGCTAAAAAAATAGAAGAAATGCAACCAAAAATAACTAATACTTTCAATAGTATGAAAAAATTTTCAGACACATTATCTAAAACACATAAGGAAAACAAAACATTAAATAATGAATTATCAAATCTACATTTAAGAAATAAAAAGCTAGAAAATCAAATAGAAGGATTAACTGAAACAATAGATTATTTAGAAAGTATCATAAAAGCTATAATAGAGTTTATCTATAAATTATTTCATAACTTCAATATTCCTAAGTATGAAGAAAAAGAATTTAGAAAAGAATTTCATGAACACATCCCATCTAGATTATATAAAGAAAAGAATAAAGATGACTTTGAACTTTAGAAAAACTAAAATGGCATTTTAGTAACACACTACGATATTGTCAAAGCCAATAACGATGTGTGCCAAGGATAAATCCTTTGGGAACCTTAAAGCACCAATACCATAAACTTATGCAAGTAGTGTTGGTGCTTATTTTAATATTTAATATACTATATTAAAAAATTTTGCAAATATATTGGCGTTTTGGCGTTTATATGGTATAATTATAATGGTGGTATAAATGAAAGATTTAAGAATAAGTATTAGGCTGACAGAAGAAGAACATTATTTATTTAAGCTAATTTCTTTGAAAAAAAAGAAAAGCATGCAAAAACTATTAAAAGAGTACATATTAAAAGAAATAAAAGAGGATGAAAAATATGAAAATAAAAAAAAGAATTAGAGCATTATCGTTGTTTGCAAATGTAGGGATAGCTGAGACATATTTAAAAGAAATAGGAATAGATGTTTTAATAGCTAATGAAATAGATCCTCAAAGAGTAAAATTCTACAATCATTTATATCCAGAAACAAAAATTATTACAGGTGATATTACAAATCCCAAAATATCTGATGAAATAATAGAATTATCAAAGAAAAATAATATAGATTTAATTATGGCTACTCCGCCATGTCAAGGCATGAGCACTGCTGGAAAAAAATTAAAAGATGACGAAAGAAATTATTTAATCAAATATGCTATTGATATAATAGAAAAAGTTAAACCAAAATTTGTTTTTTTAGAGAATGTTCCAGAACAACTTCAAACATACATTACATATAATGGAGAAAGAATATTAATCCCAAAATATTTAAAAGAAAGATTAGACAAAGATTATGAATTTAATAACAATCATATCATAAATGCAGCAAACTATAGTGTTCCACAGCAAAGGGAAAGAGCAATATTTTTATTAGTTAGAAAAGATATAAACATAAAATGGGATTTTCCAAAGCAAGATAAAAAAATAATTACACTGGAAGAGGCTTTTAAAAATGTACCATCACTAGATCCAGAAATTTATGATGTTACATATGATGAACAAATTAAATTATTTCCAGACTTTGAGAAAAAGAAAGAAGATGGATTGAAAGTCTCAAAATGGCATTATCCACCTAAACATGTTTTTAGGCAAGTATATAGTTTAATGCATACACCAAGTGGAGAAACGGCTTTTAATAATATTGATAAATTCAAACCAAGAAAAAAAGATGGGACTTTAATTAAAGGTTTTAAAAATACATATAAAAGGCAAAATTGGGATAAACCAGCTTATACTATAACGATGTATAATAGAACTATTGGCTCACAAAATAATGTGCATCCTGGTAGATATATTGGGAAAGACAAAGATGGGTTTGATATATATTCAGATGCAAGGGTTTTAACAATTTATGAATTAATGATTGTATCATCTTTACCGTTGGATTGGAATATACCGGATTGGGCAACAGATCATTTTATTAGACAAGTAATAGGAGAAGGAATACCTCCATTATTAGTAAAGAAAATCATGATGGGGTTGATTAATAATTATGAATAAATTAAAAGGAGTATCATTGTTTGCAAATGTTGGTATTGCCGAAACTTATTTAAAAGAAGTGGGAATTAATATAGTTGTTGCAAATGAGATAGATGAAAAAAGGGCTAAATTTTACCAATATTTATATCCTGATGCTGAAATGATAGTTGGTGATATTACTGATTCCAATATATTTAATAAAGTTTATGAAATGTCAAAAGAAAAAAAAGTTGATTTTTTAATTGCTACTCCACCGTGTCAAGGTATGAGTTTAGCTGGAAAAAGAGATCCTCTAGATAAAAGAAATCAGTTAATTTTTTATGCCATAGAAATGATAAAAAAGTTAAAACCTAAATATATACTTTTAGAAAACGTTCCTCAATTGCTAAAAACTAAAATAAAAATTGATGATGAAATTATTTTAATAAAAGACTACATAAAAAAAGAATTAGATAAGTATTATAACTTTGCTGATGAATCGTTGGTAAGCGCCATGGATTACGAAGTTCCACAAATGAGGAAAAGAAATATTTTCCTTATAAGTAGAAAAGATATGAGGTATATTTGGCAAATTCCACCTAAAAAGAAAAGAATAACAATGAGAGAGGCAATTTACAATTTACCATCTGTTGATCCAATGCTAAAAGAGGGATACGACGAAACAATTAAATTATTTCCAGACTTTGAAAAAAAGAAACTGGAAGCACTAAAAATATCTAAATATCATAAACCACCAATTCATGCTAAAAAACATGTCATAGCAATGATGCATACACCAAGTGGAGAAACGGCATTTAATAATGATAAATATTATCCTAGAAAAGATAATGGTGAGAGAGTAAATGGACATTATAATACCTATAGAAGATTTGATTGGGATAAACCAGCAAGAACTATAACTCAAAATAATGGTGTTATTTCATCTCTGTGTTGTGTTCATCCAGGAAAATACATAGGTAAAGATAGTGAAGGGTATGATTTATATTCAGACGCAAGGTGTTTAACTTTATATGAATTGTTTATAATATTTTCTTTGCCAAAAGATTGGAATGTTCCTGATTGGGCTGACGATAGAATGATTAGACAAGTAATTGGTGAGGGAATACCACCAATGTTAGTTAGAAATTTAGTAGAAGAGTTAATGTACAATATAAAAAGCGAAGAATAGATTTTCTCCGCTTTATTTATAGTATTTCGAAAATAATTCACCAAAAGAAATATTTAATCCAACAGATTTTAATTCTTTCTCTTTTATGTCATACAATTTTTTTAGCAGTTCAAGTCGAGTAGCTTCATCTCCTAAATGAATGGCAGAATGACATATTGGACATATAGAAACAATGTTTTCAACACGGTCAATATTAATAGAAAAATCTTTTTGAGCCATCATTGGAATTAAATGATGAGCTTCCATATATTGTTTTCCTAGTTTTGATGTAAATGTAATATGATTATGATCTCCCATACATGTATAGTTAGCTAAGTTTAATGCAGTTTTTGAAATACGCGCATTGGTTTTATATCTAGTAGTATTTCCTCTAGTATAAGGTACAGGAACTCTATTATTTTGTTTTTTGAACTTTTCTGAATTTATATCATATGCAAATGACATTATTACTTTATCTTGATCTACATCAGTAGCTAAGGAAGCATCAAGATTCATGTCATCTATACTAACTTCAATATCATCTTTTAATGTAAGAGTTAAGTCAGGTTCTTTATTATAAATAGACATTTTTTGTATTTTGGATAAATATTTATTTTTAACATAATCAGATAATTGATATTTTCCATCAACTAATTTTGTTATTCCTAAAGAAGTCAAAAAACTAGTAAATTTAACATCTCTATATTTATTAGAAACTTCAATAGGAATTTCACGTTCTGCATTATCAGTTTTATTTAATTCAATAATTGCATCAAAATAATTTATTTTTAAATTGTGCGTTACATAAAGCAAGTATGCTAAGCCTTTTGTTGAAATACTTCCTAAGTCTGTAATAGCCTTTAAAAATAATTTTGGGGCATCAACATCTGAATCACTTGATTGTATTGCAGTATTATTTCTACCAAAAGATAAATTGAAAATAGAATCCATAATAATATCCAATTGGAGATCTAAATTGTTTTGCAAATAAGCATTATAAAATCTAATCCCTTTATCTGTAATGTGAGCCTTACCTGGTTTAGAGTATTCATATTGTACAAGCCCAAAATATCTTGTTAGCTCCGATTGTTTAACTAAGTATGGACCATCTTGAGCTCCAGCTGCTAGGTAAGGAAGTGCTTTTTTTATTTCTTCTTTATAACTAATATTTGAATGCCATTCTTCACCTTTTTTAAAAGCTTTATAATATATTTCAAGTGATGCATAAAATGCATCAAGTTGAGCTGTTTGCTTTGGCATAATCAATAATTTTTTTTCATTTTCCACGTTTGTCACCTCATATATATGATAACATAAAATGAAGATATTTTATTAAAACGTTAGACTTCTCTTTAATAAAAATAATATGATATAATACTTATGGAAACAAAATGTTGTGAAAATAGATGATTTTGTCCACATTTTGTCCACGTAATTATAAAATTAGTAATATTTATAATATAGATAATACTAATAATATAATGTGCTAAATGCCGATGAAATAAGGAAATAAACATAATACTATTTGTACTATATGTACTTAAAATATGGTCAAATAATTTTCATGTGGTTCAGGGAAAAAATACAAGAATTGTTGCGGTAAGTAATGTAGGAGACGATGTATATGAAACCAGG
>ERZ1643251.4861-NODE-4861-length-11364-cov-6.857812_pt1 | contig 11364 bp, 23 predicted proteins | sample MGYA00579261_ERZ1643251 | MGnify/ENA primary metagenome ERZ1643251 (study PRJEB29033, sample SAMEA4952267) | chicken gut metagenome | biome: Broiler Chicken; feature: Gastrointestinal Tract; material: Caecum | place: Ireland | collected 2018 | study: Broiler... | reverse complement strand
GCAGTGTCAATCCCTCCCGTAAAGATTCCGCCGCCGCCAAGGAAATCCGAAGAAACAAAGCCTCCAGAGACGGTAAAAATCGTAACAGGATCCAAGGATGGACTGAGGAGCGGCATGGTGATCCAGTGCCTTGATTGCATGAGGTGGCTGGTCACAGAGATCAATGGGAAAATGTATGGATTATGCGGCCAGGGATACATTCCAATGGAGGATTACAATGAAGACCTGACGCACAAGACAAAAGAGTCCGGAAATATAACATACATATGGAGACTGAAAGAACCGATACCATTACGCAATATAAAGGATCTAAAGGAAGAAGACGCTGACTGGGTCAGAATTGCCAGTTATGCCAAATAAGAGAAAGGCTGAAACCCATGAACCAGAGAAGTCCTATGTTCTTTGACACCGCAGGTCTGAAGAAATCCAGGCTTGCGGAAATAAGGGCAGCAGAGCTGAAAACAGGGGTTATGTGAATGGAGATGATGGAATGGATAGAAAATTAGTTAATGCACTGAAAATGGAATACATACTCTGGGAGGAATGCAAGGATTACATAAAGCCAGGGGCAGAACCAAGAGACGAAGAAATGGGAGCCTGTGTAAAAGCGTATGAGGCAATGCTGGAATACAGGGAAATTTTAGAGAAAAAAGAAAACGCCTCAGGTGGAACCAACACCTGAGGCGGACCGCTTAGCGGCACGAAAATATATGCACTTATATATTACCATGCCGGCGGTCTGAAAACAAGACCCGGCATGGATTTTTTGTAAGAATTTACAGGATTTTTGCACCCTGAAAACCGAAAAAACCCTGCCGGAACAGGTACGAAAGAGCGGTTGAAAACACCGCCTTCCGGACTTGTTAAACGTATTAGACTTAGAACCCGATAAACACAGAAAGGCACGAAATTATATGGGCTTTTTGAAGAAGACGTGGAAATTTAGAAATGCCATAGAGGTGATCGAATACCATACTGCCAGGTATGGGGCTCCCGGCCAGGGAAGGGTGAAGAGGAAGAAGCCCACACCAGAGGAAATGGAGAAGGTGAACCAGAGAAACCGGGAACGGGTAGCCAGGCACCGACTCCGGGAGCACTTTGAGGTCAATGATTATCTGGTTACCCTTACATACAAAAAGGAGCTCCGGCCCCCGGACATGGATACGGCAAAAGGACATTTCGGAAAAGAGTTTCTGAAGACGGTCCGCCGGGAGTACCGGAAAAAAGGTTATGAAGTAAAGTGGCTGCGGAACATAGAGGTCGGCACAAAGAACGGGTGGCATATCCATCTGGTGATCAACCGGATCCCGGACAGTGACCTGATCCTGCGGAAAGCATGGAAGTATGGGAAGGTGGATATCCGGCACCTGGAGGCAGATGGAGAGTTCCGGGACCTGGCCGCATACATAACCAAGACCCCGAAGACAGACAACCGCCTACGGGAGGCCAGCTATTCCCATTCCCGAAACCTGCCGATACCGGAGCCGGAGAAGAAGGAATATCACAGGTGGAAGACCTGGAAAGATATTAAGATCCCGGAAGGGTATTACCTGGATAAAAATGATTTCTATGAAGGTATCAATCCAGTAACAGGACACCGGATAAGAAGCTATACATTACTCAGACTGGAACACCAGCAGCAGGAGGGAGAGAGAAATCTTTTGAAAGACAGGAAAAAGAACAGGAAGAGAAAGGCAAGGCAGAGAGGAAAGCCAAGAGAGAAGGGAGGCGGAAGCCATGGCAGAAGAAAATAAAAGATATGACATTCCCTGGTATCTCAGGGAGGCCTGGGATAATGCAAGATCCATCCCACCGGGGAGAAGGATAGACAGTGAATGGGAATGCCTGGGAGATGTTACTACAGATCTGACCATCTACAGACTGTACCGGGAACATACAAAATGGGGAGAACAATACTGGTATGAAAGTTATCCCATTCCCGGGGATGAAAGTAAAAATGGGATAAAAGAAAAAAGAAGGGAGAAAGCAGTATGAGCCTGCATTTAACAGAGGAGGAATATAACGCCATACAGGCGAAGCGGAAAAACGAGCGAGCAACAGTAAAATCAAGAGCGGAGGGCAGTTTTGCCTCCATGCGGAACAATGCGGACGGGCAGAGGTTAGAGGGCAGGATCAAGGCCGCATGTGGATATTACCGGGACCAAGGAAGGGCTTATGTGGAAAAGATACCGGAGCCATTCCGGACAACCCGTACATACCGGGACGGGACCTTTACCGGGAGGTTTATAGCAAACGCACAGCCGGACTTCATGGGGATCCTGGCAGACGGCCGGGGGATCTGCTTTGAAGCCAAGCACACCGGGGCGGACAGGATAAACCAGAATGTGGTCACAAAGACCCAGTGGGAGACCTTGGAGAACTTCTGCCGGGCCGGAGCTTCCTCAGGGGTATGCGTAGGGTTCCCGGACATGGAGGCTTTTATCCCCTGGCCTGTATGGCGGAACATGAAAGAACTGTATGGGAGAAAATACATGACCAGGGAGGAAGCAGAGCAGTTCCGGATCCAGTATTACAACGGATATGCCCTCTTTCTGGATTATGAACATAAAAATGAACATAAGGGGTTATAAGGAGTATGAAAAGACCGAAAACAATCATGGACAAGACTATAGGTCTGCGGGTATATGACGGGAACAGTCTGCGATTTAACGATTACCTACGGCAGCAGGTGGGCGCCGGATGGTATGTGATCCGGGACGATCTCTATGCGGCCGGATATGCAACAACCGAAGTGTTTGAATACCGGGAAAGTCTCCTGGGAGATTTCCGGAAACTGTGCCGGGAGCATGGATATATACCTGAAATATATAAATAGCGGAAAAAAAGAGAAGGGAGCTGATAGACATGGTTAGAGAACTGGCAGGCAGAGGAATGGAGGCATTAAGGAAGCATAAATACCGCCGGACAGAGAAATATCTGGCAAACGAAATTCTGTTATGCCTGGAAGCACAGAACAGTACAGAGCTGGCAGAGCAGGCAGACTATGCTGCCGCTGTAGCGGCCAAGGCATACTATGAAGGAAGCATAGAGAAAAGCGGATACAGAAAGCTGATGTCTATGCTGGAGATCACAGAACGGACCGTAAAAAAAGCATTCAGGAAGACTGCCTGAGGATAAAGATACAAAAGAGAGCTGGAAGAAAGGAAATTTTGAGATGAAGACGTAGAGAGAAAGAAGGTACGTGTATGAATAACAATATAAAGAGTAAAATGCGTGACGATATTATCGTCCAAATGCAGCAGTATCTGGATAACAATACATTGCAGATCCTGGACAGTGTGCTGGTGGATCTCTTTGAAGAGGTGGACATGCAGAGAAGAGAAACTCTTCCTGCAGAGGTAAGGAACAGCATAGATGAGAAAAATAAATATATAATACAGCTTTTTATTTACAAGAAATCGAACCTGTCCCCAAAGACCATAACAGCATACCTAGAAGCCGTGAAAATGCTGCTGACATACACGGATAAAGAACTTACAGAAGTAAATGACATAGACATAACCGGATTCCTGAAATGGTATCAGAACCGGAACAAAGCAAAGGGAAAAATAAACAATAATGTGAGCGTAAATAATATGCGGAAATTTGTATCTGCATTTTTCGGGTGGATGCGCAAAGAGAAACTGATAAATGATAATCCGGTGGAGACGATCCCGCCCCTGGCAGAACCCAGAAAGCCGATTGACTATTTTACCAGGACAGAGATGGAGAAACTCCGGGAAGCCTGCCGGGACGAAAGGGAAAGGGCGCTGATCGAAACCCTGAGGAGCACCGGGGCCAGGGTCGGGGAGCTGCTGGGGATAAACCGTTATCAGATCAACTGGGATAATGGAGATGTCTACATAAAGGGAGAGAAAGGAGGGAAATACCGCCTGCTCTACCTGGACGAGGAATGCAGGTACTACCTGAAAAAGTACCTGGAGCAGCGTGAGGATAACAGACCGGAGCTTTTCCTTAGTGCTAAAGCTCCTCACAATCCCCTGAGAAAGGAATCCGTTGAACTGATCCTGAGAAAGATCGGACAGCGTGCCGGGCTGACCTGCAGGGTATACCCACACAAGTTCCGGAAGACCCTGGGCATGGGGCTTAGAAATAAAGGGGTAGAAATCGGTGTGATCCAGGAAGTCCTGGGACATTCCAGCCCGGAGGTAACGGCGAAATATTACGCAGAAAGCACCACAGACACCCTGAGAGGAATCCGGCAGAGAACGGCATAACCTAAAAATAAAGGGACACTATAGATCCGGAGCTTACCGCCGGGAGGGCAGCAGGCTCCGGGGAAAAGAAAAGGAGGGCAGAAAATGCGGAGAGTGACCCTGTACATAGAGACCAGCAGCGCCGCACTGGGAAAGAAGAAGCGGATCTGCGGATATATCCTGGAATACATTACCGCTTCCGGAAAGCCGGTGACCGGAAAAGCATACCGGGAAGGGGAAGGAACCTACAACCAGGAATATCTGATCACCGCCACACAGGCCGTGTGGCACATGAAAGAACCATGTGACTTATGTATCTGCGGGAAAAACAGCTTCGTACTGAATATGATCCAGAACAACCTGAAAAACTGGGCGGAACATGGGTTGTGTTCAAACGGGAAAGAAATCCTGAACCGGAAAGAATGGGAAAACTTGTGGAACCTGCTGAAAGAACATCATGTAAGCGTCCGGATCGGAGAACATAAATATACACAGCAGATGTTGGAAGAAATGAAGGTGAAAGAGAATGTTTTTAAAGATAAGCATGTTTAAAGGACTAATCAAGTCTGCGTGGAAAGGAAGCGGATTGACCGTTGGAAACGATGGGGACGGGATCTATCTGATGGGAAGCTATTGGTCTATATGGCTGGCCAGATGGGGAATAACCAACAAGGCCAAGGCGGCTATTATAGAACTGACCGGAGGGCTGCCATCGGAGGGAACAGCGTATAGAGCATGGAAGGATCAGGAAAACCAATACGAAATGACGGAAATATATAATCCGGAAATGTATCGGCCAGATGTTAGAAAACTCAAAATTGAATACAAAAAAACAGGGATCATCATGAACGATTTAAGAAAAGATTACATAGCCTTGCAGGATAAGAATAATTTCCGGTGCCTGATGATAGACCGGTTTATCGCAGACATGGTTGATCTCAAAAGCCGGGAAGAAGGCGAAGAAATCCCAGTAGGACCATTGGGGAGATACGACTACATCAAAGGAACTACAGAAATATTTTGGCAAAATGAAGTATGTACGTTAAAAGCAATGCCATGCATACCGATAGAAGAGACGAGAGACGCTTTTATGCTGGAACAGATGGAAAGATATGATTTTTCGGAAAGAAAAAAGATAGGAGAAGAACATGGATAACGAGATTATGAACTATGACAGTGCCAAAAATATTATACGTCGGGATCTGGAAAGTATGTCCAGGAAGTTTATCACTATAGGATACTATCTGAAGCTGATCCGGGACAATGAAATGTACCGCCAGGACGGATTCCGGGATATCTGGGAGTTTGCTCAGGATACCTATGGCATAAGCAAGTCTACCTGCAGCAGGTGGATGGCCATGAATGATAAGTTCAGCCAGGACGGAAACAGCCCTTACCTGAAAGAAGAATACAGGGACTTCGGAAAGAGCCAGCTACAGGAAATGCTCTACCTGACAGATGAGCAAATGGAACAGGCCAGGCCGGACATGACCGCCAAGGAGATCAGGGAGATCAGGAAGCCGGAGGCTCCAAAAATAGAACTGAAGAAGCCTGATGAAACAGAAAGAAAGTATCTGAACGATGCTGCAAAACGCTTAATCTCTTCCTGGCGTGTTTGGTTCCTTCAGGATTTTACGAACCGTGTTTTGCAGGTAGATAGAAGTCCAATGGAAATAAAAAAGAAGATCGAAGGGAAAAGCAGTAGCTATTATTTCCGGACCGATAAAGGAAACGGGAATATAAATCTTTTTAATGATTGTGTACAGATATGGAATGAAAGGAGTGACTGTATTGGAGACTTTGATTGGTTTTACCTGGCAGCGGCAATCCAGTCCATGTGGAATGAAGTAATCTTGGAAAAGGCAGAAAAAAAGATAAAACCATATGACAGAGGCTGTATTACCGGGAAAAATCCAAACGGGAACTGCGTATGCTGCGGAAAAGGCGGAGTGGAATGTTGCACACAGTGCAAGGAAAAATGCAATGGAGAGTGTGGCTGGATAGATGCTGCGATAGTGCAGCAGGACCCTGAAGAGCAGATCCAGGGACAGATGGAAATACAGGATTACCCGGAAGTCCTTCCGAAAGAGAAAACCGGAAAATGCCTGCACAGAGAAGAAATGCTTTGTACTCTTTCCGAGAAAGGGAAGAGAACCCCGGGAACCGGAGAAGATTGCTACGAGAAATGCTGTTGGGAGTGCCCGAAACACGGGGATTGCAACCTGGAATGCATAGCTTCCAGCGACCGGGAGCAGCAGGAACCCGTTGCGCAGTCGCAACAGGAAGAAGACCAGGAAGACTATATGAACCCTCCAGAGGATTTGGATACTGAGGAAATTGCAGAAATAATAGAGGCTGTCGCTTATGCAGACCCAGAAGAAAAATATGAGAAGTTATCTGATAAGACAGACATGGAGCTCCTTCGGGACCTTCTGGACGGAGCGCAGAACATGCTGAAGACCATGAATGAAGCCTATACCGAAAATGACATTCGTGTACGCAAACAAAAACTGATGATCGGCGCATATGCAGGAATGATCGCCGATCTTGACCAGGACGATATCTCAGAGGACACCCAGCCGGAACTGCCATTTTTCAAGAACAATGATCAGCGGAAGGAATGGCTGAGAAATTACCAGGCATGGGGCCTGTGGTATGAAGATAAGAACATCGGCGCCAGGTATTACAAATATGATTTTGATAACGGTGCCCGGCTGATCGCAGAAGAATACACCAGGTCAGCTACAGAATGGTATGAAGAACATACTATTTCTTACCTGCACCTGGTTGGAGGACCGGAACCACCGAAAGACAAAAGCGGTTGCGTCCCGAAATGGAACAGACATGAAATCTATGATAAGTACCCAAACAGTGAAACCGAACTGGTTGAATTTTTAAAATACATACAAAAGGAGAGATAAATATGCTGACGATCAATACAAAAACAAAACGATTTACTTTAAAAGGAGATGAAGAGCAGAGCGAAAGGCTCTTCGGACTATTGGTAGCAGAACTGCTAAATTTGGCGGGGGGGGTATTCCTGAAACAAAGGAAAATTCCAAATCAAAAGAGTACCAGATGAAAGAAGAGAATACAGAACATACATATAAGGGATTTCTATATATCCGTTGCCCGGAATGCGGGGAGGAGAAGGGACAGTGCTCTAAAAAGGGCATGCACAGTATCCATTGCGATAATTGCGGCTGCAATGAAGAGTTTACAGAACCGCTGATTCCTATGTATGTGAATTGTGAATGTGGAGGAAGGTACAAATATATGACAAACAAAAAAGAGGAAATGTTTGATATTCCATGCCTGAGCTGTGGAGCGCCAGTCGCGATCAGATACAACAGGAAAAAGAATATCTACGAGACCATTAAGTAAAGGAGCAGGAATGGATAAAAGAAACTTGAATCCTGGCCGGAAATACCTACATCACCGAAAAGTAATTATTGATGGCCGGATAATGGAAGCGGAGCGCTGGATCCGGTGCCTGGAGGCTACGGGCGCCGGAGCTCTCTTCCGGCATGAATATGAAATATTCGAACCGACAGATCAGGAAATTAAGGAGGAGCTGAAAGAATGAATTGTATAGACTGTGATGCACACAGAGAAGACCTGCAAACCGGAGACCATTACTGCAGAGATTTGGGAGTAATGCTATCGCCTGGAGCCGTGGAATGCCCAAGGCAGCAGGCGGAGAACGGTTTCAGGGAGCATATCATAGGCAGATTTACTAGAAAAGATTAATTAAATAAGCATTTGGAGGTGAAATAAATGAGCAAAGGAATGGCTGTAGCGATATTTAAAGATATTTATACCACAGTTGCTACTGAAGAAGAAAAGATGGAATCTATAAAAATGGTTTTGAGTATGGGAACCCATAACGGAATCAGAAAGCAAGATTTTATAAATGTTCTTAGATATTTGATGGGTTGCACGGAAAAACAAGAAACCAAATGGATTCCGGGAAAAAAGAAACCAACAGAAGACGGATTCTACGTGGCCACTATGAGCGGAGCACTTGTGGAGCAGGAAGAACCATTTGTAGGACTTTCAGAATTTGAGGATGGGGAATGGGTAGACGGAGATGACGTTATTGCATGGAAACCTCTTCCGGATCCGTATCTCCTCGAAAAAGACAACTAAACAGCCATTGGAGGAACTGGAATGAGATTAATAGATGCTGAGAAAATAGATTTTTCAGAGGTGTTTGGAGGCCAATCAGATTTTGCTAAAGATGTGCGGGAAGAGGCAAAGACATTGATTGATAAACAACCAACAGCCTTTGAGAAAAAAATGATTTTTGAGAACTCACCTTTTGATCTGATTGATAAAGCATTTAAAAATCTATATCCGGGGAAAGAATACAGAGCCTGTATTGAACCGGATATCACAGATGATCAGGGAGAAAAAGCATATGGGATCACGATTTTTTATAAAGACGATATCCCTATAGTTGCAATAAGCGCAGAACTGTCTATAAAAGACGATGCAGAGGTATTCACTCATGAGCTGGCTCATGTGGCAGCAGGAGAAGGAGCTGGACATGGAGAAGAATGGGAAGGCACCTTTGAGAATATATCAAAGGAATACCAGAGAATAGGCGAGGAGATGTTTGGAAGAAGGTGACATAAGTGGAAAACCGCTGTATCTTCTGTGGAGCAATAATCCCAGAAGGAAGACAAGTATGCAGAAACTGTGAGGTAAAAATGATGAACAAAGAAGGATACCTAGACCCAACAGCAGAAAGAGCAGTACATAATGCCAGCAGGATCCCGAAAAATATCCGGAGCATCTACAAAATGCTCAATGCGGCAGCAGGTGTCTCCGGCCTGGAGATCATAGGCTTGCGAGATAAAGAGACAGGAAGAGAATACAGGAGGTGATCCTGATGGAACTGAAAGAAGCCCTGGTCCAGTATTGCGAGCTCAGGGAAGAAATCAAAGATCTTAGAGAAAGGATAGAAAGAGATGAGATAAGACTACGAAGGATAGAGGAAGAAGGTGTGGTATCCGACACGGTCCGAGGTACCAGAAAGGACGGAACCATAGGGCCGATCAAGATCACCGGCTTCCCTGTCCCGGAATACAGTAAGGTAAAAGCCATGCTGAAGAAAAGAATAGAAAAGCTTCGGATAATGGAGGAGGAACTGCATAATGCAGTAAACCAGGTAGATGATTTTATAAATGCGATCCCTAAAAGCGACCTGAGGCAGATGTTCCGGTTTTACTACATAGATGATTTGACCTGGGAAATGGTGGCTATGAAAATGAATTATCTATATCCGAACCGGAAAATCGAATACACGAAAGATAATTGCCGCATGAGACACAATAGATATCTGGAAAAAGAAGAAATTTTGTGAAATGTTCGCCAATGTTCGCTAAAACTATGCTAGTATTTAAACTGGCAGAAGAAACGAAATGATTCAAAGTTTTTCTCCTCCGGAAAGTTGTACGGCAGCAGGGTGTCACAGCTCTGTTGCTGTATCAGGCTCAGACGGTATCGCCTGTAGGCTGCCGATAGGCGAATAGCCCAAAAGACCGTCAGATCTCTTTTCTTAATTTTACGGTTAACGTACTGCGCCGGCAGGTGGCAGTCTACTTCATGGTTATGTTACTGCCTTATCAAAATCAGGACAAGAAGCCCTGGAAACCATCATGCAATCGGCATTACGGCGCATGTGGATTGTACGGAATATAGCTCACTGGATGAGAGCGTGTGCTTCCATGGTTCAGGCACAAGGGCCGGGTTCGATCCCCGGTGTTCCGATTCTCCGAAAGGAGATACCCCCCCAATACATTTTTTTGAAACACCCTGTAGAAATATGGGGTGTTTTGTTATATGATAGAAAAAATGTAATTGGAGGAACCAGGTAATGGAAATTTATTCTGGAAATTATAAAGTAATTGATTCAGGTAGCGTAATTACGTTTGACTCAAATTCGGGGATTGACATGGTCTTAAAGATAGGAATTGCATTTTCTGTCAAATTAAAGTTAACCAGTGAGCAGATACGGAGGGAAATAACAGATGTGTGACAAAGAATTATTTGAACGGAAGATCATGGATCTATACGAATACCGGACAGCCGTAAGAGAAAGAGAAAGAATGAGGGCAGAGGAGAACCTGGCACAGTACATAGAAGCGAAGAAAAGTCCAAAGGCAGCAGGAGGCGGAGGATCAGGAGCAGGAGAAAGCGATCTGTCACGGTATTTAGAAAAGGAGGAAGAACTCCGGGAAGAACTATGGAAGATCATGGAGGAAACAGAAAGGATCAAGAAAGAAAAGCTCCGAAAGATCGCACAGATAGAATCCGAAGACGAAAAGGACGTGCTGATAAAGAAATATATCTACTTCAAACCTATGAAAGATATTGCGGTTGAGATGGATAAGGACAGGTCTACGATCTGGAGGCTGCACAAAAAGGCAATACTGGATTACCAGGTATAAGGATTGCAACATAATGCAACCAAATGCAACACCACAAAACATTGAAATGTGGTATTATGATATCAGGGAATTCAGTAGACAAAGTTGTTTCTGATTGCGGAAAAAGGAATTGTTGCAGAGAGCGGCAGTTCCTTTTTTGCGTTGGAGGAGAACATGGATTATTACGGAAACAAGTGGAAGAAGAAAAGAAAGCATATCTTAAGGCTGGATGGATATGTCTGCCAGGTGTCCAGGATGTACGGCAGGACGGAAGAGGCTACAGTGGTGCACCATATCTATCCTGCAGACATGTATCCGGAATGGGCCTGGGAAGACTGGAACCTGATCAGCGTCAGTATGGCAACACATAACCGGCTGGAGAACAGACAGACCGGAGAGCTGACCGAAGAAGGAGAAAGGCTGCAGCAGATGATCCGGCCGGGAGAAGATTGGAGGAAGAGACGTGCAGGGAAATGAAGGAAAGATGATCGTACAGGAGCTGAAGGGAATCAGAAAAGAAATATCTGAAGTAGTGAGAGAGATTTATCTGTGCAGGCAGCAGGAAAAAGAGAAAAATCCGAAGCCTGGACTGAACATTGCCGTGTTGGAAGATGGAAAACCGAAATATGCAGAGCTGGAAGGAAAATATTACAGACTGGAGCCTGTGGAAAAGCCCCCCCTGGGGTAGCCCCGGAAAATCGGAAGGCCTCTAC
>ERZ1643251.4860-NODE-4860-length-11371-cov-3.721810_pt1 | contig 11371 bp, 14 predicted proteins | sample MGYA00579261_ERZ1643251 | MGnify/ENA primary metagenome ERZ1643251 (study PRJEB29033, sample SAMEA4952267) | chicken gut metagenome | biome: Broiler Chicken; feature: Gastrointestinal Tract; material: Caecum | place: Ireland | collected 2018 | study: Broiler... | reverse complement strand
TAATATATCGTGTAACATAATTTCATCTCCTTACTACTCTTATTTTACTAAAAAACAACTTATTCTACAAGTAATTTGTCTCTTTTTCTATAGAATCTTGTAAAAAGAAATAATCCTGATAACGAAACTCACAAACAAAAAATCTAGGATTTAAAAGATTTAAATAAGAAAAGAAAGAAGATGCTAATTGTTCTGTTTCTATTTTTATATAGCTATGCTTCACCGTTAACCTACTAATTTCATCTTTATATAAATTATTATAATAATGAATATTTCCTCGTTTAGAATAAGGAATATCCTGATGTAATTTTAAAAATAAAGTACGATCAATTTTACTTTTTTCGATAGGATTAATTAATTGTTTAAAAAGATGATATCCATATTCTGCTTCATCTTTTTCTAGATAATATATTTGTTTTAAAATATTAAATAAGATTCTTTCGTTACCACGATACAAATTAATAAACTCTTCCTTAATATCAAAAATAAAATAGACTCTCATACTATCACCTAATATTACTATACATGGTAGACGAGTCTATTTATGTCGTTTATTTGAGTAAGTTTTCTACTTTTTCTTCTAAGCTATCAACATCAAATCCAAATTTTTTATATACATCATCTTTTTTACCACTAGCGCCAAATTGATCAAGGGTAATTAAATACTTATTATTAAAGACAATGCTATTCCAAGACATAGAGGATGCTGCTTCAATAACTATTTTTCTAACTTCTACTGGTAAGACATTATCAATATATTCTTGATCTTGTGCTAAAAAGCGTCCAAGACATGGCATAGAAACAACACGAATATCTAATCCTTTCGATTGTAATCTCTTAGCAACTTCCATAGCTAGATGTACTTCTTCTCCAGTTGCGATAATAATACCTGTTAATTTTCTTTCTGGATCATAAACTGTGTATCCACCTTTCGCAACTTCACTAATTTTAGTAGTCTCCAAAATTGGTGTTTTGTTTCTAGATAGTGCAATGACAGATGGTCCAGTCTTTTTCTCAAAGATAGCTCGGTAAACGCCAATTACTTCATTAGCATCTGCCGGACGAAATACTTCTAAGTTCGGAGTAGCACGTAAAGATGCTAATTGCTCTACTGGTTGATGTGTTGCTCCATCTTCTCCTACACTAATAGAGTCATGAGTAAAGATATAAGTAACTGGTAAATCCATCATACAAGACATACGAATACTTGGTTTTAAATAATCGCTAAAGCTTAAGAATGTAGAACCATAAGGATGAAATCCACATAAAGCAAAACCATTTAAAATAGCTCCTAGAGCATGCTCTCTAACACCAAAGAAGATATTCTTACCTGAGTAATTATCACTAGTAAAGTCTCCCGCATCTTTTACATAAGTTTTGGTTGCTGAAAACAAATCAGCACTACCGCCAATCACTGTTGAATATTTAGGAACAATAGAAGATAAAATTTTACCAGATGTCACTCTAGTATCTTCTGCCTTATCTTCTGGTGCTTCATATAAGATATCCTTGATATCATAAGACTTATGGCCCTCGATAAAATCCATCAAACTCTTCTTATCTTCCTCATCCATATTTTCTACTGCCTTTAAGAACTTGTCATTTAAATTCTTACAACGATTATGAATAAGTGTTTGAAAATCATCCATCGTAATCTGAGAAATCGTAAAAGGAATATCACGAATTTGCATTTTTTCTTTAATAGCAGAAACAGCCTCTTTATCCAAAGGAGAACCATGTACCAAATTCGTACCTTCTAACTTAGAATATTTACCAATCGTAGTCTTAATTTCAATTAATGTTGGTTTATCAGTAGATGTCTTCGCATCTTCAATAGCTTTTATGATAGATAAAATATTATTACCATCAGGAACCGTAATTACATTCCATCCTTGTGCAATAAATCTCATCGCTACATTTTCTGTAAAACATTGTGAAGTAGGTCCATCTAAACAAATATCATTAGAGTCATACAAAACGATTAATTTATTTAATTTTAGTGTTCCAGCAAGAGACGCTGCTTCATAAGAAACACCTTCCATTAAATCTCCATCACCGCATAAAACATAAGTATTAAAATCAATAATTTCTTTTTTACCTTTATTAAATCTAGCTCTAAGATTAGCTTCTGCCATAGCCATACCTACTGCTGTTGCGAAGCCCTGACCAAGAGGACCAGTAGTCATCTCAACACCTGGTGTCTTTTTATATTCAGGATGACCTGGAGTAATAGAATCAATTTGTCTAAATGCTTTTAAATCATCTAAAGTAATCGGATATCCCGCCATATATAATGTCGCATAAAGTAAGGCAGACCCGTGTCCTGCTGACATAATAAAACGATCACGATTAAAAAAATTAGGATTTGACGGATCAATTCGTAAATGGTGAGCATACAAACTATAAATAATTGGTGCTGCTCCTAATACAATACCTGGATGTCCGCTACCAGCTTCAGATATCATATCAATACCAATAGAACGAAGTTGATCAACTATCTTCTCCTCATTAATTTCACTCTCATCTCTTTTTGGATTTAACACAAAAATCACTCCTTATGAGTTCATTATAACAGAGATTATAACTTTTGTAAAAGAAAAGAACAACCTATTACTTTAGCTTGTTCTACTATTTTATCTATACTTATCAAAAAGTTTTTCTCTCTAGTGCCCGTATCTTTTTAACAGGTATTTTATAACCTTTTGCTAAAAAATACATAACTTGTGTTTCAATAATAGTAAAAATAATACCATATATCACAGACAAAACACCAAAGGTTGCAAAACCAGATAAGATAATGACTAGTTCAATCAAACATAAAATATCTGACGTTTCTAACTTCTTATGTTTTTCATGAATATATAAAGCAAAAGCATCATATCCTACGGTCGCAGAATCTTCTTTCATACATAAAAATCTACCTACACCAACTAAAATTCCAGCATATATAACCAGAACAATAGGAGGAAAAGTAAAAGATATTCCTATCAAATGAAACAAATTAAAAAACACCATATAACAAACACTACTAAATAATGACCGATAAAAGAACTCTTTTCCTAGCGTCACTCTTCCAAAAATTAACAAAAGAACGATTAATATCGTTACAATATATCCAATATCTATATGAAAGTAATAAGATAACAATAAAGATGTACTAGTAACTCCACCATTAATAATATTATTAGGCACAGTTAAAAAAGCATAAGCACTAGTAAGCAATAAATTACCCAACACTATAATAAATAAACTCTTAATATTCTCTTTCATGTTTTACCACCTTGTCTGTTTATTATAGCATACACCCCTCTATTTTTTAAAAATCACTTTCGATTGACGTGTCAATTATTATAAACTATCAATTCTATTGAAAATATCTTCTAATAATCGAATAGACTCACTATTATATATTCTTTTTTCTTGATTATTATCATTAATCACATAAGGGGAATAATTATTATCATCATTAACATCTTCCTCTATAACTAATCTATCAAGCAAAGTCTTTAATTCGTTTTTCATATCATCAGGAATATCTTTTTGATATAAGAATCGATCCTTATACTTAAATCCCTGAAACCCTATATAAACATCTTCATACTTTTCAATTTTTCCTTCAGTAAAGCTAACTAAATAATATTCATTATGATAACTACCACCATCATTTAAAGTAGTTCTATATATTAAGTCTGTTGTAATTTCATAATCATAAGAAACAAGTAATCCATCATTAAAGAAATTAATAAAATACTTAAAATTAGTATTACTAATATATAAAAACAATGAAACAATAATAATAGCAATAGCTTCTCCTAAATAAATAAGCTTATTTTTAAATATCTTCTTTTTATATTTAATTTTATAAATAATAATATAAAGTAAAAATAAAATAAATAGGATAATACCAAACCATAAATAGTTAAAAATGTTAAAAACAAACCCTAGAACACCAAAACTATAGCAAAAAGTATCAGTAAGAGATAAACAAGCAGGATTTCTACCACCATTATAATATCCATGAAGACCAAATTTTATTATAAGTAATATAAAAATCAAAATATAAACAACGCCTGCTTTTAAAATAACATTGTTTATACGATTCTTCCTATTAGTATTATCTTTATTCAAATAAGTACATAATTTATAAAGACCAAATACAATAATTAAAAAAACTACTAAAATAATAACATCCTCCATAAAAACTCCTTTTAAGTAAATTTAACAATTGATATAAAATTTAGTCATAGTTTTTCTTTTTAATTTCGTACTAAAATTTTCCTCAATTCCAAAACAATGAATTAACTTTTCTTGAATAAGTGGAAGACAATCTCGATACTTATCTCGATTGATATCTTTTGAAACACCAACAATGCAATACCAGATGTGATCAATCGCCCAGGAAGTATTAACTAATGATCCTGTACATGCATCACATTCCAAATTTACTAGATACTGATTTAACACAGTCTTAGACTCTTCTTCATTAAGTCTTAAACCAAGCACATCATAAGTAGTAGAAAAAAGTTTCATAAAATCACTTTTACTAAAATAAATCGGAAAAGAATACTCTTGACTATAAAAACAATAATCATGCCATAAATTTTCTAAATAATGTCCATCAAGTTTTCTCTCATCATGTACTTTATTTAGTAAATAATATTGTAATCTATTCATTCTACATCCTATTATTTTATTTTGAATGATAATGTAAAGGTTTTATTTTTCTAATCAATATAGCAGGATTATCACTTTTATCTATAGTATCAGTCTCTTCCTCTTGCATCATCTTTAATAAATTACCAATAAATGCAGCATTTTTAGGATTATCTCCAGTAATTACAGCATGTACTTTAGCATTCAAATCAATAGCAACATCATCACGAATATCGCCAAAAGCACTCACATGCATGACACTAACTTTAGCATCAGGAGCAACCATACAAATTCCTTGATATAAAAATTCACTCACTGCTTGGTCATCTAAACCTGAAAATGAAATTGGTGTCATTTTATGACCATACATTCCATATTCTAAGGTGTGTTCCTCACCATATTTTTCTTGTATTATTACATATTCATCACTTTCTATAATCGTCTGCAAAGTAGAAACTAATTTTTGCATATTTTTTGAATATTCTGTTTTATTATCACTCATTATTCTCACTCCTTTTTAGTTTTTATATCCTCCCCAGTTATGAAATCCTGGTTTTAACATCAATCTTTTTACTCTACTTTCTTTTCTATCGTCAGTAACACGTATATTTCTCATATTATCAAGAGCAATTTCAAAATATTTTAACGCAGTTACATCATCAATTTCAGGATGATACTCTACAATTTTAGAATACATAGCATGTGCTAAATCAAGATCACATAAAGTATGAGATTTTATCCCTTGATGAATAGCGTAATGTTGATATAAATAGTTATACATTATATAAAGAATTATCCACATTTCATACAACCATAATCGATATCAGAACGTCCTTCATAATAATCAACATTTTTACTAACAGGTATCCAAATATGACTACATTTAGAAAATTCTTCCTTCTTCATTACAGTATATAATTCCGATAACTCCGACTCTAATTTCAGTCTTTGATCATCCAAAGTAAGATATTCTTGAACCTGTTTATCTTCCATTAATTCTTCTAACCGACTATTTATTTTCTTCATTTCAGACAACATTTCTTCATAATTTTTACGTATATCACTCATTTCATTTCCTCTTTTCTAATTTTAAATCTAACAATTTCAATCTTACCATACCTAAAAACATAATAAATTGCAATAGTTTTATGAAATATTTAGAAAAACTCACCTTTTCTCTAATACTTTTATATTTCTTTCTTCTGATAAGCTAGTAGTCTTACACATAAGTTGAAAGCAATCACTTATTCGTTGATTTAAACCATATAAAGGCAATTCCCCTTGAATATTCTTTATAGTACCTACAACTCTTTTATCAGCGTTACTTACTGCATCCATCGTAAAATCAGTTGCATCAAAAGAAATAACACGATTGCCTAAAGAATTTGCAACCGCTTGCTGTGTAGAATCAGCAAACTTAGATATTACCATATCACCAGTACTAGGTGATTTAGCAGAAAGTAAAAGATTTGCTTTTTTTAATAATTCCAGATGATGAATTAAATCTACCTTCACACCTTTCCTAGAGTAAAAATTAGCACGAGCACCTTTTTCTCTACTTACATCAAATCGATAAGTACCATTTACCTTACCATTTCCTTTATATGTCTTAATATCGATGGATCCTCTTTGAAATGCATCAAAAGTATCAAGTTCTGCCTCGAAAGAAACAGAAGAATTATTTGATTTACTTTTCTTGTGATATCCTTTTTCTATTCTAATCATTTTCCTATTAGTATTTAAATCCTGATAAATATAAATATCATTGAATCGCTTTACTACCATATCTCCTAACCGTGAAAAACTAATATAATCTCTATAACGTCTACTATATTTTTCACCTGTAACCCTATCAACTGTAACATCTATGTGAAAATCATCGGCTAATACATTATAAGTAGCTTCATAAGATGTATAAATATGATCTTTTCCTGTATTTTTTCTTCTTGTGGCACTTTTTATCTTATCAGTCTTTGTAAAAGATATTTCTCCATCATTAGCAAAAGAAAAACTTCTTATAGCTTTCTTAGAACACATTTCTTCCCAAGCAATCTTACCAAACTCACATTCATATTCATCATTAAAATCTCCGACTAAGACTACTTTTCTAAGTGGTTCACCAATTCTATTCTCAAGCGATTTAACATCCTACAATACATAATGATCATGATATTTTTCCTGAAAATCCAAAATATCACTTTCTCCCATACAACACAAATCACTACTATAAGCATCAGCACATTGCTCATACCAAGAAGCATTCCATCCTCTAACATATTCTTCTGCCATAAGCATTTCTTTCAACACTTTTTCTACAGCAATTAGTTGTATTTCTTTATCTTTCATATTTATATCTCCTTCTGACAATTACCAATGATATCGGATGAAAACACTATATAATGCATTTCTTCATAATAAATAAAAAAAGTTAGTAAAAAATACTAACTCTCATAAAAACAAACTTTTTTAACATCACAACAAAGTTTATAACTTTTATTATCATTCTACCTTATTATATTACTTACTTTTTTTATAACTATTATTATATGCTAAATCATTTTCTATTTCACTAAATTCTTGATAATCAACAATTTCAGTTTCAGTTAATAATCCATATTCTGATACTGTCTGCAAAGCCACATCTACATTACCTACAGTTGCATCAATAACATTTTGAGAATCACTACCAGCACCAGTTTGTTGATACGCAACCAATTCACCATCATAATAAATAGCTGTACTAGCAAGCGTATCTCCTTTGTTAATTTCTTTTTGACCATTTATTAAAAATTGGGTTCCAGGATCTATATCATGCTTTGCCGTCATAGAAGAATTAACAACAACAAAAGATGTCATATTGGTAGATGTCATTTTTTCTAATTCCATATGCATATCAAATGCACCTGCTACTGCAGGATGATTATCTAATTTAAAACAATCAGGCCATACCATTTTTATATTTTTTCTAAAAAATGCCGTTGTACTATTGTCGTTATTATAAACTTCTCTCTCTGATACTTTCATCAACTTTACAAAGTCATCATCAAAAAGATATTTTTCACTTTCTAACCCTTCACCATTAATAACATACGAATATAAACCTGATGTACGTCCAGAATCGGCTATTAAATTATATCCCACTTCTGTAGTATCATCAGTTTTTTCTTTGCCACATCCAGTACCCATAAAAGCAACACCAGTTGCCAAAGCAACAACAGCAACTCTATTCTTTAACGCTTCTAAGTTTTTTCTACTGAACTCCATATTTTTCATCAGCATTCCCCCTCTACACAATGTAGTCGTAGTTTAACATATAATCACCATTTTGTCAATTTACACCCTTTAACAGATGATATATTATAATTTGAATTTCTATCCAAAATACTGTTATATACTATAGAAAATATTAAAAAACATAGCCATAAAATTTACTTTTTTAAATAATTAAATACACATTTCTCTAATACCAAAAATGTAAATTACACATAAAAAATAATTTTGTATAATTTCTAATGTTATATTAATAACCAGTATAATAATGAACTGTTAATTTTTTTATTTTACCATTAGCTATTTCTGTTTTATAACCTGCATCATTTCTATATAGTGGTGCATTTACATCTTTTGATCCGCAAGCAATAACTTCTCCTTTTTTATCTTCCATATAACTATCATAGGACTCTCCCATACAACTTTTCATAAACGATTGAAATACTCTGTATCCTGCTGAGTCATCTTCCTCTTTTGATGCAGTAACTTGCCTAATTAACTCTATCTTTACTGCTTCAGCACTAACTTTTCCTTTTACATCTATTTCAAATATTTCTGAATAATCATTCTTTTGACATAATAAATTTAAGCAAGGATCCAAAACATATTCTATATTATTAAACTTAAAACATATCCAAGAATGATAATATTCTGGTGTTCTTTCATCAAGTTTTAAGTTCCCTCTTTCAATATAATCATCATCATTTAAAAATACTATTGCTGATTCTGTAGTTTGCCAACACCATCTTTCAAGCTTTTCTATTGACATTAATTCAAATAAAGACCCTTCATATTCTCCTAATATTTCAATATATAAATCACTAAGTTTATACATTAAATAATCAATAACTTTCGCATCAATTTTCTTAGAGCGTAATATTTTAAATTTTTCTTCTTCCATTAACCCTTCATATAAATTCGCTTTATCTGATAATTCATTGATTTCAAACACTTTATTCCACCATTTAAATTCGTACCAAGATTAACCCTTTCTATAATGCATTACAAAAAAATTATTTACAACTTTACCATTAAAATCCACTACTAAATACATTTTAATCAGCAAAGAAGTGGCAATAGTTTTACTGCTACTTTCTAAAATTCTAGTATAGCTTTAATTCTTCTTACACCAGCACTACTAGCTTCTTCTTTTATAATTTTAAATTTACCTATTTCTTTTGTATTTTTAACATGTGGACCTCCACATAATTCTTTAGAAACAGCACCTATTGAATAAACAGTAACAATATCAGGATATTTTTCAATAAACATACATTCAGCTCCCGAATCAATTGCTTCTTGTTTTGACATTTCATCTACTCTAACATCTAATCCTTCATCAATCCATTTATTTACCAAATCTTCTACATTTTTCTTTTCTTCATCAGTTAATTTATGATCACAGTTAAAATCAAATCTCATTCTTTCTACTGTAATATTAGAACCTCTTTGATGAATATTTTTATCCACTACTTCTTTTAAAGCTGCATTAAGTAAATGAGTTGCTGTATGATATTTAGTCTCTATTTCACTATCTCCAGCTAAACCACCCTTAAATTTACCTTGAGATGAACTTCTTGATAATTCTTGGTGTTCCCTAAATTTTTGATTATATCCTTCAACATCAACATTTAATCCTTTTTCCTTTGCTAATTCAATTGTTAATTCCAATGGAAATCCATAAGTATCAAACAAATGAAATGCAGTCGTACCATCAACATCTTTATCTGATACTTTTTCAAATTTTCTTAAACCCTTTTCTAATGTTCTATTAAACCTAACTCTTTCTGCTTTTAATTCTTCAAGTACAACTTCTTTATTATCTTCAAGTTCCCTATAATAGTTTTTAAAATCATCAATAAAAATAAGTGATAACTCTTCCATCCATGATGAATTCATATCAATATTTAGTTTCTTAGCATGTCTGATAGCTCTTCTTTATTTGCTCGATATTTCATAAATTCGGTAAGAGCAGTAAGATCTGTAAAATCAGTAAATTGCGTTTCTGAATTATAATATTTACAAGCAAGCAAAAACCATAACATATTTTCTGGTATATTAGTATTTAATTGTATATTTGTTTCATTACGCTTTTGTAATTCTTTAATTAAAAATTGAGAATAAATAGATGGCAATGTTTCAGGCATTTCTAAAGTTTTTTGTACCTCTGAATTATCTAATAGCATTTTTAGACGAATTTCAAACACCAAATCAAAATCTTTAGAAGTTTTATTTCTAAAATCCCATGAATGATTTTTCCAGTCAGCAAATAAAAAAGCATTTAATTTAATCATTGGGATAATTTGATTTAATTCTTGCTCTTGATCTTCATTGTATATAATTTCTATACCTTCAATATTTACTTTTTTAATAGCAAATCCCTCCTTGTATATTGATTTTATATTATAGGTAACCTATATAGAAAAGTCAATACATGTATAGAGTTAACTTTTTTCATCTCAGTCCTATTATGATAACCATCACAAAGATAACATCCTAACAAACATTAGAAAGTAAAAAGAACTAGTACAAATATCATACGTACTAGTGCTTTTGTTACTTAATGCTTTCTTTAATTTTCAAGATAATAAATAAGATTAAAAAGACTTTCTAAACTATTTTTTCTAATAGAAAATAGCATATTTTTATTCTTGTTTTTTAAAAAAGCTTTACCACTCTTAGCAATTTGCAATATTAAAGCAACTGAAACATCTTCCTCTTCAATACACTTTATAAAAGAATCAATTCCCTTATATTTATAACATTCTAATTTATAATATCTAAAATAAAGATTATCGTTAAAAACATTCTTACTTGCATAAAACAAGGCTAGATGATGAAGTTTGACACGTAATCTTTGATCTAAAGAATCAAAATAAATAAAAGCTCTATCTTCCAAGAAATTTAACTCGTTATCATATATTCTTATAAAAATCTTTTTATTATCATAATCAATCCTTAATTCAAAATAATATTTATCATAAACTAAAACTTTTATATTTAACTTTAAATTTACAATCAACTTCTTATGTTCATGATAAACGTTATCTCTTATTCCATAAGTTTCTAATAAATAATTACTTTCGTATAAATTAGGGCCATCAAACGCTAAAGAAAATAAACTTATATTATATCTACTAAATCTTTGAGTACATTTTACTTCAATACCATAATAGTCCGGTAAGAACATACTATCAGGATTTTTACCAAGCTGATTTTCTAATGTAAGACCTGCAGAATTACATAAATTATTAGTAATACCTTTAATATATCCTTTCCTATTTAATTTTTTAAATTCTTCGATAATTTTATCAAATTCTTTTTCCATATTCCACCTCTTTTAGAGGGATATACTATCAGTTGGTTAGAGCAACATTTGTCGATTCTTGGAATAGAAATTATATTTTAGATAAGTCGGGCGGTAAAAAGAAAAAAAAAAGACCAGCAG
>ERZ1643251.4857-NODE-4857-length-11375-cov-7.293463_pt1 | contig 11375 bp, 11 predicted proteins | sample MGYA00579261_ERZ1643251 | MGnify/ENA primary metagenome ERZ1643251 (study PRJEB29033, sample SAMEA4952267) | chicken gut metagenome | biome: Broiler Chicken; feature: Gastrointestinal Tract; material: Caecum | place: Ireland | collected 2018 | study: Broiler... | reverse complement strand
AACTCGGTTCGGCGTTTAGCCGAACCGTTCAGGGCGCAGGGCGGCGCGGGAGCTAACACTACGCGCAGACAGAATCAATTACGCACAAGCGAAAAACGACATATGGCGCAGTAAGAATCGTCTCCTGAGCACAAATCAATCGACAGAACGCAAATCTCCCATCCTCGCACAAACCAGCCCTGAAACTCGGGCTGGTTCAAGACAGCCCGTTCAGGGCGCAGGGCGGCGCGGGAGCGAGCACTACGCGCAGTTAGAATGGATAAGAGCCGCGCCCAAAAATAAACAAGTTCGCACACACTACACCCCTGAGGCAGAGACGAAGCCAAAGGGGATAGGGGAGTCAAGAGGGGGAAGGGGGCGTGCGGCGCTTGAGCCGCCCCCTTCCACCTCTTGCCCTCTCGCGATGGACATCGCAGTAATAATATATAGTAGTATACATGGGTGTGCGCAGAAACAATATCATAGCCGTGCGCAGGATTGCGCTGACACAATCCCACAGCCCCGCGCCGATGCCGGCGCATAACCATCACGCCAATGATTACGCCAAGATTACAACTATGAATATTGCGTTAAATATTCCCCTCGGAGAGTTTCCGTTGTGTGACACTATTGACAAACGATTCGCGAATATGGTATAATTGTAAGAGCGACCGGGTCGGGCGATCGCGTGATATCGCGCCGAAAGGTATTATCATGAGGAAAGTCCGGGCTTCATAGGGCAGGATAACGGATAACGTCCGCCGAGGGCGACCTCCGGGAAAGTGCAACAGAGATATACCGCCCCTTTTGGGGTAAGGGTGGAAAGGCGAGGTAAGAGCTCACCCGAGCCTGTGGTAACATGGGCTCGCTGTAAACCCTATCCGAAGCAACACCTTACGGGACCGTATACGCGGCGTACCGCGTACACAGCTGTACGCCGTATATACGGCTGTCTGCCCGGCAGAATCCCGTTTGTGTGGCAGCGGCTCTGCCGCGAGCCACGCGGTAACGCGTGGCAAAGATAGATGACCGCCGATTACAGAACCCGGCTTATAGATCCGGTCGCGCTTTTATTTTGCAGGGTTGAGAGCTGACGGCAGTCGCCCGCGTTGTATGCGGCGATCTGACTTATGCAGCGGTTTTTTGAAAGGAAGTATATAATGGCACGAATAATTGCGGTTTTGTGTGTGCTCGCGCTCGCGCTATGCGGAATGTTCTCCTGCGGCGAGGAATCGAGCGCGCCTATGGGCTTCAAGGAGATTTCGGACGAGGCGCTCACGTATCACCTGTATGTACCGGACGATTGGACCGCCGACCTGTCGACCGGAATCACGTCGGCTTTTTACAGCGGAATCGACCCGTCTAATATTTCGGTTACGGCGTTCGAGCTGGACTACGGCATAACGAGCCTTGACGACTACTGGGCGATGATAGAGCCTGACCTCAAGGCGGTATTCCCCGACCTTGCGTATGTCGACCAATCCGACGCGAAGCTCGACGGCGTCGACGCGAAGCAGTATATCTATACCGCGTCGATGTCGGGCAAGAGCTATAAGTTCATGCAGCTGATAGCCGTCAAGAGCAACACAATCTATACGTTCACCTACACCGCCGAGGCGGATAAATACGACGAGCATATCGAGGACGTGCTCGCGATACTCGATTACTTCGACTTCAAATAACAATTCTGATTTATACAAACATTTCTGACAATGGAACGTATATATTTTGACAACAGCGCGACGACTCCGCTCTCAGGCGCGGCGCGCGCGGCTATGACCGAAGCGCTCGACTGCTTCGGCAATCCGTCGAGCCTGCACACGCTCGGAGTTGAAGCCGAAAGCCGCGTATACGCCGCACGGACACAGATATTCACCGCGCTCGGAGACAAGCCGACAAACCGGCTCGACGCGGGTCGGCTCATCTTCACGGCGAGCGGCACCGAGGCTGACAACCTCGCGCTCATCGGCGCGGCGACAGCGAAAAATTTCACCGGCAAGAAGATACTCGTGTCTGACAGCGAGCATCCGGCGGTGCTCGAACCCGCGGCTGAGCTTGAACGGCGCGGCTTTCGCGTCGTCCGCGTGCCTACTGTCGGCGGAGTCCCTGACTACGACTGCATCGCCGCAGAGGCTGACCGCGACACGATACTCGCGAGCTTCATGCTCGTCAACAACGAGACCGGCGCGGTATACGACATTAGTCGGATTTCGTCTATAGTCAAAGCCGCGAACCCGAACGCGCTGATACATACCGACTGCGTGCAGGGCTTTCTGAAAGTGCCGTTTACGGTAAAATCGCTCGGAGCTGACCTCATCACATTGAGCGCGCACAAAATCGGCGGACCGAAAGGCGTCGGCGCACTCTGGACAGCGCCCGGCATACTCCGCGGAAAGAAGCTGTCGCCGGTCATATTCGGCGGCGGTCAGGAGGGCGGTCTGCGCTCGGGCACCGAGAACACGCTCGGGATCATCGGCTTCGGAGCGGCTGCCGCCGCCGGAAGCGCGGCTCTCGGAGAGACGATCTCCCGCCTGTCGGCTATGCGCGAGCGGCTGATATCGGCACTGACAAGCGACGAGCGATTCGCCGGCGTGAAGCTGAACCTGCCGCCGAACGCCGCGCCGCACATATTGAGCGTGACCCTGCCGTCGATTAGGAGCGAGGTCATGCTGCACAGCCTGTCCGAGTCGGGGATATTCGTGTCGAGCGGCTCTGCCTGCTCGTCGAACACTCACCACGGAAGCTACGTCCTGCGCGCGTTCGGACTTTGTGACCGCGACGCCGACTGCACGATACGAATCAGTCTCGGCGACGTGAACCAGCCGGACGACGCCGAGCGTTTTCTCGCGGTATTCGCGGAGTCGCTGAAAAGACTGGCGCGGATGAGGTGACGTCCGGTCGGATATTAATCTGCTCGCCGCATTGACTGAACGCTGCGGCGCGCTCCCGCGCACAGCGGGATTTTTTTTCGCACACCCTCACTGACTGAATATGTATGTGCCGACTGTATATACCCGCTTCAGCGTATATCCGACGCTGTCTGCACATCGCAAAATCTCCCGTCCGCGACGCATTTTTTGTAATTTGTTATTGCATTAAAGCGCGGTTTGTGGTATAATAGATTGTAATACTCTGACAAAGAGACTAAATTCTTATTCAATGCTAATTTTACGAAAGGTCGTATACCATGATAAACATAGCCATATTCGGCTTTGGCGTCGTCGGCGGCGGCACGGCGGAGGTGCTGACGCAGAACGAAAAGCTCATTTCGGAGCGCGTCGGCGATAAGATAAACATAAAATATATACTCGACCTGCGCGATTTCCCGGGGAATCCGCTCGCCGACCGAGTCGTTCACGACATAGACGTGATTCTCTCCGACCCCGACGTGAAGATCTGCGCCGAGCTGATGGGCGGCTCGCATCCGGCGTTCGAGTTTTCCGAGCGGGCGCTCAAGGCGGGCAAGAGCGTCGTCACATCGAACAAGGAGGTAGTCGCGAATTTCGGTCCGGAGCTGCTCCGCACCGCGGCTGAAAACAATGTGCGCTACCTGTTCGAGGCGAGCGTCGGCGGCGGCATACCGGTCATTCACCCGATCGGCAGCTGTCTCACCGCCAACGACATCACCGAGGTCGACGGAATACTGAACGGTACTACAAACTATATACTCACCAAGATGATTTCCGAGGGCAGCGACTTCGACTCCGCGCTCGCCGAGGCTCAGCAGAAGGGCTACGCCGAACGCAATCCCGCCGCCGACATCGACGGCATCGACACCTGCCGCAAAATCTCGATCCTATCCGCGATAGCTTTCGGCAAGCTCGTTCCGCCCGAAAAGATATCGACCGAGGGCATCCGCGCGGTCAGCCTTGTCGACGTCGCGAACGCCGCGAAGCTCGGCTGTGTAGTCAAGCTCATCGGCAAGACGGTGCGCGTCGGCGACAAGATCTCGGCCTGCGTGTCGCCGACTCTGGTCAGCCGCTCGAATCCGCTCGCCAATATAAACGACGTATACAATGGAATCCTCGTCAACGGCAACGCCATCGGCGACGTGATGTTCTACGGTCGCGGCGCGGGCAAGCTGCCGACCGCGAGCGCGGTCGTGTCGGACATCATCGACATCGCGACCTACCTCGACCATCCGGTCCACAGCTTCCACGTCTGGGAACGGCTCTCCGACGACGAGATACTGCCAGCGGAGGAGCTCGAGTCGCGCTTTTACCTGCGCTTTGCGTCGAAGCCCGAAACGCTTTCAGGTCTGCCCGAGCCGTCGGTCGTCAGCGATGAGACCGACAATTTCGCACTCGTCTGCCAAAAGACGACGCTGAAGTCGCTGCGCGAGAGGTACGGCGACTGCACGATCATGCGCCTGCTCTGACGCGGGAATTTTAATGCGGAGGTGAGCCATGACATGAAGAGACGGAAATTGTCCGGCAAGGGTACATCGCTGCTGCTGTCGCTCGTGACGGTAGCCGTCGCGCTGCTGTATATTCTGTTCGGCGACCGGCTCGCCGGACTGCTGGGACGTGATACTGGAAACCGACCGAGCACCGCTCCGGACGGAATCCTCGAGGTACACATTATCGACGTCGGTCAGGGCGACAGCATACTCGTCCGCACTGACGATAGAGTGCTGCTGATTGACGCCGGCACGAACTCCTCCGAGGACGAGCTGCGCGCCTACCTCGACGCCTGCGGCGTTGACGACATCGACATCTTTGTCTGCACACATCCGCACGAGGATCACATCGGCGGCGCGGACATGATACTTGGCGAATACAATGTCGAACGGCTGATCATGCCGGAGACCGAATCGTCTACCGTCACAGTTACAAAGCTGCTCGACGCGCTCGAGGCGAGCGATGCTGTCTACACCGAGCCGGTCGTCGGCGATGTATATACGATCGGCGGCTTTGCGTTTACGATACTCGCGCCCGACGAGTCGGTGGCGGACGACTCGAACAATTCGAGTATAGTTCTGCGGCTCGATTACGGGTCGACGTCGTTCATGTTCACCGGCGACGCCGAAGCCGAATCGGAGGCCTGCATACTCGCCGAATTCTCACCGAGCGAGCTCGACTGCGACTTTCTCAAGCTCGGACATCACGGCTCTACCACCTCGACAAGCGAAGCGTTCCTCGACGCGGTCTCGCCCGAATACGCCGCGATCAGCTGCGGCGAAGGCAACAGCTACGGGCATCCGCACCGCGAGATTCTGGAGCTGCTCGAGTCGCGCGGCATTACCGGCGATAAGCTGCTGCGCACCGACCTCGACGGCACGTGCGTAATCTATTCGGACGGCGAGCGTATCTCGACTGACATCGACTCCCTGCTGACAAGCGAGCCGACCGACGCGGCCGCCTGATAATCAGAGACGATATCAGCAGCGCTCACGATCTTAATTAATCCCACAATTTCAACGATCCCTCAGTCTTAATCAATCCCTCAGTCTCAATCAATCCCGCAGTCTCAATCGATCCCTCAGTCTTAATCGATCCCACGATCTCAATCAATCTCATAGTCTCAATCGATCCCACGATCTCAATCAATCTCATAGTCTCAATCGATCCGATATAAAATCTCCCGCATCGCGGCCGACGCGTCGGCTTGGTCGTGACCCATAAAAGCGACGGCGAGCCGCCGCTCGCAGGATATATACAGAAACTGACCGTACATACCGCCCTTGGCGTAACCGCTGCCGAACCGGCGCAGCTCCCAGCCGCGCTCGAGCACCTGACGGCACCACTCCTCTGACAGAATCCGCCGCCCCCGATATACGCCGCCGGACAGATACAGCTGTCCGAGCTTGACCATATCCCCGACGCGGATAAACAGACCGGTCGCTCCCATAGAATAGCCGCGTGGACAGCATGACCACGCGGCTTCTTCAAATTCCAGTAGATTGAACAGCCTCTGCCTGAGGTAGTCATAGAGAATCTCGCCGGACTTTTTCGTCACCACGCGCGACAGAAGATAATACGCGGCGTCGCTGTATACCTCGCGGGTTCCCGGCTCGAGGGGCAGTCTGTGCGACAGAACTATGCCGAGAAAATCCTCGCGCGTGCCGTAGACCGCGCGATAGGTGTCGAGGTCCTCGACGTCGATGTCCAAAAAGCCTTGCTCTATGCCGAAGCGGTGGCGCATGACCATGTCTACTGTAACCCTTTCCCAGCCCGGGTCGATATCATCCGGCAGCTCCGAGCTGAAAATATCGACTATTCGTTCGTCGACGTCGAGCCGCCGCTCGTCATACAGCATACCGAGCGCGGTCACAGTGAACAGCTTCGCTACCGAATAGCAGTCGTTAGTCCGGTTCGCGGGTCGTATAGCCGCGGTCGTGAGCCGCTCGTTTTCCGCCACCGCGATTGAATAGAGCCAATCCCCGCATTTTCGCGCCTTATTTATTATTTCTTCCGTATATTTACACATGATTCTCCGATAATTACAATTTGGTTTATAAATTCATCCTCACCCGGCGAGCCTCGCGGCGGTATTTTACGCCGACTGATATCCGCCGCGCATCGGTTTTACAAATGTCGTCAGCTGGTTCATTCGTCCGATCCGCGACGGCAGAAATATCCCGATAACCTCGTCGTCCGGTTTTTACGGATAATTGACCTTGAGCGACATATCTTCGTATGCCAGTACGCTTTTGCCGCGGGTAACGGTGTACTTCTTGCCCGACAGCGTATATACCCCTTCCTCCAGCGGATCGCCGTACAGCGAGCCGGCCGCGAATCGCGCGAGGAAGCTCCGCACCTCGTCAGCCGGTGCGCTCGAATATAAAATCTCCAGCTCGTCTCGCCTGAAATCATCCATACCGCAGGTGTAGGCTGAGGTTTTCCCCTCGTCTGTCTCCGTGAATACCCAGACCAGCAGCAGCGACGACATACCGTCGCCGCGGAACTTTTCAGCTTCCTTGCGGTACCAGACCGGCTCGTAGAGCACGTAGTTGCTGTATATCCCGCAGACATTGTCGTACCAGCTGAACACCGACAGCAGCTTGATCAGCATCTCCTTGCATTCGATCGGCTTCGCTCCCTCTCCCACGACGGCGACCGTAATATAACTGTTGTAGCCGCGAGCGGCTTTGTCCGCGTCCGGCCACAGGTTGTTGTGCCTCGCCGCGAGCTCGGGAATATTCGCTTCGTCTGCGGGCAGCTTGTTTTCAATTAATTGCAGAGTCGCGCTGCACCCGGGCAGCGTCAGCTTGAAAATATCATCATACGACAGGTCTGCCCAGTCAGCGTCGAAGCCCCATGTGCGTTTCAGAGTGCGCAGGTAGCTTTCATCATTGAAATACGGCTCGGTGAGCAGCACCATCCCGCTTACGCAGAAATATACGCCCGTGTAGCCTGACTGTTCGCTGTCGTCGTCATCGTCGGAGTCGTCGTCATCGTCGGAGTCGTCATATTCATCATCGTCGTCATCATCGTCGTCCGACTCGCTTTTCGCTTGGCTATACTCCTCACAGAAGATATTCACCGTATCGGCCGCGTTCTCGTTATCCGGGTCCAGCTTGAGCCAGTGCTTCGCGTAGCGCACCGCGAGCGCCAGCTCTCCGGTATACTCGAAAGCATACGCGATATACATATTCCACTCCGGAACGTCTATTCCCTCGTCCCAGACATCATCGAGCGCGTTAATGGTGAAGTTCATGAGCAGCTTTTTTTGCTCGTCAGGAAAGCTGCTGCCAAAATACACCTCATTATAGCAGGCGCGCGCGAATAGGCACGCGATCCGGAACGCGTGCTCCTCTCCCGCGATCGACCGCGCTTTATCCAGCTCCCGGATACAATCGACATATCGATCCGCGTTATTCCAGCGCTCGATCTGTCTGAAAAAGGCGTCCGCCCTCTCGGGTGAATAAGGAATCTCTTTATTCTGATTTTTCGACATAGTGTGCCCCTCCTTTATCCGCGATTATTTAATAATATTATACTAACTAATCTGTATTCAGTCAATACCGCGCGAGCTGTGTTCACGTAATATTAACATATGCGAGGCGTAGAATTGTCACGGGTATTCATGAAAGGACAAGGATAACCTCTTGCTGTCAGTGAATTGATATGACATAGACGGTCGGTTTATCATCACGTATACACCGCGTGCAACGCCGACACGTATAATATCGCGCTGATATATATGCTTGTGATTGTGCCCCGAGCGATATATCCCCCCGAAAGCCCGCGTAAACGCAGAAAAAAACCGCCTATCGTGATGATTGGCGGTTTTGTTGTTTTGGTGGAGATGACGGGAGTCGAACCCGTGTCCGAAAATCCATCCATATAGCTTTCTCCGGGTGCAGCCGAGCTATTGAATCTCCCCCGCGAAATTGCCGTTCGGCGGGCTAAATCACGGGGCAGCCCTTTTTTGCATGGCGGCGTCAAGGACGAAAGAGCCGCTCACGTTCACCGCTAAATGATGCCCATGTGAGAGCCGCGGTACTCACTCACCGGACACGCTGCACTTAGGCAGCAGCTAATTCGAGATTATCGTTAGCGTTTAATTTTAGGTTGCCAATTTTTAAGAGATCAGGCGTCTCTACCCGCTTGCTATACTTCAAAATCCCCGTCGAAACCTTTACATCCCCAAATTAGTTGTTAGTTGTTAGATATTAGTTATTAGGAAGTAGTTGTTAGGAAGTAGTTGTTAGTATACAGCTTCTTAAACGTATGTGACTACCTCGGAAAGCGGCTTGCGCTCGCGCAGCGGAACCTCGCCTGACGGCTCGCCGACCGGAATCAGCGCGACTATATTGCGCTTTGGCGGAATATCCAGCAGCGCGCGGCACTTGTCAGCGTCGAACGCGCCCATGAAGCAGCCGCCGAGTCCCATGTCCGCCGCTTCGAGCAGCAGATTCTCCGCGGCAAGCGCGGTGTCCTGTATTATAAAAGTCTTGGCGCGCTCGCCGAAGCGCGAGATTATCGCGTCTCCTTCAGTGCAGACTACGAATATCACCGGAGCGGTCGCTGCCCACGGCGCGCAGATTCCGTCCGCGAATTTCGCGCGCACGTCCGGATCCGTGACGGCGTAGAAGTGCCATGACTGCATATTGCAAGCGCTCGGCGCTCGAATCGCCGCAAAAAGCAGACGGTCGATTTCGTCGCGCGTCAGCCTGCGTTCGGTGAACGCACGTGTCGAACGACGCGCTGTGAGCAGTTCACTGAATTCCATTTGGTCTACTCCTCCCCGCGATTTCTCTTATTGTAGCTCTTCATGCTCCGGTCGATGTCGCGGTCAGCCTGCTTCTTCGCCTCGTCGTCGCGCTTGTCGTAGAGCTTCTTGCCTTTGCAGAGCCCGAGCTCGAGCTTGACGCGCGAAGCCTTGAAGTAGAGCGACAGCGGTATCAGCGTGTATCCCTGCTGACCGACTAAGCCGAGCAGCTTCATTATCTCTTTTTTGTGCATCAGCAGCCGTCTGACCCGAAGCGGGTCGCGGTTGTAGATATTGCCCTGCTCGTAGGGGCTTATGTGTATACCCGCGGCGAACAGCTCGCCCTTGTCGATGTAGCAGTACGAATCCTTAAGATTCACCTGCCCGCGCCGGAGCGACTTCACCTCGGTGCCGAAAAGCTCGACGCCCGCCTCGTAGGTATCAATGACGAAATAGTCATGACGGGCTTTCTTATTCGGCGCGATCAGCTTTGTGCCGGCTTTGTCGCCTGCCATGACATCACGTCCTTTCTAAAATGCTGTGATAATATTATACCATAACTTTGTGACAAATTCAAGAGGTCTGCGTTAAGATTATTTACATATAACCGAATTTTATTCAGCTCGAACCGACAATATTACACAGACAGCCGCGTCCGATCGCGATCGCGCGATCGAGTTGGTCGCCTATGTGCAGACTGTCGGGAATATCGTAATATCCGAACCAGTCGCCGGTCAGCTCAGGCTTTTATACCGCCGTCCGCCAACCCACGCGCGGCAAGCGAGCTTGTACGCGCCGATACTGAGCGGGCAAAGTAGTCGTCCAGCCGCTCGATTCCAAACTCGTCTATAATTTCGTCGACGCACAGCCCCTCCTGCTCGCTCGACAGCAGTACATATCCGATATACCCCGGGTCGTCGACCTTGAGCGCGCTCCCGTATTTGCGCTTCGCGGCGGCTAACCGCTCCCAGTTGTGGTCGAGGTGACAGAGCGCAAAGTCGAAATTGACGCGGGCGGTGACATAGGGAAGATAGTTCGTCGCCGCGGCTATCGTTCGCCCGAACGGGTCGAGTATCGCGCCGGGCAGTCCCTTGGTCGAGCTGACTAAATACGAACGGCACTGATACGCCCAGATCGCTTGCCGTATACCGCCGTGATACATCGAGCTGAACACGACCAGCTTGGGACGCATTGCCGCGTAGTTCTCGAGCAGCTCGTCGAAATTCAGGTCGAAGCAGATGGCGGTCGCGGCTTTGGCAAATCCGAGGTCGACAAGCTCGGCGCGCTCGCCATACGCGATATCCGACACGGTATTTTCCTCAATGACAAGGTAGTTCTTGTCATAAATCCCGATGACCTCGCCGCGCCTCCCGATATACACGGTCGAATTTCTGAACGGCTTATCGCTGCCGTCGACAACGCGTATCGCGCTGTAAGCGATTATCGTGTTGTTCTCGGCGGCAATGCGCGACAGCATTTGTGTAAACTCGTCGCCGACATACCGGTAATAATCCTTGAGCTGCTGCTTGTAATCGTCGTACTTCACTCCAGCCGGACAGTTGTAACGGCTCGAACACTCGGGCAGGACTATGAGGTCGGGCGAGTCGGGCAGCACTCGGTCGATATTCATACGAATCCAGCCGGACATCTCCGCCTTGATATCGGCGAAGCTGCGGCTCGACACGTTCGGCTGTGCCGGACAAAGCGTGCTGATTTTGCGATATTCGGACATATCGGTGTCTCCTTTGTCATGTTTTTTCTGCGAAACATTTCGCAGTGTGATGTTGATTATGCGGATTACGCCGCACGGCGAGGGTATATTTTATATTCGATACTATTCTTGGTATCGTATCAAGCGTTATGCTCCATAGTCTGAATATTACTATGTACACAGTGCGGATGCTTTGCCGCATTGCAGGACATCTGATTTCATACTGTCATTTGACATATTATACTAATACTATACTATTTGACATTGTACATATTATACTATAATATATAGTTTTTACGAAGTCCTTCGTAAGAGGGCAAAAGGGGGAAGACCACGCTCACCGCGAGGTCTTCCCCCTCTTGACTCCCCTATCCCTTGGCTTTGTCTCTGCCTCAGGGGTGCAGTGTGTGCGAACTTGTTTGTTTTTGGGTGCGGTGCTTATCCATTCTACCTGCACATAGTGTTTCGACCCGTCGTAGCCCTGCGCCCTGAACGGGCTGTCTTGAACCAGCCCGAGTTTCAGGGCTGG
>ERZ1643251.4856-NODE-4856-length-11375-cov-34.333922_pt1 | contig 11375 bp, 14 predicted proteins | sample MGYA00579261_ERZ1643251 | MGnify/ENA primary metagenome ERZ1643251 (study PRJEB29033, sample SAMEA4952267) | chicken gut metagenome | biome: Broiler Chicken; feature: Gastrointestinal Tract; material: Caecum | place: Ireland | collected 2018 | study: Broiler... | reverse complement strand
AAATTGATTAGTGGCTGTCCTCTCTTTTTCGGGCAGATAATGAGAGGACAATACCATGCTCCTCTGCTAAAATTAAAATATCAGGAAAGGGATTGGAAATGGAATGGATTGAAAGATTTAACAATGTAATCAACTATATCGAAGAAAACATTACGCAGCAGATTGGTTATGAAGAAATTGCAAAAATTGCTTGCTGTTCTTCCTATCATTTTCAGAGAATGTTTACTTACATGGCGGGTATTCCACTGTCTGAATATATCCGCAAGAGAAAAATGTCATTAGCCGCTGTTGATTTACAGAGTGGTGGTGAGAGAGTTATTGATGTAGCAGGAAAATATGGTTATAATTCCCCAACTGCTTTTAACAGAGCATTTCAGTCCATTCATGGAATTTCCCCTTCTGCTGTTAAGCGCGGAAATGTATATGTAAAATCATTTCCGCGTCTTTCGTTCAAACTTGTAGTGAAAGGAGTAGAAGAATTGAATTATCGAATCGAAACAAAAGAATCGTTCCGTATTATTGGAGTGTCTGCGCCCCTAAGCAAAGAGTTAGAAAAAAATTTTTCTGTTGTTCCGCAAATGTGGCAGGACTGTATTGATAATGGAACGCTTGAAAAGCTGTCGCAAATGGTTTCCGCTTCGCCAGCAGGTCTTTTGGGCATTAGCGTTTGCAATGACGAGGAGCAATGGAAATACTTTATTGCTGTTGCAACATCACAAGAGAAGCCCGAATTTGAAGAATATATGGTTCCTGCGACAACATGGGCGATTTTCCCCGGAACCGGCACGAATCAATCTGTCCAAGAATTAGAACGCCGTATTTATACCGAATGGCTTCCTGCTTCTGGTTATGAATACGGAAATGCTCCTGATATTGAGGTATATATAAATCCAGACCCTAAAAATACGGTATTTGAAGTGTGGGTGCCCGTAAAGAAAAAATCATAGACTGAAAAACTTTTTACAAGAAATAGAAAAGCAAGCCGAGCCAGTCAACGATAAAATGAACGCCGCTTCGCGTCGTCGTTGACAGCCCCGCCCGACGGGGAAAAGAAAAAACCGTTGCCGGGCAGGTTAATTTCGTGCGTTCATTCTACATATCCAAGCGGCAGTTTTGAGAAATCAAGGCCGCCGCTTTTTTTATGGTGGCTCACAATGGAGGGGACACCATTATGAAAAAGAAAATTGTCATTCATATTGAAGATCTCACAACACCCCAGGAAGTTTTGCTTCAGGATCTACTTCAATCTTTATGTGTAGAGCAGATCGAAGTGCTTGAAGATACCACCTCTACCCTGCTGATTGGAGACCTGCAGATTGATGTACAGCGGCGCCGGGTGTGGCAGGCCGACAGTCTGATAGAATTGACCCCGATGGAGTTTGACATTCTCCATCTGTTGGCTCGGCATCCAGGGCAGGTATTTTCAGCTCGGCAGATCTACGAGTCTGTTGCTTCGGATTTCGCAGAGGGCAGCTGGGCCGGGATTGGCAATATGGTCTACAAGCTGCGCTGTAAGTTGGGTACGAATATCATCGAGAATGTGAGAAACCTTGGTTATCGTTTTCCTGGATAATAATAAAGCAGCGCTGTCCCAGTGAATTGGGGCGGCGCTGCTTTATTGTTGCAGATGTTTTACTCCTCTATTTCTATGTTAAGTTGACTGGCAACTGTTTCGACCGACATTCCATTCTTGATTGCCAGCTTAACGATCTCCTGAATCTTTTGTTTTTTGGTTTTGCGCGGCTTACGCGGCGGCTTGGGAGCAAGGATATCCTTCTTTTTAGCTTCCAGTGCTTTAATCCGTTCCTGAACAGCAGTGATCTTGGCATCATAATCGCTGACCGCTGCCTGTTTCTTTGTTTCAAGTTCCGAGATAGACTGATTCAGCTTTTCAATTTTGCCACTTATCTCAGCAGCTCTTTCCTCTGGAGTACGACGAGGACGTTTGTTTTCAGACTCTGCCATTTAGATCACCTTTCTTCTATTTTCAGTTTGGGTTATACTATTTAAAAGTTTATCACACAAAACATCGAAACTCAAGCTTGCATGCACATTGTCTGATATTTCACGGTTAGAGTTCTTTAAGATACCGAACCTCTTCTGAGTTTCTGTTGAAAACCACCTCGCTTTTCCAGTAAAGGGTATATATCAAAAAGTACACTTTCTGGGACATGCTAAAATCCACTGGTTTTATGTATCAAAATGCTTGCATTTTTAGTTTTGGCATATATCACTTTCGATTGATACTTTTTGATATATTTTATACGAGAGGAGCTACTTTTATGGCAACCTATGGCTATCATCGTACCAGTACAAAAGAGCAACATCTTGATCGAGGTCTATTGGAAATCCGGCGCCACTGCGAGACGGCACATTTGGAACTTACCGACATTTTCACCGATCAAATGACTGGTAAAAAATTTGACCGTCCAGAATACCAGTTTTTGAAAAAACGAATTCAGCCTGGAGATATTCTCATCATCACAGAACTTGATCGACTGGGAAGAAACAAAGCAGAAATTTTGAAAGAACTTCAGTATTACAAGGAACGCAAAGTCATTGTCCGCATTTTAGAAATTCCAACCACCTTGATTGACTATTCCAGCATGGATAATTCCTTGGCGTCTTTAATGATGGAAACTATCAATAATATGCTTGTTGAGATGTATGCGGTATTAGCACAAGCTGAGATTGAGAAAAAAGAAAAACGTCAACGTGAGGGAATCGCAGCGAAAAAACTTCGTGGTGAATGGGACGATTACGGCCGGCCTTCAGTCATGTCTCATGATAATTTTGCCGCTGCGTATGCCCGGGTAGAAGCTGGAGAAATCACACCAACTGAATTGCGCCGGGAATTGAATATGACCCATGCCACATTTTATCGCTATCGGAATCGGTACATGTCTAAAAAAGGAAATCTTTAAGCCCACGGGAAAAGCTCCGAGTTTAATGGCTCGGAGCCTTTCTCATTTGCTCAAATAATTATCTACCACCGGAAATGTTTGATGCACTTCAGAACAATTAGACACAACTCCTGGTACAGATCTTCATCCAATTGACCTTGAATAATCGAATTTTTGATTAGGAGCGGACGATACATCTGTAGGATCTCTGCAACAGCGTGTTCATCTCCGCCCTGTGCACATCGGAGTAGGTGCTCAAAATTCATTTTACGTTCACCTCCTCATTCTATCTCTTATTTTTTTAATTGCCCTGTAGTAAATTGCTGCAACGCCTTTGTAGCCAATATTCAATTCAGATGCAAGTTCGTCAAAGGTCTTCTCCTCCACAGCTCTCTCTAGCAGGACATAAAGTTCACGGTCATTGAGTTGATTTAGTGCGTTCCATAATTCAGTGTTATCCAGTCTGTGCATAATTGGAAAGCTTTCGAACTCTTCTGGTTCTGGTTCAATCGCAGAACATACTATCTCATCTACAACGACCTCGCGGTTCATCTGCAAATACAGTTTTCCAATGTATTCCTCCTTCTTTCGCTTGATTGCTGTTAATAAGTACCCTGTAAAATGGTTTTGTATTTCATCTTTGGTGTATGACCATTGTTCCTTTGCCACATACCAATTCCTCCAAAAGATCGAGAATTTCTTTTATTCCCAATCTTTGGAGGTGAACGGCATCTGACGAATGACTTTTTAAGTCGACACCCTAAAAAGCGGCCTTTTCCACGCTGCAGGAGCGATGGAACGGCCGCATACACATAAAGAAATCTGCCATCAATTTCAGATCTGGCAGGCGGAGGTTTATCACTGGATTGGCGAAATTCACGCCTTGCCCCCCGATACAGAAATCGAAAGTTTGATCCTTCGTAGTAAGCGGTGTGTAGAAATGTCAGCAGATGGGTGGTCTTCTTTATGTGCATGCATTCTTTCCATGCCATGCACAACACCTTTGCCATCTAAACCATTTTTGCACACGAGCCCATCATTTGATTGATAGGCTTGCCAATTTATACGGTTCAGTATTTAGTAACGTCGAATCATGTCGAAATTAAAAGGGCAACAGTTCCATTCTACAGGGAATAGAACTGTTGCCCTAAACACAAACGCAACAAGCTACTGAAATTGGTTTTTATCATTCATGTTTCCTCCTTTTCTTCTATTAGCAGTACCTGCCCTTCTACAATATTCGCTATAATTCTACCAGCCTATTTTCACCGGAGTTTCACCGAAATAAAAAATCGTAAAAAGGCGACTCATAGGCCACCTTTTTACGATTGTAGGACATATTAGTTCATTCCATCCTCAGCCGCTCTACTATGCTCTGCTTCTCCAGGTTCTTGAAACAAACAAAGGGAATCAGCACTGCAAAAACAAGCAGAATGGGTGTACAGATCGCCAGAGGCAGCAGCGTAAAATGGAAGGTGGTAAAACCGCCGGCCACCATGGCTCGGATTCCTACGCCAACCGCAACGGAGCTGACCAGCCAGGACACCACCAGCGTGATAACTGCGTAATCCAGTCCCTCATACACCAGCATTTTGCAGAGCTGCTTTTTGGTCATACCCACACTCTGGATCATGGCAAACTCTCGCTTTCGAGATACAATGGCAGTGACCATGGAATTTACGAAGTTCAGTACACCTACCAGAGCGATGATTATACTAATGGCGTTACCCATGACAGCAGAGGAACGGGTCTCACTCTCATATTGCTCTGCTATGCTCTGTCGAGAAGTGACCGGAAGGCTGGAGTCAACTGTGGCGGTATAGTCATCCAGCCAAGTCTGTACTGCGTCGATATGTTCATCATCCACATCCAAAAACATTTTTCGCAGCGTGTTATCTGGCCAGTTCTGACGGAAGGCTTCAGCGGGCAAAATAAAATGCTGTTCCATAGAAGCCGGAGTGCCCGATTCCGCCGCGCCGTCATCAATGGACATCACCGGATAGACAACCGCCATCACGGTGTAATCCTTGCCCTCCAGCGTGACTGTACTGCCCACAGATGGCACAGGTAGAACGGGATACTCCTCCCCCGCTCCGATTGCCGGACCAATCGCCAGAACATACTCACCGGTGGCAAAAGCATCCGGATCGAAACTGCCCTGCATGATATGCTGTGTCTGCGTGATGGTATTCAGCGGGATTCCGTCCAGACCAAAGATAACTGCGTTCATCTGTCGAGTATCCACCGCCTGATGAAAAGCGTCCACACCGGTTGGGTCATAGCTGGCCCAGTCGTTCAGCATTTCTTCTGTATAAAATCCTTTCAGGTTTTCTGTCATCTGGTCATCAAACTGCCAGACAAACTGGTGGGAATATTGATGGCCCGTCGCTTCTACACCATCCATGGATTCCAGTTCCTGAACCAGCTCAGTTCCCAGTGTTGTGCCTTGAGGATCATAGCCGTTGATATAGTCCTCACTGGTTGCTTCGGCCAGTTCAAAATCAGCAATCGACAATTCGGCCAGATACTTTTCCATGTCAAAGGCCGCGTTTTTGGCGTAGAAGCAGCTGAGCAATACCAGCCCCAAGGTCAGAGAACAAATCACGGTAATAGTACGCTTTTTATTCCGCCACAAGTTGGCCCAAGCCATACCCGCAAGGGACGCACCAGTACGGCTGCGTTTCGCTTTTTTTCTATTGGAGACAGACGCATCACTCATGCGCAATGCCTCGATGGGCGACACCTTACCAGCCAGACGTGCAGGGCGCAGGCAGGAGATCACGACGGTAAGCCATGCAAAAACTGCTGAACCGAGGAAAATCAGCGGATTTGTTGACACACTTCCGCCACCCTCTATAATGCCAGTGAAAGCAGGAACCAGTACCAATCCAAGCACCCAACCCAGCACAAGGCCCACCGGGATACCAATGAGGCACAGGCGGTTTGCCTGACCGTAAATGAGCTTTTTGATTTGCCGGGTAGTCGTACCCAAAGTTTTTAATTTACCATAGAACTGAACATCAGCGGTAACACTGATTTGGAAGATATTGTAGATAATCAGATACCCGGCCAAGAACACCAACACCATGCCCAGATACATGGGAAGGGTCTCTTGCAGAGCAGTAGCGCCCATCTCAGGAGAATAGGCCAAATTCACATTGTAATCGAGGCCAGTCAGACCAGTATCAGCGAGTATCTGTTCCATGGATGCCTCGATGTTGCTGTCGCTGTATAGGTTGACCTGCGCCATGAACAAGCCAAACACACCATTTCCCGCCGTCAAATTACCGTCGGTCATCTGGTCAGCGTACTCCCGGCTGACCCATGCCATGCTGGCATAGCTGGATTCGTTGCCCTCCCAAAATCCGCAGAGGACAAATTCTGCCCGAAGAGGTTCAGAGTCTTGGTCGGACAGATCTTTGCGCCATTCCAGCGTTACGGTCTGTCCCAGTTCATGAGGGATGCCCAGGCGATCCAATGCGATGGTATCCAGCGCAACCTCATTGGCAGCCTGGGGCATTTGACCGGTGGTAGGTGCTGCAAAGCTGTGGGTCGCATAGCTGTCGTTGGCCCAGCGGATCTCCACCTGGCGGCCGGTCAGCTTATCGTTTTCAGCAAGGCCCAGTACGATACTTTCACCCAACTCCTTTACATCCGGATGGGCAGCCAGTTTCTCTGCTTGTTCTGGGGTAATGTCCTTAAAGCTGGCTTGTGCGTCATAGCCGGTCTGGCGGAAGGTCATTTCCACCAGATTCTTATTCATGCTCTGGGCCAGAGTAAACAGTGTAGTGAACATAAGTGTAGTCATCAGGATAGCCAAAACTGCCACCAGATTGCGGCCCTTATTTTTGCGGAAGGTGCGCTGATTCAACACCCGGATGGGATCAAATTTTCTTTTCTTGTTTTGCTTGGTCATTCCGCCCACCACCTTTACTGTGCCACGATGCGGCCGTCCTCGATGCGAATAACTCGGTCAGCCATTTGCGCGATTTCCGGGTTATGAGTAATCATCACAATGGTCTGATGGAACTCCTTGCTGGTCATTTTCAGCAGACCGATCACATCATCACTGGTTTTAGTGTCCAGATTTCCGGTCGGCTCGTCAGCCAAGATAATGGAAGGCTTACTGGCGAGAGCGCGGGCAATGGCCACTCTTTGCTGCTGGCCGCCCGAGAGGTTGTTGGGCAGGCTGTCCAGTTTCTTTTCCAGCCCCAGCAGCTTTACCACCTGCATGATGAAGGTCTTGTCAGGCTTGCGACCATCCAGGGAGATAGGGAAGATGATGTTTTCCCAGACGCTGAGCACCGGGACAAGATTGTAGTTCTGAAAGATAAAGCCGATCTGCTTGCGGCGGAAAATGGTAGCCTGCTCGCTGTTCAGTTTGGCAAGCTCAGTATCGCCAACCTTGATGCTGCCGGCACTGGGAGTATCCAACCCTCCCAGCATATTGAGAAGCGTGGATTTCCCGGAACCGGAAGTGCCAATGATGGCAGTGAATTTTCCCCGTTCAATATCAAGATCCACACCGTCCAGGGCGCGCACCTCAGTTTCACCTTTACCATAATATTTTTTCAGGCCACGGACCTGCAGGATTGTGTTGTCAGTCATAATTCTTTCCTCCTTCTTGGTTTCTGAGGAAAGAATACCAAACCAATGTCACAATCAAGGTACATGAAAGGTACATTTTTGTAACTTTGTAGGCTGTACCTGTTGCGAAGAAGAAAATTTTAATTGCCTATTGAAAACAATTTTAATTGGGTTTATCATCTTCCAAACAACAAACAGTTTTTTGGAGGGATATGTTATGGAATGGTTCACAAAGCTTGAAATTCAAAACTGGAGCAAGTCGCCCGCTCTATATATGCGCCGCGTTGGCCCGTATGGCCCGGAAAACCATGTGCTTATGGAAACATTCAAACAATGGTTGCGAACACATGATTTGTTTACTGCTGATTGTGTTATTGTAGCTGCGGCCTTGGATGATCCTGGCCAAACCGCGCCGGAGAAATGTAGATACGACATTTGTTTTCTTTGCCCTGAAGGTATTGCAAAGAAATATGCACATGAAATGCCCTGCCAACAACTGGCCGCAGGTCGTTATGCAGTGTTTCAAATTAAACACACAGCCGAAGCCATGCAACAAGCATGGAATGAGTGCTTTTCATATTTATTAGACATTGGACACAAGCCTGATCTACAAAAACCCGTCTTGGAAAGGTATCAAAAGCAGATGGTAGACAACCATTCGTGTGAGCTGTGTGTGCCGCTTCTGGATTGAGAATGTATAAATTAACTGTCAAGGCCATCACTGTTTCATACAGTAGCGGTCGGTTAATTTCCTCCATATTCTTTCCTATAATATTGGTGCGGTTGTAAAGCACGCTGAATCAATATATAATAAGAACATGTAATAGTTGGGGGGAAAATGCAGTATGTTTTCGTATGAAGAAATACAGAAATATACCGAAACAGATATTCATATTTACAAATATATTGTTTCAAATTTTGATAAAATCCAGTATATGACCATTCGAGAGCTTGCAAATGAAATTCATGTATCCACCTCCACAATATTACGCTTTTGTAATAAAAACAATTTTGAAGGATACTCTGAATTTAAAGATGCGCTAAAGCAAGAAATTACTTTTCAAAACTCTTGCCCGCCAATGGAGGATTTGCAGGAGCTTTCCGATTTTTTTGCAAGGGCCAATTCCAGTGCTTTTGAAGAAAAATTATTATTTGCGATTGACGCTCTACGAAAAGCTGATTTAATCATTTTTATAGGAATGGGTTCGTCTGGTACATTAGCAAAATATGGTGCGAGATATTTCTCTAATATGGGACACTTTGCTGTAGGATTAGAAGATGCTCTTTATCCTATTGAATCATTCCAATGGAAGAACACCGTTGTAATAGCTTTTTCAGAAAGCGGCGAAACTGAAAGACTGATTGAAGCAATTCACCAGTTCAAGAAAAAGAACTGTTGTGTGTTAAGCATTACCAATTCATCATCGTCAACTTTGGCAAGATTATCTGATTGGAATTTCTCGTATCACTTAAATACGAAACGTATCAACGGGGGTTATAATGGAACTACACAGGTTCCGGTAATATTTGTGATTGAAGCGCTTGCGAAGAGAATATAAAGAAAACAGCCTGTTACTTGCCTTGTAACAGGCTGTTTTCTATCATAAGGTTGGGGGTGATACCATGACCGAATTGGAGAAATGCATGGCTGGAGAATATTACGACTGTCATGACAAGGTTTTTCTGGAATTCAAACGCCACGCGAGAACCTTGTTACAAAGATACAATACCCTAGCCTATGAGGAAGCGACGGAAAAGACAGCCATCCTGAAGGAGCTGTTGGGAGAAATCGGTACAAAAGTGACTGTTGCATCGCCTTTCCTGTGTGATTATGGGCGAAATATTCATATTGGGAACAATGTGTCGATCAATATGAACTGTACCTTCGTGGACTGCAATAAAATTATTATCGGCGATGATGTATTGATAGCATCCAATGTGCAACTCTATACCGCAACACACCCTATTGAGTTCACCGAAAGATATGTAAATGATCGAGTATCTGGACAACTACTTCGTCGCACCTACGCGTTACCAATAAAGATTGGAAATGGTTGTTGGTTAGGGGGCGGTGTCATTGTTCTACCAGGGATAGAAATTGGCAGTGGAAGCGTGATTGGTGCGGGAAGTGTCGTGACAAAAAACATTCCCCCCAATTCTGTAGCAGTTGGAAACCCTTGCAAAGTGATACGAAAAATAAATGGAGAATCGATTCATGAAGAAAGTGGTTGCTTTTGATTTTGACGGTACAATAGCTGAAACAATCACGATGTGCATAGAGGCTTTCTGTGAAAGTGTTTCTCCTTATTCAGATCATGAACTCACAGAACAAGAAGTTGTGCAGACTTTTGGGCTCAATGAAACTGGCATGGTCAAAGCAGTTGTAAAACACAATTGGCAACAGGCACTATGTGATTTTTACAAAAGATACACAGCACTACATCGTGCAATAACAGAGCCCTATCCTGGGATTCGGGAACTCATCATATGGCTGAAAGCACACAACGTCTTTGTAGCTTTGATTACCGGCAAAGGGGAACAAAGCTGTGCGATTTCTCTGAAAGCGTTGAATATGGAAAATATTTTTGATGAAATACTGTGCGGCTCAGAAAAGTCCCCTAACAAAGCCGAGCGCATAGAATGTCTACTCAAGAAACACGCTGTTTCCAAAAGCGACTTCTACTATATTGGAGATACTGTTCAAGACATATATGCATGCAGAAAAGTCGGAGTAACATGTTTATCTGCTGCGTGGCAAGATATACCTTATACTGACATTTTGGAAAAAGAAAACGGAAACTTAATTTTTTACTCTGTAGCCCAGTTGCAGCAGTATTTATCAAAGCTGTGGCTGTGTTAAATGGGTATTATAAAACTGCCGCATTGAGTCAAACTCTCTGCGGCAGTTTTGTTTGTTTACATTTATCACAGGAAGTGACAACGGTGTTTCCCATAGTTAAAGATACCACACCAATCCCACGCCGACTTTTGCTCAACCGATACAGCCGGAGGGCTGGATAACAAGAAAAGGCTGATTTGGAGAGATGGATTCCTCCGCAAGCTGTTCCAGCATCAAGCCACGCTCCACACACAGGTCCTTTGGGCGCTCTTGTATGGATAGTTCCATGCTCCACCTCCTTGTTTCCTCGATAAATGGGAAGTTGTCAATATCACAGCTGCTTGATTTCATCGACAATCATAGCCACAGTTTTTTTATTAGTATCGATTTTAATGGTGTTGAGTGCTTGATATAGCGGTATTCTTGCAGCACTTCTTTCAATAATATCCGCAGTGCGAATACCTCTTTCAACATCATTTGATAATCTGTCCCGCAGGCTCTTTTCGTTTGCGACAAGTGAGATACAGTTCACAGCACAGTTCTTTGTATCTAACTTTTCAATAATTGAATTGATAATACTCTGCTCATGCATAACCCAGCAGAAAATAATGTTTTCATATACAGAACATTTTAGAAAGTTGTTTAACAAATAGCAGATATTATCAATCACCATAGCTTTGGTTTCATCGGTTACTTGGAAGGGACTTGCGTCCCAGCACCAATCTCCGTCAAGAAATACGCTATTCTGTAAATCTCGTTTAAGTTGTTGGCATACAGTTGTTTTTCCAACCCCCATAGTGCCACCAATCATATATAAGGTTTTCATCATTCACACCTGCAAATTCCAATTTGAATATCAGTAAATTATGACCTCTCAACAGAGGTTACAGTGTTTTAATAAAATCCTCCAAAAGCCTTGAAAATAAAGGATTTATCGCAATGTGTTCGCCTTATCTCTTTATACGGTTACACACAAGTTTACTCTTTCCCTCCTTGCTCATAAGGGCAAATGCAAGGGCAAGAAAATCTCATAACAAGATATAACA
>ERZ1643251.4855-NODE-4855-length-11376-cov-7.328505_pt1 | contig 11376 bp, 7 predicted proteins | sample MGYA00579261_ERZ1643251 | MGnify/ENA primary metagenome ERZ1643251 (study PRJEB29033, sample SAMEA4952267) | chicken gut metagenome | biome: Broiler Chicken; feature: Gastrointestinal Tract; material: Caecum | place: Ireland | collected 2018 | study: Broiler... | reverse complement strand
GAGCCAGAGATTCTGCAGCGGTGATCACCCACCGGGTAGTGGAGAATAATACCCTTATGGGACAGTTTACCACCAAGGGTGATGCTAATGAGAAAGCAGACGTGAATCCGGTAGATTATGAGGATTTTATTGGAAAAGCGGCCATGTCAATCCCATGGCTGGGAAAATCCGCTCAGCTGTTTACCAGTATCCAGGGAAAAGCTGCTGCCGGAGCCGTGATTATAGCAGCTATGCTCTTTCATTTGATCGGTAACCTCCTAGAAGGAAAAAAATAAAGAAAAATCAGGAATCTCTGCCATAGATATTGAGTTCTGAAAGAGAATAGAATATAGTTATAGATAAGACATAAAAGGCTTACCCTCAGTGTACAAGGGACCAAACGGTCAGAACGGCTAAATTTGCAGTTCTGCTGCGTTACTTTCAATCGGCGTACATCCAGTACGCCTCATTCAAGTGCCTTGCAGAACTGCAAATTTAGCTCCTTCTGACTCTCCGACCTCTGCCATAGGAATTTTGCCCATTTTTCAGGCAGACGAAAGAGGCGTACTGAACGTACGCCGATTGAGGATAACGCCGAAAATGGACAAAATTACATGGCAGAGGCGTTTGGCCCCTTGTACACTGAGGGTATCTATAGGAGAAGACAAAATGAATAAAAAGAGAAAAGACTGGAAAAAGTATGGATTCCTGCTGCTGATCATGCTGATCGTACTGGGGCTGTTTCCATTCAGTGTAAAGTTTATGAATGAGGCGCTTCTGAACAACGCTCAGCGAATGGGAGACGAGATTGCCAGAAGATTTGCAATTAATGAGGAAACTTATCTGAATCAGTATGAAACGGTTTTACGTACAGTAGAATACCAGATCCAGAATAGTGCCGATGGCGCAGATCTTTCAGACATGCTGGAAAAATACAAAGGCTATATAGAAGAGACCATGGAGCTGAACAATATAGAACTTTATGGATATATTGACGGCAAAATGGAGGCTGCTACTTACTGGGAGGGAGATGAAACCTTTGATCCGGGGTCTGCTCAGTGGTATCAGGAGGCTTTGGCATCCAAAGGCGAGGTCATATACACAAGCGTTTATACCGATGTCCGCCTCCAAAGACAGGTAGTCACCATTGCAAAAGAGCTTGGAAATTCCCAGGATGTGATTGCTTTGGATGTCTATCTGGATGGAATCGCACTGCCTGAAAATGTAGTGGATCTGCCTCAGGGATGCAACTATTTTCTCTGCGATCAGGATGGGATGCTGATCGATAATTATCTAAGTTCTGGAAGCGGAGAAAATCTCCAGGAGAGATTTCTGCGTATTTTTCAGGAAATCCAGGAAGGAAAGCATGACAGATACGACTCCTACATCATAGGAACAGAAGGGGAAAAGAGGGGTGTCTATTACTACGTGCTGGATTCCGGATGGTACACGGTGATCACCATGCCTTATGATGAACTTCTCAGCGCTACAGATAATATATGGCTGGTATTCGGCCCCATAGCAGCCGGATTTGTGATCCTGTCCGGAGTTTATCTGATCCTGGATCATCGGAGTAATAAGAAAGCAAGGCTATATAATGACGTGGTAGGGGTTCTGGGAAATTCCTATTATGCACTGTATATGATCAATCTGAAAGAGGAAACATATTCCATGCTCAAAGGATCAGATTATGTCCGCTCAGAACTCCCACCCAGAGGCGAATACAGAGATTTGCTGAAAGTTATGTCTGAGGTGATCCATGAAGACGTGTATGAGGAATATATCCAGACCTTTTCCATTGAAAACATGAGAGAACTGACCAAGAGGAGAGTGCGGGATTTCGGAGGAGATTTTAAAAGACTTTTCAATAACGAATACCGTTGGGTCCATGTCCAGATGCTCTATGATGAGTCTCTGAAGCAAGGATCTGTGGTTCTTTGCTTTAGGGATGTAAACGATAAGAAGGAAGAGGATTTATCCAGACTGAAATTCCTGAAGCAGTCTCTGGAAAATGTGGATAAAATGGCAAAATCCAAGAATATGTTCTTTTCTCTTATGTCTCATGATATGCGTACGCCTTTAAACGGGATTATAGGACTGACGGAGATCATTTCAAGAAATATAGAAGACTCAGAAAAAGTCAGAGAGTCTGTGAAAAAGATAGAATCTCTTGGTAACCAGCTCCTGGGCCTGATCAATGATATCCTGGAGATGTCCAAGATGGAACAGGGAAAACTGGAGATTAAAAACAGCAACTTCCATTTGAAAAGGAATCTGGAGGAACTGGCTTCTATTTTTCAGATTCAGGCAGATAATTCGGGAAAACAATTTATCTGCTCCATTCAGATTGAACATGGAGAAGTGGAAGGAGACTGGGGCAGGATACAGCAGATTCTTAATAACCTGCTTTCCAATGCTTTTAAGTTTACTGGAGAAGATGGCCGGATTGAATTCCATGTGGAGGAGATTCGGGACAGCAGGAACAATTACAGAAAATATCATTTTACAGTAAGTGACAACGGATTTGGCATGAGTCAAGAGTTCCTTAAAAAAATTTTTGTGCCTTTTGAGAGAGAAACCAGGTTCGGCGCCGCCAATGTAGCTGGAACAGGACTGGGAATGCCCATTGTCTATGAATTGGTCCGGAAAATGGAGGGAAGTATTGAAGTGGCTAGCGAGCTGGGAAAAGGTTCTGTATTCCAAGTGATCCTTCCTCTGGAGCTTCATGAGGGAGAGGCTCTTCAGAAGGAAGAAATCTCTGCTCAGGCCGCCAGCAGCGCCGGGGAAGAAATGGATCTGGCAGGCATGCGCGTGCTGCTTACAGAGGATAATGAGATCAATATGGAAATCGCAGCAGAAATCCTGGCGGCCTGCGGCCTGAAGATTACCCAGGCATGGAACGGCAGGGAAGCATTGGAACTTTATCTGGAACATGAACCTTTCTATTTTGATTTTATCCTGATGGATATGCAGATGCCAGTAATGGACGGCTGCCAGGCGGCGGAACGTATCCGGAATTCCGGCAGAGCCGACGCCCGGAAGATCCCGATCATAGCGGTTACAGCCAATGCCTTTGCCGAGGACATTGCTTTGACCAGAAAGGCAGGTATGAACGCCCATATTTCCAAGCCTATTGACTTCAATATTTTGAAAAAGACCATGGCTGGCCTAAAAAGGAATGGAACATAACTACCGGGACATGCTGATCTGCCTGCGGAATTCCTCTGACTCCAGGGGAGGATTAAAATAAAATCCCTGCATCAGCGGCACGCCCATTTCCAGCATTTTCTGGTAGGTTTCTTCAGTTTCTACACCTTCGGCGCAGATCTTTACACCAAGATTGCTGCCCAGGTCGTAGAGACATTTCAGGAAAAGCTGATTATAGGAATCTTTGCTTATTTGATGGATATATTCCCGGTCAATTTTAATCTGGGAGATCGTCAGTTTTTTCAGGTAGGTAAAACTGGAGTAGCCGGTGCCGAAATCATCCAAGGCTACTCCGGCTCCCATTTCCCTCAGATCCCGGCAGAACTGGTCGGCAATCTCAAAGTTGTTGATTAGAGAGGTCTCTGTCAGTTCAAAAACAAGCCATTTAGGCTCCAGGTCAGCGTCCTGGCAGCATTTACGGATATAGGAAATCAAATCCTTATCTGATACCTGCTGGGCGGAAATATTGATGTTCATATAGAGGTCGAAGCCCATCTTATGCCAGTTTTTACATTCTCTTATAGACTGCTTTACCACCCATCTTCCTACGTTAAGAATCAGACCGGAGTATTCCAGGGTCTCAATCAGCTCTTCCTGAGAGATACCTTCTAGATCAGGAGTCTGATACCGGAGAAGGGCTTCAGCCCCATGGTATTTTGCGGTCTTATTTTCCACTTCGATAACCGGCTGGAATACCAGGTGAAAATTTTTCATACCATCAGCAACATCCTGGCGGAGCACTCTTTCCAGAATATATTTTTTGTTCAGGCTGTCCAGATTTTCGCTGCGGAAGAAGACAGTCTGGTGAGAATTAGATTTAGAACGCATCAGCAGAGCCATGTTTGCATTCTGTATCAGTTCTTCACTGGTTCTGCCATTTTGGGGATACATAGCCACACCTATATTGGCACGTATGAAGATCACATGGCCTTCCAAAGTCCGCTCCCGGCTTAAATACATTTGGAAAGGAATCAGTTTTTCCAGAATCTGTTCCTGGGTATTTTCTCTGATATGGACCAGGAACTCATCGCCTTCCAGACGATAAACACCCAGATTGTCACTGATGTACAGGTTGATGATGCGGGTAAATTCTATTAAAATCTTGTTGGCAAAATCCCTGCCGAAAATCTCATTGAAAATTTTGAAGTTATGGATATCGATGCATAAAACGCTTCCGGTGGCAGAAGGATCCTCCAGATGTTTTTTCATATCCTTCTCAAAACAGTTCCGGTTTTTCAGACCTGTGAGTATGTCATAATAGAGAATATTTTTCAGCCTTTCTTCATAGGCTTTCTGTTCTGTGATATCTATCAGAGATCCGGCGATCATCAGCGGATTTCCGTTTTCATCGTGTATTCCTTTTCCCTGGCAGCGTATCCAGATGACGGTATCAAACTTGGTCTTTACCCGGTATTCTGCCCTGTGATATTTGCTTTTGCCGCTTAAGAAGGGGGCGAAAGAGTCCAGAAATACGCTGCGGTCTTCAGGAATGATAAAGCCCAGGAGCCGGTCCATGGCATTTGAAAAGGTATTGCTTTCAAGAGGCAGCACATCTACGGCTTTGGGAGAGAAGGTGCACACATTGTTGACCAGGTCAAGCTGATAGATATAATCGGTACTTCCCTCCAGAATCAGCTGATTGACAGTTTCTGCCTGCCGCAGCTGCCGGATGGTTTCTTCCAGCTGCAGATTGTGATCATGGGTAAGGTCAAAATTCAGATGGACGATGCCCAGGATAAAACCGGGAGTCTCCAGGGGCAGCATGACGATCAGGATATTGGCGATGGTTCCATCTTTGATAATATCCAGATGACTGTCTGTCTTAGACTGCTTTCTTTTCTTCAGAAGTGCCAGATCATGGAGAAATACGCTGCGGCTGGCAGCGGTAAAATAATTCAGCAGTTCGTCCAGGGAGATACGTCCCTTGCGGCCATGGTCTGTGTCTGTGAAAACTTCCGCCATGCTCCTGCTCATCAGCAGGGTGTTTTTTTCATAATCCAGCAGAAAAGCTTCTGAAAACAGTTCGTCCGGAATATTGGAAATCTGGAGCTTTTCCGTCAGGTCTTTAATATTAAAGTATTCGTTGTTCATTTTTTTCCCTCGACAAAATTCGACATAATATTTCCTGTATTATATAACAGAACAGAAGATTTTTCTACCCTGTTCTGAGTCTCGGCCAGCTTGACACTTCCGCGATTTCTATTATATACTGAACACAAATAAGGAGTAAGATAATGAGCGAATCGATAATCGAAAAACACCTGAAAAAACTGACGATATTTGTGGCTGTGCTCAGTCTTGCTATTTTGACGGCAGGAGGCATTGTCACCTTTTCTTTGAACCGTGTACAGCAGGATGCCATTGACAGCAGAATACAGAGAGAAGTAGAGAAGTACAGTGACGATCTGCATCAGAAGCTGCAGGTAGACTTTCAGACCATATATACACTGTCAGCTTTTCTGGAATTTAATGAGGGTTTGGAAAAAGAGAGCTTTTCCAGAGGTCTGCTGGGAGCGAATAATCATAATGGATTTGTGCGGATGGGATATTTTGGACGCAATGGCACAGGAGTACGGGTAACCAGAGGCAAAAGCATAGAAATGGACAAGAAACTGGAAGAGGTTACTCCGGAAATGCAGGAGATCATTCGGAAGGCCTGGGAGGGCGAGGATGGATTTTCAGGTGTCATTTATGATGTGGAACTGGAGAAACAGGTGCTGGGATACGCGGTACCGGTATATCGGGGTGAAGAGATCATCGGGGCGCTTGTAGCTACGGGAGAGGCAGATTCTCTGAAAGAAATTTTGACCAATGATGTGTTGTTTGGCGGTAACGGAGATATCCAGCTTATCAATAGCCAGGGAGAGTATGTGCTTCCCTATGAGACAGAGGATATCTTTTCCGGAGATTATTTTTCCCAAAAAGAAGAAGAGCGGATAACTGACGTTCTGGATTCCCAGGAGAGCTGTTTTGCTTCTCTGGAGTACAAAGGACATAGGTACAGGCTTTATATAGAGCCGGTGGGAATAAAGGACTGGAGTCTTTTCGGTATAGAAGCGGTAAATGAATCTAATAAATTCCTGACACAGATGATTCTGATCACAAGAGTCACTTTTTCTGTAATACTGGCGGCTGTGATCGTGTTCATTTTTTATGGTTACAGGCTGATGAAAAAGAAAAACCGGGAATTGATCCAGTATGCTTATTATGATTCTCTGACGGGAGCGTTCAATTCGGAAAAATTCCAGCAGGAGCTGGCTAAGGTCATGAAAAAGCAGGAGACCTATGCCCTTGCAGGACTGAATATCCGCCAGTTTAAATTTATCAATGAAATTTTCGGAAGAAATCAGGCGGACAGTCTCCTCTGTCATGTAAAAGATGTATTGGAGGAAACCACGGGAGAAGGGGAGTATTTCTGCAGAAACTCTGCAGATATGTTCCTGGTACTGCTGAAGGGAGAAGAGCGTAAAGAAATCCAGAGAAGGATACAGGATATCATGGAAAAGATCGCGGCTTTTTCCGCAAATTTGAATCATGATTATGATATCCAGATGTACTGCGGTATTTCTCTTATTCCTCAAGGGATAAAAACGGACACTGCGACTATGCAGACGACCCATACTATGTTTGCTCTGGAAAAGGCCAGAAGCCTTCCCAGAAATAGTATTTGGTTTTATGATCTGAACCTGCACCAGGAAGAAATCCTTCAGAATTATGTGGAGTCTCATATGAACCAGGCCCTGGAAAACGGAGAATTTAAAATGTATCTCCAACCTAAGTTTGACCTGAGGACCGGCAGACTGTCCGGAGCAGAGGCACTGGTCAGATGGATACGCGGGGACGGAAAAGTGATCTATCCGGGACAGTTTATCCCTATATTTGAGAGCAATGGTTTTTGCACTGTGCTGGATATGTATATGACCGAACAGGTCTGCCGCCTTATCCGGAAATGGATCGACCAGGGAATACGGCCAATACCGGTGTCTGTAAATCATTCAAAGATTCTTTTCTATGAGACTGATTATGTGGGGAGGATGGAAAAGCTCATCGAAAAATACGAGACGCCGGCCAGATGGATCACTCTGGAAATTCTGGAAGGGCTTGCAATGGAAAATATAGATAAGCTTAATCAGGTTATCGCAAGTCTGAAAGAAATCGGATTCCGGATTTCCATGGATGATTTCGGCAGCGGCTATTCTTCTTTGAATACTCTTGGAAAACTGGATATTGACGAGCTGAAACTGGACAAAGGATTTATGGAAGGAATAGACGGGACAGACCAACAGAAGCAGAAAATTATCCTTGAACATATTATTATGATCAGCAGGAGCCTGGAGATTTCTACTGTGGCAGAAGGAATCGAGACAAAAGAAAATGAACAGATGATCCAGGAGCTGGGCTGTGATTTTGGCCAGGGATATTATTACTGCAGGCCGATTCCTGCAGAAGAATTTCATGAGAAATATATGCAAAAGGGGAAAAAATAATTTGGCAGAGAAAAGTTTTGTTTACGAGACGTTACTCCGCTTTTTGGAGGGATATTTTTTAAAACGTGACAGAGAGTCCATACTGGAAATGACTACGGAAGATGTTTACTGCATAGGGCTTCAGGGACAGGCTCCGGCATTTAACAGAGAGGATTTTGGAAAGCTGCTGGAGTCCCATATAGCAGTAGATTCTGCATCTGCTGCTTATAGAATAAACGCTTATCAGGAAAAGGCTATTGGAGAGGGAAATTGGATCTGCTACTGTGAACTGGAGACCTACATGGATATGGATGGAGAGAAGCTGAATCTTTCTTGGTGGGGAATTACTGTGGGAGTCCAGAAAGAGGGCGGAAGCTATAAACTCGGCCTTATCCATCTGTCGGAGATGAAGAACTGGGCAGAGAGGGGGGAAGCCCTGCGGAAACTGTATCCAGATACTTCAAGTCCATTTATTGAGTCACTGTACAGACATCTGGAGGAATCTTCCAGGGATTCGCTTACCGGGTTATATAACCGAAAGGCCGGGGAAGTTCTGATCAGCCAGGCCCTGGATAATGGAGGGGAATATATTTTCCTTTTGATGGACATTGACAATTTTAAAGCGGTCAATGATGTATATGGTCATCTGAAAGGAGATATGGTCTTAAAATATGTGGCAGATAAGATCCGCAGATCATTCAGAGATACAGATGTGGTCTTCCGGCTGGGAGGGGACGAGATCGTTACTTTTATCTATCCCTGTAAAAACCGCCAGGCAATTGAAGAGAAACTGAAAAAAATTATCGAGGACTATAACAAAAATATGCAGGAAAATTTTTCCCGTATTTCTTCCTCTCTGTCCTGGGGAGGAATTTTCAGCAGCAGGAAGAGAACATTTACGGAACTTTATCAGACAGCAGATAAGATCATGTATAAAGTAAAGCGCAGAGGAGGAAAAGGATATCTGATCCAGGAGGACTAATGGAGAAAAAAGACATTTTAATTGTAGACGACATGGAGATCAACCGAGCAATCCTAAGCCAGATATTTGCTGACAGAAATAAGACGTTGGAAGCGGAAAACGGGCTGGAAGCTATACAGATTCTTGAAAGACAGAGAAATAACATAGCAGCAGTGCTTCTGGATATTGTGATGCCAGTAATGGACGGGTTTCAGGTAATGGAGAAGATGGCTGAGATGGGGCTGATGGATAAGATCCCGGTATTTCTTATTACAGCAAATACCTCGGAAGAGAGTATGAGCCGGGGATACCAGCTGGGAGCCATGGACATTATAGAAAAACCTATTGTTCCTTATTTTGTAAGGCGAAGGGTAGAAAGTGTTATGGAACTCTTTTCTGCAAGAGAAAGACTCAGCCATGTGGTGGAACTTCAGGGACAGAAACTCCGCAGACAGGAGCAGGAGATTGCAAATCTGAACTATTCTATTATCGAGAGTCTTTCCACTGCAATTGAATTCAGGAGTGGAGAGTCTGGGGAGCATGTAAAGAGAATCCGCCATTTGACGGAACTTCTTCTTGATGAACTGAGAAAGACAGGGAAAGAGGAATACGATTTTTCGGACAGAGAGATTCAGGAGATATCTCAGGCATCTATCCTTCATGATGTAGGAAAGATTGCTATCAGCGACTTGATTTTGAACAAACCAGGGAGACTGACTTCCGAAGAATTTGAAACCATGAAGACTCATACGATCATGGGATGCCAGGTGCTGGAACAGATCCCGCAGCATAAAAACAACCGGCTGTACCAGTATGCCTACGATATCTGCCGTCATCATCATGAAAGGTGGGACGGAGGTGGATATCCTGACGGACTGAAAGGCAGCCAGATCACAGTCTGGTCTCAGGTAGTGTCTGTTGCAGATGTTTTTGATGCACTGACAAATAAGAGAGTCTATAAGCCGGCAATCCCTGCTGCGGAGGCTCTGGAAATGATATTTAAAGGTGAATGCGGCGCTTTTAACCCGGAAGTGCTGGATTCCCTGGAGAGGGTTTTAAATCAGCAGAAAGTGTGAATAAAATGGAAAATAATATGAGACAGCGTCTTATGGACGCTGGGATCAATGTAGATACCGGCATCAGCCGGTTTATGGGAAATGAAGGACTTTTCCTGAAATTCCTGGGGAAATTTCTCCAGGATACAAATTTTGCCGGTCTGGCAGAGGCTGTAAAAAAGCAAGATGTGGAAGAAGCCTTTCGTTGTGCCCATACTTTGAAGGGGGTCTGTGGAAATCTTTCCATGGACGAACTGTATAAACTTGTGTCTGTGCAGACGGAATTTTTCCGGGAAGGAAATATTCAGGAAGGAGCAGACATGATGGAGAAAGTATCAGCTGTTTATGGCAGAGTAAAGGAAGCGATAGAAGAGACACTGCCCTGAGCTGCGGACAGCGGAATATAAGAAAGAAAAGGAGAACAGTGGGAGATGAGTGATCTTACGGTAGTGGTTCGCAGGATGGATGAGGGAATTTCTCTTAGAGAAGATTATGTATCTCTGCCAAAAGACTATGGAAAGAAAAGCTATTTTCAGCGTCCGGACATACAGGCAATCCGGAATATGGTGTTTGAAACCCTGGATGCCCTGGAAGAAAAAACAGGTTTTCGTCAAAAGATGGAAAAGAGCAGACGGGTGGTCATCAAGCCGAACCTGGTGTCTGTATATCATAAGAGCGGAATGTATGAGGATGATTATCCGGAGTCTACAGATCCGAGAGTGATGGATGCGGTAGTGGAATGGGTACAGAAATACCATAAGGACATCCTGATTGCAGAATCTTCCGGAAAGCCTATGCCTACAGCCACCAGTTTTCGGATAAGCGGCATGGACAGGATTGCCCGTTTCAGAAAGACAGGTCTGGTCACTTTGGAGACTTGTCCGGTGCGCAGATATCTTCTTCCTAAGGCAAAGGTTATGAAGGAGATCATGATTCCTTTTCCTTTTGTGGGAGTGGTAGAAGGAAAGGATTTTTATATCTCTGTGCCAAAGCTGAAAACCAATCTCTATACAAGAGTGACTCTTGGGTTTAAGAATGCTATGGGGGTGATACCCTATGCACTCAGAGAGCGGAACCATAGCTATCGGATTGACGAGAAGCTTGCAGATATGCTGTATATTTTGAAACCGGATTTGACACTGATCGATGGTTTGGTAGGGGGTGAGGGAAATACTCCGGCCCCGGTGGATCCAGTGGACTGCCGTCTGCTCATTGCAGGAAAGGACCCTGTGGCCACGGATAGGGTAGGATGCAGGATTATGGGCTTTGACCCAGATGAGATTCCCCTTTTCCAGGAGGTAGAAAAAAGAGGGTTTTCTCATGGTGAAGCTCAAGTGGATGGAGAGGTGCCAGTCTTTCATTTCCGGCCTGCGGATGCCAGCCTGTTGGGAGATACATTCCATAAGCATTTTCCTAATGTCCTTGTTCTGGCAGGTCATGACCTGCCTCAGGCGCCAAAGATTCAGGACCCATATAAAGTAACCCCTGAGATAGCCAGGAAACTGGAAGGAGCCTGCCGGGGCGGATGCCTGGCTGCGGTACGCTCAGGATTTGAATACATTGTTTACTCCACAAAGAAGAACAGGGAAAGGTCCATTGCTGTGCTCATTGGTTCTGGCGTTCCCATAGGAGAACAGAAGTGGTGGTTTGACCGTAAGTAGGAAAAAAGACGTACCTTAAATTGTATATTTTTTTCGTAAGTAGGTAA
>ERZ1643251.4854-NODE-4854-length-11378-cov-4.752098_pt1 | contig 11378 bp, 9 predicted proteins | sample MGYA00579261_ERZ1643251 | MGnify/ENA primary metagenome ERZ1643251 (study PRJEB29033, sample SAMEA4952267) | chicken gut metagenome | biome: Broiler Chicken; feature: Gastrointestinal Tract; material: Caecum | place: Ireland | collected 2018 | study: Broiler... | reverse complement strand
CGCCTATGTCAAATGCTTATTTTTTATTGTCTTTGATACGTCAAAGGCATAAAAACGCCGCACGTCCGCCCGACGTGCGGCGCCGATCCGCGGCTCTTTCCGCCGCTTGTTACGCCGATTTTTCGTATTGATACGATTTGGCGATTGCGGACAAAACTTCCGTGGACACTTCCTGCAATACATACATTTCCAGAGAATAATTGGAATTGCTTCCAAAAAAGTACAGCCTGCGCATTACAAATTCCCTTCCCTCATACATGCAAAGAAATACCCCGTATTGTCCGCCGTTCGAGTTTCCGCTCCCCTTTATTCCTTCTATCCACACATAATTCTCGAATTTCTCGTTATATCTCCTTTCGTCGGTGATTTCCTCACAAAGTTTTCCGTTGCTGTCATAATAGAGATCGTGAATATAAATTCCCCGAAAATGCTCTTCGGCTATAACCTCCCCGCTGTCGGCGTCCAAAAAGTACATGTACCCGTTTTCCGTCGTCACCTCCCAATTTTCGGGCAGCATGACGCTGCCCAGCTGCTCATCCGGCAGGTTCACCCGACGATATCCGTCGTAATCCTGCGAGCACTGCGAATAGAAAAAGAACTGCACCAACGCGATAATGCCGCTGAATAAACTCATGATTATTTTTTCCATTCCCTTTCTCCTTTATATCATACAGGTTTACGCCATACGGACAAAAAGCCGGACAGACCGCTCTGCGTTCTGCCCGGCTGCCGCCGAATATACCCGCTCACTCCGCCGTTTTGCGGGGACGGAAATTTTCAAAGATCACGTTGTCCACCCAGGGACGGAGCTTTTCCGCCTGCGCTTCGCTCTGGATGGTCCAGCCGAGCACGGCGCGGTTTTCCTTTTTCTTCGCGCGGTGATAGGGCAGATTATAACAGCAATAGCTGACGAAATCGGGTTTAGTAATGAAGTTCATGATCATCGTCTTGACCGCCCAGGCGTCGAATTTCCAATGCTTGTGGGTGTCGGTGAAGCCGGACTGTTCCGCCGCCTTTGCCACCGCCTCCTTGACCTGGCGGCGGGTAAGCCCGCCTTCGCAGGCGAAAATTTCGGGGGAGATGTCGAAGCCTTCCAGCGTATCCCGGCAGGAGACCAGCACGTCGGGGGAGAAAATCCCTACCGCGAGCTGACCGCGCAACACGTCGGGCGCCAGCTGTTTGAAGCGGTGGACGTAAAAGGGATTGAAGGATTGCAGGGCGTATTCCCCTTTGTACTGCCGCATGACGTTCACGACTTCGCGGGGGAAGCCGACGACCGTATATAAATCCTTGACTTCGAGCAGGAGCGGCGCCCTGCCGTCGATGTATTCGAGACACTCTTCGAGGGTCATGATCTTCTCGTCCGTGTCCCCCAAACGGAGGGAGGAAAGCTCCCGCCAGGTGGAGCGGCTGACCTTGCCCTCCAACCCGGTGAGGCGTTTGAGATTGTCGTCGTGCACGACGACGATGGTGCCGTCCTTGGTGCGGCGCACGTCCGTCTCGATGGCATACCCCTCCTCGATCGCCTTGGCAAACGCCGCGCGGGAATTTTCGGGCACGCCTTCGTGCAATCCCCGGTGCGCGATGGGGATCTTGCAAAGAAAGCTGTCTCTTACCGTCATTTTTTCTTCTCCTGTCCTGCCCCTGTTCTTTTCCGGCCGGAAGCCCTCTTCCGCCGGTCATGCCGATGTGTTTTCCTCCGAAAAAGGGGTTTTGCCCGCTTTTTCATGTATTATTGTATCAAAAGGCGGGAAAAATGTCAAATAAATTCCCTTTTCGGCGCAAATCATCATAGTTCACACCCGCCGCGCCGCCTTTTGTGAATTTCTTTCAGAGGCGCGCCGCTTTATAATCGTTTTCGGGCGCAGCCGAACGGCTGCGCCCGAAAAACCGATCTGCGGTCCGACCGAATACGCCCTTCCTCACTCGGTGCGGAGGGCGATGACGGGATCTTTCTTCGCCGCCGCCTGCGCGGGCACCAGACCGCTGATGAGGGTCAGAACGATGCTCACGCACATCATGACAAATCCCTGTCCGACAGGCAGCGCCGCCAGCGTCGAAATGCCCGTCAGGTGTCCCAAAAGCAGATTGATGGGAACGGACAGCAGATAGGTGCCGCCCACGCCGATCAGCCCCGCGAACAGGCCGATGAGAAAGGTCTCCGCATTGAACAGCGTCCGGATGTCCTTCTTCCGCGCCCCCAGCGAGCGCAGCACGCCGATCTCCTTGGTCCGCTCCACCACCGAGACGTAGGTGATGATGCCGATCATCACGGAGGAGACGATGAGGGAGATCGCCGTAAAGGCGACGAGCACGTACGTCACCGCGTCCAGAATGGTCTGCACGAGACTCATCATCGTGCCCACGGTGTCCGTATAGACGATCTGTTCCTCCTCTTCGTGCGAATCGTTCCAGGCATCCAGGTATGCGAGTATCTGCTCTTTCGTGTCGAAATCGGTGGGATAGATGGAGATGGAGCTCGGCACGTCGTCCCCGCCGATCGCCCGGACGGCACGGGAGACGTCCGTCGCCAGATACCCTTCTATCCCCGTCACGTCGTCCTGATAATGATAATAGTAATCGTTGAGATGTTCGGCGGGAGAACGATAGATGATCGTATCTTCATAGGGAATGCCGTTGGCGGGATCGTTCATCCACTGCACGATCTTCGACTGCCGATTGCCCTGTATATAATCGGTCACCGTCTTTTCGGTGAGGTTGAGCCCGTTCGAAAGACAGCCGTAAGAGAGATCGTCTTTGAGGCGGAGAATGCCGCTGACGGTGATTTCGATCCCCTGTCCGTCCGCGTCCAGGGACGTCTTGTCCCCGCTGTATGTAAACGGGTACATGCCCACCCCGTTTTCCGTATATACGCCGTCGTTGTAAAACAGGGTGTACTGTTTGCCCACGATGTCGTCGAAATCGATGGTCATATATTCGTCCGAATCCGTCTCTCCCTGTTCGAACAGCGAAAGGAATTTATATTCCTCCAACAGCCCGAGCTGGGCGAGCAGCAGGTCGGTGGCGTCGTTGTTGCCGCCGATGACCAGCACCGCTTCGTTTTCGGAATCGGGAAATTCGCCCGCGATGACGTCGTACTGCGACGAGACGTATTCGGCATACCGCTCGTCCGAAAAATCCGCCGTGCCCGGCATCTTATGGACGACTTCGCCGAGATAGTCCACGAGATAGGCGAGCTCCGCATATTCGGAGGCATAGTTGTTGAGTTCCGTCACGTAAAATTCTTTGAGCCGCGTCAGAGACATGTACCGGGTCGTCGAATTTTCCTCCGTCGTGCCCGTCACCACCCCCGTGACCAGATTGTCCGCCAAAGTTTCGCCGTAATCGTACTGAATCGCGTACCACAGGCTTTCGTCCATCTCTTCGAGATAGTCGATATATTCCTGCGAAATGTCGTTGGTCACGGTCATGCCCTTGGCGATGCGGGTCAGAAAGGAATTGACGTACACCTTATTGTCGAGCTCGGACATGTCGGGCATCTCGCCCGCAGTTGCCATCCCCGACATGACGGAAGTGAGGTCGAGCGTCGTCTCCGTCACCTGCAGGGGATAATAGGAGAGCATATCCTCCTCCGTCTGCCGGATATACCCCTGGAATCCGTTGGACAGCGCCAGCACCAGACAGACGCTGATGATGCCGATGCTGCCCGCAATCGACGTGACGACCGTCCTGCCCTTTTTGGCGCGCAGGTTGCGCGCACTGAGCCCCAGGGAAGTGCCGACGGACATCGCCGCCTTTTCCTCCGCCCTGCCCTGCGCCGCTTTTTTCGCCTTCCACGCCTTCACCTGCGCGGGCGTGATCCCCTTCTCTTTCAGCTTCTTTTCAAGCTCCTTCCGCTCCGCCGCGCTGTCGTAGGGATTGGAATCGGAGACGATCAGGCCGTCTTTGAGGCGCACGATGCGGTTGGCGTATTTCTCCGCCAGATCGGGGTTGTGGGTGACCATGATGACCAGCCGCTCGCCGGAAATTTCCCGGATGAGGTCCATGATCTGGACGCTCGTCTCCGAATCGAGCGCGCCCGTCGGTTCGTCCGCGAGCAGAATTTCCGGGTTGTTGACGAGCGCCCGGGCGATCGCCACCCGCTGCATCTGCCCGCCCGAGAGCTGATTGGGGAGCTTGTTGAGCTCCTTGCCCAGCCCCACGCGGCGCAGCGCTTCCGCCGCCCGCGCCTTCCGTTCCGCCTTGGAACAGCCGGCGATGGTGAGCGCCAGCTCCACGTTGCCCAAAACCGTCTGGTGGGGGATCAGGTTGTACGACTGAAAGACAAAGCCGATGCGGTGATTGCGGTAGACGTCCCAATCGCGGTCGGTGTAATCTTTCGTGGAAGTGCCGCGGATGACCAGATCGCCCGAAGTATAGTGATCCAGCCCGCCGATGATGTTGAGAAGGGTGGTCTTGCCGCAGCCGGACGCCCCGAGAATGCAGACGAATTCGTTGGCGCGGAATTCGACGGACACCCCCTTGAGCGCGTGGACGACCGTCCCGGCTGTCTGATAATCCTTTTTGATGTCTTTGAGCTGCAGCATAAAATAATCCTCATATTCTCCCGCCGGAAAGGTTTTCTCCCCTCTTGCGCGGGAAGGCGGAGAATGTCCTTCCCCGCCTCCTTCATCCGCCGTCCTCTCCCGGACGGCAGCCGCTTTTTTCGCTTCCGCCGCATCGGGCGTTTTACCGCCCTTCCGTCACTCCCTGAGTTCGTCCACCGTCTTGACGAATTCGTTGCTGAGCTCGATCAGCTGATTGAGCTTTTCTTCGCCCATCTTATCGATGATCTCACCCACGAAGTCGCAGCAGACGCCCTTTTCTTCGTTATAGTAGGTGAACGCCGTGTCCGAAAGTTCGATGTAGGCGATCTTCCGGTCGATGTCGTCGGGAACGCGCTTGACGATGCCGCGGGATTCCAGCTTGTTCACCATCTGGGAGACCGCGGAACGGGTCACGCCCAGACGGGTGGCGAGCTGGGTGGAAATGATCCGCTTGCCGTTGTATCCCGCGAGGATGACTTCGCCCAGAAGCCGCATTTCGGAGTTGTTGAAATGCGAACGGGTCTTGGTCAGAACCACGCCCTCCATCTTTTTCAGCATCGCGAAGATCTGCCCGAGATATTCCTCGTTCTTCGTCTTTACCACTGCCTGCTTGCCCGCTTTCGCTCTTGTCTTCTTTTCCATAATGACTGCTTCTCCTTGTAGTTTTTTTTCGGATTTCGTATTTCCGACGTCCGGGTCATCCCCGCACCGCATCTCCATTATACCATATGGCGGTCTTTTGTCAAGCATTTGCGCGTATTGTTTACTACTTTTCACCATTTTTTCATTTTGCCGAAAAAAAGCCGCGGAAATGTCGCCCTCCCGATCGCCGTCCGGTTTTTGTTTTATTATAGTGTACCCCTTTTTTGTGAAAGTACAACACAAATTCTGTGAAAAGATCGGCAAATCTTTTTGCAAAAGAGTTGTCAGAACGCCCGAAAGTGTGATACAATAGAAAAAACGACTAAAAAGGACAGGTTTTTCAGGTATGACCGACAAACTCGCCGAATTTCTCGACAATTCTTTCACCGCCTACCACGCGGCGGAAAACGCCGCCGCGCTCCTTCTTAAAAACGGATTCGTCCCCCTCTCCGAAACGGAGGACTGGTCGCTTGCGGAGGGCGGAAAATACTTCGTCGTGCGGGGAGGAAGCGCGATCGTCGCCTTCACCGTGAACGGGCTCGACCGCTTCGCCTTCCGCATCGTCGCTTCCCACACCGATTCCCCGGCGCTGAAAATCAAGGAGAACGCCGTGGAGATGACGGGGCCTTACGCCCGCCTCAACGCCGAGACGTACGGCGGCGGGCTCTGGTACACCTTCTTCGACAGGCCTTTGAAAATCGCGGGGAGGCTGGTCGTGAAGGAGGACGGGGAGATCCGCACCCGGACGGCGGAGAGCGATTTCTTCGTCTCCGTCCCCTCTCTCGCCGTGCATATGAACCGCGGCGTCAACGACGGTTTTGCCGTCAACGCCCAGACCGATTTACAGCCCCTGCTCGGGCTTTTTCCCGACGGCGCGCCCGATTTTCCCGCCCTGCTCTCGGACAAGGAAATCCTCTCTTACGACCTCTTTCTCGTCAACGCCCAGCCCGCCTATACCTTCGGCGCGAACGGCGAATTTCTCGCTTCCCCCCGCATCGACAACCTGACGAGCGTATATTCCTCTCTGGAAGCGCTGCTGGCGCAGGGGGAGAGCGGCGGCATCTGCGTGGCGGCGTGTCTCGACAACGAAGAGGTGGGCAGCCGCACCATGCAGGGCGCAGGCGGGGATTTTCTCGAAAACGTGCTCCGCCGCATCGCCTACGCGCTGAAATTCGACGACAGCGAATATTATAAGGCGCTCGCGTCCTCCTTCTTCATCTCGCTGGACAACGGACACGCGCTGCACCCCAATCACCCCGAAAAATGCGACCCCACCAACCGCCCCGTCCCGGGCGGCGGCGTGGTCATCAAGACGCACGCCAACAAGGCGTATACGACGGACGCGCTGTCCTCCGCCGTCGTCAAGGAGATCTTCTCCCGCGCGGGCGTGAAGTATCAGACCTTCTTCAACCGTTCGGACATGCCCAGCGGCGGGACGCTCGGCGCCATCTCTTCGGGGCACGTCGGCGTGCTCAGCGCAGACCTGGGTATCGCGCAGCTCGCGATGCACTCGGCTTGCGAATGCTTTGCCAGGTCCGACTACGACGAACTCGTGTCCGGACTGACCGCCTATTATTCCTCCGACATCCTCTTCACGGAAGAGGGAATCGAACTGCGATAAGGCCGCCTGCGGCGCGAAACGCGGACGGATACGACAAAGACCTCCCCGCCAAGGGTGCGGAGAGGTCTTTTTTGCTTTTTTGCCTTTTTCAAAGCCGTTTTCGGAAAAAGAGTTCCGTCGGCTGCGCGCGGGAGGACGCGTCGAAAAGCAGTCCGCCGCAATCCCCGTATCCCGCTTTGCGGAAAAAATGCTGGGCGCTTTCGTCGGCGCGGGAGGAGGTGAGGAGCATATCGTATCCGCGCGCCCGCATGTCCTCTTCCCAGCGCCCGAGAAGGGCTTTGCCGTACCCCCTGCCGCGACATTCTTCCCGGACGAAAAGCAGGGAACAGAAGGGAATTTCGTCCCAAAAGAGATGATAGCGCAATACCCCCGCCAAAACGCCGTCCGCGCAAAGTACATACGCCGTCCGGGTGCGCACCTTTTCCGCGAATCCGCCCTCCGGCAGAAAACGGTCCAGCATCCGCCACAGCGCTTCGTCCTCCCTTTCCGCATACCGGATCTCCGTCATCCGAGTCCCCTCCCCGATTTTTCCGCCTTGGCAAACGAACGGGACGAAAGTTCCTCCGTCCCGTTTCCGTTCTGCCCATATATCCGACTGTACAGCCGTCGTCACAGCCCTGCCCTGTTCAAATTATTTGAAGAAAGCGCGGACGGCGAGATAGAGTTCGTAGAGGTCGGCTTTGGAAATCACCTCGTAGGGGGAGTGCATGGAGATGACGGGCACGCCGATGTCCACCGTGTCGATGTTCATGTTGGCGATGAATTTCGCCACCGTGCCGCCGCCGCCCGCGTCCACTTTGCCGAGTTCCCCCGTCTGCCAGATGACGCCGCCCGCCGCGAACATCCTGCGGATCTCTCCCATGAATTCCGCAGAGGCGTCGTTGGAACCGCTCTTGCCCCGCGCGCCCGTGAATTTGGTGATGCCGGCGCCGCAGGAGAGATAGGTGGAGTTCAGCGGTTCGCACACGTCCTTGAAATTGGGGTCGTAACCCGCGTTGACGTCGGCGGAAAGGCAGCGGGACTTCGCGCGCACCTGCGCGGAAGAGACGCCGAAAGACGAAGCCAGCGCGTCGATGAGGTCGGTGAACACGGCGGACTGCATGCCCGTCGAGCCTTCGCTGCCGATCTCTTCTTTATCCGCGAGCACGACCATCACCGTCTTGTCGGGATTTTCGTCGAAGAGGGCGGTGCAGGCGGGATAGGCGCAGACGCGGTCGTCGTGGCCGTAAGCCGCCATCAGCCCCCTGTCGAAGCCGATGTCGCGCGCCTTGAAGGCGGGAACGAGGGAGAGTTCGGCGCTTAAAAAATCCTCTTCGCAGATGCCGTACTTTTCGTGCAGGATGTGCAGCAGATTCTCCTTCACCGTCCTGTCCTTTTCCTCTTCGGCGACGGTGTAGGGAATATTGCCCAGCCAGATGTTGAGGTCTTCGCCCCCAAGCCCTTCGCCCAGCGGTTTGGCGTTCTGTTTTGCCGCGAGATGGGGGAGCAGATCGCTTATGTAGAACACGGGATCGGCTTCGTCTTCGCCGATCGCGACTTCGACGACGCTGCCGTCCGCGCGCACCACCGCGCCGTGCAGGGCGAGGGGGATCGCCGCCCACTGGTATTTGCGGATGCCGCCGTAATAATGGGTCTTGGCGAGCGCGACGCCGTCCGATTCGTACAGGGGCACCTGTTTGAGGTCGACGCGGGGGCTGTCGATGTGCGCCGCCACGATGCGGATCCCCTCTTCGCCGATGTTGCCGCTGCCCACGCGGATGAGATAGATGTTCTTGCCGCGGTTGTTGTAGTACACCTTGTCGCCCGGTTTGAGTTTCTTCCCGAACGCGAAGGGCTTATACCCCTGTTTCTTCGCCGCCTTTTCGACGAAGGCGCATGCCTCCCGCTCCGTCTTGGCGCCGTCGATGAATTTACGATACCCTTCGGCATAGTCGAAAATCGCCTTCATCGTGCTTTCGTCCGCTTTTTCGTAGACGTTTGTCCGCTTGTAAGCCAGATCGCTCATTGCTGCATTCTCCTTTCCGTTTTTATTTTTTGTTTTTTATATGATTCTCCGCGGGCGCTTTCCGCGCCCGCGGCAAAATGCGATACCCAGGTCTGCGACCACCGCGGATTTCAGTGCAAAAATCCCTTGATGATCTGCTCTTCCGCTTCCTTTTCGGTCAGGCCCAGCGTCATGAGTTTTATCAGCTGTTCGCCCGCGATCTTGCCGATCGCCGCCTCGTGGATGAGTTCCGCGTCGATGTCGTTGGCGGACAGGCAGGGCGCCGCCGTGACCGAAGCCTTGTCCATGATGATCGCGTCGCACTCGGTGTGCCCGTGGCAGGGGGCGTTGCCGTTCATCGTCGAGACGAAGTGCTGGCGGGAATTTTCCGCCGCCACCGAACGGGAAATGACGTCCGCGCTGCACCCCGCGCCGTTCATGTCCACCGTGAAATCGGTGTCCGCGCGCTGTTTGCCGTGAGTGTAGATCTTCTCGCGGATGACGAGATCGGCGCCCTCTTTGAGGTCGGCCTTGGTGACGCGGTTGGTGGAGTCGATGCCCTTGATCTGGGTGGTCTCCATCTCCATGTGCGCCCCTTCCGCAAGGTGCGCCACCGTGGTGGGGTTCATGACGTTTTCGCCGTTGCCGTCCCCTTCGCCGTAGTGCTTCTCGACGTATTTCACGCGCGCGTTTTTGCCGACGTAAAAGGTGTGGATGCCGTCGTGCCGGGAGGTGAGGTCCATCCCCCCGCAGTTGTGGATGCCGCAGCCCGCGACGATCACGACGTCCGCGCCGTCGCCGATGTAAAAGTCGTTATAGACCATTTCCTGCCAGCCCGCCTTGCTTAAAATGACGGGGATGTGCACGCTCTCGTTTTTCGTGCCCGGCTTGATGAAGATGTCGATGCCCGATTTTCCGTCCGTCTTGGGGACGATTTCGATGTTTGCGGTGGACTGCCTGCCCGCCGCCTGTCCGTTTTCGCGGATGTTGTACGCGCCTTCCGGCACGCCGTGCAAATCGGCTATTTTGAGGAGTAAATCTCTTTCGATCGCGTCCATGGTACCCTCCTTTACAGTTTTTCCGTGAGCACCCGGCAGGTGTCCCCGCCGAGCAGCCCGGGCAGAATTTCCTCTTTCGTGCCCGTCTTTTCCACCTTCCCGCCCGAGATGACCACGATGCGGTCGGCGATGTTTAAGATGCGCTCCTGGTGGGAGATGATGAGGATGTTGCCCTGCGTCTTCCGGTACATTTTTTCAAAGACGTTGATGAGATTTCCGAAGCTCCAGAGGTCGATGCCCGCCTCCGGCTCGTCGAACACGGACAGTTTCGTCCCGCGCGCGAGGATGGTCGCGATCTCGATCCGTTTAAGTTCTCCCCCGGACAGGGATGCGTTGACTTCCCGATCGATATAGTCGCGGGCGCACAGCCCCACCTCCGAGAGATAGGCGCACACGTCGGCGACCTTCGCGTCCCTGCCCGCCGCCAGCGAGATGAGGTCGCGCACGGTGAGCCCCTTGAAGCGCACGGGCTGCTGAAAGGCGTAGGAGATCCCCAGCTTCGCCCTGTCCGTCACGGACAGATCGGTGATGTCCCGCCCGTCCAGAAAAATCCTGCCCTCCGTGGGCATAAGAATGCCCGCGATGACCTTGGCGAGCGTGGATTTTCCGCCCCCGTTGGGGCCGGTGAACGCCACGAAACGCTCGTTCAAAGACAGGTTGATGTCCTCCAATATCGTCTTTTCGCCCTGATCGTCCTGTACGCGATAGGTGATGTTTTTCAGTTCCAGCATATTCTTCTCCGAAATGTTTTTCTTATACTGCCGACGGTCGGTCGTAATTCCCGTGTTTATATACCCGTTTTTCCGCTTTTTCAACCCTTTCGGGGGGTTTTTTCAGCCGAGTTCGAGCATTTTTGCGATGCTCGTTCCCGCCGCCGCGATCAGTTCCCGCGGCAGTTCCACGGGCTTGCCGCCCCATTTTAGGACGCGGTAGACGGAAGGGAGTGCCGTCCGCTTCATGTCCCGGCAGATCAGGCCGGGCAGGGTGTAAAACCTGCGTTCGGGAAAGGCAAAGCCGAGATGTTCGGCGACGGCGATCTCCGTGCCGATGACAAATTCGCGCCCGTCCGAACGGCGGACGTAATCCATGATCTCCGCCGTGGAGCCGACGAAATCCGCCAGCGCCGTCACTTCCGCGCGGCATTCGGGATGGACGAGAAATTCCGCGCCCGGGTGCGCCGCTTTCGCCTCCGCCGCCTCCGCCGCCGTCACCGCCGCGTGTACGGGACAGCAGCCCGAAAGAAAATGCAGCCGCTTTTCCGGGCACCGCTCCTGTACGTATCTGCCGAGATTGACGTCGGGGATGAACAGGATGTCTTCGGCGGACAGCTTTTTCACGACGGAAACGGCGGAGGAAGAGGTGACGCACACGTCCGCTTCCGCTTTGAGTTCCGCCGTCGTATTGACGTACGCCACCACCGCGCAGCCGGGGTATTTTTCGCGCTCGGCTCTTACCTGCCCCGGGGTAAGCTGTTCCGCCATCGGACAGCCCGCCCCCTCTTCGGCAAGGTACACCCGCTTTTGGGG
>ERZ1643251.4853-NODE-4853-length-11381-cov-4.921949_pt1 | contig 11381 bp, 11 predicted proteins | sample MGYA00579261_ERZ1643251 | MGnify/ENA primary metagenome ERZ1643251 (study PRJEB29033, sample SAMEA4952267) | chicken gut metagenome | biome: Broiler Chicken; feature: Gastrointestinal Tract; material: Caecum | place: Ireland | collected 2018 | study: Broiler... | reverse complement strand
CCTATAGTGGTTTTGGAGATAAAATAATACAACGACTTGGTGGGAAGAATGAAGGGATGCTTAAGCGGATTTATGAATATGCGAAGAGATTAGAATAGACGGTTAGTTGTTTGGAGAAAAATGAAACAGAAAAATGAAACGGGAGGACGTATATGAGCATTCAAAATGAATTTTTAAATTTTCATGATAGGATTAGGTTGGATTATGATGTAAAAGCAGAGTTGGCAGAAAAGAGAGATATTCTTTTACAAATTTTGCGGGATAGTGATAGATTGCCAGGATTTGATGAATATAATCAGGGAAGTTATGGGATGTATTTAGGAGTAGAGCCTACTGATGATCGAGAATATGATATTGACGTTGGATTAAGATTTAATGTTAATAAATCAGATTATGAGCCAATGGATATAAAAAACATTATAGCAGATATTTTGAGTGATCATACGGATTATGGCGCTGTTATAAAAAAGCCATGTGTGACAGTCACATATAAAAAAGATGGAGAAGCAACATATCATGTGGATCTTGTAACATATCTATATGAGGATCATGAAGATAAACAGAGCCAGTTGTATCTTGCGCATGGGAAAGAAAATAAACCAGATGATATTAAATGGGAAAAAGCAGATCCAGTAGGTCTAGTTGATTATATTAATGGTAAAATTGAAAAAGGTGATCAAAGGAATCAATTTAGAAGAGTAGTAAGATATATTAAACGATGGAAAAATAGAAGGTTTATTAGTACAGGTCATGCGGAGCCAACTAGTATCGGAATAACTCTGATTGCGGTAGATTACTTTACGGCTAAAAAGGGGGATGACTTAGAAGCGCTCTTGCATGTGGCTAAATGTATTCAAAGTCTTTTCTGCGTGGAAAAATATGAAGATGGACGTTGGCTATATCGGATAAAATATCCTATGCCAGTATCTTTAAAGTTTGAGAGTAATACTGATGCGTTTGAAAAAATGACAGATGTTCAAATGACAGATTTTAAGGAAAAACTGGAAAAATTAATACGTGATTTAGAAGCGGTACAAAGTGAAGTGGATGAAGTGGAACAATGTAAAAAATTACATAAAATTTTTGGCGAAGATTTTCACATCCCGGAAGTTAAAAATGTTTCTAAAATGCAACATAATTATATTCCTTCGTCAAGTGCATCGGGAGTACAAGATTGATGGTTGATATTGTACGAGATACATTGTTGGATTTACCGTGTGTTTCTAAAATTCTTATTCACAAGAACAAGTTTATCAGAAGGCGTACATATGAGTGCGCCTTCAATTGCAATTTGATAATGAATGAAAAAGAAGTCGCTGTTATAATTTGTGTGCCAGCGAGTTGGGAACACGAACTGATTGATATTTATATTTATGATATTCATAGCGTTCCATTTATGCCTCACATTGAAAAAGATGGTAAAATATGCTTATTTGATTTGGAGGGGGTTTTGATTGATCCTGACTTACCAGGAATTGTTACTCAATGTGTAAAAAAGGCTGTAAAAATACTTTTTGCTGGATTTTATGAAAATACAGAAGAAGAATTCGTTCGTGAGTTTGCTTCTTATTGGAGTTATCTTCCAAATTTACTCCATATGAAGGTATCATTACCACAAGAACGGAAATCTCAAATATTTAAATATATTTGGAATCTGCCATTTCGGAAAAAGAAGGAAAAATATGGTGCTTATTTTCAACGTTGTCAAAAAACTTGCATATATGCCTCGGACTCAGAAAGTTATTTTCATTTGCTTGGAGTAAACGGAGAACAGAAAAACAGTTTATATTGTGTCATACAAACAACAAAATATATAATCCCACCAGATTTTCGTAAACCGTTATCAATTGATTACTGTAATGAATTGTTAGCGATGATGGTTCCGTTAAAAAGGGCAGTAGAGATTAATAAGGGACGTAAAGCGCATTTGCTGATTATCGATATTTTGCAACCAAACGGTGCGGAGACATGTATTGGGATTTTTCTGAAACATGGAAGTTTGAAAGCATTAAATGATGGTCGATTTCAAATTAGTATAGAAAGAGAAACTGAAGTATTCCCGGCATATGTAACCCGTGAAGATAAAGCCTTTTTGATGAAGAGGACGGATGATATGCGATATGATGATAAGAGGATATTATTGATTGGCTGTGGATCGATAGGAAGTTATATGTGTAACGAACTTGTTAAAGCGGGAATAGAAAATATTACACTCATTGATTTAGATTGCCTTAAGGCCGAAAATATTTATCGACATCTTCTGGGAATGGAATATGTTGGACAGTACAAAGCAGATGCTTTGTGCAGATACTTTAATAAAAATGTACCTAATATAAGATTAAAGCCTATAGATGGTGATATTAGAGAAATGATAGAGGATGGTGACATTGATTTAGCGGAATTTGATTTAATTATTTCTGCAACAGGCAACCACAATATTAATAGATGGATTGATGAGGAACTTTTTAGCAAGAGAGTAGATGCAGTTGTAATTTATTTATGGAATGAACCGCTAGACATCGGTTGCCATGTGGCGGTGATTTCAGGAGAGCACACGGGTCGATATGATAGTTTTTTTGAAAGAGATGAATTGACCGAGGAATTATATGATGCTGTGGCTTATACTGCTCCAAATCAAAAAGTTGTAAGGAATTATTCGGGATGCGGTGGGTCATATATACCATATGGATCAAATGTATCGTTAAAAACTGTTGCGGCCGGTATGGACTGGGTTAGACGTGTGTTTGATCATAGATGTGATGATAACTATTTAATTTCAATAAAAGGAGAAGGCTATTATTTTGATTGCGCTGGATTAAAGAAATCATCATTCTATTCACAGCAAAAGGAAGAGATTGCAATACAGAAAATAAGCTTTCTGGCTGAAGGGAAAAAATAATATGGTTAAGACTTGCGAAATTATATTTCAAGACGAACAGAGATTGATAAAGTTTACAAAGCCATTAATTGATATGATAAGACGGAATTGCCAAACGATGCCCAATTTAGCTGAATCAGGTGGAATATTGATTGGGCGTGAAAACATTTCCAATAACAATATTATTATTGAGTTTGCGACTGAGCCTATGGTCAAAGATATTCAAAGAAGGACTCGGTTTATAAGGAAAGATGTCGGCCATATATTATTCTACGAGAAGTTATATAAAGAGAACAATGGGATATACAGGTATATAGGGGAATGGCATACACATCCAGAAAATATTCCGCAGTATTCTTTTTTGGATAAAAATAATTGGAAAAAAATTTTTCGAAAAGACAGGAATGCAGACATGCAATATCATTTGATTGCAGGTGTGGAAGCGGTTAGGGTGTGGAAAATGGCTAAGGAACAAAAAGGGGATCCTCAGCTAATTTATTCAAAGGATTGGGAGAATATATTAAGTTAATATGTTTAGGAGGTGGGGAAGATGATTCGATTTGTTTATAAAATACCTAAGAAAATAGTATTAATAGGAAATATTTTCTTTGCGTTCCTTACACTTGTTGCATATGGTTTTTCCTCATATATAGATAAAGTTGAAGTGGGTGAAATATCTGATTGGTATGCGACAATAACTAATTTTATTCCGCATATTGTTGATTTGACAAAATTCAAATTTAAATGGATTTTCCCCATGTTTTGGGCTGCTTTTTTAATTGTATTTTGTGTGCAAAAATTATATAAAACAAAATTATTTCTTATTTGTCATCAATCTGTTGCATATAATTTAGCTGGAATAGATAAAAACTTTCAAAAACAATATTTAATAGAGCGACATATTTTAAACCAGATAGAAGGAATACATACTGACGGAATTGATAAGAAAGTCATCGATGATATCGATCAAATGGCTTTGGTAGCTCAGAAATCACAAAAACAAATTGCTTATTATGGAATTGCACATACGCCACTGGTTTTTAGGATGGGATATAAAATAGGCGATCAGGGGAATGTTATTTTGTTGCACAAAAAACGGAATAATTCAAGGATTTTTGAAGAATGGAATAAAGATGAAACGGGAATAAATATAGTTTTTGAAGAAAAAAATGCAGCAATCCAATCATCAGAGTTAATTGTGGCAATTTCTACTTCATTAAATATCCAAGATAATCATTTGAATATGCTTCAACCTGAAAATAAGCATATATTGAAATTTGCGACGAACTATATTGGATTTGATTGTATTCTGTCTTATAAAGATGCAGAACATTTACGAGCTAATATTTTAAATACTATACGTAATATAGATATAAAATATAATATAAAAAAGATTCATATAGTGATTAGCTCATCGGTGGCGTTTACTTTTTTCTTGGCACAAAGTTTTAGCCCTCAACATGATCCGGAAATAATAGTATATCATTATGAGCGAGGAAATTATCCATGGGGAATTAATATGTTGCGAGAGTCTAATGAAGCGTATGTTAAAACTGAAAATGTTTGATTATGTAAAATTGAATGAATTAAATTTTATAATAATAAAAAGCATAAGAGAGGTGTTCTCAATCGCATTCAGTCTTCGACGGTTTGTAACGCATCTGCAACAAATCCCTGTGGAATCCCCGTATTTTCGCTATTTTCGGTTACCCAAACGTTAATCAAATCGTTTATTACAGCGAAATCATTTTCCCGGAAGCTTTGGCTTCCGGGAATTTTTCAAACTAATCTGAGATCATTTCATACATATGCAGGCGGTTTTTGCAACAGATGAACTGCCGGAACTGTTCTATAATCAGAAAAATCAACTCCTAACCGTGAGAATCAGGAGAAGAGTACGGTTAAAATACCAGAAACTCGAATTCCAATCGTAAGAAATGTGGTGGAAGTACGGTTTAGATGTCAGAAATTCCAAAGTCAACCGTAAAAATCGTGGAGGGGATACGGTTTAGATATCAAAAACTCGAATTTCAACCGTAAGAATTAGGAGAATGCTACGGTTCAGATATGAGAAATTTCATTTTCAACCGTAAGAACCAGGAGAAGGGTACGGTTTAGGTGCCGGAAATTCTGATTTTAACCGTATACGACAAGGAAAGACTACGGTTATACAGTCTATAAATCAATTCACAACCGTAAATCAATATAAACTCCAGAATTTATTATTTCAAGTTACTCTATTCCAGAACGGTGTCTGTTATTTCAGACATGTTTTATTCAGATGTTTAAAAGCAGAAAGGAAAATTATATGGCAGGTCTTAGAGAAAAGTTATTGCAGGAACAGGTCAGACTGGAGAAGATTCTTCAGAAGACTTCAAAACAACTAAAAGATGCTCCTCCTGGGAAGCTGCGTTTGTCCAGCAGTAATAAATGTGTTCAGTATTATTACTGTGTGCCGGAAGGGAGAAAAAACGGGGAATATCTGCCAAGAGAGAAGGAAAAACTGGCGTACAGACTTGCTCAGAAATCTTATGATGAAAAGATAATGAAGCTTGCTGATAGAAGGCTGTCCCAGATCAGAAGAATTACAGAAGATTATGACGAGGAAGAACTTGAAAAAATTTTCCTGGCCGAACATCCTGAAAGACAGAAGTTGATTGAGCCGGTAGAACCTGTCTGGGAACAGCAATTGAGCAAGTGGGCTGCTGAAGATTATAAGAGAAAAGAATTTCAGGAAGATATGCCTGTTATATTAACGGAGAAGGGGGAACGGGTGCGTTCAAAATCAGAAAAAATCCTTGCCGACTATTTTTATCGGAACGGTATTTTATACAAATATGAATGTCCCTTGCATTTAAAACGTTTTGGAACAGTTCATCCGGATTTTACTTTCCTTTCCAGAAAGTCAAAACAGGAAATCCCAATAAGCCGCAGAATATTAAAAAGGTGTTCCCTTTACTTCCAATCCTAAAAAATAGTTTGACTGGGAATCATATGCCCGGATATGAGGGGAGCGTTTGTCTGTTTCGGAAGCTAGAAATACAGTTGTAACCGCACGAATCAGTAATTGGTAAGGATCAATAACCAGATTTTTTATCATGATAGATAAATATGCATAATACACTATGCCTCTGTCATGAAGAATTGTGCTGAAAAATATAGAAAATTCTGAAATTATCTTACATTAATCTGAATAAAGTGGTAAAATAGAACAAGGATAACCGCGAGAGGACCGTTACAGCGTTGTACCGGTTCTTTTTTGGCTATACTTTATGAAGGCGATGGGAAAAACAGGAGAAAAGGAGGATTTGAATGCTCAGCAGAGGAGACGCGGTGGTTTATAAGTGCAGGGGAATGTATAAGGTGGAAGACATTGGAACGTTGGATTTTTCTTTTGCGGACAGAAAAAAGAAATACTATACGCTGCAGTCCATGGAAGACTCGAGAGACAGGGCGTATGTACCTACGGATGATGAGTCAAATATCCGGAGACCGGTGAGCAGGGAAGAAGCTATGGACCTGATCAGCCGGATGCCTGATATTGAGGTGCTGCGGGTGAAAAATGAAAAATTCAGAGAGCAGGAATACAAAAACTGTATAGCAGACTTCTGCCCGGAGAACTGGATAAAAGTACTCAAGACTCTGTATAAGCGGACCCAGAGCAGGGGAAGCATCACGAGCATGGACAAGAAGTATCAGATGCTCCTGGAACATGCACTGTACAGTGAATTTTCATTTGCGCTGGGGATTCCGGCAAACAGGATGACACAGTTCATCGCCGAACATACGAAGCGGGAAGAAAAGTGAAACAAAAGCGGAAAATAAAAGAGGGCGGAAACGGAACTTGCGAAAAAGCCGGGTGCATGATATACTTCTCCTGATATTAATTTATAGGAGGAGTATTTTTTATGGACGCAGACCCTGCGGGTAACTCGATTTTATTTGAACTGTTACTGTTGTTGTTTTTTACACTGATGAACGCCTTTTTTGCCGGGGCAGAGATGGCGGTCGTATCGGTCAATAAGAACCGGATTCGAAGCCTTGCTGAAGACGGAAACAAGAAGGCGAAAGTGATCGAAGGACTTTTTGATGATTCGACAAAGTTCCTGTCCACGATCCAGGTGGCAATCACATTTGCCGGATTCTATTCTTCCGCATCTGCTGCGGCGGGAATCTCACCGGTCCTGGCAGAGTGGCTGAAAGGATTTCAGATCCCGTACAGCCAGCAGATCGCGCATAACGGTGTGACACTGCTCCTGATGTTCTTCAATCTTGTATTCGGAGAACTTGTGCCGAAGAGGATCGCACTGCAGAAGGCGGAGGCGTTCTGCATGCTCACTGTAATGCCGGTGCACTATATCTCGATCATTTTGTCGCCGTTCATCAAACTGCTTTCGGTTTCTACGAAGCTTGTCCTTAAGATCCTCGGGATGAAGACAGAGGATCAGGAAGAGGCTGTGACAGAAGAGGAGATCAAAGCTCTTTTGAAAATGGGGAATGAGAGCGGTACGTTTGATGACGATGAGCGATTCGGTCTTTGCCTTTGACGACAGGACCGCGCGGGAGATCATGGTGCCGAGGCGGGAAGTAGTCGTCATGGACATCGGAGAGCCGTTTGAGGAACTGATCGACGAGGTGCTTGAATCGAGACACAGCAGGATTCCGGTCTATGAAGAGAATATAGACAATATTATTGGTGTGCTCCATGTCAAAGACGTGATGATCGAGCTGAGAAGATCGGGCATGGACGGAATCAATATACGTGAGATGCTGCATGAGCCATTCTTCGTGCCTGAGACAAAGGAGGCGGATGAACTGTTCCGCACGATGCAGTCATCAAGGCATCATATGGCGATCCTTGTGGATGAGTACGGCGGATTTTCCGGAATCGTAACGATCGAGGATCTGGTCGAGGAGATCATGGGCGATATCAACGAAGAGTATGAGGAGGTCGTTCCGGAGATCGAGGCGGTCAATGAGAACGAGTATCTTCTTGACGGTGGGATCCTGATCGAAGATCTGAACGAGGAGCTCGGACTGAAGCTGGAGACCGAGAATTACGACACATTATCAGGATATCTGATCGAGCAGCTTGGCCATATACCGGCAAAAGAGGACCGGGATGTGATAGAAAACGGGAACCTTGTGTTCACGGTGGAAGAGGTGAAGGATAACCGTATCAGCAAAGTGCGGCTTTGCATTCTTCCGACAGAGGATACAGAAGAAGAAAACAAAGGGAAATGACGGAAAGGAGAACCAGAGCTATGAAGATGTTGTCAATCGAGCAGGAACTGAAGAGCAATTCTTATCCGGGAAGAGGAATCATCCTCGGAAAGACGCCGGATGGAAAGAAGGCTGTTGCGGCGTACTTTATCATGGGACGCAGCGAGAACAGCAGAAACCGTATTTTTGTGGAGGACGGAGAGGGAATACGCACGCAGGCGTTTGATCCTTCCAAGCTGACGGACCCGAGCCTGATCATCTATGCTCCGGTTCGTGTCCTTGGCAACAAGACGATCGTCACCAATGGAGATCAGACAGACACGATCTATGATGGAATGGACAGACAGCTTACATTTGAGCAGTCTCTGAGGACAAGGGAGTTTGAACCGGACGGTCCGAACTATACGCCGCGTATATCCGGGATCATGCATATTGAGAACGGAACATACAACTATGCGATGTCCATCTTAAAGAGCAATAACGGAAGTCCGGAAGGATGCAATCGGTACACGTTTGCCTACGAAAACCCGGCTGCAGGCGAGGGACGCTTTATCCACACGTATATGTGTGACGGCAATCCGCTGCCGAGTTTTGAGGGAGAGCCGAAGCTGATCGGAATTCCGGATGATATCGAGAGCTTTACAGAGCTTCTCTGGAATAGTCTGAATGAGGACAACAAGGTCTCTCTGTTCGTGCGTTATATCGATATTGAGACAGGAAACTATGAGACAAAGATCGTAAATAAAAATCAGTAAGGAGCGGATGAAAGATGAAAGAATTAGAACTTAAGTACGGATGCAACCCGAATCAGAAGCCGTCCAGGATCTATATGGAAGACGGAAGCGACCTGCCGATCAAAGTGCTGTGCGGCCGCCCCGGATATATTAATTTTCTGGATGCGTTTAACGGCTGGCAGCTTGTGTCCGAGCTCAAGAAGGCGACCGGTCTTCCGGCGGCGACGTCATTCAAGCATGTCTCACCGGCAGGTGCGGCAGTAGGCCTTCCGCTCACTGAGACACTGGCGAAGATTTACTGGGTGGATGACCTGGGCGAGCTCTCTCCGCTGGCGAGTGCTTATGCAAGAGCGAGAGGCGCTGACAGAATGTCATCATTCGGCGATTTTATCGCCCTGTCTGATGTCTGCGATGTGGACACAGCCAGACTGATCAAGCGCGAAGTTTCTGACGGAGTTATCGCGCCGGGATATGATCCGGACGCGCTGGAACTCCTGAAACAGAAGAAGAAAGGCAACTACAATATCATCGAGATCGATCCGGATTATGTTCCGGCTGCGCTGGAGCACAAGCAGGTGTACGGCATCACCTTCGAGCAGGGAAGAAATGAGCTGAACATTGACAAGGATTTCTTCTCGAATGTGGTGACAGAGAATAAAGAAATCCCGGAATCAGCCAAGATCGATCTTGCGATTTCCATGATCACGCTGAAATATACTCAGTCTAATTCTGTCTGCTATGTAAAAGACGGACAGGCGATCGGGATTGGAGCGGGACAGCAGTCACGTATCCACTGTACACGTCTGGCCGGTCAGAAGGCGGACAACTGGTGGCTGCGCCAGAGTCCGAAGGTGCTCGGCCTTCAGTTCAAGGAAGGAATCCGCCGTGCAGACCGTGATAATGCGATCGATCTGTACATCGGTGAGGAATATATGGATGTTCTTGCTGACGGTGTGTGGGAGAACACTTTCGCTGTGAAGCCGGAAGTGTTTACACGCGAGGAGAAACGGGCATGGCTTGATAAGCTGACGGATGTGGCGCTTGGTTCGGATGCATTCTTCCCGTTCGGAGACAATATCGAGCGCGCCCATAAGAGCGGAGTGAAGTATGTGGCTCAGCCGGGCGGTTCTGTCCGTGACGACAACGTGATCGAGACATGCAATAAGTACGGCATGGCGATGGCATTTACAGGGATCCGTCTGTTCCATCACTAGGAGGCGGCCTGTATGGTAATAGAGACGAGAAGTCCGGAGGAGACCTTTCAGCTGGGGGAAGAGCTCGGAAGAAAGGCTGTTCCGGGACAGGTATTTACTCTGACAGGTGACCTGGGTGTCGGAAAGACTGTGTTTACCCAGGGACTTGCAAAAGGGCTTGGGATCGAGGAGCCGGTCAACAGTCCGACCTTCACGATCGTTCAGGTTTACGAGGAAGGAAGACTCCCCTTCTATCATTTTGATGTCTACCGTATCGGGGATGTGGAAGAGATGGAAGAGGTGGGCTTCGATGATTATGTGATGGGAGAGGGCGTCTCTCTCATAGAATGGGCAGATCTGATCGAAGAAATCCTTCCGGAGAAACGTACAGAGATCCGGATCGAGAAGGATCTTGAGCAGGGATTTGATTACAGGAAAATTACAGTCGAAAAGCTGGGGTGAGACAGCACTTTTTACGCCGGACGTGATGCGGATGCCTCACGCCGGCGTTTACAAGTATGGAAAGGATACAGGATATGAGAGTATTGGCAATTGACAGTTCCGGACTGACAGCGACGGTCGCGGTTGTGGAAGATACACAGACGATCGCAGAGTACACGGTGAATTATAAAAAGACGCATTCGCAGACGCTTCTCCCCATGATCGATGAGATGGCGAAAATGGTGGAACTCGATCTTTCGTCTATCGATGCGATCGCAGTGGCGGGAGGACCGGGATCCTTTACCGGTCTGCGGATCGGATCGGCGACGGCCAAAGGGCTGGGGCTTGCTCTTGACAAGCCGCTGGTCAATGTGCCTACAGTGGATGCTCTTGCGTACAGCGTATATGGATGCAGCGACCTGATCTGCCCGATCATGGATGCGAGAAGGCAGCAGGTCTATACAGGAATCTATACTTTTTCATACAGCGCGGGGAAAAAGGACGGAGAGAATCTCGTGGAGCCGGTATTCCAGGTGCTGAAGATGCAGATGGCGGTTTCGGTGGAAGACCTGATCCGCAGACTGAATAATTATGGGAGGCCGGTGGTCTTCCTCGGCGACGGAGTGCCGGTCTATCAGGAACTTCTGGCAGAGGGGCTCAGGGTGCCGTATTCTTTCGCGCCCTCTTACATGAACAGACAGAGAGCCGCGGTCGTAGGGGCTCTCGGCATTCGGTATTTTAAGAAAGGGCGTTTCGAAACAGCCATGGAGCATAAGCCGGAGTACCTTCGGGTGTCTCAGGCAGAAAGAGAGCGGGCGGAGAAGGAGAATAAAGCCCGGATTGTTATCCGTGAAGCCGTGATGGAGGATGCAGCCGCCATAGCGGAAATGGAGCATCAGATCTTTGCGGATG
>ERZ1643251.4852-NODE-4852-length-11385-cov-5.140159_pt1 | contig 11385 bp, 11 predicted proteins | sample MGYA00579261_ERZ1643251 | MGnify/ENA primary metagenome ERZ1643251 (study PRJEB29033, sample SAMEA4952267) | chicken gut metagenome | biome: Broiler Chicken; feature: Gastrointestinal Tract; material: Caecum | place: Ireland | collected 2018 | study: Broiler... | reverse complement strand
AGTAAAATCAAGGGGTGTAGAGCTTTTTTTCTTTTTTTAGTGTCAAAAATCGGATGATAACACTCTTCTTTTTATTTGTCAATAAGTTTTTAGTTTTTTTTTAAAATTTATTTTTAATTATCTGTTAATTTAAAGATTGACTTTTACACTCTGCTCCGATAAAATAGAAAAATCAGAACTGCTCGCAAAGGAGGCATTTGAAATGGAACAATTAAAAATACCCGCAGGCTACTCTTCCCCTCTCACAATCCGTGAGACGGAAGTTGCCATAAAAGAAGTAAAGGATCATTTTGAGAGGGCGCTTGCGAAATCCCTGCATCTCACGCGTGTATCCGCGCCGCTGTTCGTCCGTCCCGAATCCGGTCTGAACGACAATCTAAACGGAGTAGAACGGCCGGTATCATTTGGGATCAGAGAACAGGATGAGGCTCCCGCAGAGATCGTACATTCACTTGCAAAATGGAAACGTTACGCCCTGAAAAACTACGGCTTCCACTCCGGGGAAGGACTCTATACAGATATGAGCGCCATCCGCCGCGACGAGGATACAGACAACATCCACTCCCTCTATGTAGATCAGTGGGACTGGGAGAAGGTCATCTCCAAAGAAGAGCGCAACATGGAGACATTGGAGTACACTGTCCGCAAAGTTTATTCCGCGCTGAAAGACACCGAGGATTACATATCGAGACGTTATAATTATATTGAACCGCTGCTGCCGGACGACATCTTCTTCATCACTTCGCAGGAGCTTGAGGATATGTTTCCGGACTGTACGCCCAAAGAACGGGAGACCCGCATCGCCAAAGCCAAAGGCGCTGTATTCATCTCCCAGATCGGCAAGGCATTGGCTTCGGGTGAGAAGCATGACGGCCGCGCCCCGGACTATGACGACTGGGAGTTAAACGGTGACATCATCGTCTACTACCCTGTCCTTGATATGGGTCTTGAGCTCTCTTCCATGGGAATCCGCGTGGATGAGGACTCGTTAAAGAGCCAGCTTAAGACCGCTGGCTGTGAGGAGCGCGCCGAGCTCCCCTTCCAGAAATCCCTCCTGAACAGAGAGCTTCCCTATACTGTGGGCGGCGGCATCGGACAGTCACGTATCTGTATGTATTATCTGCGGAAAGCACACATCGGAGAAGTACAGTCCTCTCTCTGGCCGGAGCATGTTGTAAAAGAAGCAAGGGAAAACGGGATCAACCTGTTATAAGAAAACCATTTAAGAGAAACAGCTATGAAATATAAGAACATTGTGTTTGACTTTGGAAATGTGATCGGAAGATTTGACGGGAAATATATCCTCCGTCAGTTCTGTACGAATGATGAGGATTATGAAATACTCTCCTCTGTGGTCTTTGCCAACTGGCCTGAGCTTGACAAGGGAACGATTGATTATGATGAAAACGCAGAGCATGCGCTCTCTCTTGTCCCGGGTCATCTCAGGGACGCCACACGTAAATTCTTCCGCGAGTGGCCCAAGTATGTGGAACCTCTGGAAAGTACGCTCACCTTCATTGACGAACTATATGACAATGATGTGCCGATGTATCTTCTATCCAACGCACCCACATATTTTGCGGATCAGGCAACCCATTATGATATGCTTAAAAAGTTCCGGGGCATTGTTTTTTCCGCCCCTATCAGGATGGCAAAGCCTGATCCCGCCATCTATGAGTACCTTTTTGAAACCTTCTCCCTTGATCCGCGGGAATGTTTCTTCATTGATGATCTGGAGCAAAATATCGCTGCCGGGGAAACCCTTGGCATGGATGGTCTTGTGTTTACGGGCGATATTGACAAAGTAAAAGCCGCTGTCGGGATGCTGTGATGCGAATGTATCACAGGCCTGTCCCTGACGGCGGCCTTATTATTTCTGCTTTTCTACTGCTGCGACTGCTTATTTACTGCTTCACTGATCTTGTCAGCCGCTTTTTCCGCCATCTCCCCGGCTTTCGCCGCCGCCTTCTCTGCCATCTCTCCGGTCTTTTCGGCTGCCTTCTCTGCCATTTCCCCAGTCTTTTCAGCCGCATGCTTCGCTGCTGCTCCGGCTTTTTCTGCCGCCTCATGGGCCTTCTCCGCCATTGTCTCTGCAGCGTCCTCAACCTTTTCCTTCACATTTTCAACAGCATCTTCCACTGTATCCTCCCCTGATCCGGCTTCGGTTTCTTCTTCATCTGCTTCCGACTCCGGAGCCTTTTCGCCGCAGTACGGACAGTAGGCCATGTCTCTTGCGACCATCTTCCCGCAGTTGGGGCACTCGGAAGATCCTTTAATACGGGAAATCTTCTTCTCATAGCTTTTCATTGTGTCCTCTCTGTCACTGATCGCGTCACAGAGCGCTTTCGCATTCACTTCCACTTCTTCTCCCGCTTTATATCTGTCATAGATCGTCCGTCCGAGCTCCATCAGATCTACAGCGTTTCCTCTTGCAAGTGTTCTGATCTGGCTCTTTAATCTCTGGATCTCGATCGCTTCGCCTGCCCGGCTTGTCACTGTTTCCGCAGTCTCTCCAAGGCGTTTTCCCAAATCCTCAAAAAAATCCTTCATTGTCAATCTTCTCCCTTCTTCTTTTGTCCTTCCCGGACATATGGGACACCGCACAACATAGGACGGTGCTTCAGCTTATATTCATTATACCCCATTGACCGCCAACTTCAACCGATATGGAAGGAATTTATACTTTTTTAACCATAGTGTGTATCTTTGTAAAGAGAGGGTACATGGCATACTGATACACAGACTCTCATATGATTATGAAAACACCTTTCAGGGTGACCGCTATGCCAGATCCAACTGTCTGCCGGGAGCAGATCTTGTCCGAAGATTACCGTGATTTCATTGGAAATCATGTGCGTACACCTTTTTTTAACAGCATCATGCAGGAGGAACGCTGTGAACAAGACGCAGGCTATGGCTACAAATGTATCTATCTGCCCGGAAATGTCGCAGACCCCATCACGCTTTCGCGCTATTCCTATAATTCCATTCCAAAATGCTATACGCCCCTCAGCATGGAGACGCTGAACCAGACAGGCATACTCCCTGTCCAGAATTATCCTACGCTGCAGTTGAAGGGAAACGGAGTCCTGATCGGATTTCTTGACAGCGGCATTGACTATGCAAATGAAATATTCAGAAAACTTGACGGAACGACACGGATCGCCGCCATATGGGATCAGACCGTACAGACAGGAACACCGCCGGACGGGTTTGCCTATGGGAGCGAATTTACGGAAGAGCGCATCAACGAGGCGCTCCGCTCAGAGACGCCTGTGGAGATCGTCCCCTCGGTAGATGAAAGCGGACACGGCACCTATGTGGCAAGTCTTGCCGCCGGGTCTGCCGCCCCTGCCGAGCAGTTTTTAGGCGCGGCTCCCGAAGCCACTCTCGCTGTAGTGAAACTCAAACAGGCCAAAAATTACCTGCGGAATTATTACTTCATACCCGAGGACGCCGTCTGCTATCAGGAGACAGATCTGATGCTGGGACTGAAGTATCTCAACGATCTGGCCGATTCTCTCGGCCTTCCTCTCGTCACATGTATCACGGTCGGCACGAACATGGGCGGACATATCGGAACACAGCCTTTCTCATTTCTCATTGAGGAATACAGCACCCGCGCGAACCGTATCTGTGTCATCGGTACCGGGAATGAAGCGGATAAGAGACATCATTACTATAATGTCATAGAGAATGAGGCAGACACAAAGACCGTAGAACTTCGGGTAGGCGAAAATACGCTGGGATTTTCACTGGAGCTGTGGACAGAGATTCCCAACATCCTCTCCATCTCTATCATCTCCCCCTCCGGGGAAAATACATCCCGTATCCCATTCCGTGTAGGGGCAAACGCTGAGATCGACTTCTTGTTTGAACTCACAAGGGTATCCATTGACTATCGGCTTCTTGTGGAAAAAAGCAATTCAGAGCTTATTTTCTTCCGCTTCAACGCTCCTGCGCCCGGCATATGGAAGATCGTCGTGGAGCCTCTGACAGTGATCGACGGACGGTTCCATATGTGGCTCCCCGTGACAGAATTCTTAAGCGGAGAAGTGTATTTTCTCGAATCTGATCCGTACTACACTCTCACAAATCCCGCCAATGCAGCGAGTCCGGTGGTGGTCTCTTATTACAATGGGAGCAACGACGGTGTGGCGCAGGCGTCAGGAAGAGGCTACACCCGCAAACCCGACATCACCGCTCCCGGCATCAACGTAACAGGCGCTCTTCCGGGCGGGCGCTTCGCCGCGCGTTCCGGGTCCTGCGTATCCACCGCCGTCACCGCCGGAGCAGTGGCACTCATGCTGGAATGGCTCATCTATATCGAAAAAGTGCCGGGCGTGGACTCTCTCCAGCTTAAAAGCCTGCTCATACTCGGAACCATACGGCCAAAAACTATGGAATATCCCAACCGGGAGTGGGGGTATGGACAACTGAATCTCTACAATACATTCGAGACTATGAGACAGCTTTAAGAGGGGATTACGGATTGGTCGGGGAAAATGATTATCCGCAGGAATATTTTATCTAAGACATATTCTGAGAGAATGTATCAGCAGCTTCGGCTCCGCTCCACAAAATGGAAAAACTGAAAAAGCTGTGATCATGCTAAGATCATATTTTGCATCGGGCAACTCGGCTTTGCCTCAGACAATCCCGATGCAAAATATAACGCATGGCTACAGCTTTTAAGTTTTTCTGCATTTTGTTCCGAAGTCGCCTTATCTGCCGATACAATCTCTCAGAAACGTTTTCAAAATATCTTTGCAGAATCCCTTTTCCCACAACATATCCGAATTAGAAAGCGCGTATCGATAGAATCGATCCCATTGGCATCGGATTTTATTTTCCTCTGTGGATATACATTCTTGACGGATGATCTTCGCCGTCTCCCTGTACCATGCAAAGGAACTCCCACCCGTATCTTTCGTAAAATCCAGTGTGGTCGGTGACCAGATAGACGGGAGATATTGCTTTTGACCGCATATCCTCCACAGCCATATTAAGCAGTTTCCCCGCAATGCCTTTACAGCGGTAGTCTTCTTCCGTGTAGACAGCGCAGATGTTCGGGGCGAGATCTTTCCTGTCGTGAAAATCGTTTTCTATGACGCCAAGTCCGCCGACAATCTTTTCTCCGTCCAGACATAAATACCAGCCGTATTCTGTCTCGCTATTTAAGTATGCTTCCATACACTTTAGGTATTCTTCCTTGGGTACGCCCCATTTCTGATGGAACCACGATGCAGCTTTATCTTTCAGTTCCGGTTTCTCTGTCAGTTTGATATATGTGTATCTCTGCATGATCACTCCGCGATATATTTACACGCCGCCAGTGCCGCCACAGCGCCGTCCGCCGCTGCGGTCGTAAGCTGTCTTACTTCTTTTGTCCGGCAGTCACCCGCCGCGAAGATTCCCGGATGTGAGGTGACGCAGTCTTCCGCCGCAAGGATGAAGCCGCCCGCGTCCAGTTTTACGACGTCCGCGAACATCTCATTTTTCGGAATCTGCCCCACTGCCACAAAGACGCCGGATACCGGAAGCTCAGATTCTTCCCCGGTCTTTTTATGGTTTAGGATCAGCTTCTCAACTACGTCGTCCCCGACGATCTCTTTAACCGTGGCGCTTAGGATAAACTCTACATTTTCTTTTTCCCTGAGACGCTTTACGATGCTGTCCTCACCGCGAAATTCATCCCTGCGGTGAATAAGATAAACCTTCTTGCAATAATTCGAGAGAAACTCCGCGTCCTGAAGGGCTGTACTGCCGCCGCCGACTACCGCCACCTCTCTCCCTCGGAAGAACATGCCGTCGCAGGTGGCGCAGTAGGACACGCCCGCTCCTGTCAGCCGCTCTTCACCCGGCGCTCCGAGATGTCTGTGGGTTACGCCTGTGGCTAAGATAATACTTTTACACGGATATTCTTTTCCTGTGGTCACAATGACTTTCTGACCGTCCTCGTCGCGGATGCCCGTCACCTGCTCTGTCACGGTGTCCGCCCCCAGCTTTGTCGCCTGATCGAGCAGATTCATAGAAAACTCACTGCCGCTCACACTGGCGATTCCGGGATAGTTCTCCACATTGGGGGACGAAGTGATCTGTCCCCCGAATGCCCCGCCTTCGATGATAAGTGTCTTTTTTCCCGCCCGCTGTCCGTAGACAGCGGCTGTCATGCCGGCAGTCCCGCCGCCGATAATACCGATATCATACATAGTTTAACCTTCCTTTTCTGCGTAATCTTTAATATTCGAGGCATTTGCAAGCTTCTTCACCTGACCGTCTTTTACTACGATAAGCGTCGGCGCCTGCATGACCCCGTATTTCTCCGCCAGCTCCATATTCTCCTCTGCATCTACCACCTCATAAGGAATGTGCGCTTCCTCAAGAGAACGGGTCGCTATACGGCAGTTCGGACATGTCTTTGTCGTAAAGAGCAGTGTCTTTGTGGCGCCCGTATCTGCCAGCGCCTTTTCTGCTTTCTCTGGAGCGGCTTTTGTCCTCTGGCGCATATGGGAATGAGTGACGTCGTATACTCTGCGCTCCTTGAACTCCTGTGTCTTTCCGTCATTCCAGTTCTTGACCGGACGGTAATACCCGGTGATGCGGCTGTAAACCTCCGCTTCCCCGCCGCAGTGCGGGCACTTGAACTGTTCGCCCGGGAGATACCCGTGATTTTTACAGATCGAATATGTGGGCGACATCGTATAATAGGGCAGCTTATAGTTCTCTGCGATCTTGCGCACCAACGACGCTGCGGATCTCCAGTCAGGCAGCTTTTCTCCCAGAAATGTATGGAACACGGTGCCTGATGTATATAATGTCTGGAGTTCGTCCTGAATATCCAGCGCCTCAAATACATCGTCCGTATATCCCACCGGGAGATGGGAGCTGTTCGTGTAATACGGCGTACCGTTCTTCTCCGCCGCTGTAATGATGTCCGGGAACTGCTCTACATCGTGTTTTGCCAGACGGTATGTGGTGGATTCCGCAGGAGTCGCCTCTAAGTTATAGAGATCGCCGTACTCTTCCTGATAATCAGACAGTCGCTCCCTCATATGGTTTAATACTTCTTTTGTAAACTCCTGCGCCTCTGTCCGGGTCAGATCCTGCCGGAGCCATTTTGCGTTGAGGCATGCCTCGTTCATTCCGATAAGGCCGATGGTGGAGAAATGATTCTCAAACGTGCCGAGATATCTCTTTGTATACGGATACAGGCCTTCCTCGAGGAGCTTTGTAATGACCGTTCTCTTGATGTGGAGCGATCTCGCGGAAAGATCCATCAGACGGTTCAGCCTCTTATAGAAGTCTTCCTTATTTTCCGACAGATATGCGATCCTCGGCATATTGATGGTCACAACGCCGACCGAGCCTGTGCTCTCGCCGCTTCCGAAGAATCCGCCTGATTTCTTGCGAAGCTCGCGAAGGTCAAGGCGCAGGCGGCAGCACATACTGCGCACATCGCTTGGCTCCATGTCACTGTTGATGTAGTTTGAGAAATACGGAGTGCCGTATTTTGCCGTCATCTCAAAGAGAAGCCTGTTGTTCTCTGTCTCGGACCAGTCAAAATCACTTGTGATGGAATAGGTCGGGATCGGGTACTGGAAGCCGCGTCCTTCCGCGTCTCCCTCGATCATCGTCTCAATGAACGCCTTATTGATCATATCCATCTCTTCCTTACAGTCGCCGTAGGTAAAGTCCATCTCCTTTCCGCCTACAATCGCGGGAAGATTCTTAAGGTCATCGGGCACTGTCCAGTCCAGCGTAATATTCGTAAACGGAGCCTGTGTGCCCCAGCGTGAGGGAATATTGACGCCGTAGATAAAGGATTCCACACTTTTCTTTACTTCCCGGTAGCTCAGATGATCCGCCCTGACAAAGGGCGCGAGATAGGTATCAAATGAGGAAAATGCCTGCGCGCCTGCCCACTCATTCTGCATGATGCCGAGGAAATTCACCATCTGGTTGCACAGTACGCTCAGATGCTTCGCCGGAGCGGCTGTAATCCTTCCGGGAATCCCGCCCAAGCCTTCCTGAATGAGCTGTTTTAAAGACCAGCCTGCGCAGTACCCCGTAAGCATGGACAGATCGTGGATGTGGATGTCAGCGTTCTTATGCGCCCTGCCGATCTCATCGTCGTATATCTCTGACAGCCAGTAATTTGCCGTGATCGCCCCGGAGTTGCTTAAGATAAGACCGCCCACAGAGTAGGTCACCGTGGAATTCTCCTTCACACGCCAGTCGGTGACCTTCACGTAGCTGTCCACGATCTCCTTATAATCAAGAAGCGTGGAATTTAAGTTGCGGATCTTCTCTCTCTGCTTCCTGTACAATATGTAACCCTTCGCCACGTCGTCATACCCTGCCTGAATGAGAACAGATTCCACACTGTCCTGTATATCCTCAACGGAAATAAGCTCCTCCCGGATCTTCGGCTCAAAACGCGCGGTAACTTTCAAAGCCAGCATGTCTATGATATCCTGATTGTAGTTTTTATCCTGCGCCTCAAATGCTTTTCTGATCGCTTCTCCGATCTTCGCCAGATTAAATTCCGTGATCTTTCCGTCCCTTTTTTTGACCTGATACATCGTCATGACCCCCCCTTCTTTTATTTTACTTTCACTTATTGTCTGTGTATGCCCATTCTATCACTCTGCAAAGATCCATGTCAACAAGAAAACATCAATATCTAGTTTTTCACATAATTTTTACACACTAGATATTGATGTCGCTGTTTTTCAGTATTCCGCTGTCCGCCTCAATCCACGCCGCGCAGTTTTGCCGCAGGGATATATTTTTTCACGATGTCCAGCGCCTGTTCCATGATATCCCTTGTATAGCCGCGAAGTCCGGGTTGTATGAGGTCGCCGGAATCCACGAACCCCTGCAGAAAATATCTCCCGGCTCCTTTCAGCCATCTTCCGATCTCCTCGAAGTCTCCCCGCTTATGAAACTCTCTGACCACTGTAGTCCGAAACTCGTAGGGGATATCACCTGCCATCAGATAGGCCGCGCTCTCAATGACATTTGCAGGATCATAGTCTGAAAGACCGACAGTCACCGCGTACTTCCCCGGGGCATTTTTGATATCCATTGCCACATAATCGATCAGGCCCGCCTCTATAAGAAGCTTCAGCTTCTCCGTGTGACTGCCGTTGGTGTCCAGCTTCACCGCATATCCCATCCTCTTTATCTCACGGATAAAATCTGCCAGATCAGGCGCAAGCAGGGGTTCCCCGCCTGTAATGCACACCCCGTCCAACACCCCTGAACGTTTCTTCAAAAAAGAAAGCACCTCTTCTTTGGGGATTTCTGCCTCTGCATCTATATGAGTCACCAGAGAGGCATTGTGGCAGAACGGGCAGCGGAAGTTGCATCCCGCCAGAAAGACCGTACACGCTACTTTCCCCGGATAATCCAGAAGCGTCAGCTTCTGTAAACCCTGTACATTCATCTTCCCCCTCCTTTCAACCCTTCCTCTCAACTGTCCTTCATCTGCCGTTTCTCTTGAAACCGCCGTGCATTTTACATGGCAGTGAACGGCTCCATGACACTAAACAACTCGATTACATTGTACGTGAGGTCTCTGCGCACACTCTCATCGCCTCGATCACTGCGCTTCGAAAGCCTCTCTCTTCTAATACAGCGACCGCCTCAATCGTCGTTCCCGCCGGAGAGCATACCATATCTTTGAGCTCGCCCGGATGCTTCCCCGTCTCAAGTACCATTTTTGCGCTGCCGTATACAGCCTGTGCCGCGAACTGATACGCCTGAGGTCTTGGCATTCCCTCTGCCACCGCTGCATCCGCCATTGCCTCAATGAACATAAATACATATGCCGGGGCACTTCCGCTGACAGCGACTACTGAATCGATCAGACTCTCTGCAACCACTTCGACCTTTCCGAAAGAACCCAATATTTTAAGGGCATATGCCTTTTCTTCCTCTGTCACATATTCATTGACGCAGGCCGCGGTCATCCCCACGCCCACCAACGCCGGAGTGTTCGGCATCGTGCGCACGATCTTCACTGCTTTCCCGAACTGCTCCTCAAGCCACGCAAGTGTCTTGCCCGGTGCGATGGTGATAACAAGCTGATCCTCGCGGACACAGTCTTTGATCTCCGCTATTGTTTCCGCATAGTACTGCGGTTTCACGGAGAGCACGATTACTTCCGCCGCCGCCGCTTCCCTGTTGTCGCCCGTCACCTGTATCCCGTATGTTTCCCGCACTTTTTGGCGCCCCGTCTCCGAGATATCTGATCCAATGATCTCCTCCGGCTTGAAGATCTCATTCTGAATGATACCGCCCATAATCGCGCCTGCCATGTTGCCTGTTCCGATAAATCCTAATTTCATTGTGTCTGCCTCCTGCTTTTGTCTGCTCTGAATATCACTGCATTTTTATAAAAATTTGCTTTCCTCTTCCAAAGGGATCTCTTTCGTGTCCATCCACTCAATAGAAATGAAATGTCCGCCGTTCAAGCCATTGAGCAGCTTATTGATTAGTATCTCACTTCCCTGAACTTCCATCGTAACAGTCCCTTCCCAGTCGTTGCGCACCCAGCCTGTCAGGTCTAACGCCTGTGCAAGAGATTTCGCGGTATAGCGAAAGCCTACACCCTGAACACGCCCGTGAAATACGATATGTTTTCTTACATCTGCCATATGTCTGTCCTCCTTTTTCTATTTTATCTTGTAGATAAGAGAAAATCAATGACAGTATTTCTTGTATATTCCATTTTGCCGTGATATACTTGGTACAGACATTCGTTCTGACTGCAAAGGCATTTCCATGTGGATAATGACCTGAGCAAAAAGGCGCAAATACGTAACAGACAGGGGAGAGTTCCCCTTTCTTTTCATATTTTGGCGCCGTAAGGCGTCTTTTTTATTCCATCAGAAATAGGTTCCTTTTCAGAACGAAAATCCATGTCAAAAAGAGGTTACATATGGACACAAGAATCGCGCTCATCGGCATCATCTTAGAATCCCGGGAATCGGTGGAAGCGCTTAACCATCTGCTCAGTGAATACGGCGACTATGTCATCGGCAGAATGGGACTTCCCTACCGCGAAAAGGGAATCCACGTCATCAGTGTGGCAGTAGACGCACCGAATAATGTCATCAGTGCGCTCTCCGGCAAGCTGGGGATGCTTCCCGGAGTGAGCACGAAGACGATCTACGGGAAGAATATATGAGCTGAGCGCCAAATCTGAAAACACGGAGGAACTGCCTATGATAACGACATCTGAAAAAGTGACGGCGGAAGATACCCTCATCCGGCTGATTCACAAACTGGAACAGACCCAGTCCCTCTCAAGGGAAGAGTGGACGCAGCTCATCCGCGGACGTACACCCAAAGCCACAGAGTATCTCTTTGAACGCG
>ERZ1643251.4851-NODE-4851-length-11387-cov-9.557889_pt1 | contig 11387 bp, 11 predicted proteins | sample MGYA00579261_ERZ1643251 | MGnify/ENA primary metagenome ERZ1643251 (study PRJEB29033, sample SAMEA4952267) | chicken gut metagenome | biome: Broiler Chicken; feature: Gastrointestinal Tract; material: Caecum | place: Ireland | collected 2018 | study: Broiler... | reverse complement strand
AAAAGAAAAAGAAGAAAAGGAATTGGTAAAAAGAAGTAAAATAAATATTTAAAAAATTGACAAACTATGAAATAGATAGTATAGTACTCATAAGAAATGCGATGAAAACTAGAGTAGTTATAGACACTGCTTTTAAAAGAGAGATGAGGATTGGTGAAAACTCATTAAAGCAACTATAATGAACAAAAGAGTGGGAGCATGAACCGTCTGTCTTGCGTTAAAAGACGAAAGAGCATGGCAACATGAATTAAGGTGGTACCGCGGATTTAACAGTGATTCGTCCTTATGTAGGACTCACTGTTTTTTTATTAGAAAGAGAGGATTATTATGAGAGAATTTACAGAACAAGAACAAGTAAGAAGAGAAAAATTAAAAAATATCAAAAACCCATATCCCGAACGATATGAAGTAAACACAAGTATTAAAGATGCTAGAAACTTAGAGGATGGAACAACCGGTATTCGTGTGGCAGGTCGTATCGTATTAATGCGTAAAATGGGAAAAATGAGTTTCTTAACCATTGGTGATATTGAAGGAAGAATTCAAGTATCTGTCAAAATGGATATGATAGGAGAAGAGTCTTACCAAGAATTCAAGCAAAACTATGACTTAGGAGATTTTATTGGCGTAGAAGGAGAAATGTTTACAACTCATACGGGTGAAAAAACAGTAAGAGCAAATACCATTACATTTTTAGGAAAAGCCCTAAAACCTCTACCAGAAAAATTCCATGGCCTAGAAGACCAAGAAATGATTTATCGCGAACGCTATGTTGATTTAATCATGAATGAAGAAGAAAAACAAAAATTCTTATTTCGTAGTGCATTCCTAAAAGAATTAAGAAATTACTTAGACTCAAAAGGATATATCGAAATCGAGACCCCTATTTTACTTAATAAAGCAAGTGGTGCAACAGCAAAACCATTTATTACCCATCACAACGCCCTAGACATTGACTTATACCTAAGAATAGCGCCAGAAACATACCTTAAAAGAGCAATCGTCGGGGGATTTACTAAAGTATTTGAAATAGCGAGATGCTTTAGAAATGAAGGAATGGATACGTATCACTTACAAGACTTCACGATGATTGAAGGATACGGAGCCTACTTAAATTACAAAGATAATATGATTTTCCTACGTGAAATGTTACAAACAATCATCGAAAAACTATTCGGAACTTTAATCGTCCATGTAGGTGACAAAATGGTCGATTTAAGTGGAGAATGGCCTACTGTAAGTTTTAGAGAATTAATTTTGCAATATGCAAACATCGATATTGATATAGAAAATACAAAAGAAAAATTACTTGCCAAAATAAAAGAACTAAAAATCGAAATCGATTCCGAAGTGCCTTTAGAAAACTTAGGATATGGAAACCTAATTGACCAACTCTATAAAAAAGTAGCAAGACCTCACTTAGTAAATCCAGTATTCTTAACAGAGCATCCAATTAGCTTGAGTCCTCTTGCGCGTGCAAACGATGAACGTCCTGAAATTACAGACCGTTTCCAACTAGTAATTAATGGAGCAGAAATTATCAATGCATATTCAGAACTAGTAGACCCACAAGAACAAGAAAGACGTTTAGAAGAACAAGCAAGACTAAAAGCTGGTGGCGATGAAGAAGCAATGCCAATGGATTATGACTATATTGGCGCAATGGAATATGGTATGCCTCCAATCAGTGGCTGGGGTATGGGAATTGACCGTTTATTACAACTTCTAACATCCAGTGAAAATATCAAAGATATAGTATTATTCCCATTAATGAAACCAATTGATAAAAATTAGAACAGTAAAATGAATTAAGAGAATACCTTTACATCAGATACAAAAAAATACTTTTATAAAACAATTTATACATATCTGTATAGTATTCTAAAAAATACATGAAATGCAAAAAAGTAGTATAAATAAAATCAAGAATTTAGATGGAATATCTATTTTCTTGATTTTTAATTTTATAAAAAATAAATGTAACTAAATCATTTATTGAAGTCCATAGCCCCTTAATACATCTTTAGTGATAACACCGTCTTCTATTCTAAAATTGAACCATGTTGTCACATTTTGTTTATTTATAATAAACGAGTTAAAATCTTGATAGGAGCTTATACTTTTAGCCACTTCGTAATCGCTAGGCTCAACAATAGAACCTTTAAAAGATATACCAGCATCTTTAAAGGCATTCATCATGATTTGAAATTTCTCATCATTTAATGGTTCGTACACAAAAATTCCGATGACGTTATAATAACTTCCAATAGCCAAGTAATCTTCTAACTGAAAACTAGCAGCATCAAAAGAGGGTAATACAAGGTCAGGAACTTGAAAATACAATGTATAGTTTTGAAATGCTTTATCTAAACAATCTTCTATAACCTGATAAGCTTCATCGTGGAAATAAATTGCTGGAAAATTATCTCCAAAAGAATTCTTGCCATCTTTTTTACTATGATAAGCCAAAATAATTTCTCCGGGATAATCCTTATGAGTTAATTTTGCTGTAAAGACAGTATCATCCAATAAAATACCACCAGTTTCTCCAACATATTCAAATTGCGTGTGATATTTTTCTTCCATATAATTCAAAATCTTAGAAACACGGATGTTATTGCCTAACAAAAATCTACCTAATAAAACTCCCAACAAAATAACAACTACCACGGAACATACAATAAAACCAATATTAGACTTCTTTTTTAATCTTTCCATAACAAAAAACCAACTCCTTAAATACATTGTATAAAAAAATAATATGTTTGTAATAGAAAAAGAAAAAAATAGACACAAAAAATGTCAAATCTTAAAAAGATATTCAATTCAAAACCTAATGGATAAAAAAATTTAAAAAAGTTCTTTTTTTCTTTTAAAATCTTATGTTTTCACCAAATTTTCATCAAAAAAATAGGGAAATTGCTTTTCTTTCTAGGCATTTGTGCTATAATTTTTATGAAGGAGGAGAGAAGATGAAGAAATTTTTTAAAGAACATGATTTAATAAAACTAGTTTCCTTAGTACTAATCGTTGTAATTGTTCTTAGTTGGATTATTCCATCAGGTTCATTTAGTACAGGAGCAAGTTTTACTGAAGGCGATATGGGACGTATTGGTCTAGCTCATATTTTCTATGGATTTGACTTTGCGTTACAAAATTATTCCATTCAAATTGGGTTCTTAGTATTACTTGGAATGTTTTATGGTGTAGTTAGCAAAACAGAAGGTTACAGAGCATTAGTTTCTCGTTTCGTAAAAGTTTGCAAAGGACATGAAATCGGAATTGCAATCATCATTTCTTTGTTGGTAGCATTACTAACTTCATTCCTAAACAACACTTATATTATTCTAGTATTCTTACCATTCCTAGTAACAGCTCTACGTCGTTTAGGGTTCGATAAGATTAGTGCTTTCGCTACAACATTTGGAGCATTATTAGTCGGAATTCTAGGAGCTACTTATGGTACAGAAGGTTTAGATGGATTTATTCTATACTTAACTTATTCAGGTGCTGATGTATCTATTACAACAGAACTTGCTGTCCGTTTTGGTATATTAATACTAGCATACGTTCTATACACATTCTTTAACGTTGTATACATTAAAAAATTATTTAGTGATAAAAAACGTGAAGAAGTAAAAGTAATTGATGACAAATTTGCAGTAGAAGAACCTAAAAAGAAAAAATCAAAAGTTTGGCCAACTGCTGTAATGTTCATTATTCTATTTGTATTTGTAATCTTAGGATTTACAAGTTGGAATATGACAACTCAGTCAGGAAGCACAACATTTGGTATTACAATTTTTGAAGATTTCCATGAATGGCTAATGGGTCTTACAATTGGTGGAGAAGATGGTATTGCTATTTTCCAATCAATTTTAGGAGGAAGCTTACCAAATCTTGGCTATGAATTAGTACCTTCATTTGGTAATTGGTACCTATTCTCATATTGTATCGTATTAGCTATTGCAACTGTTATTGTTGCATTTGCTTCAAAAATGGGTTTAAATGATTTCTTTACTAATATTGGTGAAGGTTTCAAAAAAATGATTCGCCCAATTATGTTCTTATTACTTTCTTATATGGTATTTGTATTCTTGTATTGGAATCCATTTATTCCAACAATTATTAACGAAATTGGAAAAATGGCAAGTGGATTTAATCCATTTGTAGCAACAATTCAAGCTATAGTAGGTTCATTCTTTAATACCGATTTTGCTTACTTAGGTTATACATTAAGTTACTACCTAGCTAGCTTCAGTGGTACAGAAGGAAATTTAATTGTCGTAATCTATTCAACAATTTATGGATTAGTACAATTTGTAACACCTATTAGTACATTCCTATTATTTGGATTATCTTATATGAATATTCCATATAAAAAGTGGATGAAATATATTTGGAAATTCTTATTAGCAATGCTAGTTTGCTTATTAGTAATCTTTGCATTACTAACATATCTATAAAAATAAAGACTATCGAATTAACGATAGTTTTTTTGTGAAATGTTGACAAACACACGTTCGTGTTGTATATTATGATTAATAAATAAATTTTGCTCCAAAGAAGTATAATTTATGAATGAAAAGAAAATATGATATTCTAAAAATAAGTTGGAAAAGGTGAAGTTATGATGAAAAAATATAAAGCAAGCGACATAGCAAAATGGTTTATAAATGAAATACATCCTGAACCATTAAAACTCCAGAAATTATTGTATTTAGCTCAAGGATATTCTTATGCTTTTTACGATGAACCATTGTTTGAGGAAGATATGGAAGCATGGGTTCATGGACCTGTAGTTACATCCGTCTATCATGAATATAAAGATTATAAATTTAATCCTATTCCAATTAGTTATGAATTAATTAAATTTGATGAACAAGCATTGTCAGTTTTAAATTACGTGAAAAATAAATTTGCAAAATATGATGGAAAATTTCTAGAAGAAATGACCCACAACCAGGAACCATGGATTTTATCAAGAGAAGGTTTAGACCCTGATGAACGAAGTGATAAAACTATCTCCAAACAAAATATTGCAAATTATTTCATAAGTGATTTGTTACAACCAGAAGACGAGGAGTGGGATAAATGATAGGGGAAATTTGGACTTATGCCGCGACAAAATCTAGTGGTGGAACTCCCAAAGTAAGACCTATTTTAATTATCGGTAATGATGCGAATAATCAGTTGCAGTATGTAGATATACATTATGTAATTGTTTCTTCTTCTGATTGTGGAGTATGATGTCAAAATAGAACAAAATGTTGCAACCAGTATTGGATTACAAAGAGAAAGAGTAATAAAAACAACAAAAATATTTACAGGTGCCAAAAGTAAATTAGGGGTAAAAATTGCTGAATTACCATCTGATAAAAAAGCCGAATTCATAACAAAATACAAAAGTTATCAAGAAGATATGATATCCAAATTTTTTAGTGAAGAATGAAATAATATAAACAAAAAAATGACAAAATGAGTGAATAAAAATCCTTCTTTTTTCTCATAATCAACATAGATTGAATTAAGGAGGATTTTTTTATGTTTCATAATTATGGCTATGAAGTAACAACAATACTAAAAAATGCAGAAAAAATAAGATATCAATTGAAACACCCTTATGTTGGAACCGAACATCTTTTACTAGCGATATTAAAGGAAGAAAATGAAGCAACAAAAGTGTTTAAAGAGCACGAGGTAACTGCAGAAAGCTTCAAAGAAGAACTTCTCTCAGTAGTGGGAGAAGCATCACGTGCCCAAGAAATAAATCTATATACTCCTATGTTAAAAAGAGTCATTGAAATTGCCCAAATGAACGCAAACGAAAACAACAAAGGACTTGTTACACCAACCCACTTAGTCTTAGCAATCCTAGAAGAAGGAGAAGGAGTAGCCATTCGTATTTTGTATAACATGGATATCCCATTAGATACAATATACGAAACATTAAAAACAAAAAATATCAGTAAAGAAAAAAGACATAAAAATTTAGAGATTATGAAAATCGGTATTCCAATGAGTCAAAATATATCAAAAGATAGTGTGATAGTAGGAAGAGAAAAAGAGTTATCACTAATGTTAGAAACCCTACTTCGTAAGCAAAAAAATAATCCTCTCTTAATCGGAAAAGCAGGAGTAGGAAAAACGGCGTTAGTAGAAGAACTAGCACGCCGGATAAAATATCACGAAGTACCAGAAGAATTAGAAGGCATGGAAATCATCAGTTTAGAAATGGGTTCCTTAGTAGCAGGCACAAAATATCGTGGAGAATTTGAAGAAAAATTAAATAAAATTATCAAAGAAGTAATGAGTGAGAAAAATATTATTTTATTTATTGACGAAATCCATTCTATGGTAAACGCTGGCGGTGCCGAAGGAGCAATCTCTGCCTCAGATATTCTAAAGCCTTATCTAGCAAGAGGAAGCATTAAAGTGATCGGAGCAACAACACTAGAAGAATACCATGAATTTTTAGAACATGATAAAGCTTTAGACCGTCGCTTTGAAAGAATTCTAATTGAAGAACCTACAAAAAGTGAAATGAAAAAAATTTTAACCCAAATAGTGCCAAGTTATGAAAGTCATTACGATCTTGCAATTACCGAAGAAAATATTGATGATATCATTGAATTAAGTGATAAATATCTGTTCCAAAAAAACAATCCCGACAAATCCATAGACTTATTAGACTCCGTCTGTGCACGTATCAAAAGAAAAAATACCCATCAAACAAATAAAGATGCAGCCCAGGAATTAGAAAAAATTCATAAACGAAAAGAAAAATATATCCGCAGTCAAAACTACAAAAAAGCCATGGAAGAAAAAGCCTTAGAAGAACATATACGTTTAGAAATGCAAACCCCATCCCTCTCACCAAAACTAGAGATGACCAAAAGTGATATCCTAGAAATGATAGAAGCAAAAACAAATATAGAAGTTCGTACAGATAAAAAAGAATTATTAGAAAATCTTGAAATAACTTTGAAAAAAGAAATATTAGGCCAAGACATCGCCATAGATAAAATTCTAGAAACTTGTAAAATAAACGAGCAAACTGGCTTAAGCTTCTTACTAATCGGGGGTAGTGGTGTAGGAAAAACAGAAACAGTAAAAATCATTAGTCGAATACTAAAGATGGAATTAATTCGCTTAGATATGAGTGAATATGCAACGCAAGAAAGTATCAATAAATTAATTGGTGCACCAGCAGGTTACATTGGATATAACGATGCCTATGTATTTCAAAGACTTACAGAACACCCCTTTGCTGTCATCTTATTAGATGAAATAGAAAAAGCTCATCCTCAAGTTTTAAATCTTTTATTACAAATCTTAGATGAGTCTTACATCATGGACCGAAAAGGAAACAAAATTCATTTTGAACATTGTTACATCTTTATGACAAGCAACATAGAAGGTAGAAGAAAAGTAGGATTTAGTACCAAAACAAAACCAGCATTTGAAGGAATTCTAACAAAAGAATTGTTAGGAAGAATAAAAGGTGTCATTGAATACGCACCAATTACCAAAGAAGTAGCAAAAACATATATAAAAAAGAATATCAAAATAACAGACCAAGAAATAGAACATTTAATCGAAGAAGCAGAAATCGAAAAATTCGGATTAAGAAATTTAAAATTTCTAGTTCAAAAAAAGAAACAAGAAAAAAATTTAATAGAAAACTAAGAAAACAATCAATGTATGTTTTCTTTTTTTCGGTGCAAGCTAAAAATGGTGATAACTATGCCAAATATCCATAGTACAATCTCCTTTGGTTTAGTAAATATTCCTGTGCTATGTAATCCAGTCGTGAGAAACAATGACATCTCTTTTAACCAATTACATAAAAAATGTGGATATCGTATTATGTATCAGAAATATTGTCCACATTGCCATGTAATTTTAAAAGAAAACGAAATTATAAAAGGATATGAATACGAAAAAGGAGAATACTTAGAATTTAATAAAAAAGAATTAAATGATTTAAAACCAGAAAATGAAGAAGTCATGGAAATTATCTCATTTATAAATTTAAAAGAAATAGAACCGAGCTATTTTGAAAAAAGTTACTACTTATCCACCGAGAAAAAAAGTAAAGCGTACAATTTATTTGTCAGTGCCCTAGAAAAAAGCAAATTAGTTGCCTTATGTAAAACCGTGTTACATAACAAGTTTTATTATGGAGTTATTCGTTGTTATGAAAATGCTTTAATTTTAACAACTCTCTATTTTGAAGAAGAAATAAATTTAAAAGAAACACCCGAACCTAAAAAAGTAGATACAAAAGAATTAGACTTAGCCTTAAAATTAATCGAGAGTCTGAAAGGACACTTTGAACCTCAAAAATACAAAGATGAATATCAAAATGAACTAAAAAAAGCAATCGATGCAAAACTAGATGGTAAAAAAATAAAAACAAAGAAAAAATCAAATAAAAAACAAGTAACAGATTTAATGAAAGCATTAGAAAAGAGTTTAAAGAAATGAATATATTTCAAGAAAAAAATATCAAACCTATGCTCCTAGAAGAACAAAAAGAACCATTTAATTCTGATAAACATTACTTTGAAATAAAATATGATGGCATCCGTGCATTAATTTATGTAAGTCCCAAAGAGTTTGTAATAAAAAGTAGAAACAATAAAGATATTACAAAAAAATACCCCGAATTAAAAGAAATACAAAAACTAGTAAACTTTCCAACCATCTTTGATGGAGAGCTTGTAATATTTAAAAACAATATTCCAGATTTTAGTGAGATATTAAAACGAAGTCACTTAACTAAAGAAAGAGAAATACTATTACAAAGTAAAGAAAATCCTGTAATTTTTATCTGTTTTGATATTTTGTATCAACAAAAAGAATTGATAAACAAGCCATTATTCTTCCGAAAAGAATTGCTAAATAAAATTCCAGATACAGATGTATTTATAAAAAGTATTTATATAGAAACCCAAGGAATTTCTTTATTTAACAAAATAAAAGAATTACATTTAGAAGGAATCGTTGCCAAAGAAAAAGATAGCTTATATGTTCCAAACACTAGAAGCCTCTCATGGATAAAAATCAAGAACCTCCAAACCGAAGTATTTTATATAGGCGGATACTCTGAAAAAGAAAGCACTCCCTTTTTCAGTGCATATTTAGGAGAGTTTCAAAATAAAGAGTTTCTGTTTGTAGGAAAAGTAAGCATTCCCAAAAAAGAAAAGATATACGAAAAATTAAAAAAAGAGCATAAAAAACAATCGCCCTTTATAAATTTCCATGAAGAAAATATTCATTACTGTACTCCGAAAATAGACTGTTTCATAGAATATTTAGAACGAAGCAGGAAAAATCATCTAAGACATCCTGTATATCGTGGAGCGAAAAAAGAATGAATAATATTTTGTACTATTACTTAAAACTTAAAAATTTTTAAGATATATTCAAAAACTGGTATACTTTTGCAGTAAAATGTGATATATTCTTTTTAGAAGAGAAATGTTGCATAGGGTGTAATTAGTAAAAAAATATATTGGTTATTTTAGACGTAAAATAACTTGTTGTAAATCCAAAAGCCTTGGATTAGGATTTTTAGTTAGAAAGGAATAGGTGGTGGAATAAAGTAACAGTTTATATAGATTAATACTAAGAAAAACATAAAATAATGGAAAGGAGCGTTCAATTCATAAAATTGACGGTGTAAATAAAAATGAAAAAAATTGCTTGGATGATTGCTGTTATAGTAATGCTTCCATTTACAGTTAATGCTACTTCAGAAGAAAATGTAATGCAAAAAGATATAAACAGTTTGGATAGATATTATACTTTTACTATGAGAATTAGTGCCCCGAGTGAAAGTGACTACAGATATTATAGCGCTCGAAACCCTTATTATAAGTGGAATATGCCAATGCCTAATTGTACAACTTATGCCTATGGGAGGTTTTGGGAGGTTTATGGTGATGAACCTCAGTATCCATTAACACTTGCCAAACATCCTTCAGTAATATATTGGTATGCAAAAAATGATGCAAATTCTGCTTATAGAAATCACGTCGGATTACAACCGGGTCTAGGAGCTATTGCTGTTTGGAGTACTATCCCTAATGATAATCCAAATGCTGGAGCAAGCGAAGGACATGTAGCTATAGTAGAGCGTGTAGAATCCAATGGTGATATTTATACTTCTAACAGTGGCTATCCTAATTCAAACTTTTATATGCAAACATATTCTAGAGCAAACAATTATAATTATGTTGGAAGTAATGGAAAAACATATTATTTTCAAGGATTTGTATATCAACCAAGAAACCACTTCATTATTAGCTGATCATATGGGATGCTTAAATGAATAATTAAATTGTTTTAGCATCCCTTTTTATTTTATAAATTTTACTGTATTTAAATAGAAAATGGGAGGCTGTATGAAAAAAAGTTATTATGTGTTAATTGTTTTATCGCTTATTACGGTGATTGGTGGAGGGATATCTATTTATTGGGTAACCCAAGAAAATGAACGAAAAAATAAATTGCTTGAAGAACAAAGATTAAATGAAAAGTTAGTAGAAAACGATTTTTATACGCAGCAAAGAAAAAAAATTGATGAGTTGGTAAAAAGCGAGGCCGAGGCTGAAAGAGAGGAAGCAGAAAGGTCGCGTCAAAACGGAACACCTGATGCTTATCAAGTGAACTTTCATTCTGATAAAAAAGAAATTCTTCCAATAGAAAATATAGGGGCAGAAGATAATTCTTTAGATGTTTTATTAACAAATCTACTTACATTTTTTAATTATTATGATGTTTCTGTGACGAAAGAAGACTTATTAGAACGTATTCATTTTGAAAAATTATATGAAAAAGATGGAAAGTTAGTAAGTGATTTATCACCAACAAATGCGTGCATTTTAAATAAAGATAATGAGTTAATTAGCTGTTTTGCCCCATATTTAGCAACAATTTATCAACAAATGCTACAAGATAAACAAATTGAAAAATACGTTGCATTTACAAGTATGAATTTACATTATTCGATTCCAGACTTTCCAATTATTATTTGGATTGGTACAGACTATCTTGATAATCCAGAAGTATTTGAATGGTATTCTAGTGATGGAAAAGAAAAATATACAGCACCTAAAAATACACATATTGTTTTAGTGATGGGCTACGATAAAGAAAACTTTTATATAATTGATCCTTTAAAAGAAGGCGTCACTAAGGTAGAAAGAAGTATTTTAGAAGCTAGTTATAATGCATATGGTAGACAAAAATTTTTTATGAATTTTGGTAGAGCAGGATTATTTAAATAAAAAATGTGCTATGCAAATAGATGAAAAGGCTTTATACTTCAATTCGCAAAATTTGAAATAAACCACCAATTCCTATATAATTGAAATAGA
>ERZ1643251.4848-NODE-4848-length-11396-cov-19.503659_pt1 | contig 11396 bp, 13 predicted proteins | sample MGYA00579261_ERZ1643251 | MGnify/ENA primary metagenome ERZ1643251 (study PRJEB29033, sample SAMEA4952267) | chicken gut metagenome | biome: Broiler Chicken; feature: Gastrointestinal Tract; material: Caecum | place: Ireland | collected 2018 | study: Broiler... | reverse complement strand
TTATTGCTCATCAAGCGCAGGAAAGGGGTTTGGGGGAAACCCTCGCCGGGGGTTTCCCCCATATTCTGCTCAATGATGGAAGAGTCTAATCCCCGTGAAGCACATTACCATGCCGTATTTGTCGGCGGTCTCGATGACGTTGTCGTCGCGGATGGAGCCGCCGGGCTCCGCGACGTATTTTACGCCGCTCTGGGCCGCGCGCTCGATGTTGTCGCCGAAGGGGAAGAAGGCGTCGGAGCCGAGGGCCACGTCCGTGACCTTGGCAAGCCACTCGCGCTTTTCCTCAGCGGAGAGCTCCTCGCGGATGAAGCGGTCGATCTCGTTGTCGCGCTCGGCGCGCTTGAGCGAGGGGTCGAAGCTGAGCCCGAGCACCTTCGGGTGACGGCGCAGGTGCCAGAGGTCGGCCTTATCGCCGGCGAGGCGGGTGCAGTGGATGCGGCTCTGCTGGCCGGCGCCGACGCCGACGGTCTGGCCGCCCTGGGCATAGCAGACGGAGTTCGACTGCGTGTACTTGAGCGTGATGAGCGCGAGGAGCAGGTCGTCCACGGCGCTATCGGTGAGGGCCTTGTTCGCCGTCACGATGTTGCCGAGGCACTCGCGGGTGATGGGCAGGGAGTTGTAGCCCTGCTCAAAGCGGATGCCGAAGATGTCGCGCTGCTCTATGGGCTTGGGCTCGTAGTCGGGGTCTATCTTCACAACGTTGTAACCGCCCTTGCGCTTCTGGCGGAGGACCTCCAGCGCCTCCGGCGTGTAGCCGGGGGCGATGATGCCGTCGGAGACCTCGGGCAGGAGCAGGCGGGCCGCCGTCTCGTCGCAGACGTCGGAGAGCGCCGCCCAGTCGCCGTAGGAGCAGAGGCGGTCTGCGCCGCGGGCGCGGGCGTAGGCGGTGGCTATTGGCGAGAGGTCGCCCTCGGCGAAGAAGGCGCGCCGGTCCTCGTCGGTGAGCGGGGAGGCGAGGGCCGCGCCCGCGGGCGAGACGTGCTTGAAGCTCGCCGCGGCGGGCCTGCCGGTGGCGCGGCGCAGGGAGCGGACCAGCTGCCAGGAGTTGAGCGCGTCCATGAAGTTGATGTAGCCCGGGCGGCCGTTCAGCACCTCGACGGGCAGGTCGCCGCCGTCGGACATGAAGATCTTTGCGGGCTTCTGGTTGGGGTTGCAGCCGTATTTGAGCTCGATTTCCTTCATTTACGCTTCCTCCTCATACTTGTTTATGATGGCCTCGACGCCGTCCACGCAGGTGTAGAGCGAGACGCGGTTCGCCTCGTTGAGCGCGCCCCAGATGCGCCGGGCAAGCTCCACCGCGCCGAGCTCGGGGACCTCAACGGCCACGGGCTCGCCGGAGAAGCTGGGCAGGGGCGAGCCGAAGCCCTCGTAGGTGCTGATGAAGCGGCCCTCGCCGGGGGCGGGCTCGTACTCGTAGAAGCAGCGGATGCAGCGCTGCCCCTCGGGGTCGGCCGCGCGGAGGATGGAGAGCTTGTAGCTCCCGTCGCCGCCGAGGAGGCCGGAGATGCGCGGCGTCCAGTTGGGCGCGTCGGGCTCGAAGGTGCGCGTGCGCAGCGCGGCGACAAAGCCGTGGCCGTCGCGGATGGTGTCCGTCTGGTCGCCGTTCGTGACGATGAGGCCGCGCTCCGTGCGGCGGACGGGGTGGTAGATGATGAGGCTCGGGTCCGTCATCTTCGCCTCGTCGTGGGCGCGGGTGCGTATGCCGTCCTCGGTCTTTTCAAAAACGCGGTTGCGGCTATTCTCGCTCCGGCCCATGATGAAGTACGCCACGGCGGTCTTGCCGGAGGGCGTGGTGCCGAGCATTATGCCGCGGCCGGGATAGGGCCGCGCAAGGAGATATTCAAAGAGGTCCGTCACTGTTTTCCGCTCCTTTCAAGTGAGGAGGCCACGCGCTGGGCGGCCTCGGGCAGCAGCTTCCACTCCGCCTGCTCCATGACCCGCCGCTGCAGCACTTCCGGCGTGTCGCCGGGCTCGACCGCGACGGCCTTCTGGGCTATTATCTCTCCCCCGTCGGGGATCTCGTTCACAAAATGCACCGTCGCGCCCGTGACCTTCACGCCGCGCGCGAGGGCCGCCTCGTGGACGTGCAGCCCGTAGTAGCCGGGGCCGCAGAAGGAGGGGATGAGGCTCGGGTGGATGTTTATGATGCGCCCGGCCCAGCTCCGGGTGAACTCCTCGCTGAGTATTCTCAGAAAGCCCGCGAGGATGACAAGGCCGACGCCCTCCTCGTCCAGCAGGGCGCCCAGCCGATCCTCAAAGCCGGACTTTTCAAGGTATTCCGCGCGTATGCCGGCGGCTTTGGCGCGCTCGAGCGCGTAGGCCCCGGGATTGTTCGAGACGACGAGGGCGAGCTCCACGTCCGGCATCTCGCCGCGCGCCGAGGCGTCTATGAGCGCCTGGAGGTTGGTGCCCCCGCCGGAGACGAGCACCGCCGTCTTTACCATAGCTCCACGCCGCCTTCCCCGCGCACGGCCTCGCCGCAGATATAGGCCTCGACGCCGCTTCCGCGCAGCGCCGCGACGGCCGCGTCGGCGTCCTCGGAGGCCACGACGGCCAGCATGCCGACGCCCATGTTGAAGGTGTTGAACATGTCGCGCTCCGGGATGTTCCCGGTGCGGGCGATGAGGTCGAAGAGGGGCGGGGTCTGTATCTTCGCCTTCTCTATCCGCGCCGTGAAGCCGGGGGCGAGGGCGCGGGGAATGTTCTCATAGAAGCCGCCGCCGGTGATGTGGCTGACGGCCGAGACGCGCGCGGCGCGCAGCATGGAGAGAACGGGCTTTACATATATTCTAGTGGGCTCGAGCAGCGCCTCGCCCAGCGTGCGGCCGAGCTCCGGCTCATAGCGCTCGAGCGAGCCGCTCTCCACGTCGAAGATGCGGCGCACGAGGGAAAAGCCGTTCGAGTGCACGCCGGAGGAGGGCAGTGCGATGAGCGCGTCGCCCTCGCGCATGGCGGAGCTCGCGAGGATGCGCTCCTCGTCCACGAGGCCGACGGTGAAGCCCGCGAGGTCATACTCGTCCTCGGGGTAGAAGCCCGGCATCTCGGCGGTCTCGCCGCCGACGAGGGCGGCTCCGGCCTGGACGCAGCCCTCGGCCACGCCCGCGACGATGTCGGCTATGCGCTCCGGCACGTTCTTGCCGCAGGCGATGTAGTCGAGGAAGAAGAGCGGCGCAGCGCCCGAGCAGACGACGTCGTTGACGCACATGGCGACGCAGTCTATGCCCACGGTGTCGTGCTTGTCCATGAGGAAGGCTATCTTGAGCTTGGTGCCCACGCCGTCCGTGCCCGAGACGAGCACGGGGGCCTTCATGCCCGCGAGGTCGGGCCGGAACAGCCCGCCGAAGCCGCCGAGCCCGCCTATGACGCCGGGCGTCACGGTGCGCGCGACGTGCTTTTTCATCAGCTCCACGGCCCTGTAGCCCGCGGTGATGTCCACGCCCGCGGCCTTGTAGCTTGCGCTCTCGCTTTTCATTCGTCGTCCTCCCTGCGGCTTATTTTCTGCTCGAACTTGGATTTCTGAGCCCGGCAGGGCGGGTCGCAGGGGTACTCGCCGGTGAAGCAGCCCTTGCAGAAGCCGATGTGGCTGTTGTCGGCCAGCTTGTCGAGGTAGTCCACGTTCAGATAGCCGAGGGTGTCCACGCCTATCATCTCGCGTATCTCCTCGAGGCTGTGATTGTAGGCGATGAGGTTGTCGGAGGAGTCTATGTCCGTGCCGAAGTAGCAGGGATATCGGAAGGGCGGCGCGGAGAGCCTCGCGTGGACCTCGGTGGCCCCGGCCTCGCGCAGGAGGCCGACTATGCGGGCGATGGTCGTGCCGCGCACGATGCTGTCGTCCACGAGGATGACGCGCTTGCCGCGGACGGTGGAGGCGATGGTGTTGAGCTTTATCCTCACCGCGTCCTCGCGCCGGGCCTGGCCGGGCTGGATGAAGGTGCGGCCGATGTACTTGCTCTTGACAAAGCCCACGCCGTAGGGGATGCCGCTCTGCTTTGCGTAGCCGAGGGCGGCGTCGAGCCCGGAGTCCGGCACGCCGATGACCACGTCGGCCTGCACCGGGTGCTCCAGCGCGAGGAAGGCGCCCGCGCGCTGGCGCGCCGTGTGGACGCAGCTGCCGTCGATGACGGAGTCCGGGCGCGCGAAGTAGATGAACTCAAAGACGCACTCGGCCGTCGCGTGGCCGCAGTGGCTGCGGTCGCTGACGAGACCTTTGTCGGAGATGGTGACTATCTCGCCCGGCTCCACGTCGCGCAGGAATTTGGCGCCGATGGCGTCGAGGGCGCAGCTCTCGCTGGCGACGACCCAGCCGCCCTCGATCTCGCCTATGCACAGCGGGCGGAAGCCGATGGGGTCGCGCACGGCGATGAGCTTGCGCGGGCTCATGACGGCGAGGGAATAGGCGCCCTTGACCTTGTCCATAGCGCGGGACACGGCCTCCTCGATGCTCTTGGCGCCGAGGCGCTCGCGCGTTATGGCGTAGGCGATGACCTCGGAGTCCGAGGTGGTGCGGAAGATGGCGCCGTCGAGCTCGAAGCTCTCGCGCAGCTCCGCGGCGTTGGTGAGGTTGCCGTTGTGGGCGAGGGCCATGCCGCCCTTGATGTGCCGGATGACCAGCGGCTGGGCGTTCTCGCGGCTCTGGCCGCCGGTGGTGCCGTAGCGGCAGTGGCCGATGGCCATGCGGCCGCGGGGCAGCTTGCGGAGGATGTCCTCGGTGAACACCTCGCTGAGAAGCCCCGTGTCCATGTGGCCGGTGATGACCCCGTCGTCGTTGACGGCGATGCCGCAGCTCTCCTGGCCGCGGTGCTGCAGCGCATAGAGCGCGTGATGCGTTACATTGACGACGTCAGCGCTGTCGTCGCGCATGTAGATGCCGAATACGCCGCACTCCTCGTGCAGCTTGCCGAAAATATCTGCTCCCATTGTTCTCTCCAGCGTGTTTTGAAAATTATTCCCCGATGAGGCGGCGCATGACTTCCTGATACGCGTCCTCGACGCCGCCGAGGTCGCGGCGGAAGCGGTCCTTGTCGAGCTTCTCGTGGGTCTCGACGTCCCAGAAGCGGCAGGTGTCGGGGCTTATCTCGTCGGCAAGGACGATGGTGCCGTCCGGCAGGCGGCCGAACTCGAGCTTGAAGTCCACGAGCTCGATGCCGTGCTCGAGCAGCAGCGCCTTGAGCAGCTCGTTTATGCGGAAGGCGTAGCGCTTGATGGTCTCGATCTCCTCCGCCGTGGCGAGCTTGAGGGCCAGGGCGTGGTAGGAGTTTATGAGCGGGTCGCCCAGGTCGTCGTTCTTGTAGGAGAACTCTATGGTCGGCGCGTCGAAGACGATGCCCTCCTCTACGCCGTAGCGCTTTGCAAAGCTGCCGGCGGAGATGTTGCGGATGATGACCTCGAGCGGCACGATCTGCACCTTCTTCACCAGGGTCTCGCGGTCGGAGAGCTCCTCGACGAAGTGGGTGGGGATGCCGTTTTTCTCGAGCATGCGCATGAAGCTGTTGGTGAGGCGGTTGTTGATGACGCCCTTGCCCATGATGGTGCCGCGCTTCACGCCGTTGAAGGCGGTGGCGTCGTCCTTGTAGTCGACTATGCAGAGGCTGGGGTCGTCGGTGGCGAAGACCTTCTTGGCCTTGCCCTCATAGAGCTGTTCGCGCTTTTCCATGTCAGTTCCTCTCCTTTTCAAGCTTTTCGCGCAGGGCGCGGTCCTTTTCGAGCGTGGCGGCCTCCATGTCCCGGCGCATGGCGTCGAGGCGCGCGGCCAGTGCGTCGTCGTATATCGCAAGCATCTCGGCGGCGAGGAGGGCGGCGTTCTGTGCCCCGTCTATGGCGACGGTGGCCACCGGGATGCCGGAGGGCATCTGCACGGTGGAGAGCAGCGCGTCCAGCCCGTCGAGCGTGGAGCTCTTGACGGGGATGCCGATGACCGGCAGGGTGCTCGCCGCGGCGAGGGCGCCCGCGAGATGCGCCGCCTTGCCGGCGGCCGCGATGATGACGCCGAAGCCGTTCGCGCGCGCCGAGAGTGCAAAGCTGCGCGCCGCCTCGGGCGTGCGGTGGGCCGACATGACGTGTACCTCGGTCTCTATTTCCAGAGCCTGAAGCTGGCGCACGGCCTTTTCCACCACCGGCCAGTCGCTGTCGCTGCCCATTATGACGGCAGCCTTTTTCCTATCCATGCCCTCGCCTCCAAAGTGATTAAATAAAAATGTAACAAGGCCACGGCATACAGTCATGGCCTTGTTATTTACGAGTTTATGCTCTTCTTCCCTTGACGAAAGCCCAGGCCGGGCTGCGAATGGGCACACTGCGCCCCGGCCCATCCAAACGAAAGCCGAACCAAGGCTGCGCCACCTCCCGTAAGAAGATAACATTATGATATAGGCTTTTTCCGCAAAACACAACGGATTTTGCCCGGCAAAATTGAATTTCATCCAAAGCGACAAGTTTCGACCACTTCTGCCCCGGATTTTATGCGGATTTTACACGCCGCGGGCCCCGGACTTGTGAAATCCGGCCCGGCGTGGTAAAATACCCCTGTATCAGCGCACCGGCACGCAAATCTTTGAAAGACGTGATCAAATGACAATGGAAAACATGCGCCTTGCCGTGCTCATAGACGGCGACAATGCGCCGCGCGACTGCCTCAAGAGCATCATGGAGGAGATCGCCATATACGGCACGCCCATGATAAAGCGCATATACGGCGACTGGGCCTCCCAGGGCCTGACGAGCTGGAAGAACTCCCTGCTCGAAAACGCCGTGACACCCAAGCAGCAGTTCGCATACACGACGGGCAAGAACGCCACGGACTCCGCCATGATAATAGACGCGATGGACATACTCTACACCGGCAAGGCCGACGGCTATGTCCTTGTCTCCTCGGACTCCGACTTCACGCCCCTGGCCATACGCCTGCGCGAGAGCGGGATGTACGTCATCGGCATAGGCGAGGAAAAGACGCCCAAGGCCTTTGTGCAGGCCTGCGACAAGTTCATCCGCGTGGAGGTCATCCGCGACAAGTACAAGAAGACGACCAAGGCCGCCGCCAAGCCCGCCGCCAAAAAGCCCGCCGCCAAGACGGCCAAGGCCGCGGAAAAGCCCGACAAGGCCCCGGCCAAGACCACGGCCAAAAAATCCGCCGCCGAGGAGAAGAAGCCGCCCGTCCCGGACGACATCATCAACCTCATCGCCGACTCCGTCGCCGACCTCGCGGACGACGACGGCTACATCGACCTCTCGAACCTCGGCAACCTCATCATAAAGAAACAGCCCGACTTCGACCCGCGCACTTACGGCTTCGGCAAGCTCTCGACCATGCTCAAGAACCTGCCGCGCTTTGAGGTCCAGGTCCGCGAGACCTCGGACCCCAACGTGAAGCCCATCTACATCCGCGACCAGGAGGCTCAATGACAAAGCGCAGACGCATCGTCATCCCCGTGCTGCTCGTGCTCGCCGCCATCGTCGCCGCGCTGCTGCTGCTCTCGAAGTACGGCCTGGCCGTCACGCGGCTCTCGCTGGAGTTTGATGACCTCCCCCGGGGCTTTGACGGCTTTAAAATAGTCCAGCTCAGCGACCTGCACGGCTCCGAGTTCGGGCGGGACAACGCCCGGCTCATAAAGGCCGTGGCGCAGGAGGAGCCGGATATCATCGCCCTCACCGGCGACTTTCTGGACGAGGGCAAGGCGGGGCAGGAGCTCCCGGCGCTCGAGGCGCTGGTGAAGGAGCTCGTGAAGCTCGCGCCGGTCTACTTCGTCAGCGGCAACCACGACTGGGCCTCCGGCGCGGCGCCGGAGCTCTTTGAGACGCTGGGCGCGGCGGGGGTGAACTGCCTGAGGAACGACTTTGTCTACCTCGAGCGCGGCGGGGACGTCCTCGTCCTCGGCGGCGTGGACGACCCGAACGGCCCGGCCGACATGGAGACGCCGGACGAGTTCATCTCGCGGCTGCGCAGCGAGGCGCCCGGCGCCTTCACGCTGCTGCTGGCGCACCGCGCCTACTGGGCGGAGCGCTTTGCGGACCTCGACGTGGACCTCATCCTCTGCGGCCACACCCACGGCGGCATAGTCCGCCTCCCCTTCCTCGGCGGCGTGGCGGGCACGAACTTCGCCCTCTTCCCCGAGTACGACGCCGGGCTCTTCGAGACGGGGGCCTACAAGCTCTACATCTCCCGCGGCCTCGGCAACTCCGTGCCGCTCCCCCGCTTCCTCAACACGCCCGAGCTCGTATCCATCACTCTCAAGTGCGCGTGAGCGCCCCTACTGGGGCGCTTTTTTTACCTGTTGACAGCAAACTGTATTATGGCTATAATACAGTCAAGTAAACTGTATTACTCGACTAACACACTTTTCCGGGAGGTGAGCGCGTGATAACCTTCGAGGGCTTCCGCCCCGAGGACGGGGTGCCCATCTATCTGCAGATAATAAAGTACCTCAAGCAGGGCATAGTCTCCGGCGCGGTGGCGGACGGGGACGAGCTGCCCTCGCGCCGGGTGCTCTCGGCCACGCTGGGCGTGAACCCGAACACTGTGCAGAAGGCCTGCCGGATGCTTGAGGAGGAGGGGCTGCTGAGCTCCCACGCGGGGGCCAAGAGCTGCGTGTGCGTCACGCCCGAGCTGCGGGAGAGGGTGCGCGCGGAGCTCATCCGCTCGGACGCGCTGGCCGCGGCGTCGGCCTTCCGGCGCATGGGCGTGCCGCTTGAGGAGGCGCTGGAGCTTGTGAAGCTCGCATATGAGGAGGCTGGGGAATGAAAAGGCACTTATCAGTATTCGAACTCGCCGCGCGCGGCGCGGTGTACAAGACGCTCATCATCTCGCTCATCGCGGCGGCGGCGATATTCGCGCTGCTCTATGCGCTGCCGGGCGGGGCGCTGAACCTCACCGACCTGCTCTCGGGCAGCTACTTCAGCGCGGAGGCCGAGAACTACGTCGTGACCGGGGGCAGATACGCCTCCTACGTGTTCCCCGCGGGGCTGGCCGTGCTCTACGTCCTGCTCTCCCGCTCCGGCGCGCCCAAACGGGGCGTGAACCCGGACTACACCTGGCGGCGGCTGCGCATCACGGAGCGCCGGGCCTCGCTCATCCAGTCCGGCGTGCACGCGCTCTGCTTTGCGCTCTACATGGCCATAGTGCTGGCGGCCTGCGCCGCCTTTGCGGCGCTCTTCCTCTCGCGCTCCGGGCCCTACGACAACGACGGGCAGACGCTGTTTTTCGCGGCCTACACCACGATGCCGCTGCACGCCGTGCTGCCGCTCGGAGAGCCCTTCGAGTGGCTGGCCTTTGCCGCGACCTGCCTGGGCGGCGGCGTCGGCACCACGGCCATGGCCTTCTGGCTCAGGCGGGGCAAGACCTCCGGCCTCGGCGTCACGCTGCTCATAACGACAGCTCTGATGCAGCTGGGCTGGTCCGCGAGCTCGGGGTTTCGCACCATGTTGGTGCTGCTCACGGCGTTGCTTGTCGTCATCGGGCTGGTAAGCTCGTTCAGGGACACGGCCGTCGCCGAACGCGAGGCGGAGCAGGCCGAGGACATGGAAGGGTCGAAGGGAGGCAAAGCTGATGCGTCTGCGTGACATGGCAGCGCCGCCGGGCTTCGACTCGGCCCATGAGATAAAGCGCGTGAGAAACTGGCTGATCAGCTGCGCCGCGATTTTTGTCTTCCTCTTCGCCTGCGTCTATGTCGGCCGGCTCACAGTTGTCTACAACTCGATGAGGAACGGCGGCAGATTCGAGTCCATGGGGTTGTTCCCGGAAGTGGCGCGCAGCCCCTCGCTCGTGTGTTTTCTGCCGGTGTTCATAGGGTTGCTGGCGATGCTCATCCGCAACATCAACTATTTTCGCGCCTCGAAGAGCTATTACACCATGCGGCGGCTGCCGGACCGCTGGGAGTATCCCCTCCGCTGCGCGCTGCTTCCGGTATCGGGCTTTCTCGTGCTCCTGGTCGTCTCGCAGCTCCTGCTCCTGCTCGCGGGGGCGGCCTATCTCTACATCACTCCCGACACCTGGCTGCCCGCCGGAGCCCGGGAGAGCGTTCTAAGCTTCGTTTTAGGAGGTATCCTAGCATGATCGAACTCAAAAACGTCAGCAAAAACTACGGCAAGCGTCAGGCCGTCCGGGACGTCAGCCTCACGATAGGCCAGGGCGAGATCGTGGGCCTCTTCGGCGAAAACGGCGCGGGCAAGAGCACGCTCATAAAGTGCATTCTCGGCCTGCTCAAGTACGAGGGCACGATAACTCTCGACGGCGAGCCGATAAGCCGCAAAAATATCGACCGCCTGTCCTTCGCGACGAGCGAGCACTCCTTCTTCCCCGCCCTCTCGCCCGAGGGGCACGCGGACTTCTACGCCGAGCACTTCCCGCGCTTCGACCGCAAGCGCTTCGACGTGCTCATGGACTTCTTCGAGCTGCCGCGCAAGGGCGCCCCGTCGAAGCTGTCCACGGGGCAGAAAAACCAGTTCGAGGTCGTGCTCGCGCTCAGCCAGGGCGCGGACTACATCCTCATGGACGAACCCTTCTCCGGCAACGACGTGTTCAACCGTGAGGACTTCTACAAGGTCCTGCTCGGCATCATGGAGCCGAACGAGACGGTCATACTCTCCACCCACCTCATCGAGGAGGTCGAGGGCTTCATAGGCCGCGCGCTGCTCATCCACAAGGGCCGGCTCGTGGGCGACGTGCAGATGTCCGAGCTCGAGGAGACCGGCGAAGGTCTCATCGACTTTGTAAAGCGCAACTACGGCTACCGCGCCGAGCGTATCCGCAAGGCGATAAGCGAGCTTTCGGGCGACGAGTGAGAGGAGGGCGCGCATGAAAAGGGCGGGCATACTGCTCATAGTTCTGGCGGTGCTGGCCGCGGGCTTCATGGCCGCCGCCAACATAGTCGTCGCGGACACGGGCGACGAGGCGCATTTCGAGTCCGCGCTGCTCTCCGGCTCGCGCGAGGGCGTGGAGGGCGTCCGAGTCTCCGGCCGGCGCTCAACCAGGACGGTAAACGACGGCTACATGGATTTTGTCCTCGGCTACGACGCGGCCTCCGGCGTCTCGGAGAGCAGCTTCGAGCTGGGCGGCAGAAGCAGCGGCGAGGTCCCCGTGGACTACGGCACATACAATTTCGACATATTCGACGGTCTCAACAGCGGAGGGAGCAGCAGCGGCGGGGACGGCATGGACAAGGACGACCTGCCTCTGCCCTGCGCCGCCATAGCCGACGAGACGGCGGCTGGCCAGACCTATACGGAGACTATGTACCTCAGCGAGCTCTGCGAATACTGGCCCATCACCATAGACCGCTGGGGCCGGCAGGAGACCGAGGAGCGCTTCAACGCGATCTGCGAGCAGCTGCGCCTGCGGTTACCCGTGCCTGAGGACACACTCGTCAGAGCCTCGGTCACCAAGGACGAGGAGGGCCATATCCGCG
>ERZ1643251.4847-NODE-4847-length-11401-cov-5.723250_pt1 | contig 11401 bp, 7 predicted proteins | sample MGYA00579261_ERZ1643251 | MGnify/ENA primary metagenome ERZ1643251 (study PRJEB29033, sample SAMEA4952267) | chicken gut metagenome | biome: Broiler Chicken; feature: Gastrointestinal Tract; material: Caecum | place: Ireland | collected 2018 | study: Broiler... | reverse complement strand
GATCTTTCTCTTGCAAAAGCTTGTCCAGTTTTTTCCAGAGATATCCTCCTGACCACGGTCTTCCATAGGACGAGCAACATATATAATCTGAATCCTGAAAATATTTTCTTCTTCTGTTCCTTTGCTTTTCATATTTTGCCCGCTCTTCTAAAATTGCTTCATAAACAATATCCGGCAACTCCATGCGTCGAAAACTGGCAGGGGTTTTCAAATTGACTTCCTGTTTGGTATATTCTCTGGCGGGCAAATCTGCTTTGCTCTTCTTACTGTCAACGCCTAACTGCCGCCGGATTGCGATCTGTCTTTTCACAAAATCCACATCACTATACTTAAGACCAATAATTTCATTTCGTCTTAATCCCATTAAAGCTGCGAACAAAATCGGAAGATAAATATCACTTTCTTTTGCCGCTGCCACAAATTCTTTTAGTTTCTCTATCGTCAGCGCTTTCTTATTCTGGATATTTAAAGCCCTTGGAATCGTCTTCTTCCATTTTAGTCCTGTGATCAAATCATATCCTATATAACCATTTCTCTCTGCATATTTTATGGACGTTGACAAAACTGTTTTTAGATTCTTCGCAACAGCTGGTGAATACTTGTATACCTTTTGATAAATATTCAAAATATGCACTTTCATCAGATTCTCCATCTTCAGTTTTCCGTATTGCGGAATAATGTAGCGGCAGACGCAATTGCGATAGGCATAATACGATTGATATGCCAGATCTGGTTTCTTGACTTCTTCGAGCCAATAACGATAAAATTCCTTTACACTAGTATCTCCATAAACTGCAAAATTTTTCTGCTGCAGTTCTTCTATTACAGTCGCTTTCGCGTCTTCTGCCTGTTCAACACTATCAAATCCACCTATCTGCCTGCTGATTTCCTTATCCCATAAGGTTAAAAAAACAAAAAAGCAAAATCTCTCTTTCCTCCTACAGATATCACTTACTGTCCAATCTAAGATTATATGATTCATCTTGCACTTTATCCTACAGGAAATTCTTTATTTATATACTGGTTATGGGAAAATTCCAGTTCTGTCAGCTCAGAATATCTTTCATATACATCTTCGATCGTTGCATAGTCCATTAATCCCTTTAATACCAAAAAGGAAACCCTATTTGTCCGAAGCATCATCTCCGCATACATATCTCTTAAATCCTGTGGCGACACCTCCGGGACACCAGCCTGTCTGCATAGTCCTTTAAGAAATTTGTTAAAAGATGCCAGTGCTCTGTACTCACCATTTTTCTGACAAGTAATCAAGTCATGGTCACAGTAGTCCTGTCCCCGTAGAAATTTTGCGTTTTCACTTTGCTTCTTTCTCACAAGTACTTCTTTGATGATCGTATCATGGAGTGTAAGTGTTCGTTCAGAACTGCTGCCACGGATATCTTTCTCTACCGGTTTGTTTGTCATCTTCCCATTTTTACCTTCCGTTTTTTTCGCAACAATTTCCCTCTGTATCTTAACCTGCTTTTTCTCAATGTCAAAATCCCCGAATTTCAAACCATATATTTCTCCGCGTTTCAGCCCGCAGAACATACCCAGTAAGATTTCTAAATACCAGTCACATCTTTTTGCATACTGCAGAAAAGTCGTTTTCTCCGTATCTGAGTACAGGAAAATCATGTGTTTCTCCCGCCGGGGCCGTTGTACATTTTTCATCGGATCAAAGTCCAGTATTCCATCTGAAAACGCGCTTGAAAGAGCCATGCCAAACAGCTCATACAGCTTTAATCCATAGGATGACTTTTGCTCCGAAATTTTACGAATAAGCGTATTGATATAGTTTTCATTCACTGCACACACTTTGATATCGGGCATCATGGGAATAATACAATCCAAAACATATTGATATACTTGGACCATCGAAGAAGCGAAATTCTTCTGCTGATTTAACCAAACCTGAAGGTATTCTTTCAAATAAATGCTGCTATCCCTTCGTTTCTGCAGTTCCTTTTTCTGAGTTTCAAAAGCAGATAAATACTTATAATAACTTGCTTCCGCTTCTTCTGCCGTTTTAAATCCTCCTTTCTTCCCATACTTCACCATAAAATTCTCATCATAAAACTTCGTGCGATGATACCATGAGCCTCTTTCAAAAAAAGCTACTTTCTTATTTTTCGCCATAATATCAACCTGCTCTTCTTTGGCTTTCACTATAAATATGATAGATATTGATATCTTTTTTATTTAGCAGAGAAAATCCCAGACAAAAAAACTGAATGATCTCATTTAGAAACCATCCAGTTTATATATCGGGTCAGCTTATTGTCCGTTTGCGAGCAGCTTTTAAGGGATTTCTTTCTTCTCCATTTTTCTATTTCTAATATAGTAATTTAAAATTGTATAAAAACAATATATTTTTGTAATAGTTTTCGCAAAATACAATCTCATAATAATAAAGGCATGGTCTATAACTGTTTGGTAAAATTTAGTCGCCATAACCAAATCCATCAAAGGAGATTATAGAATTATGCTTGATAAGATTATGTAGCTAAATGAATACTTAATAAAGTACGATTTCAGGGATCTTCTCTGCAACAATGCTGAAGAGATCTTAAAAACTCTACTCAACAAAGAAGCTGATAAGTTAGTCAATGCAGAGAAATATGAACATTCTTCTGTCGACCATCATAGATATGTTCCAGTCACTATAAAAGGAATCTCCTTACAACAGCCTGAAAAGTGGAACATTGAAATTTCCCATGCTTCAGGGTCTTCCTTTTTGAAATCGCCATTATTGAACGATACCACCACAAAGAATCTTCTGTTGAGAAGGCGTTAATTGAGATGTATCTCACAGCCAGACACTACATGAACATGAATCATTTTTCAAAGCAGAGGATAATCTGCTGTCTGATATCATAGACGATTGACTGCCGGCTATTAAACAGCCAAGTTCATATTTGTAAAATAAACATGACACAATCTACATTTGCGAAAGGAAATTTGACACGATCCTCCAACACACTTAACAAGGTCTACTTGACTCACAATAAGAAAGCTCCTCACCACTAGATTTCCACCGGTGATGGGAAGCTCTTTTCTCAATACACCATGCACATAAGCATCTCGCGCATTTGGCTTTTCTAACAATACCCATTTAAGCTGTTTATAAGAATATTTTGCGAAAGCAATCCATTGAGAATAATTAAACGCCATCGGATTCTGCGTAAAAAACATCTTTCCAGTATTGGCCGCTGTGGCCGCAGAGTGCCCTATAAACAGCATCGTTGCAAGCTTCGGATATTTCCGATTCAGTGAGAATGGAATTGACTCTTTTACAGAATAGCCTTCCTTAATACGTTTGAAAGCATATCCTATCCGAGTTACCACCTCAACAATCATTACCGGAATAGACAACGTGCAAAAATGTATAAAGTCATAGCCCTCGTAATACATTCCTTGCACGATTTCCGCAATGGTCTGGTCATACTTACCGATTTCTCCAAATTGCAGAAAATTAAACAACGCCATCATCGGAGCAGGGACTCCCATTGATGTAGTGATATCAGTCTTGAAATGTATAATTTGTTTGGCTATGGCCGCAAAAATATCTGTTTCCTTACGGTCGGCGTAATTTTCCATAACTTGAACCACGATTTTTCCTGCTTTATCGATGGTGGTCATTCTCCCTGTCAAAATATCAGCCACACCAAAAATCAGTCCGAGTAAAGGATCGTGTCCAAGGGATAACAAGCGATGATAATATGCAGATAGACCCTCAACATACTCTGTGGTGTTCCGGTTGTCCTGAGCGTCATACGGAACCTTACTAACCTTTGAATTGGACAGCTTTTCCATTTCTTCTTCAGGGAATTTCTTATCGAACCAAGCCCTGACATAATTTGCGAGCATTCCGCCATTTAACCTTTCTGGAGTTTTTTGCGGAATACCCACCAACAAAATGTCGACAGCGGCTCCAAGCATTCCCGCAGCAGCGCTGATTGCTACATCATACTTATCCAAATGATGGAGTTGATTATACTCGGCATTAAGTAACCGGATTTCTTGACTATTACGCTTAAGTTCTGCCTCTGTGAAAATTGATTCAAGCGGGTGATCGGTGCCTACGAATTGTTCTGCTTCAACACACAGCTGCTCCCATGACGGCACTACCATCACTTTTTTGGGCTTAACACGCTTTGGAACTGACGGCAGCTCCGCATACCCCAACATACAGAGCAGATCTTCGCTTTCCTGAATCCTTTTATCAAGCTCAATTGAGGAAGACCGTGCTGCTTTTATCCTCTTAAGCTCCTTTTCATGATATTTCAAAACATCATTGATCTGTTGTTCTGTTTCAGAATATTTATAACTACTCATCATTGGCCTTCTTTTTTTCAATCTCAGCAATCTGATCTTTTAATTCCTGTATCTCTGATTGCAATCTGCTCATTTCCATCTTTAATTTGAAATCATATGCTAGAAGCCGATCTTGTCTTTCCTTGTCCATCTCAACCTTGCCATCCAATTCCTTGATAACTGCATTGTGTTTTGCAAGAGCCTTTTTATACAGTTCTTCTTTTTCCTCTGCCTCCTTCTGATATTTTCTGATTAAGAAAAAGGCACTTGCTACCGTAGGAAGAGCAGTCAAAATACCTATCTGGAAATTTCTATCTTTAACAATCTCTATAGTTGCCTTTGCAACCTTTGCTAAACCCGCATTGACCTTATCAAGCATAGGTGCCCGCTTATTTAAATTGAATTTACTCACTGCTACACCTCACTTTATGCTACCCCTAAGTCATGTTGCAAATCCTTGATAGCCTGCTGTAACCAAATATTTAAGCTCTGCAAATAATCCATTCTCTCTCTGTTTGCATCAACTTCTAATTTCATTGCCTTGATTATGGCCTCATGCTTTCTCAGCGCTTCCTTGTATAAACGTTCTTTCTCTTGCCGGAGCTGTTTGTTTTTCAAGTGCGATGCTACTCCGACTCCAGCAGCAGCAAGACCAGCGACTGGAGCTGCAAGTACAAACACTCCGGCAACCATGCCTCCTCCGACAATGGTTCCCGCTGTAGCCAGACCCGATGTGATGCCTGCTGCAGAAAGACCGACAACGCCAAGACCATAAAGTGCCGCAAAAGAACCTACTCCGCCTATGCCAGCCCCCAACGCACCAGCCAGCACTTCTGGAATAGCGCTTTCTCTAATAGTTCGATTTTTGTCGTTCAGCGCAGTTGCAGCTTCATTTACAACATTAACCACCGATTGCATAGACTCTACGCTTTGAAAGTTCATGTCCTTTTTCTTTTTTATGTATGTGTCTTTTTCCCTTTCACTCATAAGGACTCCTCCACAAATGCTTTATTTTCTAGTCTTCCCGGCTCTGGCATCTATCCCCTAGCCATAATCCACGACATCTAATCTACTAGCTCAACCTTACGACATCTAATCGAACCACTCAACCCTCACACTTTTTTAGTGAATAAATTCTATCGAGGTGTCTGCTCTCGTAACTTATTAGAATATGCTGTAATATTATCTCTCCTTGACATTATTACGACGATCTCCACGTAGCACAAGAGGACAGAAAATACGTCATTTTCCGAACGGTTCACCCGACTTAATACACAAGTGTTTCTTTCCTCTCGGTCATATATGGAGTATATCAGTGTCTTCATTTTATAGCAATTCTTTTGAAAACATTTCAGTTGTATAATCAACTGGTGTCTTTTGAATCAGAGAAAAAATTTTTGATATTCTCTCAAATTCTTCCCTTCTTCTTTTTCGAAGTTCTTCTATAGAAATCTTAAACAGCAACGCCCATAAAAAATAAAAATTCTGATCTGTTTTATATTGAACTCCTTTCTTGGAATGATTAAACAATTCCCTTAATTTTTCAGGATCGTCTTCTATCAATATTAATATTTTATTTACAAATAATTCTACATTTTCAAGTGCTTTAACAAACACCTTAGGATTAGCATTTGATAACTCACTCAATGTTTTTGTAACATTATCTTTACTCATGATTCTAGCGCACATTCTATCATTTCGCTTATAGATATTTAAAAGATTTATTATTTCTGTATGTGATTGATTCATCCTATAATCTAGATATCCCAATGATGTTATTAATTCTTCTAATTTCATTCGAGTATCTCTAGCTTTAAAAACTCTTTTCTCATATTGTGCTGCAATTTCTTTTACTTTTATAACTATATCTTTATCTATATATGCATTCCACATTTCAAAAGTATTTTCTTTTATAGGATACGGTTTTGTATTCAATCGTAGAAATAAATCTATTTGGCTAAAATCAGGATTCTGTTCTGCATCTATCTCAATGATGTCCATCGGGAATTCTAAAATTTTCTCTTCAAATTTATCTCCCACCGTTTCTATAGTTTTTCCATTTAACTCAGAAAATATTTTTAATTTGGATAATCTAAATTTGTCTTTATCAGTGCAAACCGTCTCTCCACGTTCATCTATATATGTTTTTCCTAAGAATCCCAATATCGCAAGTAAACGTTGTTGACCATCTACCACTTCTTTTACCTTATCTCCTCTTTTATAAATGAATAATGGTGGTATATTTATTCCCAATAAAATACTTTCCATCAAATAAGAGGCTTTCTGTATATTTTTAACCTCAGATCTTTGATAATTAGGTCTTATCAAAAATTTAGATTTTTTCATATCTGAAATAATATCTTCTATGGTTAAAGTCTCAGGTAATGGTTTATTAATTTTATAATGTGAAATTTCATCTTTTTCACTTGCAGACTCCATCATTCTTGAAAAAAAATCAGGATTTTTCATATATTTTTGAAAATCAATTCCAAAAATATCTTGGAATATGTTTGCAATAAAATTGTACCTATTATTAATCGCAGAATAATAATGACTACCAGTGGACTCAAAAATCAACTCCATACTTCTCTGAGAATTATTTATTATATGATTCCATAATTCCGGATAACATTCTGCATTATTGATATACTCAAATATTTTTTCAATATTATCATCACTAATTTTTCTACCATTATCCAAAACAATATCTATTGCCCAATATAAAACTTCATAAAATAAATTATTATTGCATAAATAAGCATTCTTCGCTTTACATATTGTATTAAACTTAATCAAATATGTTATAACTGTTGCAAATTTATCCAATATTTTTGTTTCATTTTCATTTGCCACTTGAGCATAATAATATTTACATATTATTTCTGCTTTTGAACTGCCTTTTGAATAACTATATATCGGAATTAGGGGTAGCGTTATAAGATTTCTAGCTAAAGAAACCACAATATTCACTTTGTCCCTCTTATTTGCTTTCTTTTTACTTTTAGGAAGGATAATCTCACACAAAAAATCATAAAGTTTATTATCATTATATATTTTGCTGTACAATTTATTTGACAAATTATCATCAATATATGCCGCTCTATCAATATCATATTTCTGCAATGGTGTAATTCCAGAATTATATCGTCTAAAAATTTCCTTTTTTATTTTTTCCTCTTTCTCTTCATCCAATTTGGGCTCATCAACTACATTAAATTGTAAAATACGAATCCTGGTATCTTCAAATAATTCTCTGGTATACTCATCTAATTGGCTATATTTCTTTCCCTCAAGAACTTTTAAGCTATGTAATCCTTTTCCCTTTAAGACGAGTTTATCCTCTAAAAAACGCTTTATAGTCTCATATCTTTGTCTTCCATCTATAACCTCATTTTTATCTTTAGTTTGAAATAAAACCAAAGGCGGAATCTCTGTTCCTAATAAAATACTTTCAATAAAATATGTGGCTTTTTCTTCATCCCATACATAATTTCTTTGAAAATATGGCTTGTAATTTATTTTCCCTGAATATCTCTGGTTTAAAAAAATTGATGAAACCTTTTTAACAATATTTTCTATCTTCAATTTTTCCTTAAAAATATCTGTGATATCAGAATAATCTAATTGTATATTTGACATTATAATTTTCTCCTATAGCTTAAATAGTAATTATTTTATTTGCACTCTTTCCTGTAACTTCTTACTCGAAAATCCATCTATTGAATTTGAAATAATTGATCCTTGAAAGAAGAATTCATTATTATAGTTTTGTCTCATTTTTACCAGACCATCTAATGCAAAACGAAAAACATACTGCCAAGATTTATCTCTAAAAGAGGATATAATTTGGTGAAGACCTGGTAGCCATTCATAAATATACCTACATTCGTCATATACCGTCACATCTGTGAACATAACATTAGACTTTGCAATATAATGGTATCTCGCATTATGCAAAATATTATTATGCATCGGATAGGACAATTGATTAAGTACAATATCAAAGAACAAATTACTATGTGGTTTATCCAAGAATTGATATACATTTCCCTCTGTTTCAAAAAATTTTTTTATTTCCTCAACATCAGCTTTTAACTCAATTCCTCCATTTCTTAACAGTACAATTATTTTTAGCCCTTTCAACAAATCTCTAAAATTACCTATTTCCCCTAGAAAACACCGACTTTTTTCTCCTAAAGCTCTTTTTTTCAAAAGACAATTTACTGTAAAAAAATATCGTGCTACCGAATTTCCTTGTGATAAGCAGACATATTCTTCATCATTTTTACTATCAATTATTGACAAATTAAATATTTGATTTAGATACGGATTTCGTACAATTCTTTCCAACGGAACAATAACCGCTGGAATATCGCGTAAAACTGCGGAAATATATTCTCCATAATATAGAATAAAATTCTCCTTCACTTTTGTTTTAAACTCATCGTATTTTTCGCTTATAATTCCATATTCGTTTATTTCAAACTCTTCATAAGGGTATTTCTTAAAAAATAAATACTGAGATACTATTTCGTAATAATCATTGGCTTCATCTTTTGTAATATCAGGCATAGCAAAATTTGATATAATTACTCCTGGTGAATTCAAACGATGATTCAAAAATAATGTTGAAACGCATCTTAATGAATGTTGAATTGATGGTACACTTCCACATGCATCTATATATACGATATCGAATTTTTTAGGGGTCTGCTGAAAGAAGGTTTCAATATTTTGTTTTAAAAGTCTAGGCTGAGGATACTCTCCTTGAGCAAAATCAGATAATGCTTTTTTATATGCTTGAGTATCGGATTCAAAAGCCCATATATTTTGAGGTAGTATCCCCAAATTAGTTAATTCTTTAAAATCATTGCTTGGTTCCGGACCGCTCAAATAACAAACCATCAGCTCTTCTGGTCTTTTTGTACCTATTAAAGAATCATGTAACTTTTCCCAATTTGTTATATATGAAATATTGATTTTCTCTGCCTCTGTTTTATTTTGACTAATATCTTCTGACAAAGTAAAATAATCATATATTTTTCGCACATAATTTCTTTCAACACAACATGATTGTTCTCTTTTTCCCGTCAAAATTTCTACTGCTTTATAAATTGCTGTATGTCTTACATTTTGTTTTGTATATTGATTATACTTATAAGTTTCTTTCGTACTAACCCTCTCCTTATTTTTGTATTAAAATTTTAGCCTTCTTTCGACGAAAAGACCTTAAACAGCGAACACGTTTAAAGATCTCTTTTGCTTCTTATGTAGATTAGGCATGCATCGACTATATTATTACTTCAAGTCCCACACACATCAAAAAGCTACCTGTACTCGTTTGCAAGAGACACTTTCGTCTTAGAACATTAGTTCCATGAATATGACTCGTCTAAGCTATCTCCTTACAATCTTTTTACATAATCATTTCAAAAAATCTCCTAATAAATTAAGAGATTTCTCACACGGAAGTCTGCCCATACTAACGCCAACGCTTTATTTAAACACATCCACTTCCTTAAATGATGATTTGAGTCATTCATCATAAAAACTAATTAAATTCCCGTCTAAAAAGCCGGTGTTGCAAGTTTTGTTATTAATCCACTTATAAATCGACACTTCTTGAAGCTTCTTTCCCGATTTCTCTGCTTGCTCTCTTATATTTTTTATTCCTTTTCCTATGATGTTACTAATTTGTAGCGTAATATCCCCCGGGCTCAGAACACATTAACCCATTTATACTGCTATTCCCGGCGTCTTTCATATATCATAAGTGCACTCTCCTTTTTAGTAGCTTACAGGACATTAAAGTGCTACTCCTTAATCAATTCTTTTGCATATTCTTCTCTCTCCGATTCCGGGATACCAAGTGCTTCCATTGCCTGTTCTTTCGTCAATGTCATATTTTTCATAAGATTTCTAAGAGAGAAAACAACGCCTATGCGAAATCCCTCCCGATAGCCTTTCTCATATCCTCTCAGGTATCCTTCCCGATATCTCCTTTCTACTATATCCATACTCAGGTTACACATAAACTACACCTCACTGTTCAAATGTTCTATCCCTCTCACCAAAAGCTCTTTCCGCGATTTTCCCGCCCAGACCAAGCATACCAGCAGACAAAAAGTCTCAACTCTCAACAGATCATGCATTTCCTATCAGTTTTTCCTGCATGGAATAGCAGTAGATTGTATTCTTTCATTTGTCTGGTTTTTATTTTCTTTCCCCGATCAGGATTTCTTTCCCACGGAACGCAAAGCCATATTTTCTGATCCGCTCAGGCTGTATCCCTTTTCCAGTCAGAACGGACGCATAGTTCTTCATTTCAATCTGACCTAATGCCGCTTCGACTGTCTGTGACAGGTCCTTCTCATCCTGATCCTGAATTTTGAACTCCATAATGATTGCCGGATCCGCCTTCTCTTTCGGCTCTACCACCACATCATATCTTCCAAATCCGCTTTCGCGGTTTGATGTGATCTGATAACGCTCTTCGAGATCCACGATCAGCCCTAATACGAATCCATGGTAAAACCGTTCCGGCTCTGTAGCCTCAGAAGGCTTTTTCCCTGTATCAAAATAGCTGAAAACGGCGGAAGCGATCCGGTTTATATAAACATTCATCGCTTTTATATCACCTATAAGCAGTGCTTTTACAAACTCATTATAGTTTGACGATGATGGTGCAAACCAGCTGCGGACCATCTTCTTCAGCATAATAAGCACTTCGAAATTTGTGACACTTACCCCATAGACATGATCCCATTCATCACTTGTTTCTACCGTCCGGCTGTCACTCACTTTCAAATAGCCGCTTGCCAGCATCAGGCTCCATATCGCATTCTCATCAATATCTAACTGCCCATATATGATCTGTTCATCAATTTCCGTATAAATACATTCCCGGCGCAGCAGCTTTTCAAAAGATTCCTTTACTTCCTTATTCCCTTCCTGTAGAAGTTTGCTGATCAGCTGGTTGCTGCTGGTATTTACCCAATACGGCGCTGCCGTCTTCGTATCAAGGTAATTCAGGATAGACCATGGGTTATAAATATCTTTTACATTCCCAAAGCAGAATCCGTCA
>ERZ1643251.4846-NODE-4846-length-11402-cov-4.881114_pt1 | contig 11402 bp, 10 predicted proteins | sample MGYA00579261_ERZ1643251 | MGnify/ENA primary metagenome ERZ1643251 (study PRJEB29033, sample SAMEA4952267) | chicken gut metagenome | biome: Broiler Chicken; feature: Gastrointestinal Tract; material: Caecum | place: Ireland | collected 2018 | study: Broiler... | reverse complement strand
CGTTCCATGCAGGAGGACTATATTGGCAAAACGGTTCAGACAGGGATCAGGGGGACACTGACGCTCACCGTGGACGCCCCGGCTTATCTGACCGTTGATTTACAGAAGAAAAACGGGGAGACAGTCACCTTCACGGCAGAGACAAAGGAGTGTGTACGGCGGGCGGAAAACCGTCCCATGGACGAGGCCCGCGTAAGGGAACAGATACAGAAGACAGGAAATTCGGAGTTCTTTTTTGAAAAAATGGATATCTATATGGAGGATCATATCTTTCTTCCCATCCGCCAGCTTAATCTTCTAAGGAGAGCCGCTCTGGAAGGATTGAAGCAAAAGGTGGCTTCTTCCTATGCGCGTTCTGCCCGGCTTCCCGGGGATGGAACGGCAGGACAGGGTGTGGATGAGGCTGACTCGCGGCCTGAGAAGTCCGTGGAGGGGGATAAAAAGGTTCGGGAACAGGTACGGGAAGAATGGCATCCCCGGTTCTCCATTCTTGTGGAGACGGCCGGACAGCTTCAGGCGGTCTTGGATCATGTGAGACAGGGCATGAGTGAGATTTGGCGCATCTATGTGGAGATGTCTCTACTGCAAAGCAGCATTCTGGAGTGCGGGATCGCCGGCGGGGACAGGGCAGACAGTGTCCGTCAGATGATAAATGAACTGTCACAATCCGGCTGCGGGGTGTTCGCTGCCATGCCCTACATTTTCCGGGAGGAAGGATGCGAATATGAAAGAGAGATCCGCAGATTTTTTGGAGAACTTCCTTTTAGCGGCGCGCTCATAAGGAACATGGAGGAATATTCGTTTTTAACGGCACTTGGGTTTGACAAAAAGATCATTCTGGACCATAATCTATATGTGTTTAACCGGTACGGGAAAGCATTTTGGAAACGCCTCGGGATATCGGACGTCACGGCGCCCCTTGAGCTGAACGCCCAAGAGCTTGCAGAGCTTGGGATAGCGGAAGCGGAGCTTATGGTATACGGATATTTTCCGGTCATGGTCAGCGCCCAGTGCCTGAAAAAGACGGCGGGGAAATGCGGCGGGCGCACGGAAGTGACAATGCTCACCGACCGTCTGGGCAATCGGTTTCCCGTCAAAACTGTGTGCCGGGAGTGCTTTAATGTGATCTACAATACAAGTCCGCTGTATCTGGGTACACATCAGGAGGAGATAAGGCGGCTTAAGCCGTCCGCGCTCCGGGTTCAGTTCAGTGTTGAGACAGAAGAGGAGACGGCGGACATGCTCTTACGGCTTATGAGAGCTTTTTCAGGAGAAGAAGAGAAAGCAGTCCCGGAATTTTCCTATACGCAGGGACATTTTAAACGGGGAGTATTGTAAGGGGAGTATTATAATCAGGTGGAAATATGGCAAATATTATCGTACAACTATCAAAATATATCATCATCGTTTTAATGGCGGCTTATACGTTCTCCTGTTTTTCAATCTTTACAAGAGAGTATGAGGATCAGGAAAAACGTGTGCTCATCCGACAGGATGTACTGATGTTCCTGCTCCAGTTCACCGCCTTTTTTGCGATGTTCTTCTACACGAAGGACATCCGCATCCTGTTTCTCTATGGGGCGCTTTTCGCGGTGCTCTTGGCGGTGATCCTTTTATACAACTTTATCTATCCGAATGTATCGCGGCTTGTCGTCAACAATATGTGTATGCTTATAACAGTGGGGATGATCATGATAACCCGTCTGTCCGCAGACAATGAGTCGCCTTACGGCACGGCAATACGGCAGCTTATTTTTGTAGTGCTTGGTGTTGTGTTCGGGTTAATCGTTCCGGTGCTCATACGGAAGCTGACCTTTCTTGACAAGTGGACGTATGTGTATGCGGGAGCAGGCGGAGCGGCGCTTCTTGTTGTGGCGGTCTTTGCGCAGACATCGGGCGGAGCGAAGCTTGGGTTTGAATTGTTCGGCTTTAATGTGCAGCCGTCGGAGTTCGTGAAGATCCTGTTCGTGTTTTTTGTGGCGGCGAGCCTGAACAAGTCTAAAGAATTCAAAAATGTTGTTGTGACTACGGCGATTGCTGCGGCGCATGTGCTCATACTTGTGATATCCACGGATCTTGGGGCCGCGCTGATTTTATTCGTAGTATATCTGGTTATGCTGTACGTGGCCACAAGACAGCCTCTGTACGCGGCGGCAGGACTGGGGGCAGGCGTACTGGCGGCGGTGGCGGGATACCATCTGTTCTCCCATATCCGGGTCAGGGTAGAGGCGTGGCAGGATCCCATCGGGACATACACTGGAAGCGGTTATCAGGTGGCGCAGTCATTGTTTGCCATTGGTATGGGCGGATGGTTCGGCTCCGGACTCTTTCAGGGGCAGCCGGATTCGATCCCCGTGGCGGAGACGGATTTTATCTTCTCGGCGATCACAGAGGAGATGGGCGTGATCTACGCGCTCTGTATCATTCTCATCTGTGTGAGCTGTTATGTGATGTTTTTAAATATCGCCATGGAGCTCCACAACAGCTTTTATAAGCTGGTAGCTTTAGGTCTTGGGACATGTTATGTTTTCCAAGTGTTTCTGCAGGTGGGAGGCGTGACAAAGTTCATCCCTTCCACAGGAATGACCCTCCCCTTTGTCAGTTACGGGGGAAGCTCCATGCTGAGCACCATGATCATGTTCGGCATCATACAGGGCCTGTACATTCTGAGGGAGGACGAGGAAGAGAAGCTGGAGCAAGAAAAGCGTAAGAAAGAAAGGAAGTCAAGAAATGGCATGGGAAGAACAGCGCCCCGAAAGACGGCAAAGAGCGGACCGAGATTCGAGGAGGTCCCAAGACAGAGGGCGCGCAAAAAAGAAAGAACGCGTTCGAAATAGAGAATTTGCTTGGATCACATATCTGTTCGTGATCCTGTTCATCGCGCTTATGATCTATCTTGTGTACTTTACGATCGTGCGCGCGAAAACATTTGTCAACAGTCCTTACAATCAGAGGCAGAATGCTTTTGCAGAAAATGTGATCCGCGGAGATATCACCGACAGGAACGGTAACGTCCTTGCCCGGACGGAGGTGGCGGAGGACGGTACGGAGACAAGAGTTTATCCCTATAATTCGGTCTTTTCCCACGTCATAGGATACAGTGACCCGGAGCTTGGGAAGACAGGACTGGAATCGGTAGAGAACTTTGAGCTTCTGACGTCGAACGCTTTCTTTGTAGAGCGTATACAGAATGAATTTAATGGAAGCAAGGACCGAGGCGATACTGTGGTGACAACGCTGGATGCAGGTCTCCAGCAGGCGGCGTATGACGCCCTTGGAGATAATAAGGGAGCCGTGGTGGTCATGGAGGCGGATACCGGGAAAATCTTATCAATGGTGTCCAAACCCGCCTTTGATCCGAACAATATATACGCGGACTGGAATATGCTGATCGCGGATGAGGCCAACAGTCCCCTGTTAAACCGCGCGATGTACGGCTCCTATGCGCCCGGGTCTGTGTTTAAGATTGTCACCGCGCTTGCCTATATGAGACAGCATACGGATTATCCGTCTTACACCTACGACTGTGCGGGACATATAGACGTAGGAGACACGTCGATTTCCTGCTTTGGCGGGACAGTCCATGGATTTGAAGATTTGAGGAGTTCCTTTGCAAACTCCTGTAACTCCTCGTTTTGTAATATCGGACTTCTGCTGGATATCCCGCAGTATCGTCAGACAGCCGAGGATCTTCTTTTTAATTCATCCCTGCCGGGAGTTCTCGATTACAGGAAAAGCTCCTTTGCCTTAGACGAGAGTTCCGGTGAGGCGGAGATCATGATGACCGCGATGGGACAGGGGGAGACAACAGTGAGTCCGTATCATATGGCGCTTGTCACGCAGGCAATCGCCAACGGCGGCACACTGATGGAGCCGTATCTGGTAGAGCGGGTGACAAATTATACAGGGGCAGAGGTGAGGAAGAATGTTCCTAAAAGCTATAGGAGGCTTATGACTTCCGACGAGGCGGCGCAGCTAAAAGAATATATGGCTGCGGTTGTCAATGAGGGGACGGGGTCTGTCTTAAGCGGAAGGTCATATACAGCGGCAGGAAAGACGGGAACAGCGGAGTACAGCCTGTCTGATGGGGAAAAGACCCACTCATGGTTTGTCGGCTTTACAAACGTGGACAATCCTGAACTGGTCATCAGCGTGATTACCGAAGGGTCTGACGGAAGCGCCGGAGGGAAAGCAGTCTCCATAGCGGGCAGCATACTGGATTCTTATTATTATTGACTGTAAAGCAGCGGAAGAGAGCGGTTATGCGGATAAGATTATACTGTGATCTGTATGTCAGTGAATGCTGGCAGGACAAAAAGGAAAAAATTATAAAAAGGCTCGCGGATAACAGACTTCAACCCCGGGTATATGTGATCACATTGGCTCAGGGCGAACAGAATTACCTTGAGTTCTTTTCCAGTGCGTTCCTGAAACAGCGCATATATAAAGAGACAGAATTATTTGTTGTGGGGATCGCCGCAGGCTATGACGAGGCGGTCTCCATGGTAAAAGAAATTACGGAGCAGGTGTTTAAAGAGACAGGGGACGCCAATGTGCGGCGGTTTATCATGGTGCGTCAGGAAGAATTTGAAAAGGCGGGACGGTAGAGCGGATGTTACATATCATTCTCCTTATTTTAAAAATATTAGGTTTTCTTATACTGGGGATACTGGCGCTTCTGCTGCTTGTGCTCCTTATTGTCTTTCTTGATCCGTTTGTATACAGGGTGGAGGCTGCGGGGCAGAATACACTGGAGAGCATAAAAGGGGAGGTGCGGTTTCGCTGGCTGTTCCGCCTGCTGTCAGGCAGGGTGTCCTATGAGAACGGCAAGGCGTTATGGCGGATAAGGATTGCGTGGAAACAGTTCAGCGGTGAGGACGGAGAAGAACATACTGCGGCGGATCATGGGAAAAACGAAGCGCGCACTGAAAACGAAGTTAAGACCCGAAAAGTGACGGCAGAAAAAAGTCAGGCTTTTGAAAATGATCAAGAGAGGAAAGTGCAGAAAGAAAAGAAAGAAGATACAGAGGAAAAACAGCGGGAACAAAAGAAGTCTTCCGGTTTGTCTGAAAGATTCCGGGAATTTTGGGGCAAGATAAAATATACATTTCGGAAGATCTGTGATAATATAAGGACATTAGGTAAGAAAAAGGAGAAGCTCACCGCCTTTATCGAGGACAATGTGCACCGCAGCGCGTTTCTGCGGGCGGTAAAGGAAATACGGAGACTTTTGCGCGCACTCTGTCCCCAAAAGGCGGATGTATGGCTTGAGTTTGGATTTGGAGATCCGGCGCTGACCGGATATACCTTGGCTCTGTTGAGCCTGATCTATCCGTCGGTGGGGGAATTTACGAGACTCCAGCCGGATTTTGAGAATAAGGTGCTCAGGGGGAAGGCTTATATAGCGGGCAGGATACGTATAGTCCATATTCTGATACCGGCACTGAGTCTGCTTCTGGATAAGAATGTGCGGACCACCTATCATCATATCCGCCGGTTTAAACTATAGAAATGGAAAAATCAGAGATCAAAATGGATCATCACAAGGTCATATGAGGAGGAAAAAGAAATGGCTGATGCAAAAAACGATTTTAAGACAACACTGGAATCACTGTTCAGAGGCATGGACGGCGTCGTGTCATCCAAGACTGTGGTAGGGGATGCGATCCATATAGGCGGAACGATCATCCTTCCACTGGTAGACGTATCGTTCGGTATCGGGGCGGGCGCGTTTTCAGGAGAGAACAAGGAAAAGGGCATGGGCGGCATCGGCGGCAAAATGACGCCAAGCGCTGTCATCGTAATACAGGACGGTAAGACAAAGCTCGTTAACATCAAGAATCAGGATACGGTTACAAAACTCCTTGATCTTGTCCCGGATGTGGTCGACCGGTTTACTTCCAAAAAAGAAGAGAGTATGACCGAGGACGATGTGATGGATATCCTTGACTCTGACGACGAGTGAGACTTCGGGTAAACGCAGGCAAGCTGTGAGTGAGACGGGGGCATAAAAAGATGAATGAGAGGCAGGGGCAGTGCATATAATGTAGCAACAGACCTTTTGGAAGTGGAAGTATGAAAAAAGTTTGCGGGTTTGCGATGTTCTGGATAGCCATCGGTATGTTTATCATGATGCTGCTTCCGAATCTGGTCTGGGGCGTGATAATTATGATCCTGCTTCTTGCAGCGGGATGTAAATTGTTCTGCTGTTAAAAGGAGAGTGGAGCGGGCAGGTCAAAAAGGATCTGCCTATGCTATAAAACGTATGACACGGAAAAACGTCCGCGGCACATTTTGCCGCAGACGTTTTTCCGTGTCATTTTATCCGATAATGCTTGTCAGATTAAGCGCGCTCAACGCGTCCGGATCTTAAGCATGATGTACATACATACATCTTCTTGGAACCGCCTTCTGTCTTAACTTTGACAGACTTTACATTTGATTTCCACATTTTCGGTGTTTTTCTATGAGAGTGGCTTACACTGTTACCAAAATGAGCACCCTTTTCACAAATAGCACATTTAGCCATGACTGCACCTCCTAACAATCTGAACTGGTCATATAGACTCATAACACTGACATTCTAGCAGAAACTTCCTTACATTGCAAGTTTTTTTTATAAAAAGTTTATTTCGATAAATTGGTCGAATGAATCTTGCGGTTATACATAAGCTATGCTATACTATTTCTACAAATTCATCGAAAGGAAGTGTGGATATGCCTACGATTGCACCTGTTTCTGATTTAAGAAATTATGGTAATGTTTTGGAGAAAGTGTCGGTTGGTTCGCCGGTCTATTTAACGAGGAATGGTCATGGTGCTTACAGTATCCGTGATATGGAAGACGAAGAAAATTTTCAGAAAGCAGAGGCTATGATTCGCCTGATGTGTGAACTCAACGCAGGTATTCGCTCGGCTGAGGAGGATGGATGGATTTCCGAAGAAGATTTTCGGAGTCATTTTCATAACAGAAGGAACGAAAAAAGATGAGCTATTCAGTACGGTATACTCCAGAGGCAGTGCGTGATATGGAGGCTGTATGGGATGGTGTATATGAAGCTTCAAAGAACTACGATATTGCAGACCGGTATATAGAAGAATTCGCAGAGGCTATCGCGGCTAAAAAGACTTTTCCGCTTTCTGGGATTCCTCTCGAATATCGAGGCTTGTTTACAGGGTTTTATTCTGTGAATTATAAGAAATATAAAGCGTTCTATCGTGTACGTGACGATTACATGGAAGTTGTCAGAATCATTATGGCGAAGAGTGATTATATGAAGATACTCTTTGGTGAAACAGAAAGTAACTAAGAGGTGGAATTCATAATTTAATAACCAGAAACAGTTAAAAATCAATCGTAAATTTTTGCGATTGATTTTTTTGCTGTTTAATAATAATGGTATTATCAAAGGCGCTGCGGACATAAAACAAGCGTGTCTGAATATCGAAAATAAAATTAATGACAGCATTACTACGCCGCCTAATTGCACTTTGGGATTACAATACCCGCTCAAAAAAAGAATGGTTGTTGTAAAATCCATAAACTAATAGTATAATAATCATGTTATTTATGGCAAAAATCCATTAAAGAACTGGAGGTAAGCATGATGAAGGGAAGTATGAGCACAGATCTTGGGATCATCACGGTCAATCCTGAGGTGATCGCCAAATATGCCGGTTCCGTCGCTGTCGGATGTTTTGGGATCGTGGGCATGGCAGCCGTGAACATGAAGGATGGACTGGTGCGCCTGTTAAAAAGAGAAAGCCTGACGCACGGGATCAAGGTTGAGATCTCAGATGAGAATGCCCTCACCCTGAATTTTCATGTCATTGTCTCTTATGGCGTGAATATCCTTTCTGTTTCTGATAACCTTATGAATAATGTAAAATATAAGGTAGAAGAGTTTACCGGTATGACGGTAGAAAAGATCAACATCTTCGTTGAAGGTGTGAGAGTGATAGATTAAGGAGGATTTTGTCGTGTCTGTGAAAACGATAAATACGGAGATGCTTCAGAAGATGTTCCTTGCGGGGGCAGCAAATCTGGAGGCGAAAAAAGAGTTCATTAATGAATTGAACGTGTTTCCCGTACCGGATGGAGACACCGGTACAAATATGACATTGACGATCATGTCAGCGGCAAAAGAAGTTCAGGCGCTGGAGCGCCCGGATATGGTATCCGTGGCAAAGGCAATCTCATCCGGCTCACTCAGAGGGGCAAGAGGTAACTCAGGCGTTATCCTGTCACAGCTTCTCCGTGGATTTACAAAAGAGATCAGGGAATATGATGAGATCGATGTCATCACTCTTGCGAAGGCATGCGACCGCGCGACGGCGACCGCGTATAAGGCGGTTATGAAGCCGAAGGAAGGTACGATCCTCACCGTGGCGAAGGGAATCTCCCAGAAAGCTGCGGAGCTGGCGGAGACGACAGAGGATCTGGAAGAATTTATTCCGGAGGTCATCAAACACGCCGAGGAAGTACTGGCCCAGACACCGGAGATGCTCCCTGTGCTCAAAGAGGCGGGAGTAGTTGATTCCGGCGGACAGGGACTTCTGGAGGTGATCCGCGGCGCATATGACGCGTTCCTTGGAAAAGAGATTGATTATACCGCGATAGAGGCAGGCTCCGCAACAAAGATTGTGAAACCGGGACAGCAGGCTGAGGCAGACATCAAGTTTGGCTACTGTACAGAATTTATTATTATGACGGAGAGAGAGTTTACCGAGAAGGACGAGGTGGAGTTCAAAGGCTATCTGGAATCCATCGGTGATTCTATCGTGTGCGTGGCTGACGACGATATTGTGAAGATCCATGTGCATACGAACGATCCGGGTCTTGCCATCCAGAAAGCGCTCACATACGGGCAGCTCTCAAGGATGAAGATCGACAACATGCGGGAGGAGCATCAGGAGAAGCTCATCCGCGATGCGGAGAAAGTCGCTGCACAGCAGGCGGCGGAGACTGCGCGGAGAAAGAAAAAAGAACCGAGAAAACCGGTTGGATTTATAGCGGTATCCATCGGAGAGGGAATGAACGAGATATTCCGTGAACTGGGTGTGGACTATATCATCGAGGGCGGCCAGACGATGAACCCAAGCACAGATGATATGCTGACAGCCATTGACGGGGTGAACGCGGACCATATCTTCATCCTTCCGAACAATAAGAACATCATCCTCGCAGCGAATCAGGCTCAGTCGCTCACAAAAGACAAGGATATCATCGTGATCCCGACGAAGACAGTGCCTCAGGGCATCACGGCTGTGATCAGCTATATGCCGGAGGCGGATGTGGACGCGAATATCGAGACCATGCAGGACGCGATCAAGAATGTAAAGACAGGTCAGGTCACTTACGCGGTGCGGGATACACATATCGACGACAAGGAGATCCACGAGGGAGATATCATGGGCATTGGAGATCAGGGAATCCTCTCTGTAGGACAATCTGTTGAAGATACGACAAAGGAGCTGCTTGCAAAGCTCGTGGAGGAAGATTCTGAGCTGATCAGCCTGTATTACGGGCAGGATATTCAGGAGGCGGACGCGGAAGAGTTCGCGAAAAGTGTGGAGGCTCTCTACCCTGAAGTTGATGTGGACGTCCACATGGGCGGACAGCCGATTTACTACTATGTGCTTTCCGTGGAGTAAGACGATCGAGAACCGGGGCGTTCTCCCGAGAGGGAGGGCGCCTTATTATATCATAGGAAACTTTGTTCCTATGATATAATAACGCTCCGCGCAGGATTCTTTTTTATATAGACAAGGAGTAACAAAGCAGTATGAAAGAGACAGAACGCATCGGTTCCCTGAAAGGCATCGGGGAAAAAACAGAAAAACTGTTCCAAAAGGTAGGCGTAGAAACTGTGGGAGATATTCTCCGCTATTACCCGAGAGCCTTTGAGATCTTCGAGGAGCCTGTTCCTGTGGGAAATGTGGAGGAAGGGAAAATAAACACAGTGGCTGGAAAGGTGTTCGGCCGCATCCAAGTGTCGGGGAATACTAAAATGCAGGTGACAACGCTTTACTTAAAAGATCTGACCGGCACACTTAAGGTAATCTGGTTCCGCATGCCTTTTTTGAGAAATACGCTGGGAAAGGGCGGTATGCTCATCCTGCGCGGCCGTGTGATACGGAAAAAAGACACCCTTGTCATGGAGCATCCGGAAGTTTATTATCCTGCCGCAAAGTATGAAGAGAAGCTTCACACCATGCAGCCGGTCTATCCGCTCACGGCAGGACTGACGAACAACGCCGTTATCAAAGCGGTTCGCCAAGCTCTTGACTGTGTAAATCCAAATACGGATATCCTGCCGGAAGGATTGGAGGAAAAATATCACTTTATGTCTTATGAGGGTGCTGTGCTAAATATACATTTCCCGGAAGATAAAGAGCATTTCGCGGCAGCGAGGGAACGGTTTGTATTCGAGGAGTTCCTTGTGTTCATCCTCTCCCTTCGGCAGATGAAAGGAACCCAAAACCGAGCGAAGAACGGGTTTCACTTCTCGGATCAGCCGAAGATCAGCGGATTTCTTAAAGCGCTTCCCTACCAGCTCACAGACGCACAGATGAAGGTGTGGGGAGAGATCAGGGCGGATATGCAGGGGGAACATGTCATGTCCCGGCTTGTGCAGGGGGATGTGGGTTCAGGGAAGACGGTCATTGCCTTCCTCGCACTTCTGCTCGCGGGACTGAACGGGTATCAGGGCGCGCTCATGGCTCCCACGGAGGTGCTGGCGCGGCAGCATTATGAAAATATATCCGGGATGCTGGAAACCTATGGCCTGCCCCTGAAAGCGGAGCTGCTCACAGGCTCTATGACCCCGGCGCAGAAGAGAGGAGCCTATGAGCGGATACAGAGCGGCGAGGCTTCTGTCATCATAGGAACACACGCCCTCATACAGGAAAAGGCAGTGTACCGGGAGCTTGCCCTTGTGGTGACGGACGAGCAGCACCGTTTCGGTGTGAGGCAGAGAGAGGCGCTTGCAGGCAAAGGAGCCATGCCCCATATCCTTGTCATGAGCGCGACTCCCATACCGAGGACGCTGGCGATCATCCTGTACGGGGATCTGGATATCTCGGTGATCGACGAGATGCCGAAGAACCGCCTGCCCATCAAAAACTGTGTGGTAGATACCGGATACAGGGAAAAGGCGTATGCGTTTATGGAAAAGCAGGTGGCTCAGGGACGGCAGTGTTATGTGATCTGTCCGATGGTAGAAGAAAGTGAAAGCTTAGAAGCGGAAAATGTCATGGATTATTCGCAGACGCTTCAGGAGGAGATGGGAAACGGGGTTTGCGTGGGATGTCTGCACGGGAAAATGAAGCAGCAGGAAAAAGACGAGATCATGGATGCCTTCGGAAGAAATGAGATCCAGATCCTTGTGTCCACAACAGTC
>ERZ1643251.4844-NODE-4844-length-11403-cov-5.445629_pt1 | contig 11403 bp, 10 predicted proteins | sample MGYA00579261_ERZ1643251 | MGnify/ENA primary metagenome ERZ1643251 (study PRJEB29033, sample SAMEA4952267) | chicken gut metagenome | biome: Broiler Chicken; feature: Gastrointestinal Tract; material: Caecum | place: Ireland | collected 2018 | study: Broiler... | reverse complement strand
GACCGTAGTCCCAGCTGTTGGCCAGGCCGCCGTAGATCTCGCTGCCGGGGTAGATGAACCCGCGGTTTTTGCACAGGTTGACAATCATGTCCAGGGTCTTTTCACTGTTCTTCATTTACGTTATGACTCCTTCCGCATGGCTGGCTGCCACACAAGGTAATTTGCTGCGCCGCACGTTGCAGGCGCAATAAATTTATTATAGCATAGGCGACGGGAGCGTACAAGAAAAAATATCGCCGCTACCGGCCGGGAACCGTTTGTTGCAAAGGAAAAAAGGGAAGTGTATAATGAAGGGCAAAGAAACCGGAAGGAAAGGTTGTATGAACACTGTGCTGAAAAAATCCCTGGGAAAATGGCCCGCTGCGGGATGGGCGTTCTGCCGGCAACATACCGTGGCAGCCGTGGGACTGGTGGCGGAAGCGTTGCTTGTACTGTGGCTTGTGGTCGCACTGTTTGCGCCGGTGGGGAATGTGGTGATTCCTGTGGAGGAATTTCTGACCACTGCCCCGGCGGAGAGCGGTTTGCAGATGGAAGAAGGCGGCCTGGTCATCCCGGAACAGCAGGCAGCCGATGAGAGTGCGGAAAAGACGGGGGAAGCAATGCTGGTTCTGCAATCCGCCTCCCATGCGGTTTCGCCCGGTGCGTATCTGGTAAAAGTACAATATGGGATGGATTCCACTTCGCCCAGCGTGCAACCGGTCGTGCTGAATCTGCAGACGGCCAACATGACCAACCTGGTACAATCGGAAGGCGTGTTGCTGGTGGGCGGAAGTACCACCATGGAAGGCCGGGCCTGGATTCCCTTCGGCGCACGCGTTACCGATCTTCAGGTGCAGCTTTCGGTGATTGACAGCAAAGCGGTGACCATCCAGAGCATTACGCTGGAAGAGCAGCCGGTTTACCGTCTGATCCGGCTGTTGGGGGCAGTGTTGCTTCTGGCGGCACTGGACTGGCTGATCTGGCAGGTGGCGGCGGGTACCGCCAGCGCGGACCCTGTGGTGCGCCGCAGGCAAAAGGTGCTTCTTGTGCTGGGGGGCATCGCGCTGCTGGCCTGTCTGCCCTTCTTCACGAACTTTTTGCGCACTGCGGATGATCTGCGCTTCCATCTGACCCGGATTGTAAATGTGGCTCAGGAGCTTAAAAACGGGCAGTTCCCGGTCCGGATGTACACCGGCATGCTCAATGGATACGGATATGCAACACCGCTGTACTATTGCGATCTGTTCCTGTATCTGCCCGCGATTCTGTACAATTGTATGTTGCCCCTGCAGTTCTGCTACCAGATCTACGGTGTGCTGGTGACAATTCTTACGGTTGCTGCCTGCTATTACAGCATGCGGCATATCTGTGGGGAGGAAAAAATCTGCCTGACCGGTACGGCGCTGTATGTGCTGTCTGCGTACCGCCTCAGCAATATGTTCGAGCGGGCTGCGGTGGGGGAGTACACCGCCATGATTTTCCTGCCTTTTGTACTGTGGGGGATCATCAATATCTACACACGGGAAAAGCCGTCCCTGTGGGATACCATGCCCCTCATTGTGGGAATGGCCGGGCTGGTCATGTGCCACGTGCTTTCCATGGAGATGGTCTGTCTGTTCCTGGTGGTGTTTGTCCTGACGGCAGCGGGCAAGACCTTCCGTGCCGGGCGGGTTTGGGCACTGGTACGCGCTGCGCTGGTGACCGTTGGCCTGGGCGCGTGGTTTCTGGTGCCGATGCTCCACTCCATGATGACGCAGGATGTTTCGGTGACGGGCCGCTACAGTACGGATTTTCAGCCGAATGGCAGTACGCTGTTTGAGCTGCTTTCTCCTGTGCCGCTGCAGGAAGTCTCGGTCAACGGTGCACGCACGGTGCTGGGGCTGGGCACACTGCTGGCGCTGGTCTTGGGGTGCGGGATCCTTTGGCAGCGCAAAGCGCTGCGGCTGCAGGACGGTAAGATGCTGCCGATCCTGGGGTACAGCGTGGCGATCGGTTCACTGGCCATGGTGTTCTCGCTGCAAATTTTCCCCTGGCATGTGATCTTCAGCCGATTCGAAAATACCCCCATCCACAAGATCCTTGGCATGACACAGTTCCCGTGGCGGTATCTGTGCATAGCCACGGCGCTGTTTTCTCTGGCGGCTTTGGCAGCGCTGGCACTGTTGCAGCAGGTAAACCGGCGCAGGTGCAATCAGGCGATGGCAGTCTTGCTGGCGGGTGTACTTTTGTACGCAGGGGCATTCTATATCCAAATCGGTGCAGATGATACCTGGAGCGGGCAAAAATATCAAGCCTCAGTATCCGACAATCTGTGGGTGTCCGGCGGGGAATATCTGTTGCCCGGCGACGTCGATTACTATTATGCGCGCCCGCAGCCGCAGCAGGAAAGCTTGCTGGTAAAGTGGTACGAAAAAACCGACGGCGTGGCACATATCACGCTGGAAAATACCGGGGATGCCGAAGCCTCGGTGGTGTTGCCCATCAACGATTACGGCAACTATCAGGCGGTGGATGCCGAAGGTAAGGTGTTGCCGCTCACCACGTCGGAAAACTCTTTGCTGGTGCTCACCGTACCCGGCGGTTACAACGGAGCTGTCTCGGTGGCGTATCGGGAGCCGATGCTTTGGCGCATGGCGGAACTGATCTCGCTGGTTACCGCTGTGGCGCTTTGCGTTGCCGCGATGTGGGGCCGGAGCAAAAAGAAAAAATCACAACAACTGGCGGGCAATCTGACGGGCCAGGGCCGGTAACAAGGCCCGATCCAAGTCGGTGGTGGCGCTCAGGCGGGCCAGTTCCTGCCGTACCCGCGGAATTTTACGCACCGGAATGCCCAGCCGGGCCAGTTCGGCGGCGGTTAACGGGGCGGATGCCTGGGAACTGCGCAGCCGCTGCATTGCCAAAGGATTGGTACTCCACACAAATCTTGCCATGATACAGACCTCCTGACAGGACAAAATCACAGAAAACCGGGGCCCTTTTCTGCTATTATACCAAAATTTTAAAATAAGTGTTTATTTTGTGCAGGAAAAATATTATAATTAGAGGGAATTCAATGTATAAAAATGCGCCCGATGGGCAGCAATTGTTTTTTTGAGGTGACGACCGATGGTGTATAGTATCTTTGATCCCAAACTGCTGGAAGGCGTCAAGACCATCCATTTTATCGGCTGTGGGGGCTCCGGCACCTATCCGCTGATCCAGATTCTGCACAGCCGTGGCTTTGCCATCACGGGCTCCGATGTGGAAGAAACCAAGAACACCGAGGCGGAACGTGCCCTTGGTGTCAAAGTGACCATCGGTCATGACGCCGCCAACCTGGGGGATGCACAGTTGGTCGTCTACAGCGCCGCCATTCATGATGACAACCCGGAACTGAAAGCTGCCAAGGCACGGGGCATCAAGGCAGTGGAACGCAGTGTATTGCTGGGGTATGTGAGCCGGATGCATCCCCAGAGCGTCGGTGTTGCCGGTACACACGGAAAAACCACCACCACCGGCATGATTACCACCATGTTGGAACTGGCCGGTCGGGACCCGGCTGCCGTCATTGGCGGCAAACTGCCCTTGATCGGTGGATACGGCAAGGCCGGCAGCGGGCAGAGCGCCGTCATCGAGGCCTGTGAATACCATGAAACCTTCCTGCATCTGACCTGCGCGGTGGGGGTAATCCTCAACATCGATAACGACCATCTGGAATACTACGGCACCATGGGGCAGCTCAAACTTGCCTTCCAGAAATTTGCACTGCTTTCCCGCAATGTGGTGTTCAATATGGACGATCATAACACGGTGGACGTGGTCAACTCCATTGACCGCCCGGTGCTCAGCTTTGGTATCACCGAGGACGCCCGGTTCCGTGCCACCAACGTGGCGGAGTACAAACCCGGCTTTTATGAGTTCGATGTGATCGAACTGGGGGAATCCTTTGCCCATATTCGTTTGGGTGTGCCGGGGTATCATAACATTTACAATGCACTGGCCATGTGTTGCTGTGTACGGCCGCTGGGCCTCAAGCCGGAGGATGCCGTCCGTGCGGCGGAGGCCTTCCACGGCACCGGTCGCCGTTTCGAGATCAAGGGCGAGTGCAATGGGGCCGTCATTGTGGATGACTATGCCCATCATCCCACCGAATTGGCCGCCACCATGAAGACCGCCAAGGGCATGGGATACAACCGTGTGATTGCCGTACATCAGCCCTTTACCTACAGCCGTACCAAAATGCTGATGGATGATTTTGCCCAGGTGCTGCGGCAGGCCGACCAGGTGGTGCTGCTTCCCATCATGGGGGGACGGGAAACGGACGACGGGTCCGTCACCTCGGAACAACTGGCCGCCAAGATCCCCGGCAGTGTGGTGGTGGATGGCCTGGAAGGCGCTGCCAACTGGGTCAAACAGAACGCCGGCAAGGGTGATCTGGTGGTCTGCATGAGTTGCGGCGATCTGTACAAGGCAGCAGACATGATGGTGGAATAAACAAAAAGCCAAAGCAGGCTATCTGTGGATAGTCTGCTTTTTCTTGTGCCTCTACCCATTTGCGGCAAAATGGTATATACTAATCCTATATTCTGAAAAAAGGAGAAACCAACTATGAACCAGCAGTATCTGCAATTGTATGCGGATTTTATCGTCAAGGTGGGCGTCAATGTGCGGCCCCGCCAGAATTTTATTGTGCGCTGCCCGGTCACCATGCCGGACTTCGCCCACGCCTGTGTGCGCGCCGGGTATGAGGCCGGTGCCAAGCAGGTCATCGTCCGGTGGGAGGATGATCAGCTTTCCCGCCTGCATATGGAACTGGCCCGGGAGGAGGATCTGTGCAATCTGAAGCCCTACGAGCTGCGCAGCTACCTGGATTACGCCGAGGACCCGGATGGCTGCTGTACGCTGGCCATCCATGCCGAAAATCCCGAGGCACTGGCCGGGCTGGACGCTGGTAAGGTCAACCGGGTCAACCTGGCCCGCCGCACCTTCCTGAAACCCTGGCAGGAATACACCATGAATGATCGTGTCCAGTGGTGTGTGGCGGCTGTGCCGGCGCCGGGTTGGGCGGCCAAGGTCTTCCCGGAACTGCCGGTGGATCAGGCGATGGAAAAACTGTGGGAAGTTATCTTTGACGTTTGCCGCGTCTCCACCGGGGAGCCCGTCACCGCCTGGAAAGAGCATGTGGCCAAGACGGCCGCCCGCCGTGACCAGCTCAACGCCTGGAATCTGGATCGGGTGCACATCACCAGCAGCAACGGCACCGATCTGACGGTGGGGCTGGCCCAGGATGCCACCTGGGAAGGCGCTTCTAGCAAGTCGGAAAAGGGGATCGAATTCATTGCCAACGTGCCCACCGAGGAAGTTTTCTGCGCGCCGGACCGCAACCGTGTGGACGGTGTTGTGTACGGCACCAAGCCCTATGTGTACAACGGTCAGCTGATTGAGGGCTGGCACGTGACCTTCAAGGATGGCCAGGTGGTGGAACACGGCGCGGAAAAGAACGCGAGTCTGCTGGCAGAACTGCTTTCCACTGACGAAAACGCCAACCGAATCGGTGAAATTGCGCTGGTGCCCGCCTCCAGCCCCATCAACCGGAGCGGTGTGCTTTTCTTCAACACGCTGTTTGACGAGAACGCTGCCTGCCATATCGCTTTTGGCGCGGGGTATCCGACCAATATCAAGGGCGGTGCAGCCATGACCCGTGCCCAGCTGATGGAAAAGGGCCTCAACGATTCCGCCATTCATGAGGATGTGATGATCGGTGCTCCGGACAGCCAGATCACCGGCATCACCAAATCCGGCGAGGAAGTGACCATCTTCACCGACGGCGAATGGACTTTCTGATTTAGATTTCGAGATAGAAGAAAACAGCCCCCGGACCACCTGCTGTGGTCCGGGGACTGTTTATTGGGCGTTGGAAAAAATATCGGCGAAGATGGGGACCAGTTGCTGAAAATCCGTCGTATGTTCCGAATCAGTCCAGAAGACACTCATCACACGGGAGTCTTTGCACAGAATGAGCTGCCGGAAGGCACCGTTTTCGCTCCGATAGGCCCAGGCGGCATCGATCCCCGGCAGGGTGGGCAAAGGCTCGGGCAGGTCTGCATACAGTTCGTGGGTTTCGTGCAACTCACCGGCCAGCTGTTGTGCCAGCCGGGAAAACCGGGTGTTATAGTAAGTCACCGCCATGGTGGCGTCCAGAATTACCTGCCCGTTCTGGGTGATCTGGCCGCTTTCGTAGTAATGGTAAATGGCAGGTGCCAGCAGGGTGTGGCGCAGGTCAATGGTATTGCGGCCCAGGTCCTCGTCGGGAACCAGAGTCCCTTCTGCCAGGTCCGACAGGGTGGCGAAGGGGAGAGGTTCATGATAGTTGGAAAGTTGGGTGGCGCGGCTCGGCAACAGCACCGAGCCCAACAACAGCAGGAACAACAACCCGGCGGAGCAGCGGGCCAGGTTTACCAGCAGACGATGTATTCTGGCGATGGGACGCCAGTCCTTTCTATGACGGGGCGGAAGGCCTTGCCGCAGGCGGTGGCGGAACCGAAAAATGCTGTACAGATTCCGCCCGGCGAGCAGCAGGATGGACAGGCAAAACAGCAGATACAACAGGCACAGCAGGGGATCTTCCGCCAGTGAGGAGAAAGGAAATTCCCAAAAAGAGCGAGATACAATGACGGGCAGCATCATCAGTTGTGCCAGAAAGTTGGAAACGGCGGTGCGCACCGCCATCTTCAGGCTGATGGCCTGGATGGCCGGGTCGGTATGAAGTTCCGGGGCGTGGGGGTCCCGGCAGCAATAGAAGAAAAACTCCTGCCAGGAGCAGACAAATTCCCAGCCCGCCGCGGCATACAGGTCGGTTTCTTCCTCCCCGGGGGCGGAGGGCGCACTGAACAGAACGCTCCCTTTCAACCGGGCAGCGGTGATCCGGTAGCGCACGACGCGGGGAATGTCCCGGCGAAAGCGGGCGGTGTACAGGCCCCACTGTTCCAGAAACAGTCCCCGGGCGGCTTGGTCGGTCAGCCAGCTCTCGCAGGCCTCCACGTCATAGCACGGGCAAGGGATCTGACGGGTGACGGTATCCTTCCTCTTCATCGCGTTGCCCTCCTTTCGGCAGCGTGGCGGGGGCGGTCATCCGGGCGCGGTCGGCATCCGCCAGGCAGCGCTGCAATCGGGCGCGCTCGCCTTCGTAGGCAGCCTTTCCGGCGGCGGTCAGCCGATAGTAGCGCTTGCACCCCACAGTGCCGGCTTCGGTCAAAAAGCCTTCTTTCTCAAAGCGGGCCAGCAGGGTGTAAAGGGTGGCGGGGCCCAGCCGCACAGCCCCGCCGGAAATCTGTGCGGCAAAGGCGGTGATCTCGGCACCACAGGCATCACCGCGGGTCAGGGCCATCAGCACATAGAACATGGACTCGGTCAGATTCTCCAAAGCTTGTTTGGGCATGGAAACACCTCGTATAACGATATCGTTTGATGATATTGTAAAACGATAAGCGCTCTGTGTCAAGAAAAACAGCTGCCCTTTTGCAAAAAATGGCCTGGAAAGGCGCTTTTCCGGCGGCTTTTTTGGCGGCAGGGGTTGCAATTTCCTAAACGGTGTGGTATATTTCTATTGTTCGATGATGATTTTATTGGAAAGTGGGCCGTCAAGGTCCGCTTTCTTTTTATGATAGGGAAGAATAAGGAGCGTTTGCATGGCAAAACAGCAAAACAGCGGCGGTGCGGCCAAGACGGTGGAAGCACTGGTGCGCCCCACGGTGGAGGGCATGGGCCTGCGCCTGTGGGATGTCCGGTTTGAAAAGGAAGGCCCCGACTGGTTCCTGCGCGTGCTGATCGACCGGGACGAACCGCTGGATACCGATACCTGCGAAGCCGTTTCCCGGGCCATTGACCCGCTGCTGGACGAGGCTGACCCCATCGACCAGAGCTATTACCTGGAAGTGGGCAGCCCCGGTCTGGGCCGCAAGCTGACGCGTCCCGAGCACTACGAGGTGCTGCGCGGCCAGAAATGTGCCGCCCACCTGATCCGTCCCGACGAAGCGGGGCGGCGGGATCTGGCCGGCATTCTGGAAGGTCTGGATGCTGACGGCAATGTGACGCTGCTCGACGGGGAAGTGCGCTATACCTTCCCGGTGAAAGCCGCCGGTTATGTGAAACTGTGCGACGATGAAGACCTGTTTGGCTGAAAAAGTTCTGTATTTGTGTACTGAAACCTATATTGGGAGGAAACCGTAAAAATGGCTACTGCTAACAACGAATTCTTTGACGCTCTGGCTGCACTGGAGAAAGAGCGCGGCCTGCCGGAGGATTACCTCATCGAGAAGATCAAGGCGGCCATCGTGATTGCCGTCAAGAAGGACTATGAGGTCGAGGACGAGAACGTCGTCGTGGATATCGATCCCGAGATCGGCGCGTTCCGTGCCAGCCTGCTGCGGGACATCGTGGAAGAGGTGGAAAACCCCCACACCCAGGTCAGCCTGGAGGATGCCCAGAAGGTGCGCAAGAGCTATCGCATCGGTCAGCGCATGGTCACCCAGCTGAAGACCAAGGAATTCGGTCGCATCGCTGCTCAGACGGCCAAGCATGTGATCCGTCAGGGCCTGCGGGAAGGCGAGCGCAGCCTGCAGTGCAGCGAGATGCAGTCCCGCGCCCATGAGCTGATCACCGCCACGGTGGTGTCCATCGATCCGGAGCGCGGCAATGTGGTGCTGGATCTGGGCAAGGGCGGCAGCGCCGTTCTGCCCCGTAACGAGCAGGTGCCCGGCGAGACCTTCCGGGAAGGCGAGACCATCCAGGTCTACGTGGTGGATGTGCTGGCCACTGACCGCGGTCCCCGCGTGACCATCAGCCGCACCCATCCCGGCCTTGTGAAACGGATGTTCGAACTGGAAGTTCCCGAAATCTATGACGGCACCGTCGAGATCAAGGCCATCGCCCGGGAGGCCGGTGCCCGTACCAAACTGGCCGTCTGGAGCAAGAACCCTGACGTGGATCCCGTTGGCGCCTGCATCGGTGCCCGCGGCGCCCGTGTGGAAAAGATCGTGCAGGAACTGGGCGGCGAAAAAATCGATGTTATCCGCTGGAGCGAGGACATCACCGAGTTCATCTCGGCGGCACTGTCCCCGGCCAAGGTGGTCAAGGTGGAACTGCTGCCCGGCGAAACCAAGAGCTGCCGTGTCACGGTGCCCGATCACCAGCTCAGCCTGGCCATCGGCAACAAGGGGCAGAATGTGCGTCTGTGCGCCCACCTGACCGGTTACAATATCGATATCCGTCCCGAATCCGGCTATTACGGTGAGGACGAAGAATAAACTTTCTCTACACCCGGGCAGCGCGTCCCGGAGTTGAGTTGGAAAAGAGGTCGGCTACTTGCAGCAGCAAAAGCAAAAAAAGATCCCGGTGCGCCGGTGCGTGGGCTGTAATGCCCAGCGCCCCAAGCGCGAACTGGTGCGCGTGGTGCGCAGCCCCGAAGGCGAGATCAGCATTGATCTGCGCGGTAAAGCGCCGGGGCGGGGGGCATATCTTTGCCCGTCGGCCGCGTGTCTGGCCAAGGCCCGCAAGGCCAAGCGGTTGGAGCGTACGTTTGAGGTCCCCATCCCCGGGGAAATCTACGACCGCCTGACCGAAGAAATCCAATGCGCGGAACAAAGTGCAAAGGAGGCGGCAGACCATGGCGAATGATCAACACCCGTTGCTGGGGGCGCTGGGGCTTTGCCGCAAGGCCGGTAAGCTGCTGCATGGATATGACCGCGTGCAGGAAAATGCCCTGCGCGGTAAGGTGGCGCTGGTCCTGCTTGCCGCGGATGCCAGCGAACGAACCGTGACTCATATGCGCAGCGCCTGCGAGGGAATCGTGGCCTGTGAACAGATGCCGCTGACCACCGCCGATCTGGCGATGCTCACCCCCAAGCCTGCCGCAGTGTTCGGCGTAACGGACGAACACCTTGCGCAGCTGTGCGCAAAACATCTTACCTGATGCAGAGGAGGACCACAGTTTATGGATTTTAAATATAAGATTGCCGATGTTGCCAAGGAATTTGGCGTGCCTGCCAAGAAGGTCATCGAGACTGTTTCGCCCATCACCGGGGAAACCTATAAGACCGGCGGCACCTTTGGGGAAAAGGAGCTGGACTTCCTGCTGGAAACGCTGACCCGTGAGAACGCCGAGCAGAACTTCGACGCCTACCTGGCCAGCGGCAAGAAGGAAGAGCCCAAACCCGCCCCCAAGGCCGAGAAAAAGCCGGAGCCCAAAAAGCCCGAAGCCAAGAAACCCGAAGCCAAGCGTGACAACCGCAAGCCCGAGAAGCAGGCGGAAAAGCGCAACGAGAAGCGCGTTACCCTGCAGGAACTGGCTGCGGATACCGGCATCAAAAAGCCGGTGGCCGCCACCGAGCAGGTGCAGGTCAACCGTGCCCAGGTTTCTGTGGATACCCGCACGGTGGATGTCAACGTGGATAAGTTCAACGCCCGGTATGATGACCTGGCCGACAGCCGCAACATGCCCAACAAGCGCAAGAACCAGCCCACCGGCAAGAAAGAAAAATTCAACAACCGCAACAACCGCCGCGGCCAGCAGTTCGGTCGCCGTCGTGAAACCGAGGCCGAGCGTCTGCAGCGTATCCAGCTGGAAAAAGCCCGCAACGCCCAGCTCAAGATCTCTATTCCCGACGAGATCACGGTGGGTGAGCTGGCCAGCCGCCTGAAGCAGACCGCTGCCAAGGTTGTTGCCAAGTTCATGCAGATGGGCGAGATGCACGCCGTTTCCGACGTGGTGGATTTCGACACCGCTGCCCTCATCGCCGAAGAGTTCCATGCCAAGGTGGAGCATGAGGTCCATGTCTCCATCGAGGAACGCCTCTTTGTGCAGGAGGAGGACAACGCCGCCGATCTGGTGGAGCGCCCGCCCGTGGTGGTGGTGATGGGCCACGTCGACCACGGCAAGACCAGCATCCTGGACGCCATCCGCAAGACCCATGTGACCGAGGGCGAGGCCGGCGGCATCACCCAGCACATCGGCGCGTATCAGGTCACCGCCGGCGGCAAGACCATCACCTTCCTGGACACCCCCGGCCACGAGGCATTCACCAGCATGCGCGCCCGCGGCGCCAACATGACCGACATCGCCGTGCTGGTGGTGGCCGCCGACGACGGCATCATGCCGCAGACGGTGGAGTCCATCAACCACGCCAAGGCCGCCAAGGTGTCGGTGATCGTGGCCATCAACAAGATGGATAAGCCCACCGCCAACCCCGAGCGGGTCATGGAGCAGCTCACCCAGTACGAGCTAGTGCCCGAGCAGTGGGGCGGCGACGTCATCTGCGTGCCCGTGTCCGCCCTCACCGGCCAGGGCATCCCCGACCTGCTTGAGAACATCAATCTGGTGGCCGAGGTGAAGGAGCTGAAAGCCAACCCCAACCGCCGCGCCAAGGGCGCCGTGGTGGAGGCCCGCCT
>ERZ1643251.4843-NODE-4843-length-11403-cov-11.681794_pt1 | contig 11403 bp, 10 predicted proteins | sample MGYA00579261_ERZ1643251 | MGnify/ENA primary metagenome ERZ1643251 (study PRJEB29033, sample SAMEA4952267) | chicken gut metagenome | biome: Broiler Chicken; feature: Gastrointestinal Tract; material: Caecum | place: Ireland | collected 2018 | study: Broiler... | reverse complement strand
GGAGTTCGTGGCCGAGGCGCTGGGCGTGAGCCGTCAGGCCGTCAGCAAGTGGGAGGGCGGAGTTTCACACAGTTAAAGACACGCAGCCCGCGGTTATTAAGCAAATAACAGGTTCATTCCAGTTGGAGCCGACTTTTTATAGTCATTGAAGTTATTGCTTTTCTTGCTTGGACTCATTTGTATATATTTCTTCGTTTACCAATTGCTAAACGCCCTATAGTACAAAATCTGCTGGTGCGGCAAAGAAACCGTTGCGGGCTTTTATTTCGCGCATGTCAGAACTTGTGATAGTAAGCACGCGACGTATCCACTCCTTGTCTTTCACCGGCACAGAAGAAATTAGGGCTTTATTCGCCATGGGAAACCATCCAGCTATCGACAGCGTGCAGAAAAAACAAACTTGTGCTGTCACTGCCTTAAGAGCTCGACGATACTCGAGTATAGCTATGTCATCCTTGTGCATAGGATTCACTGTGAACACCCTAACGAAAGAGTCAGCACGCCGAACATGACCAATATAACAACTCTTATATGAGTACACTTCTTCATCGTTTGGTATCTCTCCAAAAATCCTTGCCGTGTGCTCACCAATGAAAAGAGCATTGTAGCTTATATATGGTTTACCGACATGAGCAGAATAAAAGTATAGATAGTATCGTTCCAAATGTTCGGCATACTCATTCTCCCCTGGCTTGAATATAAATTCAACACCTGTACTTTTACTATCGTCTACGAGAGAAGCAAGACTTACACCTAGCACCCGTGATATATCTGCCAGTGTTTCAATGTCTATAGATATTTCGCCTCGTTCATACTTGGAAACTGTAGATTTTCCGCGATGTATCGCATCGGCAAAATCGTTAAGTGTATAACCCTTCTGACGGCGAATAAAGCGTATGCGGCTTCCTACAATGTTGCATATTTCTTCCATGATCGTGCACCTGTTCCACTCAAAAGAAATTTTTATTTATCTGCATAGTTATATCCCTGATTTGAATCAATGAATTATATTATAACATCTCTCAGATTCCACCTCAAGTGGAATCTGAGCTTTTTCTTTACCATTTAGCGGCGCTACACGCATTTGCAAATAAATGCTGGCGACGTTATACTTTAATCATTTAAAATCGCGCGATTCATGGTTGGAGGGTTGACTATGACCATACTACACAACTGCCGCCTTATTAGCATACTGACTGAGGGATACCATGGTGAGTTTGCCGATGTAGTGATTGAGCACGGATTGATTGATGGTATTTACCCTGCTGGCACCGCTCCGGAACCCGAAGGAGCAGAAAAATTGGACATCAAAGGCATGACTCTTCTTCCTGGATTATTTGACCTGCACGCACATCTTATGGTTGTGAACCAGGATTGGAATTATCTCATGTTGCGGCCGCAGAACCAGTATCTGCTTGACTGTGTTCGCTACGCAAAGGAATACCTGCGCCTGGGCTTCACCACAATTCGTGACTGTGGGAACGATTACTATGCGAGCGTAGCAGTGCGTGACTATATAGCAGACGGCACAATCACAGGCAGCAGGGTTATAACCTCCGGCAAAATACTATCGCCGACTACCAAAGGCAACTCTTCTTTTGGCACACTGTATAAAGAAGTGGACTCACCTAGCGAAATGATGAAGGTATGCCGCGAAGAGATGGCAAATGGCGTTGACTTCATAAAGTATATGTGCACCGGCGCAGTTCTCAATCTTGGTGGAGAACCTGGAGCCATGGTCACAACTCCTGAAGAGCTTTCTGCCATAGTCCGCGCAGCAGACAGCCTTGGGACATATGTCGCCGCGCACTGCCATGGAACTCGCGGCATAAACGAAGCGGTTAAGGCGGGTGTATACACGATTGAACACGCCTCGTATATGACTGAGGAAAGTGCGGAGCTTATGATTAAACATAAGACCGGTGGAATAGTTCCCACATTTTCAATGCCCTATACGCTTGTAAAAGATTACGCTGGAAACACTACGCAGGAATTTATAGACAAGTCCCGCGATGCCATCGTTCACATGGCTGCAAGCGCAAAGCTTGGTGCCGAAGCTGGCGTGCGGGTAGGATTTGGCACAGACCTTGACCTGAAAAACATGTTGGAACATATTGGCATAGAGTTCCTTGCACGTGCCGAGTTTGGTATTGAGCCGCTCGAGATACTTCGGGAAGCTACCATTGAAAGTGCTGCCATTGTCGGTATGGATGACGTATGCGGTACAATAAAGGCTGGAAAGCTTGCAGACCTTTGTATATTTGAGGGAAAACCGGATGAAGATATCAGTGTTATGAGCAAATATCCTTTGTATGTATTTAAAGACGGACAAATATTCAGAAACTGATTTTTGGAGGGCTGAGAAATGACCATATTGTCAAATTGCAGAATAGTACCAGATCTGACCGAAGGTTATAGCGGCAATTACGCAGACATAGTTTATGAAAACGGATTGATTGAGGGCATATATCCTGTCGGAATGGCGCCATCTCCGGAGGGTACAGAGGTACTGGATATTAAGGGCATGACTGTGTTGCCAGGTCTCTTCGACCTGCATATGCATGCAAACTTCGACAGGATGATTGTTGAGCAAATCGCAGTGCGCACTCCGGAACAAAGCCTTGTTGACGGCGTGGACTATGCGCAGGACTATCTCCGCAATGGATATACGTTCCTGCGCGACTGCGGCATCGCCCACTGGGGAGGGCGCTATATCCGTGAGTTTTTTGATCGAGGCCTCGCAATTGGACCGCACTACATATTCTCCGGCGCATGTAACAGTCCACGCGCGCCTGGCAACGCACAGTTTGGCCCCGTATATAGGGAGTTTGACGGTCCTCAGCACGCACTTGAAATCTGTCGGGACGATGTAGCACATGGCGCCAGTTTCATAAAGTACATGGTAACCGGAGCCATGATGAACGAGGGTGGCGATCCGCAGGCCATGCTCTGCACACGCAAAGAGTTGCAGGCAATGGTAGACGCTGCTGCAGCCTGCGGAACCTATGTTGCCGCGCATTGTCACGGCAAACCCGGCATACTCGCATGTATAGAGGCTGGTGTATACACTGTCGAGCACAGCACATATCTCGATGACGAGTGTATCGAGTCATACCTTAAGTCAAATGGGAAAACGGTGATGGTTCCGACAATGGGGGTGATGTATGGCATCCTCACCGATGACACCGGCGCCGTACCTCAGTACATGAAAGACCGAACTGCAAATATATACGAAAATCTCTGTGTCAACCTCGCAAATGCCTGCCGCGCAGGAGTCCTTGTCGGCTGGGGAAGCGACGCCGATCGACCGAGCTTTGACCGTTATCCGGGTCTGGAGTTCACTGCCCGCAAGGCATTAGGGCTTTCAAACATCGAACTGCTGCGCCAGGCCACTGTCAACAGTGCAATAATTGCAGGTGTTATTGACAAGGCGGGCACTATAAAGGTTGGCAAATGGGCCGACTTCTGTATAGTTGACGGAAAACCGGACGAGGATATCGACGTCATGACAAAGCTGCCGGCTCATGTAATAATCGGCGGGCAAAAGGCAGTATAAAGGGGAGGGAAATTAAATGAGCAAGCGGAAATATCTGCTTATAGCTGTAATGACTCTTAGTACGCTCTGTTACACATATCCGTATCTGAGTTCCACGTTTTACACTCAGTTTATGGAGGCTTTCGAGCTGAGCAATGCGCAGGTAGGCAACCTTATAGCCATGTTCGGCCTCACAGCCGTACCCGGATATCTGTTCGGGGGCCTGCTTGCAGACCGTTTCAGCCCGAAAAAACTCGTTATTATTTCGCAGCTCCTGACGGCGGTAATAGGCCTGTGCATTTGCTTCCTTCACGGATACACGATACTGCTTATATGCTATCTTGCGCTTGGCGTCTCCACTACATTTATCCACTGGTCTGCCTTCCTGAAGCTCATCCGTGCACAGGGTACAGAGAAGGACGAAGGTAAGATATTCGGATTTTTTGAGGCATGTTCTGCCGCGGTCAGTATCATCTGTTCCTACGGTATACTCGGCATACTTGGCAACCTTCCAAGCTTTCGTATAGTACAGGCTATATATGCAGTAATCCTCATAATTGTTGCAGTAATAATTGCTATATTTGTGAAGGACTCCGACGTGAGATGCGTGAGCAGCGACAGTTTCAAGGTGAGTATGGCCGGCAAAGCGCTTCGCCATCCTGTAACCTGGATAAATGGATTTATAGTCATGGGCCTTTTCATGGCACTCTCCTGCAGTACATATCTGAATCCAATGCTCTCCGAAAACTATGGCATGGACACCACGCTTGCGACAGGCTACTCAATATATAACCGCTATGTTGCACGCGTGCTGCTAGCCACTGCGGGCGGTCTGCTACTTGACAGGCTTAAGACGCCTAAGTTCCTTACGATTTTTGCAGTTGGCATGATAGTCGCTCTCGGTGCACTTATCGCATTGCCAATGGATCACAGCTTCATGATTTTCGCGTTCATCTTGTGCGTTCTTTTCTCAACCATTATGGGCACGTCACGCAGCGGAATGTATACGCCGATACCAGAGGCGAAAATGCCTATGAATATCACAGGCACGGCTATGGGTATCTGTTCTGCCATAGGTTATTCTTCAGACCTCTGGCTGTACACCCTCTGCGGCAACTGGCTAGACAAGTACGGCAGTGCAGGATATAACTATATCTGGATACTCACTATTGGCGCGATGATTCTCGTCATATTTTGCAGCTTCCTGTTGCACATCTATGAGAAAAAATATGTCACCGAATAAAAACGTTACCAGCCAGCGATAACAACCAGGTGTGCGTGCTGCAACTACTGTAGCAAGCACAAATAAGATGAGGAATCCAGTATATGAACATTGTAGACTATATTGTATTTGCAATAACGCTTGTCCCGGTCGTGATTATTGGCTGGCTGTCAGCCAAACGCTCACGCAGGGACAACACGAGCCGCGAGTTCCAGCTTGCAGGCAAGGGCATCAATAAACTGCAAGCGGGCTTTTCAATGGCTGCTACAGATTTCGGTGGTAGCGGCCTTGTCGGCGCTATCGGCGCCTGTTATGTTTCAGGCATGAGCGGCGCATGGTGGAACCTCGCGGCAGCGCCAGCATTCCTGCTGGTCGGCCTGCTGCTTGCGCGCAGACTGAACACGATGGGCAGCGCAACGCTTCCTGAATATCTGGGCAAGCGCTATTCTCCTTCTGTAAAATACATAACATGTATAATGCATGTCTGTGCCTCTGTCGCCGCCTTGTCAGTGCAGTTCACCGTATCATGTACGGTTTTGCACGTCCTTTCAGGTTTGGATCTCACTCTATCACTCATAATAAGTATGGCTCTTGTTGTTCTGCTTACAAGCGGTGGACTGAGGAGCGTAGTAAATACAGACTCTGTGCTATTTGTTGTAATTGTAATATCTGTACTTTTAGCAGTGCCCATCACTATGAGTGCAGGAGGTGGATATAGCAGTATTGTGGAGCGTGTACCCAATGGATTCATGCGTATGGATGGACTCGGCTTCTGGACGCCGCTTAGCTGGGTGTTGATGTGCACACTCTCCTACTCTACGAACCAAAATTATGTGCAACGAATGGTCTCCTCGCGTGACGAAGGTACGGCTGTATTCTCTGCAGTGTTCACCGCAGGATTCTACGTCATAATCTCTATTGCATTGGGACTCATTGGTGTTGCCGCCTCAGTGTTACTGCCCGGTATTGAGGATACAAATACTGTATTCCCTGAGGTGTTAGTAAACTTTTTTCCACATGGACTTCTTGGGCTTGGCCTCTCGGCAGTATTTGCAGCAACCATTTCAACTGGCACAAGTATTCTCCACGCCGTTGCAACACTTATTGTAAACGACATCTGGAAACCTACACGTGGTCGCAATAAATCCGACAAAGAACAGCTTCGACTTATGCGTGCACTTGTCTATGTCACAGCCGTATTCAGCCTCGGCATTTCCCTGCTCTCGAGCGATATTATCAATATCTGCTACGTCGGTGGACTTTTTTACTCTACTTCTGCATTTCTCCCGATGGTTTTTGGCCTTCACAGCAAGTTCGTGACGAAACGCGCCGCTCTGGCAAGTATAGTCGTGACGGTTTTGCTGAGTCTTGGATGGGAATATTTCCCCCAATTTCGACCTGCGCTATTCTCCGAACTACCTTCTAATGTGTTTGGCCTTGTCATAAGTCTTATTCTAATACTCATCATATCGTTGTTTGATAAAAATGGGCAACGCGAAAAAACGGCTGAAATTTAATTGTCACTGTTGCTATCATCAGTATTAGTGCAAGGCAAAGAACCTTAGCCCCGGAGCCACAGCGACGCAAAGAGCCACCCGGCACTCAAGTGCCGGGTGGCTTTCGCACATACATGGGCACCATGTATAGAAGTGCGCCCTTCGGGTTTCTTCGCTTGTCCCTACGCTCTCTGTGCTAATCCACCGGGCTGCGTTGAAACGTTCATAATCTCGTGGTACAATCAGCCAACAAGGTACAAGGAGACAGTAGTCGTATGGCAAATCCCAAAGGCCCCAAGGGGTTCATAGTCGTCACGCCGACCGGCATCATCGAAATCCCACAGGACTCTCACCTATCTTGGCTTACCATGTTTTACCTCATGCCGCGCGTGCTGGTGGAAAAGTGGCCCGAAGCTCTCAAGATTCCGCGCAAGCCGTTTGAGGCGCTGCGCTCTCAGGCGTGTCTGGACATCATCAAGCAGGATATGTTCGCCGAGCTGGTCTGGGACTGCTGGTCGTGGACGGCGTGGCAGGCTTTCCAGGTCAAGGACTCAAGAGGCAACTACGGCGAAATCCCCGGCAGCCGGGAGCAGTACACTGGGCACTTCCCACTCTGGCAGCTCTCCTACGACATACTCCGCTACTTTCGCCGCAAGATAGAGCGCGAGTACATCTCCTTTCAGATGCTCTACACCGCAGGGCCTGACGAGGAAATGCTGTGGTTTACATACCGTGAGTTCGGTAACCTTGTAGGCAACCTCACGGATTTGGTTGTCAAGGAAGAAAACTGGCAGCCCATGATTGACGCTATCTGGGAAAACCGAACGGTCGAGGACTACGAGAACAAAAACAGTGTCGTCCGCAAAGACTTCATGCGGCACTGGAACCACGACCGCAGTGGCAAGTCTATCTCGCTCGAGGAGCTGGTCGAGGACGGCGGCGACATTATGAACGTCGCCGACCCACGAGCAGAGTTCGAGCGTAAGGTGCTCTCGCAGGGGCAGATTGACGCCTTCGCCAGACGGCTATCCGAGCAAGACCGCAAGATTCTCAGGCTGCGAATGGAGCATCACACCGAACAACAGATAGCCGACGCAGTAGGCTTCAAAACCGCGAGCGCGGTACATAAGCGTATTGCCAAGATAGCCTCGGCGTATGAGGACTTCGTAACCAGAGAGTATCAGAAATTCCTCGACTAAAAATTTTTCATAAAATTTTTAGTCTCAGGAACAATTTGCCCGTTCTCAATCCATGTATAATAGAGGGGTAGTTACCCTGAAGACGTGAGCGTTTGCCGCAAGGCAGGCGCTCTTTTTATATATCTGCACAAGGAGGACAGCAAGTTGGGGTTCAAGTAGTAAACTTTTTGTGAATTATCCGAATATCACCTCCTCATTTCGCCGAAAAATGTCACGGTATATGAGGGGGCTTTTTCTCTCAAATAATCCAAGGAGGTACAAAGGCTATCAACTACAACAAAATCAAGCACACAATCTCACCCATCGAAGCGGCTCAACGCTACGACACCGTGAAGCACGGCTTCATGCGCTGCCCGTTCCACGCGGACAGGACGCCCAGCCTCAAGCTCTACGGCGACCACTTCCACTGCTTCGGCTGCAGCGCGCACGGCGACGTGATAGACCTCGCGGCGGCGCTGCTCGGCTGCTCAAAGACCGACGCAGCATGGCGGCTGGAAGCGGACTTTGGCTCCGGCAGCTTTGTGCCTCCGTTGGGACTGGCGGCGTGCAAACGCGAGCTTTCCCGCTGCCGGGCCGAGCTTGCGCCGAGAACAACAGGAGAAGAAGCACACGACGGCTATGCCGAAGCGTGTACGCTCGACGCGTGGGCAGGATATCTGCTGGACGCGGGTGCGAGCCTGGACGAAACGCGGCTGGTCGAGCAGAAAACCGCGCGGCTGATGGAGGGATTGCGTGGCTGAATTTCCAGAATGGTATGACGGCAAGCATGTCAATGAGGTGAAATTCTGCGAGGAATTTCTGCGCGAGCACCCGATGAAGAGCGTCAACGGCACCTTCTTCACGGTCGAGGGCCGCGTCACGGACGAGGACAAGCTGCGCCGGGCAATCTACGAAATGCTCAAGCCGTATTTCTCAACCGGCCTCGGCAAGCGCGTGAACAACTTGCTCGAAGCCCTGCGGCTCGAAGCCTACGCGCCGGATTTGCCTATCCAGCGTGACCGCATACACGTTGCCAACGGCACACTGTTCCTCGACGGGACATTCACGCCAGAGCGTGAGTTCTGCCGCAACCGCCTGCCGGTGGTATACAATCCCGACGCGACTACACCGGCAACGTGGCTACAATTCCTCAATGAGTTGCTCTACCCTGAGGACATCCCGACGCTGCAGGAGTTCATGGGCTACTGCTTCCTGCCCACGACGAAGGGTCAGAAAATGCTCATGCTGATTGGCCGCGGCGGCGAGGGCAAGAGCCGTATCGGCGTTGTGCTCCGTGCGTTGCTCGGGTCAAACATGGCCACCGGCAGCATTGCGAAGGTTGAAAGCTCGCGCTTCGCCCGCGCGGATTTGGAGCACGAGCTTGTCATGCTCGATGACGACATGAAGCTCGAAGCCCTGCCGCAGACGAACCACATCAAGGCGATCGTGACCGCCGAGCTGCCGATGGATCTCGAACGCAAAGGGCAGCAAAGCTATCAGGGCGACCTCTACGTCCGCTTCCTCGGTTTCGGCAACGGCTCGCTCAAGGCGCTCTACGACCGCAGCGAGGGATTTTTCCGTAGGCAAATAATCTTGACCACGAAACCTAAAGACGCCAACCGAGCGGACGACCCGTTCATCGCCGAAAAGATGTGCGCGGAGGCTGAGGGAATTTTTCTCTGGTGCCTCGATGGACTGCGGCGGCTTATCTCTAACGACTACCGCTTCACGCTCAGCGAGCGCGCCCGCGAGAACATGTCTGAAGCGGTCAGCGACGGCAACAACGCTGTGGACTTCATGCGCAGCGAGGGCTACATACGTCTCAAATCCGACGCCGAGGCCAGCAGCCGGGACGTGTACGCTGTGTACAAGCTCTGGTGCGAGGACAACGCGCTAAACCCGCTGTCTCAGCGCAGCCTGTGCCTACACCTCGCAGAAAATCAGGATACCTACGGCATTGAGCAGACGAACACGATTTACCTACCCGGCGGGCGGCGCGTGCGCGGATTCATTGGCATAGAGCTATTGCAGAGGGCGGGATGAAAAAATTGAATTTCAATTCAAAACATCCGTACATGCGTACAAGCGTACGGATGTACGCATGTACGGATAATTTTAATCAACGGCGAAAAATTTAAGGAGGTAGATATTATCCGCAAAAACCAAACCAAGGCCGAGCTTGTACAGGAAAGCGGCGTGATTCAGAAAAAATTAAGCCAAACCAAACACCGTTACCAACGTATCGAGCAGCAAATCAAGTATCTCCAAGACGGCGAGCGAAAGAAGCGGACGCGCCGGCTCATTGTTAAAGGCGCTGTCGTGGAGCACATTGCGCCAGCCGTCAAAGATATGGGAGAGCGTGAGTTTTACGAGCTAATTGAACACATCTTCGACTTACCCGAAGTCAAGACCCTATTGCCCAAGGACGGTGAGTGATTGGCTCTGTACCACTTCCACGTCGGGCAGATAAAGCGCAGCGCCGGGCGGTCGGCGGTTGAGTGCGCCGCATACCGCGCGGGCGAGAAGCTCTACAGCGAGTATTACGGTCAGATTAGTGACTACACGCGCAAGGGCGGCGTAATGTACACAGAGATTTTTCTCCCGCCTCACGTGCCGCGCGAGTATGCCGACCGCCAGACGCTGTGGAACGCGGTCGAGGAAGCTGAGCGCAACAAGAATACTCAGTTGGCGTATAGCTTTGACATCGCACTGCAAAACGAGTTCACGCTGGATGAAAACATACAGCTCGCTCGACAATTCCTGCTGGACAACTTCGTCTCTCGCGGCATGATTGCAGACTTTGCCGTGCATCAGTCGGACGAGGACGGCGGTATACCGAACCCGCACTTCCACGTCATGTGCCCGATTCGCCCGCTCAACCCCGACGGTACATGGGGCGCTAAACAACGCCGCGTATACCGTGAGGACGGTAAATTTGACGCCGTGCCGACCACCGATTGGGGACGGCCCGAGACGCTCGAAGAATGGCGAGAGGCGTGGGCGGCACTGTGTAACGCAAAGTTCGAGGAAAATGGTCTGACGTGCCGCATCGACCACCGTTCATACGAGCGTCAGGGCGTGGGGCAGCTTCCGACCGTTCACGAGGGCGTCGCCGTGCGTCAGATGGAGGCCAAAGGCATCGTGACCGACAAGGGCGAGCACAACCGGTGGATTCGTTCGGCGAGCGCGATGCTGCGGACGCTGGGGAATCGAATTAAGACACTTGTGAGCTGGCTCGAAGCCAACCATGCGAAACTGGACGAGCCGCACTCTCCCTCCCTCGGCAAGCTGCTCGCCGACTACTTCGACGCTCGCAACGCCGGCGCGCGGAGCAATAAGGCCAAGGTCGGCAATCTGAAACGTTTGACGAGCGCTGTAGCGTATTTGAATGAGAACGGGTTACATACCCTTGCAGACCTCGAATCCCGCCTCGATTCGCTACATTCGTCGCTCGACGAGGTGAAAACCACTCTGGACGCCAACAAGAAGCGGTCGAAAGAGCTGCGCGACTGGCTGAGGTACGCCGAGCAGTACAAGCGCTTCAAGCCATTATACGACGAGCTGTGCGCTATACGCTGGAAGCCAAAACGCGAGCGATTCAAATCCGAGCACGAAAGCGAGCTGCGGCAGTTCTACATGGCGCGTCGAAAACTCCCCGGCGGCATCCACATTTCCGACTGGCAGCAGGAGCTTACAACGCTCAAGCGCGAGAGCGACGCAGCTTACGCCAAGTACAAAGCTCTCCACTCCGAGCTGACGAAGCTGCTGGACGTGAAGTACTGCGTAGACCGCGCGCTGAGCGCGAGAGAGAATGAAGGTCGCGAAACGCGACTTTTGGTGAACGAAAGATAAAACGCACAATGAGATGAAAAGAGTTTTTCAAAGGGTACGTCGCTTTGGCCCTGTTGACAAAACTCCGCATAGCCGCGACGCATATGGTATACTGGAGGAAAAGCAAAGGCGGTGATGTGG
>ERZ1643251.4842-NODE-4842-length-11404-cov-4.261609_pt1 | contig 11404 bp, 9 predicted proteins | sample MGYA00579261_ERZ1643251 | MGnify/ENA primary metagenome ERZ1643251 (study PRJEB29033, sample SAMEA4952267) | chicken gut metagenome | biome: Broiler Chicken; feature: Gastrointestinal Tract; material: Caecum | place: Ireland | collected 2018 | study: Broiler... | reverse complement strand
TATTGATTGCAGGCAGAAGCACTTCGTTTAAAAGAACAGAAGGATCCTCCCCTGATTCCAGAGCGTCCCTTGTAATCTGCGCTATTCCGTTCCGATTCCCCTTGAGCACTCCGCTGCGAAGAGCCTCTCTGAGAGAATTGGAAGGCTCCGTCGGTTGTCCAGGCAGAGTTTCCTCCTGCTTTGGTCCGCGCCGACGGTCAATTCCTTCCTGCTCCAAAAGTCTTTTTTGGAGCTTTTCTTCCTTTTCTTCACGGTTCTCTCTCACCCTTCCCGCATACTCAATATAACGCAGATCCGCCCCCTCCCTGGCAAGCAGAAGATCCGTCGCCAGGGCGCAGCTTACTAAAAGTTCCTGGGAAGGATTGGCAATGGCCATAGTAAGTCCCTCTCTTATGGCCAATGTCAAAAACGCTGTGTTCACAAAGCCCCTTTCCGGCATTCCGAAGGATATATTAGATAATCCACAGGTGGTAGCAAACCCCTGTTGTCTGCAGTACCGGATGGTCTCAAGGGTTTCCAGAGCCGCATTCCGATTGGCGCCCACAGTTGTGACAAGACCATCCACCACAATATCCTCCCTGCGCATACCTAAAGCAACAGCTCTCTCATAAATGGTCTCAATAATTTCCTTTTTCTCTTCAAGGCTTTCCGGCAGCCCTTTGTCGGACAAAGGCAGCAAAATAAACATAGCTCCATATTTTGCCGCAATAGGAAGCAGTTTTTCAAACTTATCTTTTTCCAGGGAAATCGAATTAATCAAAGCCCTTCCCGGATATGCACGAAGAGCTGCTTCGATTACCTCCACATAGCTAGAATCTATGGACAACGGCAGGCTTGTGACTGTGCTGATCTCTTCCAAGGCCCGAAGCATCATTGCTTTTTCATCGATGCCGCTCATGCCCATATTCACATCCAATATCTGTGCTCCGCCTTTCTCCTGTTCCTCCGCAAACTGAAGCACTTTATCCATTATGCCATCCCTTAGCTGAGCCTGAAGCAACTTTTTACCGGTGGGATTGATCCGCTCTCCTACAATCATAAAGCCGTCATCGAGACCAAAGGAAACTGTTTTTCTCTCTGAGGTCAGAAAACGGATCTGCGGCTGTCTGCGCAGAGCATCTTGCTCTGCCCGATCCTTGAAGGTTTCTCTCAGACTTTTTATATAAGTGGGGTCAGTGCCGCAACAGCCCCCCAAGATAGTAGCTCCCTTTGCAGCCAGCAGCTTCATTTCCTCAACGAATTCCTGCGCCTGCATACTGTAGCAGGTCATTCCTCTCTCGTCTACAAAGGGAAGCCCTGCGTTGGGCTTTGCAACAATGGGAATTTCCGTGACCGAAACCATATCCTCTATTATATCCTGCATCTGGGCCGGACCGGTGGAGCAATTCGCCCCTATGGCACACGCGCCAAGGCTTTCCAGCACTATCGCAGCGGTTTTGGCATCCGTGCCGTAAAGAGTTCTTCCATCTCTTTCAAAGGTCATGGTAACCATAACAGGAAGCTCTGTGACCTCTTTTGCAGCTATCAGAGCCGCTCTTGCCTCTCCCAGACTCATCATGGTCTCCACGGCCAAAAGATCCGCCCCCGCCTTCTCCAAGGCAAGAATCTGCTCTTTATAAATGTCAATTAATTCTTCCAAACCCATTTTTAAGATCACCGGCCACATAGACCCTGTGGCCCCCGGGGAAATCACTTCTTCCCGATGCGGCAGCCTCCTTTGAAATACCCACAAGTTCTCTGGTCATCTCAAAAAGGCGTGATTCCAATCCATACTCTCTCAGCTTCACACGGTTTGCCGTAAAAGTGGGCGCATATAAAATATTTGTGCCTGCCTTTACATATTCCTTTTGAAGCTTCAGCATAACCTCTCTGTTCTCTAAGATCCATTTTTCGGGACATACCCCAGAGGGCATCCCCGCCTTAACCAGATTGGAGCCGGTAGCTCCATCCAGATAGATATATTTATTCTTACATAAACTGAAAAACTCTTCTCTTGTCATAATATCCTCATATCTTAAATTAAGCAGAATAAAATCTGAATAGAATTGTACCACAATGCCGTTTTAATCGTAAAGGGTGGGATTTAACATATTTCTACATAAGTGTTGCGGAAAAACGCAAAATGTGATAAATTTCTTATGTTATTTATCTTTTTTTCGGAGGTTCTGTATTGACTATGAAAAAAATTTTTAAAATAAAATCTACTCTTCCGGTTCTGCTTATCCTGCTTTTTCTCACAGGCTGCGGCACAGATCCGGCGTTATCGAGATTCAAAACACAGGTGGACGATTTCTGCACACGTATTTCCGAACTGGATACTTCGATCAATAATATTGATACTCAGTCCGAAGGATACACTTCAGAGCTTCTGGGATACCTGGATGAATTGGATGCAGAATTCCAGGCCTTTTCTGAAGTAGACTTTCCTGAGCAGTTCGATTATCTTGAAAGTCTCGCGGACGAGGCCGCGGAATATATGACGGAGGCAGTTAAAAGCTATCACGAAGCCTACAGCAACGGCTCCTACAATGAATACACGGCCGATTACGCACTTCAGAATTACTCCAGAGCATATAAAAGAATACAAATTATCATCACCTTCCTGCACGGCGAGGAGCCGGACGATGCGGATTTGTCCATAGAATATGGTGAATAGCATAACGCAGCAGAATATATGCTCCAGTGAAAAAAGCAGCCTGCCCAAAGCAGACTGCTTTTGATTCATGGCAACAGAAAGCACCCTCTGGGAGCTTCCTATTGTTTCGGCTCTTCAAATATATTTTCTGCTTCATATCAAAATGTTACAGAAGTGCAGCAGAATATTTTTTACAATCCAATTCACTGCCACTATAATAATTGCCGCATACAAGTACCAGTTATGGAATTTCCAGCCCTTCACTCCCACGATATGAGTCCTCGCCAGCGTCTGTGTCAGCATAAAACCTCCAAAAACCGCCGCCGTATAGGGCACCAACGGATGATACCACAAGGAAAGCAGAACATTCCCATTCAGAAGCGCTCCCACCGCCCTTGTACCCCCGCATCCCGGGCAATAAATCCCCAGAACATGGTAGAAAAAACACGGCGGAATAAGGTTATTGGGCAATATCCACCGAAAGTAGACAAAAATCCCCGCAGCTCCCACCGCCAGAACGAGCCAGCCGGCCATATAAAGTCGGTCTTCCAACGTTCTAGTTTTCATTAACAATTAATAATAAATACCTGCGGATTCCATAAGGCCAATGCCTATCACAGCCAGAATCACAATCAAGAGGGAAATCACAATAGCAATAATGGAGCAGATCAGACCCGCCGTAGCCACACCGGTTTTCCCCTGCTTATTGGCAAGAACCGCACATACGATACCTGCGATGCCAAAGATAAATCCAAACCAGCCAGTGCAACAGCCAAGCAGGATTGCAAAAATACCGCAAATAAGGCTGATGATAGCCAGCACATTCGTAGAATTCTGTGTGTTTTGTCCGTTCTGGAAATTTTGTCCGTCCATTGTCTTCTCCTTTTTCTCAAAAAAATCACTCAGATAATTACTCGCTTAGCGGATTGCCCTGGGCATCAGTGTTGATCTTTCCGGATAGGATCATGATCCCTTCTACCAGGCCCCAGATCCATATTCCCATTGTAAGGAATATACCCACAAAAACGCAGCTGAGCAAAATCCCGATCAGGCTAAGCACGAGCTGAGTCACTGCTTTAGAGGTATAACCAAGATAGAAATTATGTACACCGAAGCTTCCGAGGAAAATACCAAGCAGACCGGCGGCCATCTTGGACTTTGCGTTGGCAGGTGCAGCATTATTCGTCACTCTCACGCCGCAGTTTAAGCAAACATCCGCATTGGGGGCAACGGGCTTCCCGCAGTTTTGACAATAGTTGGTTCCCTGTCCCTTTGCAACGCCGCATTTTACGCACATTACGGCTTCATCAGTCATGTATGGTTCTCCGCAGTTCTTACAAAAGTACATATTGCTTATTCCTCCCTCCTTTAGTATTATAATGAGTAATTATGCAACATCGACTCATCATAGAACATTATACAGCATAATGCTTTTATTTACTAGAGGGAAACTCATAATTATTAAAATTAACTAAATTTATTTTTATTTTTCCTTTATGAAGAAAATAAATTTAGTATATTGCTGCAAAAAGCTGCACTGACCATAATGACCGATGCAGCAGAATTATTCTTTGCCATTCCCTCCACGCTCTTAAAATCAGTCGTTCCGTTTCTAATGTCCCCCTGCTGATGCCTACTTCTGCATCCACACTATTTATTTTCTCTACCTCCCAGCCAATCCGGCTTCATATATTCCCACAGCCCTGTTCCGATAAAGTGCTCCCTGTCAATTATCCAATCAGCAGAGGATATTTCTATAACTGCGCCCTCTTCATATGTCAAAAAGCCAATCAGCATCCCCTCCTGTGCTATACGTAAGGTAACAGCTCCCTCCTTGCAGCCGGCCAAATCTTCAATAGAATTGGCACTCTCCCAACCTTCCTCAAGAAACGCCGCATATTCTTCTATTGTCTTATCATTTTCAATCGGAGTCAACGGCCTGCCCCAATTTAAAAACAGTTCCAGAAAAGTCTCTTTTTCAATCTGCTCCGCAGCCTCTACATACTCACCAGTCCAAATATCCAGCATGACCGGGAGAGAAACCCGAAATGAACGGATTGCATTGTCCTCTCCCCGACCATTATTTTTCCATTCTACCTCATACCCAGTGCATTCAATATACCCGCTGATCAAGCGATCATTATAAAAAAGAGAGCTTGGATAAAAAGATATATCTGTATTTTGATAAAGCTCCTGAAAAGCTTCTGTCATTTTCCGCTCCTGCTCTTTAATCTTCCCATTCAGATAACCTTCCGTTATTGGATTGGAGCATTCATACAAAAAGTTACTGGAATAATAGGAAATAAAATTTCCATTTTCCAACAAAATATTTTCGGAATATTTCCAGGCATCCTCAGTGTAGCCTGGATAGGCAAAATACTGCTCCATATCCGTTTTTCCATGATTATGCTCGTTGCCTATCAAAAAACATTTATCTTCCCGGTAATAAGTTCGGTATACATAAAAGTTCTTATCCTCTTCATCATACTGGAACTGAATCACAGCATCGGAAAAGGGCGCCCTCCCTACAAAATACTCCAGCTCTAAAATCCTCTCCGCCACAAACTCAAGTCTAACAAATGTCAGCGCCGTATCCCAGTATTCTATACTGGAAGAAAGAAGCAGCGGCTCATACCCTGCCTGGCTGGACAATAATAGCCAAAATCCTGACGCATAATACTCTGAACTATGCTCATAGGGGCTCAATTCCTCGTATCGTTTTTCTTCCTCGAAATCTTCCGGATAAAGAACCAATACATAATCCTGTTTGCCATCCTCATTTAAATCACAGACAGCGATGTTTTCCCATTGCTCCTCATAAAGCAGGCAATAACCTTCCGGCTTCCATTCCTCCACCTGTTCCAGTACAGCTTCATTAACCAGCAGGCGGCTTAAAATCCGTTCAGGCTGCGCCAAAAGGAATTCAGCCAGACAGACAGCCTCTTTCTCTGTCATATCGGTCAAAATCCCTTTCTCCCGATCTATTTGATATAGTATTCCTCCAACATACCAGAATTCACAAGCCGAAGTCTTCGAATTTGTATTGAGCCTCTCTTCAAAATCCTGTAATACGGATTCCTGATTTCCCTGGGACGCCGTATAGGAGTTTTCCAGACGACTATACCGAAGTACAGCTTCGTCAACCAGATAATTCGGAATATTCCCACCTTCGTATTCCTCATCCGCATAGGTGAACCAAAGATTTCCATCCTTCAGAAAGCAACAGTAAAAGCTGGCTGGAACGCTGGCGCCTTTGTCAAAGACGGACAGTCTTAGAGAAGCAATTCCCTCTGCGTCATAGCTGGCCTGTAGGACGCCGTTTATATCATCATTATATAAGTAGATGGTATGTATATTTTCCCGATAAAGGCTGCCTTCTTCCTCACGTTCTCTAACTTTCTGCAACTCCCTGTCCAATTCTTCTATTTTTCGTCCATAAATGGCAGCATTCGCTTCTGTACTTTCGGCGTCCTTTTTATATGCCAGTCCATTCTCCTGTCCATTCCCATTTGCGCAGGCAGAACAGAATAAAACCAAAAGCAGCGCGGACAGCGTTAAAATCCCCTTGGTCGGCTGCAAAACCAACGAAACTCCACTCTTTTTTTTCATATGTGTATCACCCTAATCAAATTTTATGGTTTGGCAGTATCTGCGTACAATATCTTTCTTGATTTTATTTCATTACTCATATATTATGATTTAAAAAACGGAGGAGGTTTCTCTGCTCCAGCAAACTTTAACGCTCCGCTTTTGAGACACAAGTAGCAGGATATAGATATATTTCTTACCCTTTCTCTTTTTTAATTTAATATACATTAGCATTTGCACAGAAGTCAAAGAATCTTACAAAAACTCACAAATTTATAATATATTTTGCCATCACAACTGTGAAGAATTTATCAATCAACTGAAAAAATTTTTTATCCTGTCAGCGTTAAAGGTTATCCTGAAAATTTTCACTGTTATATTACTCCCTAAAATCAAACAGAGTATAATTGACAGAAATAACGCAGCAATTATATTCCCGATTTCATTCCAATGAAAAAAAGCTGTTTTGTCAATTATTTTTATAATAAAACCATGCAGTAAAAAAATCGAAATAGTATTTTTCCCTAATTTGCTGATAATTTTAACTTCTTTTGATGGCACTATTAAAAATAAAAACGCTATCCATAAAAAAGATAATACCAGCATCATAAATCTAATGAAACCAGAGCTTCCATTTTTCTGATAAGGTAACGCGTGATAAAACCAGTTATTTTGAATGTCATTCCGGAAGTACCAAATCGCTGCAGAGCTGAAAATAATTCCCCCGACACAAAGCGTCTTCCTAATTTTATTCATTTTTTCGACATGATCAAATATCCGAAAATAGCCAGCAATATAAAATGGAAAAAGGACAATTGTCCTAGATAGACTTAAATAATATCCAATACTATTATCATAACCAATGAACAATGCGCATAAAAAAGATACTATCAGAATAGCTTTGGAATGAAGTTTTTTCCCCTCAATGAATTGTAAGAAAAGCATCCAAAACATTGTAGAAAGCAAATACCAAAGTAACCAATACGGAGTTGTAAATTGCAATACATTATCTTCTTTCAAATAGAATCGTTGAAATAACAAGTACAGAATCTGATATATACAATACGGATAAAGCAAAGCATTTATATAACGCTTAGAATCGAAACGTGAAAAATAACCGGTCGTATAAACAAACGCCGGCATATGAAAAGAATAAATTACTGAATATAACCATAACTGTATATTTCCATAAAAACATTCCAATAAATGTCCAAAAACAACTAGAAATATAAGCATTGCCTTTAAATTATCTATTTTAAAATTTCTGGTCAATATAGCTCCTTTCGTTTCTCGCTAAATTTTAAGACGTATGCGAAACGACAAATCCGCATGAATACGAGATTCCTTGAGACTGTTTCAAGTTTTGTGTAAACTGGAAAAACTGATGTAAGATATGTTATTAGTTACTTTGGGCAGAGCTGATTTTTTGAGGTTCTGCCCTTGCTTGTATTATAATGCAGTATCCCAACCTGTCAAGCCGGACTGGCTGAAAGAGTGAAACCAAAGGTCTTTTTTCTCCCATATTTATCTTGATTTTCTTCATCCAACCGCCTCCTGGAACGCAAAAAACTAGACACGTCACGAACAAATTGTTCAAAATGACGTGTCTAACTTAACTTTCAAGAAATCAAATTAATGTTAAGACCAAATCACTCACACGAAACAGTCAAAAAATCCTTTTGATCACTCAAAAAACCATGAAAATAAGTCTTTAGAACTTCCCAGCCTGTGCCGCCTCCTCAATGGAAACTGCAACAGCCACAGTCATGCCAACCATGGGATTATTTCCTGCTCCGATAAGCCCCATCATCTCAACATGAGCAGGTACAGAGGAAGAGCCTGCAAACTGTGCGTCTGAATGCATACGTCCCATCGTATCCGTCATGCCATATGAAGCAGGACCGGCCGCCATGTTGTCAGGATGAAGCGTACGTCCTGTTCCGCCGCCGGATGCAACGGAAAAGTATTTTTTGCCCTGTTCAAGACATTCCTTCTTGTAGGTGCCCGCAACCGGATGCTGGAATCTGGTAGGATTGGTGGAATTTCCTGTAATAGAAACATCAACGCCTTCCTTGTGCATAATTGCAACGCCCTCGCACACGTCATTCGCACCATAGCAGTTTACCTTTGCGCGAAGGCCTTCAGAATAGGATTTCCGGAAAACCTCTTTTACGGTATTGGTATAAGGAGCGTATTCTGTTTCTACAAAGGTAAATCCATTGATTCGGGAAATGATCTGCGCAGCATCCTTGCCAAGGCCGTTCAGGATAACGCGAAGAGGTTTCTTGCGTACCTTATTTGCCTTTTCCGCAATGCCGATAGCGCCCTCTGCCGCTGCAAAGGATTCATGTCCGGCCAGGAAGCAAAAACATTCCGTCTCCTCTTCCAGAAGCATCTTGCCCAGATTGCCGTGTCCCAGACCAACCTTACGGGTGTCTGCCACGGAACCGGGAATGCAGAAAGCCTGAAGCCCCTCTCCGATAGCGGCTGCCGCATCAGCAGCTCTTCTACAGTCCTTTTTGATTGCAATGGCCGCGCCGGTTATGTACGCCCAGCAGGCATTCTCAAAACAAATAGGCTGAATACCTTTGATTTGATTGTAAACATCAAGGCCGGCATCCTTGGTAATCTTTTCAGCCTCTTCCAGAGAAGCAATACCATAGCTATTTAACACGGAATTGATTTTGTCAATTCTTCTTTCATATGATTCAAATAATGCCATCTTACTTGTCCTCCTAACGAAGTTTCACTTCTACATTTACTCTTTTCTGGGATCGATAATCTTTACTGCATCTGCTACGCGTCCATATTGTCCTTTCGCCTTTTCCCATGCAGTGTTGGGATCGTCGCCCTTCTTGATGAAATCCGTCATTTTCCCAAGGCTGACGAACTGGTAGCCAATGATCTGATCCTCTGCATCAAGAGCAATGCCTGTCACATAGCCCTCAGCCATTTCAAGGTAACGGGGACCTTTTTTCAGTGTACCATACATGGTGCCCACCTGGCTTCTCAAGCCCTTTCCAAGATCCTCCAGCCCTGCGCCCACAGGAAGTCCATCCTCGGAAAAAGCGCTCTGTGAACGCCCGTAAACGATCTGAAGGAACAGCTCTCTCATTGCGGTATTGATAGCATCACATACTAGATCTGTATTCAAAGCTTCCATAACGGTTCTTCCAGGCAAAATTTCAGCAGCCATTGCTGCGGAATGCGTCATGCCGGAGCAGCCGATGGTCTCAATCAGCGCTTCCTGAATGATACCCTCTTTCACATTCAGGGTCAGTTTGCAGGCGCCCTGCTGCGGAGCACACCAGCCCACACCATGAGTCAGGCCGGATATATCTTTTACTTCTTTTGCTTTTACCCATTTCGCTTCTTCTGGGATGGGAGCACAGCCGTGAGCAACACCCTGCGCTACTGGACACATTTCTTCAACTTCCTTTGAATAAATCATGTGAAATCTCCTTTCAAATCTGCATCTTATGATATTATTGATAAAATAATATCATAAACATCGAATACATTCTCTCATATTCATGCAGAAAAATCCAGAGAAATTTATGATTTTTTACATTTTCTGTCTGTACTCTGGAACAGAAAACACTTGCCGGCAGTCGGGGAAAAATCATATAGAACAATAGGAATCACATTTTGCGAATTTCCTACTGTCATAAATCGGAAAAGCCCCTGGCTCTCTTTCATTTAAGCAGAACCAAGGACTTTTTAAACATTCGGTCCCAAATGACCTCCTTTACTGTGTGCTTTTTATGCCAGCATCATTCGGTCATTGGCAAATTCAGCTCCGCTGACCTCTTCAAATTTTGCCAGAAGATCAGATACCCGCAGCGATTTTTTTTCTTCACCCGAAATATCGTATATGATTTTCCCTTCGTGCATCATGATAAGGCGGTTTCCAAGGCGAATAGCATCCTTCATATTATGCGTTACCATCAGAGCGGTCAAATGATTTTCGTCAATTATTTTTTCAGTGAGTTCCAGAACTGTTCTCGCCGTCTTGGGATCCAGAGCCGCCGTGTGTTCATCCAGCATCAGAAGTCTTGGCTGCTGCAGGGTCGCCATGAGCAGTGTCAGAGCCTGTCTCTGGCCGCCCGATAAAAGTCCTACCTTGGAAGTCATACGGTCCTCCAGCCCCAGCCCCAGGCTTTTTAATTTTTCATGATAAAATTCTTTTTCATCCTTAGTGACTCCCCACTTTAATCCTCTTGAACGGCCTCTTCGATAGGCAAGCGCCAGATTCTCCTGAATTTCCATCCCGGCAGCCGTTCCCTTCATGGGATCCTGGAACACTCTGCCCAGATATTTGGCCCGGGAATGTTCAGGCATGCGGGAAATATTCACCTCAATCTTATTTTCCTCGCCATCCTTCGTAAAAAGCATATCGTCAATGGTAATTTTCCCAGCGTCAATAGGATAAACTCCCGCTATCATATTAAGCATAGTTGACTTTCCGGCCCCGTTGCCTCCTATGACAGTCACGAAGTCTCCATCCTTTAATACCAGGTCAATACCGTTTAAAGCACGTTTTTCATTGATCGTTCCCTTGTTAAAGGTTTTGTATACATTACTTATCTTCAACATTATAGTTTCCCTCCATCTTCCGAATAAGCCTTATGCAGCCTCCATTTGGACATGGCAACAGGAATGCAGAGGGCGAGAGCCACAAAGATTGCCGAGAATAGCTTCATGTCATTGGCATCCAGCCCGATGCGCAGTACCAGAGCCCGAATCACAAAATAGACAATGCTTCCCACAACTGCCGAAATCAGCTTCGCCCAAAAGCTTACCGCCCTTCCCATCAGAACGTCTCCGATCACAATTGCCGCCAGTCCGATTACGATTGCGCCGGTACCCATGCCGATGTCGGCATATTTCTGCTGCTGCGCCACCAGGGAGCCGGACAGGCCCACAAGACCGTTGCTGAGAGCCAGAGCGATGATTTTTGTAATTCTGGTGTTACATCCCAGAGCCCGAATCATATCCTCGTTATTTCCGGTAGCACGCATGGCACTGCCAAGCTCCGTTCCGAAAAACCAATATAACAGAAGGATGATAACCACTGCCACTACCGCGCCTACAGCCAGACCTGCCCATCCGTTTGAGAGCCCTGTCAGATCGCTGAGCTGAGTGACTAAGGTATCTACCTTCAAAAAGGGAGTATTGCTT
>ERZ1643251.4841-NODE-4841-length-11404-cov-5.550445_pt1 | contig 11404 bp, 8 predicted proteins | sample MGYA00579261_ERZ1643251 | MGnify/ENA primary metagenome ERZ1643251 (study PRJEB29033, sample SAMEA4952267) | chicken gut metagenome | biome: Broiler Chicken; feature: Gastrointestinal Tract; material: Caecum | place: Ireland | collected 2018 | study: Broiler... | reverse complement strand
TGACCGCGGACGATATAACCGAAATCTCATGTGTAGCTTCAGACGAGAAGCTGATGTGCTTTTCGTCCATCTCCTTCGACACCTCGACGATATTGACCGCGTGGTCGCTGATGCGCTCGAGGTCGCCGATATTGTGCAGGAGGCGGGTCGCAATTTTCGAGTCGGCGACCGAAAGCTCGCGGCTTGACAGCCGTACAAGGAAAGTTCCGAGACGATCCTCATAATTGTCGATAACCGACTCGCTCTCGTTGACGCTTTCAGCTTCGGATTCGCTGTAATTACCGACTAATTTCATTGCCCGCTTTATCGAATCGACCGAAATATCCGCCATATTGAGCGCTACGTTCTGGCACTGCTCGATTGCGAACGTCGGTGTTGCGAGGAAACGGTCGTCAAGCAGATTTGCGTCATTCTTAAGTTCGGCTTGTGTCGACTGTTTGTCGCGTATGGTCAGATATGCGAGCTTTTCGAGCATACGGCTGAACGGCAGCAGAATTACTGTGGTCGTGATATTGAAGGTCGTGTGAATTATCGCAATGCCCTGCGCCGTCACCATCGAGTCTGTGAACGGAAAACTAACTATCGCGTCAATGATATAATAACCGGTGAGGAAAATGATAGTTCCGATGATATTGAAATAGAGATGTATGCAGGCGGCGCGCTTCGCGTTTCGTCCCGCTCCGATCGACGACAGTATAGCGGTAACGCAGGTACCGATGTTTTGTCCCATTATGATAGGCATCGCGGTCGAATAGGGCAGCATACCGGTCGTTGACAATGCCTGCAATATTCCGACCGACGCGGACGACGACTGAATGATACCGGTCAGCACCGCTCCGGCGAGGACGCCAAGCACCGGATTGTTGAAGACAAGCAGGAGCTCTCCGAATTCGGGCATATCGGCGAGCGGCTTGACTGCCGACGACATCGCGCTCATACCGTACATGAGTATTGCGAATCCGACGAGAATTGAACCGATATCACGCTTTCTGCTGTTCTTGCAGACCATAAGCATGATGATGCCGACAAGCGCGAGCAGGGGTGAAAACGACTCGGGCTTGAGCATTTTGACAAAGACCGAATCTCCCTCGAGTCCGGACAGCGACAAAATCCATGCTGTCACGGTCGTACCGATATTCGCGCCCATGATGACGCCGACTGCCTGACGCAGCTTCATGATTCCTGAGTTGACAAATCCGACTACCATAACCGTCGTAGCTGACGACGATTGAATGACAGCTGTGACAACAAATCCCAGAAATACGCCCTTGATCGGGCTGTCGGTGAGTTTCTCAAGCATTTGCTCGAGCCGACCGCCCGACGCTTTTTCTAGTCCGCTTCCCATGTACTGCATTCCGAACAGGAATAATGCCAGTCCGCCTAAAAGCGAAAAGAATGAAAAAATGTCCATACAGTTTTTTACTCCTTGTTTTTTATTTTAATGCTTTTGTTGATTATTTTACATTCGCCTATTTTTTTCGGAGAAGCTTTATTTTTTTTATTGAAGCTAATATTAATCAAGGTAGCTTTCATCCGCAAAACAATTCCGATGTTTGCACAGTATCTCATGCTTATATAGCCCGATCGCTTATATCAGGGATTTTCGCTCACATTGCCATAAAAAATAACCCTGACCGTCGTGCCGACATTCAACTCGCTGTCGAGAATCAGCTTCGCGCCGTGACGCTCGGCTACGTGCTTGACTATCGCAAGCCCGAGTCCGGTGCCTCCGGTCGCCTTAGAGCGCGATTTATCGACTCGATAGAAGCGTTCGAACACGCGTCCGGTATGCTCCTTCGCGATTCCGATACCGGTGTCGGATACCGTCAGCATAACCGTCCCCTCCGGATATCCGGACATACCCGATTCAACCTTGATATCGACCTTACCACCGGGACGGTTATATCGAATTGCGTTGTCAATGAGGTTATAGACAAGCTCGGTCAGCTCGCTTGGCGACGCGAGCAGCTCGCAGGTCTCGCCCTCGAGCGACAGGCTGACATTGTGACGCTTCGCGCTGATGTCGAGTATATCCATGCACTCCTCGCAGATTGTGTGCAGATCGACCGGTTCGAAATTCTCGTGGTCGGACTCCTCGTCAAGCTGCGAAAGCTTGATGATATCGCTTATCAAAGTCAGCATACGCGCGCTCTCGCGACGTATCCGACCGGCGAACAAAATGATATCGTCTCCGGTCGCCATGCCCGACTCGATCAGCTCGGCATAACCGGATATCGATGTGAGCGGGGTTTTTAGTTCATGCGAGACGTTCGCGGTGAACTCCTGCTTAATGCGCTCGATCTCACTGCGTTCGGTGATGTCGAGTATCAGACCTATCCTGCCTACCTCCTCGGCGCTTGCCATTACTTGATTCACATGGAGCTGCAAATATCTTCCGTTGATCGTAAGATTGATTGAATCAGCGTTCTCGATACAGCTTTTCACTTCATCGAGCGGGCAGACCTCGGAAATAGGCTTTCCGGTACATTCGAACCGTGAGAGCCTGCTTCCGAGCAGCCGACAGGCGCTTTCGTTCAGCATTATGATATTGAATGAATTGTCGAGCAGCAGAAGCCCTTCGTCCATGTTGTTTATTATTGTCGCGAGCCGGTTTTTCTCCTTTTCAACCCGCGCGAGCTGGTGCTTGATTTCGAGCTGCTGGCGGCGTATCTTGTCGACCAGCGGCTTGAACTCGGGGTATATGTCATTGTCAGCTTCATCAAGCGTATCGTCGCCGATATTTGCCGCGAGCCGTCGCACCGGAGCGGTGATCTTCATGGTAAGCCTGCTTGACAGGAATATTCCGACCGCGATGAGTCCGCCCGAAATCAACAATGTCATGATCGCGGTGCCGAGGAATATCGTAAACGACTGGTCGCTCGACAGCGACACACGCAATATATTGCCGTCGTCAAGCCGAATCGCGTAATAATAAAGGATTTCGCCGAAGGTCTCGGAGCTGTGTCTGCCGTATGAGCTGCCCTTTTCAAGCGCTCCGATTATCTCGGGACGATTGAGGTGCGATCCCAGACCGTCGACATTCGCGTAGTTGTCATACAGCACCTGCCCCTCCGGAGAAATCAGCGTGATCCGGCAGCGGTCGACCTCGTCGATATTGTCAAACAGCGTCATTCCCTCAGTCGAATCCAGCGCGGCGATTATTAAATCGGCGTCGCTTTGAAGCTCGTTGTAGACCCGGTTTTCGGTGAAGATGAACAGCGCGGTCAGTGCGACGACCGCGGTCAGCAGCACCGAGACAACTCCGGTCATCAGAAGTGAGAGAAAAATTTTTCTTTCCATACTGTGATTTTGCACTTAATTTACTTGTATCAATCCTAATTTTGACAATTGACCTCTTGCCATTTTGATTTGTACGCGCTCGTTATTTAATGCCTATATCAAGCGCGGCAATATCGGAAGACCAGGTCAGTCGCCCAGCTTATAGCCGACCGAACGTATGGTTTTTATCGCCGAGCCGGCGTTGCCGAGCTTTTGGCGCAGGGTCTTTATGTGCATATCGACCGTGCGCGACTCGCCCTCGTAATCGAAGCCCCAGACCTCGGACAGAATCCGGTCGCGCGCCATAACTATATTGATATTAAGAAGCAGGAATTTCAGCAGCTCGTATTCCTTGTATGTGAGATCTACCTCCTCGCCGTACGCTGTGACCCGTCGCGACGAGTCCTCCATGCGGATTCCGGCGTATTCGAGCGTGAGCTTTTCGCTTGTCTTTGAACCCTCGTTTTGTTCGGCGCGGCGCAATAGAGCCTTGACGCGTGACACAAGCTCCATGATACCGAACGGCTTCGACAGGTAATCGTCGGCGCCCATGTCAAGCCCGCGCACCTTGTCAAGCTCGGTCGTTTTGGCTGTCACCATCATAATGGGTATCCGCGACGTCGTCTCGCCGCCGCGTATCGACCGAAGCAGCGCGAGCCCGTCCTCGCCGGGGAGCATTATGTCGAGCAGTATCAGGCGCGGCAGCGCTTCGTCAAGCGCGGCTCGAAGCTCGTCGCCGCAGGAAAATCCGCGCACCTCGTAGCCGCTGTTCTTCAGCGCGTAGCTCTCCATTTCGCGTATGTTCTCATCATCTTCGACAATATATATCATATTTCGACTCTCCTTGTCAAACTTATTTTACCTCACCGATGTAAATCTCCGGCACAAACAATGTAAAACCTGAGTAAATTAATATTGTTAATTTTTGTCACCCGACCTATGCGCGCCCCGAAGTCAGGTTTTATTTCTGCCGGCGAGCAATAACTGACGCCAATCTATTGACACAGCGCAATTTTTAGATTATAATAACATTATATAAGTCTACCGCGCCGCAGCGGGGACAAACTGAAAAGGACATACAGAGCGATATGAGCAAAACAAGCGACAGAAATAATGCAATTGAAATCTTCGACTCCACACTGCGCGACGGAGCGCAGGGCGAGGGAATATCCTATTCGGTACAGGACAAACTGAATATACTGCGCGCGCTCGATGAATTCGGAGTAGACCTCGTTGAGGCAGGCAATCCGGCTTCAAACCCCAAGGACGCCGAGTTCTTCCGGCGCGCGGTGGCATTGCCGCTCAAGACCTCGCGGATTGTGGCTTTCGGCTCGACCCGACGCAGGCAGTTTTCGCCGTCCGACGACCCCTCGCTTGATAGCCTGCTGTCCGCCGGCTGTTCGGCCGCCGCGATATTCGGCAAGGCGCACCGGCTGCACGCTGAAAAGGTGCTGTGCGTCACGCCGGATGAGAATCTCGAGCTGGTATATTCGACGCTCGAATATCTACGTCCTCGGCTCGAGCTTGTGATATTCGACGCCGAGCATTTCTTCGACGGTTACCTATACGACCGTGAATACGCGATGTCTGTCGTCAAAAGCGCGTTCGACTCCGGAGCCGACCGCGTCGTTTTGTGCGACACGAACGGCGGCAGGCTGCCTGACGAAATCCGCGAAATCACACGCGACGTCGTGACTCGCTTTAAGGGGCGCGACATTGGCATACACGCGCACGACGACTGCGGACTCGCGGTCGCGAATACGCTCGCCGCGATTTCCGCCGGAGCGACGCAGGTTCAGGGCACGTTCACCGGCGTCGGCGAACGCTGCGGCAACTGTGACCTTAGTGTTATTATACCAAATTTAACGCTGAAATGCAATATGGTATGCGGCAAAAAAGCGCCGGTCAAGCTGCCGCTGCTCTGTGAAACCGCACGCCTGATATACGACATATCAAACGTCGCCGCGAATCCGAACAAGCCGTATACCGGCAAGTCGGCGTTCGCGCACAAGGGCGGTATGCACATCGACGCGATGGAAAAGCTGGAAGGCGCGTATGAGCACATCGACCCGTCGCTTGTCGGCAACAAGCGTAGGCTGCTGCTGTCCGAGGTCGCCGGACGCTCGACGATAATCGAAAAGACCAAATCTATCCTGCCGGGGCTTGAACGGACTTCGCCCGAGACGGCACTGATAATGTCGACGCTCAAGGAGCTGGAGCTCGAGGGCTACCAGTTCGAAGCGGCCGACGCGAGCTTCGAGCTTTTGACCAAACGGCTGCTAAAGCAGTCAAAGCCGCATTTCCGTGTCGTATTTTACAAGGTGACAGACGACTTCCCGTCCACCGACGGCAAATTGCAGTCGGGGGCGATGATACAGGTCGAGGTCGACGGTCGCACCGAGACGACCGCGTCGCTCGGAAACGGCCCGGTCAACGCGCTCGACCTCGCGTTGAAGCGCGCGCTGACCGTATTCTATCCGGTGCTCGCCGACGTGACGCTGACCGACTTCAAGGTGCGCGTGATCGAGTCGAACTCGACGACCGCGGCAAAGGTTCGCGTTCTCATCGAGTCGACCGACAAGCACCGCGTGTGGACGACCATAGGAGTCTCGCACGACGTGATAGAAGCCAGCTTCAACGCGTTATGCGACGCGCTCGAATACAAGCTCAACGTAGAATAATGTCTCTGCGCCAAGTTCAGGTTTTACCTAACTTGAATCACATCAAAACAAAAGAAAGGACCTGTTATGAACACTACTCACCAATCCATGATTACCGATTTTTACGAATTCACCATGGCGAACGGCTATTATAATTACGGTTATCGCGACCGGATAGTCTACTTCGACGTATTTTTCCGCAAGGTGCCGGACGGCGGCGGATTCGCTATCGCGGCCGGACTCGAGCAGTTCGTCGAATATATCAATAACCTGCGCTTCGATAATGACGACATCGAATACTTGAAATCGAAAAAATGCTTCTCGGATGAATTTCTCGCTTATCTCGCGAATTTTCATTTCACCGGCGACATCTGGGCGGTGCCCGAGGGCACGCCTATTTTCCCCGGCGAGCCGATACTCACCGTCCGTGCTCCGGCAATCGAGGCGCAGCTTATCGAAACCTTTACGCTTCTGACGCTCAATCACCAGTCGCTGATCGCGACTAAGGCTAACCGCGTCGTCCGCGCGTCGGGCGGACGAGTCGTGCTCGAGTTCGGCTCGCGCCGCGCGCAGGGCGCTGACGCCGCGGTCATCGGCGCGCGCGCCGCGTATATCGGCGGCTGTGCCGGAACCGCCTGCACGCTGACTGATGAGCTGTACGGCGTGCCGGCCGGTGGAACAATGGCGCATTCGTGGATTCAGATGTTCGACAGCGAATACGAGGCTTTCCGCACCTATTGCGAGACCTACCCGAATTCGACGACTCTGCTCGTCGACACCTACAATACATTGAAGAGCGGTGTGCCGAACGCTATCCGCGCGTTCAAGGACGTGCTCGTTCCGCGCGGTATCACGAACTTCGCTATCCGTCTCGACTCGGGAGACATCGCGTATCTGTCCAAAAAGGCGCGCGCTATGCTCGATGAAGCCGGACTCGAATGCTGCAAGATCACCGCTTCGAACGGACTTGACGAATACCTGATTCGCGACCTGCTGATGCAAAACGCAAAAATCGACACATTCGGCGTCGGTGAGCGCATGATCACCGCGTCGAGCGCGCCGATATTCGGCTGTGTGTATAAGCTCGCCGCAATTGAGGAAAACGGTGAGATCATACCGAAAATCAAGATCAGCGAGAACGTCGGAAAGATCACGAACCCGCACTTCAAGAAGGTCTATCGCTTGTTCGACAACGACTCGGGCATGGCGCTCGCCGACCTCATCTGCGTCCACGACGAGGTTATCGACACGTCGAAGCCGCTGACGATATTCGACCCGCTCGCGACCTGGAAAACCAAGACGCTCGAAAATTTCACCGCGCGCGAGCTGCTCGTGCCGGTTTTCAAAAACGGTCAGCAGGTCTACACTCCGCCGAAGCTTGTCGATGTGCAGGCTTATTGCAAAAAGGAAGTCGCGACCTTGTGGGACGAGGTAAAACGCTTTGAGAATCCGCACGACTACTACGTCGACCTGTCGCAGAAGCTGTGGGATATCAAGAAAAATCTGCTCGACCACGCCGGCCGCCAGAGCTGAATTCGGATTTTATCGCGAATGCAATGCAGCGAAATATACACTATTGCGAATATTTGTTTTAACAAAAGAATTAAAACACCAATATCCGCAGCCACGAATATACACAGTCATAAACTGAAAGGAGATTAGCGACATGAAAAAACTGCTTGTAGTAGTCGATTACCAGAACGACTTCATCGACGGCGCGCTCGGGTTCGCGGGCGCGGAGCAGCTCGCACCCCGCATAGCGGCGAGAATCGCAGAGACGCGCACTGACGGAGGCGATGTAATATTCACTCTTGACACACACGGCGACGACTACCTTAATACGAGCGAAGGCAGAAAACTGCCGATTCCGCACTGCATCAAAGGCACTGACGGTCACAAGCTCCACCCCGAGATCGCCGCGCTCGTGCGCGAGGGCGACGTCATTATAGAAAAGCCTTCGTTCGGCTCGACCGAGCTTTATGACCGGCTGCGCAAATCCGACTATACCGACGTCGAGCTGTGCGGGCTGGTCACCGACATCTGCGTCGTCTCAAACGCTATTCTTGCCAAGACCGCTCTGCCCGAAGCCCGAGTCAGCGTCGCGAAGTCACTTACTGCCACCGCCGACCAAGCCAAATATGACGCCGCGCTCGCCATTCTCGCCAGCGTGCAGATTGATGTGGTCGAATGACTCACGTAAACAGTATACCCACCGACGGCGGCTCCGAGCTCGACTTTTCGGATGTAATCGCTCTGCCCGAATATCTCGGTCACGTGTGCTTCCGCTCCTGCCGCTTCAATTCGCTGTCCTTTCTCGACACTGTCCTCGACCACACGGTGTTTGAGGACTGTTCGTTCGACTTTTCGCGAATCGGCGACAAAATCAACGGCTGCGCGTTCCTCAACTGCTCGTTCCGATACGCGAATTTACTCGGCGCCCAGTTCGTCGGCTGCAAAATGACCGGCTCGGACCTATCGGAGCTTGGCGAGTCGTCCTATTCGATTCAGGGCGGCGACTGGTCGTATACGCTCTTGTCAAAACTGAAGATAAAGAAGCGCAATCTCGATAAAGTATCGTTCGCGTCGGCGAATCTTTATGACTGTTCATTCGAGAACTGCGACCTGCGCGGAGTCCGCTTCGACAACGCAATCGTGAACCGCGTCAGCCTGCGCGGCTCGGATATACGCGGAATATCGATTTCCGGTGTCAATATCGCGCAGCTCGACCTCAAGGGCTGCATTGCCGACCTCGAGTTCTGCGCCGCGTTTGCCGCGGCTCACGGCATCAAGCTGAAATGACAGCGTTCTATCTCAATTTTATAGTCTGATTGCATAAAAATATAGCAGCTATATTATATATACTGCTATATTTTTTCATTCAATTGACAAAGCATTCGACCTGTGCTATAATTATAAAAACGCCAGCTAAAGGAGGGGGTGCAGATGAAGCCCGCGATATTCTACGCACTGCGTGAAATCCGACGCCGACCGTTCAGGTTCATCGCTCTGGTCGCGGTCGCCGCCGCGATATTCACAATTCTTATAATGATGCTGCTCTACCTCAACGCCTCATGGCGCGCGTCGGTGCTGCCGGACAATGAAGAAAACTACCATTTCTATATCAAAAATCCCACCGACGAAATCAGACTTTACATATACCGTCAACCCTGGGTACAGGCTTCATACGACATCAGCTACCCCGCTCCGGACGGCGGAACGGCTTACAGTGAGCTGCGCGTCCGCGTGGTCTGGGCAGACCTCTACCGCGCGACCGCGCATTCGTGGGAGGTGTTCGACGAGTTCGACCTGTGGAATGCGCCCGATTATGCGCAAAACTATCAGTCTGTATATGAGGATAAGCTGCGGGTCGTGCAAAAAGAATGGCTCGGACTGCCGCCCGACACGCGGCTCGACACTGGTCTGACTATCGCCGAGACCGCCGAGAAGCTCGCAAAGCACCAGTTTCTGATGTCGAGTCAGGTCAAGAACATCGGTTTCTCGCGGCTCTGCATCAACACTTACGTCATACGCCCCGAGTTCCTCGCGCTGATGATACTGTTTTCGCTCTACTTCGCCGCCGCGATGATGATTCTGATAACCGAATACTACAAGCGTCTCATGCCCGAATTCGGCACGCTCCGCTCGCTCGGTATGAAGAACAGATATATCACGGTCATAAACTGCACGATAAACATATTGTCGAGTCTTGCCGCGATACCGCTCGGCAGTCTCGTCTCATTCGGCGCGGTCAAGCTATACACTCTGCTGCTCGGCTCGAAGCTGGACGGCGAGAGCGAATATCTGACTCTGCTCGATTCGATTCCGCTGTCGGTGATAATAATCGTCGCGGCGCTGATGACATTGTCGTCCTTTGCCGGATGTTATGCAATCTGCCGCATATACGGTCGGCGCGACATAATGGAGCTGATTTCGCAGACCGGAGAGTACAAGGTTTCGTTCGTCGCCAAGACCTCGCGCCGTTTCGAGCGTGCCCGCAGTTGCATGATATACAGCCGGCTGCATCTCTTCCGGACGCGAGTATCGTTTTTGCTCGAGGTGCTGATTATAATCATACTGATACCGCTGCCGCTCTACTACCTCGCGTCGAGCGCTTCGGCGCTGACCACAACAACCGCCGGAAGCCCCGAACGGTACGAGGGCTACTACCTATTGTTCCAAGCCGCGGTGCTGTTTGTGACGTCTATGACTGTAATATACGTCTCGTCGCGGTCGCGCACCGACGAGCGGCACAGCGAACTCGGCATACTCCGCTCGCTCGGATTGACTATGGCGAGACTGCGGACACTCGTCCTGCCCGAGTCGATCGTGCAGATAATCCTGACCGCGGTTCCGTCGGTACTGCTGTTTGTGCGCATTTCGGGAATCAGCGACTATTCGTTTGAGCCGAAAGCATTCCTTCCGGCGCTGATACGCTTTTTATACGAAACCGCGGGCGTGATAATCCTGATAACGCCGCCGCTCCTCTGCGGTCTTCTCCTGTCGCTGAGACGCTTTACCCATCGCAGCGAAATTGAAAATATACGCGACAAATAGCCATCGGAGAGCCGCCGCTAAATATTGACGCCGCAAAACACTGGCAGAGAAAGGACGACTTTGTCAACGCAAAGTCATGGTCATATTTATGTTCAAAAAGAAAAAGCACGCGTTCACACAGAAATCGACGATACCCGAGGAAAATGTCCTCGTGACGCAGGCGTTGACCAAGACCTATTTACAGGGCGACTACCACATCAAGGCGGTCGACAACGTCTACCTGACCGTCCGGCGCGGCGAATTTATCTCGATTGTCGGCGCGTCCGGCTCGGGCAAATCGACGCTGCTGCATTTGCTCGCCGGACTCGACCGCCCGACGAGCGGTCGGGTCTACATCAGCGGGAACGATATCTATGACATGACCGACGACGAATTTTCATCCTGGCGCAACCGCCGCATCGGATTCATATTCCAGTCGTTCAACCTGCTGCCGGTGCTGACCGCGAAGGAGAACATCCAGATGCCGCAGAAAATAGCCGGCGGCACGCATTATCCGTTCTATTTCGACGAGCTTTGCGAGCTGCTCGGAATCAAGGACCGGCTGCACCACCTGCCGAACGAGCTGTCGGGCGGACAGCAGCAGAGGGTCGCCGCGGCGCGCGCGCTCATCAACAAGCCGGACATCCTGTTCGCCGACGAGCCGACCGGCAACCTTGACCGCAAGTCGGCCGACGAGCTTATAGACGTGCTGCTCAGAACCCGCGCCGAGCTGAATCAGACGCTCGTGCTTGTCACGCACGACCTCGAGCTGGCGAAGCTCGCCGACCGGGTATACACAATGTCGGACGGTGAGCTGAGCGGATGAATTAATTAAAATGAGTTCGACAGAGTTCTTTATTTTGTTACTACTATATTGTTTGTTTTTACTGGGGGAGCCCCTTTTGAAAAAGGGGCTCCCCCAGACCCCCACC
>ERZ1643251.4839-NODE-4839-length-11406-cov-6.328429_pt1 | contig 11406 bp, 16 predicted proteins | sample MGYA00579261_ERZ1643251 | MGnify/ENA primary metagenome ERZ1643251 (study PRJEB29033, sample SAMEA4952267) | chicken gut metagenome | biome: Broiler Chicken; feature: Gastrointestinal Tract; material: Caecum | place: Ireland | collected 2018 | study: Broiler... | reverse complement strand
CTTTACGGTGCGAGGCGAGCGGGGTAAAAATTGGGCTACGAGAGAGTAAGGTTGAAGACAAACATTGATGAAAAATTGGACTCTGCCACATCTGCGTGTAAATGCAGGTGTGGCAGGCACGCATATTGCTACTTTGTGCAGTCAGTGGCAATGAATAGTTATATTTAACATACCTTCTTTCATTTAAATATAACTTATTATTGGGTAATCTTATGATAATTTCCCGCAATTCGGACAATACGAACAATGCGTTCAATGTGAACAACACAGGATATGTGAACAACAACAACGTGAACAATACGAATGCGGTGAGGCCGAGACCTTTATAGTTCTAGGATGATAAGATTAAGGTTTTATGATGAATGAGATAAAGGACAAAGATTATCCTGAGCAATATGCTCGAATATGAAATATGCACGGAGGGTTATACGTAACCTTCCTATATGGCATATTGATAAATTTTGACGATGATTAATTAAATTTGAGGCTGGTTTCCTTTCCTGGCTTTACCGAGTGATAAAAATTAAATGCTTTCTCCTTTCTTATTTAATTTGTTATCACACTTTTTTAATGAATATTTTGTAGTAAAGGAGTAGTAATGAATAAAAATTATGTTTCCCTTTATAAATCGGGAAAGTTTTACAATGCATTCGGGGACGATGGTTTGATATTACATCATTTAATTGGGTATAAATTTGTAGAGTACAAACAATCAGTTGGTTTTCCAGAAAGCGCTTTTGGAAAAGTTAAAAGTTTATTAGATGATGTAGATATATCTTATAAAGTTTATGATAAAGATATATTAATTGAAGAAAAGAAGGGTAATAATAAAAAATATAACAAGGTATTAAGTGAAGCTTTAAAGAAATATGATTTAGAAAAAAGACTTATAAGAATTAAAGATAAAATTAATACCTTTAGTGCTGAAGATTTAGAAAAAATAATCGAGGGTATTGAAAGTGGAAAAGATAACGAATAATGAGAAATTTTTAATAATAAAAAATATTAAAAGTTTTATTTTAGGTTTAGAAAAAATACTGTTAACTTTTCCTAAGAAAGATTTAATTTCAAGAAGTTTAGTTTATAATGATTCTTTAGAGCTTTTAGAATTAGTTGTTAAGGCTAATTATGAAAATAATATTGATCTTAAACATAATTATCAAATTGCAGCTTTAGCTAAAATAAATAAAATAGATTTTTATTTAGAAAGGGCATATAAACTTAAATATATAAGTGAAAAACAATGTTTAAGTAAAACGGGACAATTACTTAAAATTAATAAAATGATTTATGTGTGGTGTCGTAATGAAAAATGGCCTTACAGTAAATAATTTATTAAAAATATATGAAACAGAAATATCTAAGAATGTTAAAAATAAAAAAAGTTTATATAATTTTGAAGTAAATAAAATGCAAAATATTACTAATATATTAAGTATGTTAAATAATGGTGATATTGGACATAAGAAATACAATATATTTTTAATTTATGAACCTAAATGTAGATTAGTAATGTCTTTAAGTGTTAGTGATAAAATTATTAATCATTTCGTAACTAGATATTCTTTAGAAAAGAATTTAACTAAATATTTGGATCCTAGAAATATTGCAACTAGAAAGAATATGGGAACTGATTATGGAATTAAATTAGTTAGAAAATATTTAAATAAATTAAAAAAAGATAATGATATGTTTTATATACTAAAAATTGATATAAGTAAATATTTTTATAGTATAGATCATAATGTATTAAAAAGTGAACTTAAGGATAAATTAGATGATTATGAATACGATATAATAAGTAAAATAATTGATACTACTAATGAAGAATATGTAAATAAAGAAATATTTCATAATATATCTAAACATAATCTTGATTTACCGCTATATTATTTTGGTAAAGGTCTTCCAATTGGCAATATGACTAGTCAATTCCTTTCGATATTCTATTTACATAAATTAGATCATTTTATAGTTCATGATTTAAAATTAAAGTATTATGTTAGATATATGGATGATTTTATAATAATGGATAAAGATCTTAATAAATTAAAACAAGCTAGAGAAATAATTATTGAAAAGTTAGAACAAGAATATAAATTAAAAGTAAATACGAAAAAAACTTTTATAGTAAATAGTAAAATAGGTTTTGCTTTTTTAGGATATGTGTTTAAAGTGTTAGATAATAAAACAATTATTAAAATTAAAAGATGTAATTTAGAAAAGATAAAGAAAAGAGTTAAAAAAGTAAATTATTTATTTAAAAATAAAAAGATAAGTCATTATAAAGCATTTTGTACAATTATGACTTATTCTAATTGTTATAAATATAGTAATAATATAAGAGTATTAAAACTTATTGATAAATATTTTTATGAAAAATAAGTGTGAATTTTTTAAAAGAATATATAAAGATTATGTAATTATATTTGATTATAATGGTGTAAAAAAAACAATGGGTTTTGATAAAATGTTACAAAAATATATAAGAAATGGTGATATAAATTATATTGTTGTTTATAATGATTTTACTATAGAAAAACATATATGTAAGAATAATAATTACTATAAGTATTTAATAATTGATTTTTTACAATATTTCATTCGACAAAAGTAGACAGCATCTCCTATGGACAATGGAGTATTTGTGTGTTAGCATAGCTAATCAAGGAAGAAATGCTAATAGATCAATTACCTAGGGTTAGTAAATTCTTCTATTAAAGAAAGAGGGATTTTGGTTAATGAATAAAAATAATAATACAGTAAAAGGATCAGATGATAATTGTTTTAAATCGATTGTAGCATCCCCTAAAGGAAAAGAAATACTAGAAAGTATATTAAAACAAGTATTAAAAAGTGATGTAGAGATAATCGAATTTGTTAATACAGAATTAGGGAAATTTAATAAAAATGTAAAAAATAAAAGAACAGATATTATAGTAAAAATTGATGGAATAATAGCAAATGTAGAAGTAAATACGAATGATTATATATATTCTAAATTTTTTAGAAATTTTGTCTATCTAGTTTCACTATTTAGTAGGTATTGTGTGAAAGAAAATAAAAATAAGAAAAAGATATATGACACAATAACAAATATAATCCAAATAAATTTAAATTTTGGAGTTACTGATATAAAAACAGATAAACTAATATTAGAAAATAGATTTGGAAATGCAGAAGGACATATAATAAAGAATTTAGTATCATATGATGTTTTTGTAGACAATATCAAGAAATTTTGCTATGATAATGATGAAATAGAGCAATATAAGTATTTGCTTATGTTAGATATGACATTGGATGAGTTAAGAAGCTTCTATCCAAGTGATGAAATAATAAAGGAATATGGTGATGCACTTATGAAATATAGTGAAGATACATTTATATATCCGTATAGTGAAGAAGAGGAAAAAGAGATGCTTCATAATACAGAACTTGATATAGCGTATAATGATGGTGTTGAGAAAGGCATTGAGCAAAAAGAAATAGAAATGATAAAGAATTTCTATAAAATAGGTACACCAGTTGAAGATATAGCTAAAGCTAGTAATTTAAGTGTAGATGAAGTAAATAAAATATTAAAAGAAAAATAAGGATTTTAAAAACATATAATTAATAAGGTGATATGCGTGCATATGAAAGATAACCTTATTAATTTTTTATATGATAAAAAATATTTTATAAATATATATGATGAATATATTCATATATTTAATTATCAGGAGTTAGTTAGTTTATCAAGTAAGAAAATAGTGTTAAAAATGGAAACATTTAAAATAGAAGTAACTGGAGATAATTTATTTATAACTAGAATGTTACCTAATGAGATCCTCATTAAAGGTATTATAGGTAAGGTGGAATTTAGTTATGAATAAAAAAATTATCTGGGTTAGAAGTAAATGTAAGGATTATTATAGATTTATAAATAAAGTTCAATATTTAAATATTGTAATATTGGATATAAAATATGAAAATAATTATGTATATTTAAAAATAGAAGATAAATATTTAGATAAATTAAATAAGTATTTAGTTAGTTATAAATTTGAGATAGTTAATGTAACTGGGATTTATGAAGTAATAAATAAATTAAAGAAAAATTATATTTTTGTTATATGTCTAGTGTTAGGTGTTTGTCTATTTTTAATCCTTAGTAATTTAGTTGTAAAAATTAATGTTATTCATGAAAATAAAGAAATAAGAGACATTATTCAAGATGAACTTGAAGAATATGGAATTACTGTTTTAAGTTTTAAAAAAAGTTATAATGAATTAGATAAAATAAGACAAGAAATCTTGGATAAATATCCTGACAAACTTGATTGGATGGAATTTGATGTTGATGGTATGGTTATTAATGTTCGGGTGGAAGAACGTATTATTACCGATACTAGTAAAGAAGATAAAGTATGCGATTTGGTGGCTACTAAATCAGGAGTTATAAATGATATATTAGTTAGTGATGGAGAGGTTAAAGTAAACATTAATGATTATGTAAGAGAGGGTGATACATTAGTTAGTGGGGTTATTACTTATAATGAAGAAAATAAAAGATATACTTGTGCTAGTGGTAGAGTTTTTGCAACAACTTGGTATACGGCATCAGTTTCAATACCATTAGAATATAAAGAATATGTTGAAACTGGTAAGAAAAAGTTTAATATAGTATGGGAAGTAGATGATAATAAAAAAAATATTTTAAGAAATAGGTTTACGACATTTAATAGTTCTTTAAAAAATATTTTGCATGTATTTGATTTTAATTTATATATTGAGACCCAAAAAGAGACTGAAGAAATAATTAAAACATATAGTGAAAGTGAGGCTTTAGAAGTAGGTATTAATAAGGCAACAGAAAGTATAGAAGTAACACTCGGAGAATTTGATGAAATAATTGATAAAAAAGTTTTGAAAAAATCAGTAAATAATAGTACAATGGATATAGAAGTATTTATAATAGTGAAAGAATTAATAAGTACCGAAAAAGAAGTTATAATAGAAGAGAATGCTGAAGGGATGCGATAATATGTTTCTAAACACTATTGAATCAATTTTGAATGATAATTGGCCAATTTTAGTAATATTTGTCATAACCCTTGTTATAGTTAGATTTTTTTATTTAAGAACACATCGTGAGAAAATTAGTTTTTATCGCGAATTTTTAATGATTATCTCGATATGCTATATTTTCTTGTTATTTCAATTATTAACTAAGGTCGAAATGAATTCTAATAGTGGATTTAACATTATTCCTTTTCAAGAAATATTTCGCTATGAAGTAGGTAGTAGACTCTTTATCTTTAATGTATTTGGTAATATTATGGCATTTGTTTTATTTGGTTTAATTGTTTCAAGTTATATTAAACCTAAGACTGTTGTACCACCGATTATTATTTCTCTTCTAGTTAGTGTGACAGTCGAATTTGTACAACTTAATATTGGGAGAAGTTTTGATGTCGATGATATAATTTTAAATGTTGTCGGTGGTTTAATTGGTTTTTTACTTTATATTGGTTTAAGTGCTATAAAAGATCATCTACCAAGAATTTTTCAGCGTGATGGTATTTACAATTTAATTTGTTTTATTATAATATTGGTTATAATATTTTATATATTAAATGTAACGGGGGTAATAAACTTATAATGAATGAATTTAAGATTGTTGATGAATATGGATGTAACTTTGATTATAGCTATTTAGATAAGATAATTAATAAGACTTTGGAAATGGAGGGTGTTGACTCTTCGATATTTAGTATAGTATTTATTGATGATGAAAAAATGCATGAATTAAATAAAACATATCGGGGAATTGATAGAACTACGGATGTTTTATCATTTGCATTTGAAGATAATAATAAACTTTGCTATAATATAAGGCAGCTTGGTGAGATTTTTGTCTCTATTCCTAGAATGCAACAACAAGCTAAGGAATATGGTCATAGTGAATCTAGAGAGTTATCTTTCTTAGTTGTACATGGTTTACTTCATTTGCTAGGATATGATCACACTAAGGGTGAAAAAGAAGAAAAAGAAATGTTTTCGAAGCAGGAGTTGGTATTAGATGAATTCGAAGAAACAAAACGCTCATAAGAAGATGAGTTTTAAAAGATTTTTAAATAGTATTAAGTATTCAGTGCAAGGACTCGCTCATGGATATCGTAATGAACAAAGTTTATGGCTTCATGGGGCTGGGACAATATTAGCAATTATATTGGGATTTGCATTAAAAATATCATTTAATCAATGGGCAATAATTATCATTGCTCTTGTAGTAGTATTAGCAGTAGAACTTTTAAATACTGCTATTGAAGCAACTGTCGATTTAGTTACCAAAGAAATTCATCCACTAGCTAAAGTGGCTAAAGATTGTGCTTCAGCCGCAGCTTTTGTAAGTGCTTTAATGGCAACAATTATATGTTTATTTATCTTTATTCCATACATCATCGATTTATTTTAGGGAGGTGTTACCTTGAGGAGTGGTTTTGTCAGTATTATAGGACGTCCTAATGTTGGTAAAAGTACACTTGTTAATGCTATTATTAATAAAAAAATTGCTATTACTAGTGATGTATCAGGGACAACTAGAAATATAATTCAAGGAATTTATAATGAACCAGGATACCAAATAGTATTTGTTGATACTCCAGGTATTCATAAACCAATAAATAGACTCGGAAAAGTATTGAATAAACAAGCATTGTCTCTAACTAAAGATGTCGATTTAATTTTATTTGTTGTAGATGTTGCTGCAGGTATCGGTAGAGGGGATATGTTTATTTTAGAAATGTTAAAATCTAGTGATATTCCAGTTATATTAGTACTTAATAAGATTGATCAAATAAATAATGCTAAATTACTTAAGATAATTGATGAATATAAAGACATTTATCCATTTGTTGAAATTGTCCCAACTAGTGGACTTACTCATGATAATATAACTCATTTAATTGATGTAATAAAGAAATATTTGAAAGATGAGGTTCAATATTTTCCAGAAGATTATTACACTAGTAGTAGTTTAAAGTTTATGGTAAGTGAGATTGTTCGGGAAAAGTTATTACAAGTAACGGAAGAAGAAATACCTCATAGTATTACTTGCTATACTACTTTGTATGAAGAACATAAAGATATTATAAATATAGTAGTTGATATTATTGTTGATAGAGATAGTATTAAAAAAATAATCATTGGTAAGAATGGTAGTAGATTAAAACAAGTGGGGACAATTGCCAGAATGGAAATTGAAGAATTAGTAGGTAAGAAAGTCTATTTGGAGTTATTTGTTAAAGCAATTAAGAATTGGAAAGAAAAAGAAAAGTATTTAGTTGAATTAGGTTTTGTAGATAATGAATAAAATTTAAATTAATCACCCAATATATAATTAGGACGGTGATTAAATTGAAAAAAGAAGAACTATGGAAGAAGTTTCAAAAAAGTGGTAAGGTTGAAGATTATTTAGAATATAAAAAGTGCGCAAAGAAGGGTTAATGGTGTTAACAGAAGTTGAAGGTTTTATATTAAGTGAGACTCCTTATGGAGAAACTAGTAAAATAATTAATGTGTTTACTAAAGATTATGGAGTTATTGGTATAATGTGTAAGGGCGCTAAGAGTCTTAAGAGTAAAAATAGAGTTTCAACAATGCGACTTACATTTGCTAAATTTAACATTTACTTAAAACAAGGAAAACTTTCAACCCTCGTTAGTGCCGATATTATCAATCCTTTAAAAAGAATAAAAGAGGATATAATTTTAATTAGTTATTTAAGTTATTTAACTGAACTTACACATCAAGTAATTAAACAAAGTAATAGCCCAAAAATCTATGATGATTTTATTAATGCTGTATTAAAAATTGAAGAAGGACTAGACCCTTTAGTTATAACTAACATCATAGAAATAAAATATTTAGCGGAATTAGGGGTATTATTTAGCCTAGATGAATGTGTTATGTGTGGCAGTAAAACTGGTATTGCAACGATTGATGCCGATAAAGGGGGATTTATTTGTCTTAATTGTTTAACTAATGAAGTAATCGTCGATAAGAAAGTAATAAAGATGTTAAGGATGTATTATTACGTCAATATTAAAAGTATCAGTAATATAAAAATAGAAGATGATATAAAAAATGTAATTAATAAATTTTTAGATATGTATTACGAAAGATACACAGGACTTTACTTAAACAGTAAAAACTTTTTAAAAAATTTAACTTAAAATGATTTTACTGTTTTTTTCATGTTATAATTTTGATGGTGAAGGGTAGTATGGCAAAGTTAACATTATATTATGGCACAATGGAAACTGGTAAAACAACTAAGTTAATTCAAGACCACTACAATTATTCTCGGTATTTATTAAAAGTTATTTTGATTAAGCCGAAAGTTGATACTAAAGGTGGAGATACAGTAATTACAAGAATTGGAGAAAATATTAAATGTGATTTATTGCTTCCTAAAAGTGCCAGTTTACTAAGTAAGAAATATTTTAATAGATATAAATATATGCAATTCATATTAGTAGATGAAGCTCAGTTTTTATCAAAAAAACAAATAAATGAGTTATGGTTTATTGCTCACAAGTATAATATTAATGTAGTATGTTATGCTTTAAAAAGTAATTTTAAAGGAGATTTATTTGAAGGGAGCATGCAGTTGCTTGCTAGAAGTGATGAAAAGCATGAATTAACTGTTAATTGTTCTTGTGGTAAGACAGCGATGTTTAATGCTAGAAGAGTAAATGGTAAATATATTTATAGTGGTAAAGAAGTGGTAATTGATGGTGAACATGATAATGTGGAATATATTCCACTTTGTAGTGATTGTTATTTAGATTATGTTTTAAATGGTAAAATGCCTAAATAGATGATATAATACTTACATAAAGGAGAGAGACAATGAAAACTACTATGGAAGAATTAGTAAATTATGCTAAACAATATGGATTTATATTTCAAGGAAGTGAAATTTATAATGGACTTTCTAATACTTGGGATTATGGTCCAGTTGGGACAAATTTAAAAGAAAATATTAGATGGGCATGGAAGAAAAAATTTATTCAAGAAAACCCTTATAATGTTGGTCTAGATGCAGCGATACTTATGAACCCTCAAGTGTGGGTAGCATCAGGTCATGTGGCTTCTTTTGCGGATCCATTAATTGATTGTAAAAAATGTAAAAGTCGTCATCGGGCTGATAAATTAATTGAAGATGCAACAAAAGGTGAGGTAACTGGTGATGGTTGGGATAATGAAAAATTAGAAAATTATATTGCGGAAAATAAAATTAAATGTCCAGTTTGTGGAGCAATTGATTTTACACCAATTCGTAAATTTAATTTGTTGTTTGAAACATCTATTGGGGTAACTGATGATGCTAAAAATACTGTTTATCTACGCGGAGAAACCGCTCAAGGAATATTTGTCAATTTTAAAAATGTTGAAAGAAGTATGAGACTTAAATTGCCATTTGGTATTGGTCAAACTGGTAAGGCATTTAGAAATGAAATAACTCCAGGAAACTTTATTTTTAGAACTAGAGAATTTGAACAAATGGAACTTGAATTTTTCTGTAAGCCTAATACTGATTTAGAATGGTTTGGTTATTGGAAAAATTTCTGTATGGATTTTTTAAAAACTTTAGGATTAAATAAAGAAAATTTAAGATTTAGAGATCACGCTAAAGAAGAATTATCTTTTTATAGTAAAGCAACAACAGATATTGAATATTTATTCCCAATGGGTTGGGGAGAACTTTGGGGAATAGCAGATAGAACTGATTATGATTTGGGCGTTCATCAAACTCATAGTGGGTCTGATTTACGTTATTTAGATCCAGAAACAAATGAAAAATATTTGCCATTTGTTATTGAACCATCTGTTGGGTTGGATCGTTTAGTGTTAGCAATTTTAGCTGATGCATATACTAAAGAAAATGTTGAAGGAGAAGAAAGAATAGTTTTAAAAATTAATCCAGCTCTAGCTCCATTTAAAGTAACAATACTTCCTTTAATAAAAAAAGTTCATGCTGATAAAGCTAATGATGTATATGCTCGTCTTTGTAAACATTTTGCTTGTTCTTATGATGAATCTGGTTCAATTGGTAAACGTTATAGAAGAAGTGATGCTATTGGAACACCATTTGCAATTACAATTGATGATAATACATTAGAAAATGATACTGTAACTTTAAGAGATAGAGATACTATGGAACAAATAACTTTAAAAATCGATGAACTAGTAGATTATATAAATAAAAAAATAGAGTTTTAAGTATTGCTAAAAATATAAAAGTTTGATAAAATGAGATAGTAGACTAGGGAGGAATCACGATGGGTCTTAACTTAAAGAAAATATTTACATATGATGGTGATGATGATAATTTAGTAGGTACAGAAGATGAATACTACAATATGAGTGAAGAAGAAGCTATCAAGGAAGCTGATAAATCTGGAAATAAAATGATTTTATTAGAACCGAGAGCTTATTCAGAATCACAACAAATTGCTGATCATTTGAAAAATCGCAATAGTGTTGTAGTTAATTTAAAAAGAGTTACTAGTGACCAAGCTAAAAGAATTATCGACTTTTTAAGTGGGGTTATTTATGCTATCGGTGGTTCTATGCAAAAAATTGGAGTTGGTATTTATTTGTGTACTCCAAAGAATGTTAATGTTCAAGGTAAAATAAGTGATGAGTCAGAAAAAGTAAGTAAGAATAATACTGATGAAGAATTAGATTGGTAATGTAGGGGTGGCCTTATGGTAAATAAGTTTAGTACAAGTATTCAGGGCTATAAAAAAGAAGAAGTTAATGATTTTGTTAAAGAAGTTACTAGAGAATATGAAAATATGCTTAAGAAACTTAAGAATAGTTGTGAAGTTATTGAGTCTTTAAAAAGTGAGCTTAAACATTATAAAGATATTGAGTCAACTCTCAATCGAGCAATTTTGGTAGCAGAAGAATCAACTTCTAATATTAAAAAGGCCGCATATGATGAGTCAAAGGTTATAGTTGAAGATGCCAAAAGAAATGCCACAAAGGTTATTAATAATGCTTTAGCGAAGGCTGAGAGAATAGAATCAGAGGCTGAAGCTTTAAGAAGAAAAGTTGCGGTATTTAAAAGAAGATTTAGAGATTTGGTTGAAGATCAATTAGATGAGCTTGAACAATTTGATGATAGAATTTAATTTCAGTTGAAAACTGAAATTTTTTTTGAAAATCTAAATAGTAATAATGTTGATGGGGTTAAAGCGGCTAAATGAGATGAAGGACAAAGATTATCCAGAATTTAATCCAAACAAGTAATATGAGTGAAATGTTAACTACCTTTTTATATGCCACATTATTTTGTGTTAAACATTAGTTAAAATGATACCGATTTATAATGTGGATAACAAACAA
>ERZ1643251.4838-NODE-4838-length-11411-cov-6.480451_pt1 | contig 11411 bp, 12 predicted proteins | sample MGYA00579261_ERZ1643251 | MGnify/ENA primary metagenome ERZ1643251 (study PRJEB29033, sample SAMEA4952267) | chicken gut metagenome | biome: Broiler Chicken; feature: Gastrointestinal Tract; material: Caecum | place: Ireland | collected 2018 | study: Broiler... | reverse complement strand
TTTAATGTATGCCTTAGAAGTAGCTCATTTTCATGACCCTTTTGTTCAACAATACAATCAGTATATTGGTTTATCTTATGATGGAATAGGACTAGGTATCAATGAGAAAGATCAATATGGTATTCTAACATGTAATCAAGGTGTCATCAAAAAAGAAAATGATCAAATCATTGGAACATTAGATATCCGTGTTCCTGTCACTTGTCGTATCGAAGATACCATTCAGAAAATAAACAAACTTCATATCAAAGATTGGAAGTTCGAAATATTAGATCAAGATAAATCTCTTTACCATGATTTAGAAGATCCCCTTGTCCAAAGTTTATGGAAGGCATATCAAAAAGTAACTGGTGATACGAAATCAATTCCTATTACCACTGGTGGAGGTACGTATGCCAAAAGTATGAACAACTGTATCGCTTTTGGCTGTGCTTTCCCAGGTGTAGATAATCGTATTCATCAGGCAAATGAATTTGTATCAGTAGAGGAATTATTGAAACAAGTAAAAATATACTATCAAGCAATTATCAATTTATTAGAGCAATAAAAAAAGAGATAACTCTCTTTTAGTCAATAAAGATAGATGTTTTTTCTTTTCTTTCCTCTTTTTCTTTTGGGAAAGTAATTTTTAAACTTCCATCTTTGAATTTTGCTTTAATATCTGATTCATCAATATCACCAACATAGAAAGATCTAGATACTTCTCCATAATGGCGTTCACGACGGATATATTTACCATTCTCTTCTACCTTATCTTCCTTTGTAGCATGAATTGTTAAATATCCATCATTGTAGTCTACTTGAATATTATCTTTATCAAATCCAGGTAGATCTGCTTCTAGGTGGTACTTCCCATCTTTTTCATAAATATCTGTTTTCATAAGATTACTATCTTTCCATGCTCTGGTATCAAATAAATCAAATGCATCACTAAAAAAATGATCTCTTGGAATTAAATCCATATATTTCCACCTCCATTATCAATATAATACTGAATTATGGGAGAATTATGTCAAAATTTAAAAAATTGATTTTTTTTCACACGTTTACGAATTGTCAGAATACTGGTATAATATGTTTGAGGTGATATTATGAACCAAGTAAAAATTGAACGTGTAAATAGTTTACTAGAAAAAGAAATTAGTACGATATTAATGATGGAAGTAAAAGATCCTGATATTCGTTTTGTTACAGTTACAAAAGTAAGTACTACCAATGATTTAAGTTATGCGAAAGTATATGTAACTGTTATGAGAGATGATAAAAAAGAAGAGACATTAAAAGCATTAAAAGATGCGAAAGGTTTTATTCGTAAAGAATTAATGGATCGTGTTGAATTAAGACATATTCCAGAATTACAATTTATTTATGATGATTCTATCGCTTATGGACAAAAAATTGAGTCTATTATCGATGAATTACATGAAGAAGAGAAAAAAGATGAATCAAACGAATAGGATGCTTGTGATAGCGTCCTTTTTATTTGACTTTTATAATATTGTTTGATAAAATATCTCTCACAGAAATGAGGGGGATTGTGGAAAATTTAGAAAGTATTTTATTCGACGTATTTTTTGATGATATTCTAAAAGAAAAAGAAGTCGAAGAGATGAAATATGAAGAAATGTGGTTTGAAATAAAACACTATTTAGAAGATTATATAGATTCCCATGAAACAATCACGGAGAAGATTCATTTTACAAAGAAACAATTAACTATGATACAGCGATTATTGAAGAATCCATATGCGATTTTATTAAATTTAAAACATTTGAATCCTACGCAACAGGATATGATATCGACTTGTATTTCACCAAGTGATATCAATTATATTAAGGATATTGTAAAGCCAACGACGATTGTTAAAGAAAATAGTTCAGAAAAAAGTTATGCATTTTCTATATGGACTAGATTAGCGTCTTATTATGAATCATTATTTAAGGATTATCAAATAAAAGTCAATTTAAGAAAGGGAATGTTTCAATATATTACACAAGCTCGTATGTTAGTAAATAAAATGAATCGAGGTATGGAATATCGTTTTTCAAAAAAAGACCAGGAAGTCATTTCATCTGTTTTGAATCATGTTTCATCCGAGGATAAAGAAAGATATGCGAAAATGTCTGAACGTTTTTTCGCATTATCTGAAGAACGTTATATCAATGAACAAGAAAAAAAGAAATCAAAATTAGAAGAGGAAAAAACGAAAAAAACAGAGAAAAATCAGACTACAATCGTTGTGGAACAAAGTAAAGAAACTGAACCTATTTCAGAGGAACCGGCCGTACTGGATACAGTACAGTTTCAAGACTATGTTGAAGATCAAATTTATGAACAAGATCAAGAAAGATATTGGTATCACATTACTCATATGGAGTCAATTGATCAGCTATCTGAAATTTTACCAAAGCATGATTATTCTAATTATCGTGAGGTAATGAAATATTTGTTGAATCGTTTAGTTCAAGAAATAAAAGAGTATATGGAATTGGTTCAAACAGTAGAAGATGAGGATATTGATCAGCATATTATTTTCTTATCTAATTTATTTGAAAAAATGAGAGAAGATTTTATTTCTTATTATCAAGAAGATGGAATAACCACTACGGAAGAAGATTTAAAGTTAGGACAAAACCGTTTGTTTTTTATCGAAAAACCATCTGGAATACCATATATTTGTTCTGATTTAGATCATAGTGAGTTCACAAAAGAGAGAGTAGAAGTTGCTAAGAAATTATTATTACAACTAGCCAATAATACTTATATGCGTGATGAAAAGCATTTTAAAAAAATAAAAAATAATCAAAAAGTAAGTCGATATTTTCCAATTTACGAGTTGAAAGAGTATCAGACTAGAATCTTATTTACGTATTTGGGAAAAGGTGATATTGCAGTATTAATGGCATTTTGTAAGAAAGAAAATAATTCTTATTCACTTTTAAATATCATTGGAAATCGTATGAGTGATTGTGCACCTCGTGTTCAAATGTTGAAAGAACAGATAGGAAAAGATGCGATAGAAGAATCTTATTTAAAAGAACAAGAAGAACTTGGTAGACAATTGACGAAATAAAAAGCATATGTTATGATAGAAACATATTAATTCTACAGGGAATGATTCGAAGTAGGAAAAATATTGGAAAAGAGAGAACTTATGGTTGGTGAAAATAAGTCAAGATATTTTTTTGAAATACAAATCAGGAGTAGAAATCGTCATCTCGCGTTAAGAGAAGAGTGCATAAAGTATTTTATGAATTAAGGTGGTACCGCGGTTATTTCGCCCTTAAAACGTAAAATACTTTTTTATTTTAGGAGGGATAACATGACATTATTTGAAGAATTAATGTGGCGTGGTTTAATCAAAGACGTCGCTGGAGAAGATTTACAAAAGAAATTAGATGAAGAAAAAGTGACTTTTTACTGGGGAACAGATCCTACTGCAGATAGTTTGCATTTAGGTCATTATTCTTCATTGGTAACTGCTAAACGTTTAGCAAATGCAGGACATCATCCGATTTTATTAGTTGGAGGAGCAACCGGATTAATTGGGGATCCAAGACCAACTGCAGAAAGAGAATTGATTTCTAAAGAAACAGTAGAAAAAAACTTAAATGGTATTCGTAATCAAGTTAGTAAAATATTTGAAGGAAAAGCAGAAGTTGTCAATAACTATGACTGGACAAAAGATATTAGTTTCTTAGATTTTTTAAGAGATGTAGGAAAGTATATCAATGTCAATTATATGTTAAATAAAGATATTGTAAATCGTCGCTTAGAAACAGGAATTACTTATGCAGAATTTTCATATACGTTAATTCAAGGAAATGATTTCTTACATTTATTCCAAGAAAAAAATTGTATTATGCAAGTAGAAGGTTCTGATCAATGGGGAAATATTACAACAGGAATTGATTTAATTAAAAAGAAATTAAATAAGACTGCTTATGGATTTACAATGCCTTTGATTTTAGATAAATACGGAAATAAATTTGGTAAGAGTGAAGGAAATGCATTATGGCTAGACAAAAATAAAACCTCATCTTATGAATTATATCAATATTTAATTAATACAGATGATGAGATGGTCATTCACTATTTAAAAGTATTTACATTTTTATCTAAAGAAGAAATTGAAGCAATAGAAAAAGAACAATTACAACACCCAGAAAGTCGTGTTGCACAAAAAGCATTGGCTCGTGAAATTATTACAGATTTACATGGTAAAGAAGAATTTGAAAAAGCCGAAGAAATGAGTCAATTATTGTTCAGTGGTAATATTCAAAAATTATCTGTAAACGATTTAAAAATCGGTTTAAAAGATGTGCCTCATTTTGAAATTACGGAAGAAATGAACTTGGTTGAATTTTTAGTAAATCATAAGATTGCTAGTAGTAAGCGAGAAGCTCGTGAATGGATTACAGCGGGTAGTATTACTGTAAATGGAGAAAAAATAACAGATTTAGAATTTGTTGTAAAAAAGAAAGACGCCTTAGAAGAGACGTTGACAATTGTTCGTCGTGGAAAGAAAAAATACTATGTCGGAACTTGGCAATGATAATAAAATAAAGTGGGTGGAAGATAGAGATTCCACCTTTCCTATTTTTTGTAAGAATCATAATCACGTGATTTATCAACTAAATGAAAATACGTTATTAAAAGTATTTCAACCCCATGTATCACAAGAGCAGCAACAAAAACTAGCGATTGTTACTCAATATTTTTTAAATCATGGTTCTTCTAAAGATTTCATTCCTACTTGTGCATGGTTATCAGATCAAGGATTTTTTTGTTATGAAATGAAATATGATGTAAACTATCGACCTTTGTCACAGGTACTTCCTAGATTTGACTCTACACAGATAGAAGAGGTGCTACATGTGATTGAAAAAGAATTATTAGAACATACCTCTGAATATATTTATACAGATATCGATGTAGATAATATCTTATATTTTGATGGTAAAATTAAATGGATTGATTTTGATGATTGTCTGATTACAAATAAGTTAAGTGAAGCGGAACGCAAGATGGGAATCAATCATCAACGTAGTGTTTTTAATTTATTTTCTATTTCTCTTTTATATCGGGTTTCGTTAGAAGATATTTACTACTTAGAACAGTCTCAACATTTAAGTGATCAACAAAAAGAAAAAATACGAGAAATGTTATCTGCACATCATCTTACTTTAGATTCTTTGTTGGAACATTATCATGTTTTAAATAGACAAAAATAAAAAAGGAAGCAAATGCTTCCTTTTATTATGAACGGTTGTAAAATTCAACGATCAATGCTTCTTTAATTTCTGGGTTTAATTCGCTTCTTTCTGGATATCTTACATAAGTAGCACTCATATTTTTTTCATCATAAGTAATGAATTCAACACGTTTATTTAGTGCTTCTAAACTTGCTTTGATTACTGGATGTTCTTTTGAGTTTTCTTTTACAGCGATTACATCACCTGGTTTTACTTGGTAAGATGGAATATCTACCTTTCTACCATTTACTGTAATATGTCCATGGTTTACTAATTGTCTTGCACCTCTTCTTGTAGTTGCAAATCCAATACGATAAACTAAGTTATCTAAACGACTTTCTAAAAGTTTTAATAAGTTTTCACCATGAACTCCTTTTAATTTTCCAGCCATATCGAAAGTTTTTCTGAATTGTTTTTCAGTTAACCCATACATATATCTAACTTTTTGTTTTTCTTGAAGTTGTTCTCCATAGTTAGATAATTTTTTCTTACGGTCTTGTCCGTGAGCACCAGGTCCATAAGGTTTCTTTGCTAATTCTTTTCCTGTTTCTGTTGTAGAGAAACCAACACGACGTGCTCTTCTGTACTCAGATCCTGTGTATCTTGCCATACTTTTCCTCCTTCTTACGCATTTTTAAAGAGGAGATAATTTCAACAACTAGGGTGTTTATTTAAATCGTTTCGCTTGGCAGCAAAGTTACTACAACCCACTCGGTAATAAACACATCAATTGCATCATTATCAAGCTGCTCTTTTTGTTCATACGCATACATAATTATATGATAAAATGCTTTGAAAGTCAACAGAAAAATTCTTTCACTTTACATATTACATAAAAATTAGACAAAATATTGCAAAAAAAGACACGATTGTGATATAGTTATACTAACGAGGTGGTACAAGTGAATAGTCTTACTTTAATGATTTTGACAATATATGTAATAACTATTATACTTGTTGTTTTCGTACTGAATTTCATTCAAAATAAGAAAAACAAAAAGTTTAAACACCAATTAGAATTGTTAGAAATAGAAAAAAATGAGATCGATTCAACACCAATTGCTCCAGAGTTATCAAAAGTAGAAACTTTTTTAAAAAATGAAAGTGTTGAAGCGATGTATGAAAAATGGAAAGAACGTTTAGATGATATTAAGAAACATCAAATTCCTAAAATTACGGACATGCTATTAGAAGCTGATTATTCACTTTCTAAAATGGATTATAAAAGTACACTTTATAAAATTGCAAAGTTAGAGATGGAGTTATATAAAGTAAAAGCCAATTCTGAGTTCTTATTAGGAGAGATTCGCTCTATTACGACAAGTGAAGAAAAAAATCGTGGTATTATCACAAAATTAAAGACAAAATATCGTGAATTATATGAAAAATTTGTCGCAACGCGTAGTGAATTTGGAGAAGCAGAAGCCGTTGTACAAAATCAATTTGCGACGATTGCTAAAATGTTTGAAAAATTTGAATTAGTGATGGATAAAAATCAATATACGGAAGTAACACAGGTTATGAAAGTAATTGATAATTCTTTAAAGCATATGGAAATTGTAGTGGAAGAAGTACCTAGTATTGAATTACTTGCAACGAGTATTTTGCCAAAGAAGATGGCAGAGTCTATGGAGATATATAAGAATATGGTAAGTATGGGATATCCACTTGATTATTTAAATGTAGAATACAATATCGAAGAAGCCAATAAAAAAATTGCAGATATTAGAAAACGTGTTCAAAAATTAAACTTAGAGGATAGTCTATTTGAATTAAAAATTTTATTAGAGTATTTTGAACAATTATATCAAGATTTCGAAAAAGAAAAACAAGAGCGTAGTATTTTTGAAAATGCAAGTAATACTTTCAAAAATAAATTAAACCGTATGAATCGTTTGGTAGAAGATATTTTCGCAAAGTTTGATGATATTAAAAGCACATATCATTTATCGAATGATGATATCATGGTACTAAATGAAGTAAGAGAAAAATTAGGTGTTTTGAATCATGATTTTGAAGTGTTTCAAGAACATACTGGAAATCATACATTTGCTTATTCAAAGTTAACACATGAAGTAGAATTGTTGACTAATCGTTTGGTCGCACTACAAGAACGTTTAGATGAAACACTAGAAGTAATTGGTGGCATGAAAGCAGATGAAGTGAGAGCACGTGAACAATTAGATGAAGTTAGAAGTATTTTAAAGGAATCAAAATTAAAAATTCGCGATTATAATTTACCAGTGATTCCAAATACTTATTTTGTAGAATTGAAAGAAGCAGGAGCTGCTATTAAAGAAATTGTAAAAGAATTAGATAAAAAGCCAATTACCATTACTACATTAAATACGAGAGTAGATACGGCACGCGATCTGGTTTTAAAACTATATATGACAACCAAAGAATTATTAAAAACAGCTATGTTTGCAGAAATGGCAATTGTCTATGGAAATCGCTATCGTAGTTCAGTAGAAGGCTTGGATAAGAAGTTAACATATTCAGAAGTGCTATTTTATAAGGGAGAATACCATAAATCATTAGAATTAACAATTAACTGTTTGAACCGTGTAGAGCCAGGAATTTACGATAAGTTATTAAAACTATATGGAGATGAGAAGTAGTGAAAACGCTACTTTTTTTAAAAGAATAGAGGGATATATTATGAATGATTCATATGATAAAACAATAGAAGAAGCATCTGATAGAAATATATTAAATGATATTGAAACACCAGAAAATAAATTGTTATTAGAAACATTAGAACAATTAGAAGAAAAAGACTATTTAGAACGTTTTGTGGAAGAAACTGATTATGATAATTTTCAAAACAAATGCGATCATTATGTTGACAGTGATTCCGATGATAGGAAGTAATGATACTTCCTATTTCTTATCAATTCCGGTATACTATAAAGTAGGTGATTCTAAGTGTCAAAGAAAAGAAAAGTTGATACAAAACGACTATCACGTGTTGAACGTATGAAAAAGAAAAAGAGAAAAAAGATGTTATCTATGGGAATTTTCTGTCTTTCTGTAGTTGTTTTTTCTGTTTCTATATTCTTGCTATGGAATTGGTTTCAAGATAATCAAAAAATTGATAAATTAGCAAAAGAAACTTCAGAAACAGTCGAAAAGAAAGAGAAGGAAGATAATCAGAATACAGAATTAATTAATCCTCCTGAAGCAAGTTTAAAAGACGATTACTGGGATTATATTAAAATGAATTTATTAGAAGTAGATTTTAATGAATTATTGAGTAAAAATTCTGATACAGTTGGTTGGATTGAAGTAAAAGGAACAAATATCAATTATCCAATTGTACAGACAACAAATAACGAATACTATTTAAATCATGCGTTTGATAAAACAAAGAATGATGCAGGATGGGTATTTATGGATTACCGTAATGATGCTAAAAATTTTGATCAAAATACGATTATTTATGCTCATAGTCGTTATAATCAAACAATGTTTGGAAGTCTGAAAAATATTTTATCTAGTTCTTGGTATAACAACAAAAATAATCATATTATACGTATGTCAACACCAACAGAAAATACGATGTGGCAAGTGTTTAGTGTTTACACAATTGCTGCTGAAAGTTATTATATTACACCTAGTTTTTCTGATACAAATAGTTATCAAACCTTTTTAAGTACGTTGAAAGGTAGAAGTGAAGTAGAGTTTTCTGCAAATTTAAATGTAAATGATAAAATTTTAACACTTTCTACATGTCAAGATAATTTTGGACATCGCGTTGTAATGCATGCGAAATTAATCAAAAGAGAGGTAAGAACTTGACAGTTAATGAGAAAATATGATTAACTTTTTCCAAAACCTCTAGTATGCTTAAAGTAGGTAAACAATAGGGTTTATCTTGGAAAGGTAAAGGAGGAAAAAAATGGGAAAGATGAAGTATATTGTATCATTTTGTGCTGTAGGATTATGTGCATTACTTCCAATGGTACATGCAGATGCCAAAGAAGTAAAAGTAAGTGATGGAGCTGCTTTACAAAATGCCATTGCAACTGCAGAAAATGGAGACGTGATTACACTAGAACAAAGTATTACATTGGATGGTAAAGTAGAACTTACAAGTGGTGTAGAAGTTACAATTGATGGTGCAAACCATACAATTACTGGTAATCGTGCTGCTACAGGTAGTGTAACAGATAACATTACTTTAATTACTGCATCATTAAATGGTTCTAAAATCAATTTAAAAAATGTTACTTTAAAAGATAGTCCAAAATATGGTGTACAAGCTTATAATGGTGGATATGTTAGTCTTCAAAATGTAACAATTGACAATTGTAAATATGGAGCTGTATTAGTAAATGGTGGAACAGTAGAAGTTATTTCATTAAACTTAGGTTACAATGGTGAAAATTCAAATAATGGAATTGAACTTTCTAAATCAAAAAATATCGTAAGTTCACCAAATCAACCAACAGTAGTAATGAATGGAACTTTAACTTCTACAGAAACTGAAAATGTAATTCGTTTCGCAGAAGATGAAAATGATGCTACAACAGAAGTTGTTATTGAAAATGCTGAAACTACTACAGATAAAGTATTTGTAAATGATAGCAAACTTGTTGTAACAGATAATGCTGGAGAAGTAAAATACGAAAGTAATGAAGCTGCTGACGTTACTGTAGATGGTGATGAATTTGTTGAACCATCAGAACCAACTACACCTACAACTCCAGAAGAAACACCATCAACAGGTGATACAACTGAAGAAGTAACAAACCCAGAAACTTCTGATTCTGTATTATTAATTGTTGCTGGATTAATTATTTCTGCAGCTGCAGGAACATTTGCTATGAAACAATTAAAAAATCATGCTTAATTGAAAGACAAGGTTGAAACCTTGTCTTTTTGTTTGCTATAATATACGTCGGAGGAAGAACTATGGAGAAATTAATATTAATTAAGTATGGAGAACTTACTACAAAAAAAGGAAATCGAAATTTGTTTATTAAAATTTTGACGAAAAATATAGAAGAGATGTTACAAAATTACGATGTCAATATTATAAAAAATAGAGTACGTATGTTTATTGAAGTAAAAGATCAAAAATTTGATGAAGTCGTAAAACAACTTCAAAAAGTATTTGGATTACATAGTATAGTCATTTGTGAAAAAGTAAATACTAAAGATATAGAAGAATTAAAAAAGATTGCATTTAAAATGTTAGAACAAGAAACATTTGATACATTTAAAGTAGTAACAGATCGTGCTGATAAAACTTATCCAATTAAGAGTATGGAAGTCAGTAGACAAGTTGGTGGTTATTTATTAAAGTATTTACAAAATAAAAAAGTAGATATCCATCATCCACAACTTACACTACATATTGAAATTAGAACAGATGGTACGTATTTTTATACAAAAGAAGTAGAAGGCATTGGTGGTTATCCAGTTGGTATTCAAGGAAAAGGAATGCTTATGCTAAGTGGGGGAATCGATAGTCCAGTAGCTGGATATCTTGCTTTAAAGCGTGGTGTTCAAATCGAATGTATTTATTTTGATTCACCACCTCATACAAGTATAGAGGCAAAAAATAAAGTTTTAAAATTGGCTTCTATTTTAAATGAATATTCAGGTCATATTAAAGTACATGTTATTCCGTTTACAAAATTACAGGAAGCAATCTTTAAAAATTGTGATCCTACTTATATGATAACCATTATGCGTAGAATGATGTATCGTATTACAGAACGACTTGCCAAAAAAAGAAATTGTAAAATCATCGTTAATGGTGAAAGCATTGGCCAAGTAGCAAGTCAAACATTAACGAGTATGAATGTTATTAACGAAGTAACAAACATGCCTGTAATACGTCCTGTTGCATGTATGGATAAATTAGAAATCATTCGTATGAGTGAAAAAATTGGTACTTATGAAACCAGTATTTTACCATTTGAGGATTGTTGTACTATCTTTGTGCCAAAACATCCAGTCATTCATCCGGATTTAAAAAAAGCAAGAGAAATGGAAACTACGTTTGATTATGAGTCATTGATTCAAGAATGTTTAAAAAATGTCGTAACAATTTCCAACTTTGAAGAAGAAACAAGTGATCTATTATAACCCAAAAATTACCATAACATTTTTTGTATGAAACCTCAAAATGTACACATTCTATTA
>ERZ1643251.4836-NODE-4836-length-11418-cov-7.424712_pt1 | contig 11418 bp, 10 predicted proteins | sample MGYA00579261_ERZ1643251 | MGnify/ENA primary metagenome ERZ1643251 (study PRJEB29033, sample SAMEA4952267) | chicken gut metagenome | biome: Broiler Chicken; feature: Gastrointestinal Tract; material: Caecum | place: Ireland | collected 2018 | study: Broiler... | reverse complement strand
TCATCAACGAGAAGTACCGCGACATGATCGTGGACGAGCACGTCTACAATTCCTATCAGTGGTTCATCGACAACACAAAGCGCTATGACTGTTACGATCGGAGCGGCGCAAAGGTCTTTATGGGCGAGTACGCCATGCACACGATGTCGGACGGCCGCGGGCGTCTGAACGGCGACAATAACCTGCGTTCCGCCCTGGCGGAAGCGGCGTTCCTGACGGGCTGCGAGCGCAACTCCGACATGGTCAGGATGACGTGCTATGCTCCGCTCTTTGCGTCGACCTATAACTATCGCTGGACGCCCGACATGATCTGGTTCAATGCGCGCGACGTCATGCTTACGCCCAATTACTATGTCCAGCAGATGTTTGCCGCCAATGTCGGCAAGTACACGCTCACCGATGTCTGTGCGGACAACGACGACAACGCGGGCGGGCTTGTGATCGGCGGTCACCGTACGGCGAGCGCGGTGAAGCGCATCGTCGTGCGCGACCTCGAAAGCGGAAAAGAGCTGTATTGCCACGATTTCCGTGACGGGATGGGGGACTGGAAAGTCTATCCCAACTGCCGCGGCGGGCATATCGAAAACGGAGAGCTCATCATTGAAGAGAGCGACGCGTTCAACGGGTTCTATTATGACGCACAGCGCTTTGAGAACTGCTCCGTGGAAATTTCTTTCCGCAGATTATCGGGCGAACAGAGCTTTATCGCGGGGGTCGGCGTCGCCGATGTGCGCGACGCGGGAACGATGGACAGTGCGGGCTTCTCCATCTGCTGTCAGTACGGCAAGAATCACAAGGGGTATGACGTCTCCTTTGACAAGCGTGTGGACTTCATGCGCACCGTCTGTGAGATGATGGGAAAGGACAAGTTCCTCGGATACAGCCCCGAGGGAAATGTTCTGCGCCTCACCTATACGCGCAAGACGTTCTCCGCGGAGATCTACAAGGACGGCGACTGGCACGAAGTGCTGTTTAAGAACATCTGGAAGGTCAACGAGCGCGTCTTCCAGTCGACGACGGTCGGCGAGGACGGGAAGATCTACCTCAAGGTCGTCAATGTCTCCGGGAAAGACGAGACAATGCAGGCCGATCTTGTCGGGTTCGGCGTCCGCAAGAAGGCCACCGTCACGACCCTCTGGCATGAGGATGTCACCGTCATCAACGAGATCGGCGTGCGCGCGGGCGTGACCCACAACATTCAGCCCGTCGTGAGCGAGCTTGCCGTCAAAGACAATGTCTTGTCGGCTACGCTCAAGAACAACAGCGTCTCCGTCTTTGTCATCGAATAATTTTCCTCCGAGAAAAGACTGCAAAACCTCCTCTGTCCGATACAGAGGAGGTTTTTTTCGGATTTGTCTTGACAAGTACGGGAATCCGTGATATAATTATGATATCAAAATAAATCGTATATGGAGGATTCAGATGGACAAAGAGTTCAATGAAAAACCCGCACGGGAAAAGAACGGATGGGCAATGCTTGTGCTCACCCTCATCATGATCGTCGGGGGATTGGCGATGTTTTCGGTCGGTACCATCTATATGAACGATATGCCCGCGATGGCGGCGCTTGTTGCCGTCGGGTTGGTTCTCTTTTTTGTCTCGATTTTCATGCTGAGCGGCTTTAAGACGCTTCAGCCGAATGAGGCATATGTCTTTACGCTGTTCGGGAAATATTACGGATCTCTCAAACGGGACGGATTTTTCTGGGTCAATCCGTTCTGCGCGGCCGTCAATCCCGCGCGTACGACGGGCGTCATGAAGAAGATCTCCCTGAAGGCGATGACGCTCAACAACGAAAAACAAAAAGTAAACGATGAAGAAGGCAATCCGATTGAGATTTCCGTCGTCGTGATCTGGCGTATCACCAATACGGCGCGCGCCGTCTTCAATGTGGACAATTACATGGCATATCTTTCGACGCAGTGCGACGCGGCGATCCGCCAGGTCGCACGCCAGTATCCCTACGACGTTTCGAGCAACGGAGACGAAAAGTCGCTGCGCGGTTCGGCGCAGGAAGTGGCCGATATTCTGAAGGGAGAAATCCAGTCCCGCGCCGATATGGCGGGAATCGAGATCCTCGAAGCGCGCATTTCTCACCTCGCGTATGCCCCCGAGATCGCCGCTGCGATGCTTCAGCGTCAACAGGCGTCCGCCATCATTGCGGCGCGTCAGAAAATCGTGGAAGGCGCCGTTTCGATGGTCAAAATGGCGCTTGATAAGCTCTCTGACGAGCAGATCGTCGAGCTGGACGACGAGCGCAAGGCGCAGATGGTGAGCAATTTGCTCGTGGTTCTGTGCGGAAACAAGGACGCCCAGCCCATCGTCAACAGCGGGAGCATTTATTGATCGGCAAATTTTAATGCGTCAATGCGGCGCACTTTCGCAGAGAAAACGGGAAAACTTTTGAAAGACGGCACAAAACGGACGCGCGGGGAGGAGACATGAGAGACGAGCAGGAGAAAAGTGCAAAGGCAAAAAAGCAAGTGCCGCTCCGTCTGTCTGCTTCGCTGTATGCAGAGCTCATGGCGTGGGCGGAAGAGGACTTTCGTTCGCTGAACGGCCAGATCGAGTATTTGCTCACAGAATGCGTTCGGCGGCGTAAGAAGGGGCCGGACGATTCGTAGGTTCGGTTCTGATTTGGAACAGCTTGTATGGCGGATTTTTGGAGTACGGATGCCATACAAAAGGAACGAAGCCCATGCCGCGGAGGCAACCGATTTTACGGAGCGCCTCCGACGGAGCAGAGGAATGAGCGGGGTATGTGATATGCAAGATGAAACGGCAGAGATGTTGCCCGAGCAGCTGTGCAGGCGGCTGCGCGAGACGTATCCGGAGCATTATTCCATGATCGAAGACGGGTACCGTGCGGAGCGGCCTGTGACCATGCGCATAAATCCCATCAAGGGGACGGCTGCGCAGGCCAGAGAGACGCTTGCCGCGTGCGGGGTCGAGGTGCGTTTTGCGGAATGGTATGAGGATGCGCTCATTGTCAAAAACGGCATTCGGGAGCATTCCATAGAAGAGCTTCCGCTCTATCGGCGCGGCGAGATATATCTGCAGAGTCTGTCCTCCATGCTTCCGCCCATTCTCCTGCATCCGAAGGCGGGAGAGAACATCCTCGACATGACGGCCGCCCCGGGCGGAAAGACGACGGAGATGTTCGCGCTTTCGGAGGGGAAAGCGCTCATCACCGCCTGCGAGAGGGATACGGGGCGCTTTGAGCGGCTGAAATTCAATCTGGAACGTCAGGGAGCCACGCGTGTGAATGCGCTGCATACGGATGCACTCCGCTTGGACGATGCCTTGAAGTTTGACAAGATCTTGCTCGATGCGCCCTGCACGGGGTCGGGGACGATTGCTCCCGGGACGCGCATCCGCTTTTCCGAGGAATATCTTTCGCGTTGTACGCGTTTGCAGGAAAAATTGCTCGATAAGGCCCTTCGCCTTCTTCGAAAGGGCGGGACGCTGCTCTACTCAACGTGCTCGGTCTTGCAGGAGGAAGACGACTGCATTGTCGCGCGTGCCTGCAAAAACGGTGCGCGGCTTGTTCCCGTAGAACTTCCGTCTGAGATTTCCCTGTTGCCGTCCATGGACGGTACGGCATGCGTCTGTCCCGGAGAGCTCTATGAGGGATTTTACCTCGCCATGCTGACGGTATAAACTATGATGAAACACGCGGCGGCGCCTCCGAACGGAGGCGCCGCCGCAATTTTCAGAGATCAAAGAGGGAGATTTGCCGCTCGTCCCGCAGATAGCTCTGCTGAGACGCATCGCTGATTTCGTCCTCGGGAAGAATAGAGCCGATGAGCAGGGGAGAATGCGGATCGTGCATTCGTATATTTTTCTTCGTCTCGCCGACAGACGCATTTGCGTTGCAGTAGAAACAGAGATTCGGGCAGGAGTTGTACCAGCCGAGATCGCGGCTTTGAATACAAAGACATCCGCGCTTGTTTCCGTCGTGGCGCATGCTTCGGAAGGTGCAATGATTGGCCTTTCCGATGGCGTCCAGCGTGTAGCAACCGGCGCTGACAGTCCCGAATTCTGTGCATGTATTCAGGCTTCCGCACGTCTGCAAAGGGAGATTGTAATGCCGTGCCGTCTTTGCGATCGTTCGGGCGAAAGCGGCCTTTTGCTCATTGGTTGAAGGTTGAATTTGCGGACAGCGGGTGCGCATGGAAAAGAACGGTTCCAGAAAGGAAAATACGCACAAATGTACATACGGCGCAATTCGATCGGCAAGCCGCTGAAAGGTATCTGTGACGCGCTCCATCGGGTAATCCTCCGTGAAAAAGACGGGGGAGAAGCGCCATACGACGCGCTCTTTGCCGACCAGTCGGCTAAGTGCGCAGAGCATGGTAATCCGATCTTCTTCCATGGGGATATTCGGCTCAAAATCCTTTCCGTATGCCGTCACGGTGACATGAAAGTAGGAGCGGAAGCGATCGGTTATTTCGTGCAGGCGATGCAATGCGGGCGTATAATTTTTGGAGCAGAACGTTACGGCGTCCACCGTATCGGGCGAAAGAAGATATCGCGTGACCTTATTGGGAAAAAGGGGATTGCGGGCAAGGACATAGCCTTCCCGAAAGCGTTCAAAGAGCCACTCGGAATAGTGATTTATGATGTCTGTCCGAAGTCCTGTACTGATGATCATTGTCTGCTCCGAAATTTTTCCTCATTATACTGGAATCGGGATAAATTGTCAATAGCGCTCTCGTGTTTTCGCGATTCGTAAAAGGAGCGCCAGAATGCAAGGTCAAATTTAAGCGATTTTTTATAGTTATTGAGGGTAATATGCCTGACGTATTATATTGCATTTTGCCTTTTTCAAGAGCAGAAGGCAGGCGTTTTCTTTTTTTGGGCGGGAATCAATCGTTTGATTGACATTTTTTTCTGTTTGCTATAAAATGTCTCATGGGAATCGGTGCGGTGATAATTGATTCTTCCATATATGTCGGGGCGTTTGAAGGTCTGGCTGAAAACAAAAAATACAGCCTGCAAAGCAGACTGTATTTGGCAGGGGAGACGCGATTCGAACACGCAACCTACGGTTTTGGAGACCGCTACTCTACCGTTGAGCCACTCCCCTGTGTGCAACGTGTATTATACCGCATTCTTTTGTTTTCGTCAAGAATTTTTTCGATAAAATCACAAAAAAGGAGCGACTAAATGAAAAAAGATTACACGCTTGGCGTGATCGGCGGAGGATTCATGGCGCGCGCCATTCTCTCCGGGGCAATGGCGAAGGGGATTTTGTCAGCAGAGGAAATTCTCGTGTGCGATCCTTCGGAGGACTGCCATACGTTTTTTACAAAGCTCGGGGTCGATACCTCGCATGATAATCATGACGCGGTGCGTAAAAGTAAATATCTTCTGCTTGCAATTAAGCCGCAGACCTTTCCCGCGGTTGCCGACGAACTGCGCGGAGAACATTTTCCTGTTGTGATCAGCATTATGGCGGGAAAGACAAAGACGTCGATCCGTAATGCAACGGGTGCAGAAAAAGTCGCACGCGTCATGCCAAATCTTCCTTGCAGCATCGGAGAGGGGATGACGGCCGTCGATGCCTCCGAATTGGATGAGGCGGGACGCAATTTTGTCCTTGGGCTCTTTTTGTCGGTCGGGGAAGTGATCGAAACGGAAGAGGGACAGCTCAACGCCGTGACGGCGGTATCCGGAAGCGGGCCTGCATACATCTATCTCTTTCTGCGCGCGTTTATTGCGGCGGCCGAGGAGCAGGGGTTGCGGCGCGACCAGGCGGAAGTCCTCGCCTTTCAGACGATGGAGGGAGGTCTTGCCATGGCAAAGACTTCGGGAAAATCCCTGGATGAGCTGATCGCGGCTGTTTCCTCCAAAGGGGGAACGACGATCGCCGCGCTTGACAGCTTTCGGGCGGACGGCTTTGAAGAGAGTGTCTCGCGCGCCGTCGCGGCCGCCGCAATCCGAGCGGGAGAGCTTTCCGAATGAAAAAACACGTTACGCTCTACACGGACGGGGCGTGTTCGGGAAATCCCGGTCCGGGCGGCTGGGGCGCTATTTTGCTGTACGGCGCGCATCGGCGTGAGCTTTCGGGCGGGGAAACGGTGACGACAAACAATCGCATGGAGCTTACGGCGGTGATCGAGGGCCTTCGCGCGCTAAAAGTGCCTTGTCATGTCGAGATTTACAGCGATTCTGCCTACACCGTCAATGCGTTTTTGCAGGGATGGGTCTTTGGCTGGGAAAAGGGGAACTGGAAAAAAGCAGATAACAAACCTGTTCTCAACGACGATCTCTGGCGCGAATTGCTCTCTCTGACAAGACAGCATGAAGTAAAATTCCACAAGGTGAAGGGACATGCAGACAACGATCTGAACAATCGCTGCGATGCCCTTGCCCGTGCGGCGGTTCCTGCGTCGGGTGACTAATTTCCGTTTCGGCAGGATATAATATAGAGAAGCCGAACGGAGTAACTTATTTATGGAAAAACAACAAAAGCGTTCCCGTAAGAGCGCGGCAATTCATGTGATTTGTCTTATCCTGACTGCGGCGCTTTTTCAGACATTGTTTGTGCTTGCAGTGGCATCCCTTCGGGAGCGGTGGAGCGATGTGCTGTATCTGCTCGTCCTGACGGGCGGAACTGTCGTCAACGCCGTTCTTTTGTCCGTCGACCTGATCACATATTCGCTCGGGAAGCAGGTCATCTATCGTTTTTGCATCATCGCCTATATTTTGCTCATATTTGCCGCCGCGGTCGCATATGCGCTCTTTGAAACGGGCTTTATCGAAGTCATTCGCGACAAAGACCGCCTGGAAGATTACCTCGAACGTTCGGGAAGCTGGATGTCGGTGCTTTTCATTCTGCTTCAGTTTTCCCAGGTCGTCCTGCTTCCCATTCCGAGTACCGTGACGGTCGTCGCAGGCAGTGCGCTCTTCGGACCCTTCCTCGGGAGCGTGTACAGTCTCATCGGGATTATGCTCGGCTCGGTCGTTGCGTTCCTGATCGGTCGGTATGCAGGGTATCGCGTCGTCGCCTGGATCGTCGGACGCGAGACGCTCGACAAATGGCTTCTGAAAATCCGCGGAAAAGATAAACTCTTCTTGTCCGCCATGTTTTTGCTGCCCGTATTCCCCGATGACGTGCTGTGTTTTGTCGCGGGGCTTTCGTCCATGTCCGTCTGGCTGTTTCTCGGCGTCATCTTTGTCGCCCGCGTGCTTGCCATTTTTTCGACGAGCTATGCGATCTCTGTCATTCCGTTCACGACCTGGTGGGGGCTTCTGATCTGGGCGGTGTTTGCCGTCCTGATCGTCTTGCTCTTTGTCCTTCTCTATCGGAAATCGGACGCCATTTTGCAGTGGTTCGATCGGGTCTTTCATCGGGAAACACGCGTGGAAAAACGACCTAAAAAGGACGAGTTTAAGGTTGAGATCATCGATGCGGACGGGGCGATCGTCACGAAAGGCGTCAAAAAAGAGGATGAACTGACCCAAAAACAAGAGAAAAAGAAGAAACCATGAAAAAGATAATTGTTGTAGGCGGTGGCGCGGCCGGCCTGATGGCGGCATATGCGGCGGCTTCGACAGGCAAACAGGTCATACTGCTGGAAAAGAACGAGAAGCTCGGGAAAAAGATCTACATCACGGGCAAGGGCCGCTGTAATCTCACAAACGATTGTTCTCCCGATGATTTTCTGAATAACCTCGTGCGCGGCGCCAAATTCATGACGCGGACCGCGTATGTCTTTCCTCCGTCAAAGACGATGGGGTTTTTTGAGTCCAACGGCCTTCCGCTCAAAGTCGAACGCGGAAATCGCGTCTTTCCGGTCTCCGATCATGCCAGCGATGTGACCAAGACGCTGGAGCGCGCTTGCCGCAATGCGGGGGTTCAGATTTGTCTCGAAACCTGTGTAACAGGTCTTAAAGTATTTGACGGCGCCGTCTGCGGCGTCCTGACCGATGAAGGCGAGCGTCCTTGCGATGCGGTGATCATTGCGACGGGCGGGCTTTCCTATCCGTCAACGGGGTCAACGGGGGACGGGTATCGTTTCGCGCTTGCGGCGGGACATACCGTGGTCCCGACCGTTCCGTCGCTTGTGGGAATCGAGCTTGCGGAAAATGTCTCGGCGGCACAGGGAATTTCGGTCAAAAATGCCGTACTCAGCGCAAAATGCAAGGGAAAACACATCTTTTCCCAGATGGGAGAATTGCTTTTTACGCATTACGGGATCAGCGGGCCGCTCGTTCTCTCGCTCTCGGCGCTGATCAATCGTCTGGACCTTTCCGATGTACGTCTTGCGTTGGATTTCAAGCCTGCTCTGGATGAAAAGGCTATGGAGGATCGGCTGCTGCGCGATTTCTCCGCAAGAAAAAACGAGCAGATGAAAAACGTGATGCGCGGATTTCTTCCGGCAGGGTTGACGCAAGTCGTCCTCCGTGCCGCAAAAGTGTCGGCGGAAAAACAGGCAAATGCGGTGACGCGGGAAGAGCGCAGACGGCTTCTTTTCGCGCTGAAAGGGCTTTCTTTGACGCCGACAGCACTCCGCGGCTATGCGGAGGCGGTCATCACGTCCGGAGGGGTCGATACAAAGGAGATTAATCCCGCCACCATGGAGAGCCGTCGGGTCAAGGGGCTGTATTTTTGCGGAGAAGTTCTCGACTGTGATGCATTTACCGGAGGGTTTAACCTTCAGATTGCGTTCAGCACCGGGTATGTGGCAGGAATAAACGCATAAATATGCCGATTAGCACTGTAATATGTCACGCATAGTATTAAAAATACGGTACAGGCATTTGACAAATTTACGGAAAAACAATATCATAGATAGGATAAATCAGGATTGACAAGGAGAAATACATATGACAGTCATTCGCGGGGCGACGACCATCACGCAGGATACGCCTGAAGAGATTCGTGCCGTCGTTGCAGAGCTTCTGGAGCAGATCGTAAGTCGGAACGCGCTCAAACGTGACGAGGTGCTGAGCATTGTCTTTTCCAGCACGTCGGACATTCATTCATTTTATCCCGCCAAGGCAGCGCGCGAGGCGGGCTTTGCGAGTTGCTCGCTCTTCTCCGCACAGGAGCCTGAGATTGACGGCGGGCTGGCACTCTGTATCCGCGTTATGGTTTTCGTCGAAAAGAACATTGTTCCGCACCACGTCTATTTGCGCGGCGCGCGCATTCTTCGCAAGGATCTCGCACAAAAGTATAACATTGCCATCGACGGGCCTGCAGGAAGCGGCAAATCGACCGTAGCCAAACTGCTTGCCAATGACTGCCATATTCTGTACCTCGACACGGGCGCCATGTATCGGGCCTGTGCACTGGCCGCCATGCGGGCGGGAACGGACGTCTCCGATGAGGTGCAGGTCTGTGAACTCATGCGGGATCTTTCGCTTTCCGTCGTCTATCGGGACGGCGTACAGCATACCATGCTCGGAGATGAGGATGTTTCGCACCTTCTGCGCAGTCCGGAAGTCTCGATGGCCGCTTCGACTATTTCGCGCCATCCGAGCGTGCGGATGAAAATGGTCGAAAAACAGCGCGAGATCGCGGGAAAAATGTCCTGTGTTCTGGACGGGCGCGACATCGGGACGTTTGTCCTGCCCGATGCCGATTTCAAGTTTTTCCTCACCGCTACGCCTGAGGTGCGGGCGCGTCGTCGCTATGAGGAAATGCTGGCAAAGGGAGAACAGGTGGATTTCGAGACGCTCAAACAGGAGATTGCCGCCCGCGATGAGCAGGATTCCACGCGCTCGCTCGCCCCGCTCAAAAAGGCGGACGACGCCGTGCTCATCGACACGTCGGATATGACCGTCGATCAGGTGCTCGACACGATCAAGCGCAAGATGCAGGAGAAAATTTGATGGGAAACGAAGAACCGAGCGAAATTTCCGCTCGCGAAAGCCGGGAGCAGGCGCGTCAGCGCCGCCGTCTGGAACGCGCGGAACGCAAAAAAAAGCGTCGTGCGGAACGCGAGGCAAAACAGCGTCGGCTGCTGTTTCCTGCCGACAAGAAGGGACGCCATGTCATGCATCTCATGAATTTTCTGCGCGTCCTGTTCTATCCGATTCATTGGATGTTATATCCCTTCCGCATGTACGGAAATAAGAAAATCGGGACCGGCCCTTATATTTATGTGAGCAATCACTACTGTATCTGGGACGTCTTTTATCCTGCCCATACCACGTGGGAGGGAGTTCATTTCCTTGCAAAAGACTCCATAATGCACGCCCCGATCATCGGCTCATGGGCGAGACGGCTCGGCGTCATCGGCGCCATGCGGGACGGCTCGGATGTGCGTACCATCATGGACGCGATGAAAGTCTTAAAGAACGGCGAAAAAATTGCGCTTTTCCCCGAAGGGACGAGAAACAAAGTCTCCGATGAAGAATTTCTTCCCTTTCACGGCGGGGCGGCGATGTTTGCCATCAAGACCCATACGCCCATCGTGCCCATTGTCATCTGCAATCGGCCGCATCTTTTCCGCATGACGCACGTCGTGGTCGGGGAACCCGTCGAACTGAGCGAATATTACGACAAAAAACTTTCTCCGGATGACTATGCCGAAGCGGAACGAAAACTCGCAGACGTGCTCTATGCCCTGCGGGCGCAGTTCCGCGCCGAGCGGGCCGCAAAAAAACGCGGGAGGAAGAAGGGGGCATGAAGGTCACAATCGCGGCGCACTGCGGTTTTTGCACGGGCGTGCGCAAGGCGGTGGAGACGGCAATGTCCGTCCCGACGGAAAATACCTATGTGCTCGGGGAACTCATCCACAACGAAGACGTGACGAACCGCGTCCGCGCGCGGGGGATCCCGACGGCGGAGTCGCTGTCCGAAGTCCCGGACGGCGCGACGCTGCTCATCCGTTCGCACGGCGTCGGGCGGGAGATATATCGTCTCTGTGCACAGCGCAATATCCGCGTCATCGACTGTACCTGCGGCTTTGTGCGCAACGCGCAGCGCATCGTCGACGCGGCATCTTCCGAGGGGAAGACGGTCGTCATTGCGGGACAGCGCGAGCACCCGGAGGTCGTCGGGCTTGTCGGCTGGAGCCGCGGAGAAGTCTTCGTTTTTGCCTCCGAAGAAGAGGATTTTTCCGTTTTACGCGGAAAAAACGTGGCACTTCTCGCGCAGACCACCTTTTCGGAGCAAAGATTTTCAAAAATTGCCGAAAATATTCAAAAAGTATGTCCAAAAACAGTTGAGATTTTTAAGACAATTTGCTATACTACTGTAAGTAGGCAAAGAGATGTTGCGCGGCTTGCGCGGGAATCGGATGCAATTCTTGTCATCGGAGGCCTGAACAGCAGCAACACCAACAAGCTTGCAGAAATTGCGTCGCAGTTTTGCAGTTGCGTTTATCGGCTGAAAAATGCGGACGATTTCGAATATGAAAAAGTCAAATTTTGTAAAAGGGTCGGCATTGTAGCGGGGGCGAG